>Ga0079224_100003813_pt1 | contig 19217 bp, 12 predicted proteins | sample Stecom2015_FD_80414 | JGI IMG/M metagenome (GOLD analysis project Ga0079224, IMG submission 80414) | Agricultural soil microbial communities from Utah to study Nitrogen management - Steer compost 2015 | ecosystem: Environmental > Terrestrial > Soil > Agricultural land | place: USA: Utah... | reverse complement strand
CATCTTCACGGAACTTTGCCAGATTTTTCCATACTTTTATGAAAACGTCTTGAACGAGATCGTTGGCGTCGTCATGATCGAGAACAAAGCGGCGAATATGCCAGTAGATTTTCTGTTGATATTTTTCCAGAAGTGATCTAAAGGCTTCATCACGAGTCTTTTCGTCTGCAAACTTCTCAAGAATTAGCTTATCATCCATGGTAGTGAGAATGGGTATCATTTATAACAATACCCATTCTAATTATAATTCGCTACTTGCGTTTTATGACTTTTTGCACTGCCTTCACTATATCGTCGGAAGACAGTCCGTATTTTTCCATTAACTCGGCTGGCTTGCCACTTTCACCGAAACTATCATCTACAGCCACGTATTCCTGTGGGACAGGATGATTCTTAACTAGAACCTGTGCAACACTATCTCCCAGACCACCAAGACGATTGTGTTCTTCGGCAGTTACGACACAGCCCGTTTTCTTTACGGAATTTATGATGGCTTCCTCGTCGAGAGGCTTAATAGTATGTATATTGATTATCTCTGCATCTATCCCTAAGTCGGCCAATTTTTCTCCAGCCTGGATCGCCTCCCAAACCAAGTGTCCGGTTGCAATAATACTGACATCTTTACCTTCATTCACCATCCAAGCTTTGCCGATTTCAAACTTCTGATCGGGATCTGTAAAAATGGGAACGACGGGGCGACCGAAACGAAGGTAAACAGGTCCCTCATGCTCTGCGATAGCTATAGTAGCTGCTTTGGTTTGATTATAATCGCAAGGATTGATTACAGTCATGCCCGGAAGCATTTTCATTAATCCCAGATCTTCAAGAATCTGGTGCGTTGCGCCATCTTCACCGAGCGTTAGTCCAGCGTGGGAAGCACATATTTTAACGTTTTTGCCAGAGTAAGCTATTGATTGACGTATTTGGTCATATACACGACCGGTAGAGAAGTTCGCAAATGTGCCGGTATATGGGATTTTTCCCCCAATAGTCATGCCCGCTGCCAGACCCATCATATTCGCTTCAGCAATACCTACTTGATAGAAACGCTCCGGGAACTCTTTGATAAATGCATCCATTTTTAGTGAGCCGATTAAATCTGCACAAAGAGCAACAACATTTTCGTTTTTACGTCCTGCCTCGACTAATCCAGCTCCAAATCCGGAACGGGTATCTTTTTTTTCTGTGAATGTATATTTTTTCATTTGTTTAATGCGCTTTTAATAATCACCTAATGTTTCCCGGAGTTGATCTAGTGCCAATTCCAGTTGTTCATCATTTGGAGCTACGCCGTGCCATTTGTGTGTACCCATCATGTAGTCCACCCCAAATCCCATATCTGTGTGCATTAGGATCATTACCGGTTTGCTCTTGTTCGTTTTTATCTTTGCTAATTCAAGTCCGCGAATAACATCAGTCATCTGATTGCCATTCATCTCAATTACTTCCCAGCCAAATGCTTCCCATTTAGCCTTCAGATTTCCTAAAGACATTACTGCTTCCGTAGGGCCATCAATCTGTTGACCGTTTAGGTCAATTGTAGCGATCAGATTGTCAACTTGATGATGTGCAGCATACATGGCAGCTTCCCAAACCTGGCCCTCTTGCAGCTCGCCATCACCCATTAATACATACACGTGATGCTTGTCGCCATTCAGTTTTTTGGTTTGTGCAGCGCCAATGGCAACCGATAGTCCCTGTCCTAATGAACCTGACGCGATACGAATACCCGGTAAACCTTCATGGGTTGTAGGGTGGCCTTGTAAACGTGAATTGATCTTTCTGAATGTACGTAATTCTGAAATGTCAAAATAGCCTGCTCTAGCCAAAGTACTATAAAAAACAGGGGAAATGTGTCCTTGAGAAAGAAAGAACAAGTCTTCGTCTTTTCCATTCATGTTAAAATTCATATCGTGATCTAAGATATGAAAGTACAAAGCGGTAAAGTAATCGGTGCAGCCTAAAGAACCTCCGGGGTGACCAGAGCTACAAGCGTGTACCATGCGCACAACATCTCTTCGGATCTGAGATGCGATGCTCTCTAATTTGTTTATTTCTGCGCTCATTGATTGATTATTCTGATTTGGGATCAAAGTTAATGATTTGTGATGTTATTAACGAAGGCTATTGCTGATCGTATAAGTCGAGAACTTGCTGACTTGCTTCTTTATTTTTTACTTTTTTGATTATATGTTCAATGATTCCCTCTTCATTGATAATGAAGGTGGTTCTGGCTGTGCCCATATATTTCCTGCCATAAAGATTCTTTTCCACCCAAACTTGATAATCCTCTACGATCTTTTTTTCATCATCGACTAATAAATTAAAAGGTAAATCGTGTTTTTCAGCAAAACGTTTATGTGAACGTTCACCGTCAACGCTGACGCCGACTACTTCAAAACCTTTGTTCAATAAGCTTTGGTAGTTGTCACGAAAATTACAGGATTCTGTTGTGCATCCTGGCGTATTGTCTTTAGGGTAGAAATACAGAACAAGTTTCTTACCTTTAAAATCATCAAGTTTGATCGTTTCTCCTGATTGATTTTTTGCACTAAACGGTGGAGCTGGATCTCCGATTTCTAATTTTTTCATTTTGATTTTACCTTGTGAAATTTACCTGATATATTTTTTCATTATTTCTTCCGTCTTTGACCACCAGCTTGAAGTGATGTTTACCTTTTGCAAGATCGGGTTCGAAACTATGCCATAGCGAGGCGGTCTTCGCGTCATATTCCATCAATACCCATTCGTCGTCAATATACCCGTTAAATGTATTGATTCCTGATAAGTCATCTGATATCTTAAAGCTGATACGTGAGCTGGATGCCATTGATTTGTTTTCACTAATATTAAGGGGCCTAATGATCGGTGCTTTCGTATCTGTTCCTATATAAAAGCTGCCTAATTCCGAGACCTTGGCGTTTATATACCCGTTTTCATATACACCACCACGGGATCGACCTTGACCGTCAATCAATAAGAGTTTACTCTCCAGATGTTCGGGGACAGATTCGGTCACTTTGATACTCAACGAGTAAGGAGTATGCAATGGAATCATTCGATTATGGACATGGTGTAGGTCAGAAAAAGTGCCCGCTTTTTTTGGAGATTTTGAGTAGACGAAGTTTAGATCACTATAGAGTGAGTTAGCTGGAATATCAACGGCAATACCTTCTTGTTTGAAGATATTAACTTTATCGTATGGGAATAGATAGCTATTTTCTTTGAGATGCTGATCTATTTCTAGTGAGGGGCTATATTGTACTTTAAAAGCAAGGGTACTTGTGTTCCCTTTCACATCTTTCACCTTGTAAAGCATTTCGTGAATTTTGTCGTCTTGTATATCAATCAAACCGTTATTTACCAAATCACTATATATAGTCAGTGGGTTTCCGGGTTCAACGAAATTCTTTTGGATACGACGACTTTTTAGAACGTAAGTTGGGTAATCGATGTGAGAATTCATTGCACGGTTGTGATGAAAAAATAATCCATCCAGAGTTGATTTGAAGATTGTCTCCCCGTCCAATAGAAGTTCAGTTGAAAAAATACCATTAGAGTTTGCGGAAGCGGAGTTTCGGTCAACTCCTACAATTCCAAAGCCTGTTTTGCCGTTTACCAAAATGGTATTGTTGGGAGAAAGCCGATAAGACCCGTTACCTCCGACTACTTGTAAATGTTCCCGCGGTGTGTTTTCAGAAAAGGGCGCTTCCCCTAATCGAAAAATTGTAAAACCGCTGAGAGTAGGGGGGATCGCGTCTGGGATCGTTAAGCCAAACAATTGAGGATTAATAGTTTCTTCTGTCTTGGTGTCTCTTAATTCAAAATGGAGATGAGGCCCGCCAGAACCACCTGTATTTCCGGAAAGCGCGATTACATCGCCTCGTTTTACTTGCAAACGATTTTCGCCAGGAGGGAAGTCTACGGCAAAAGATTTCTCTTCATACTGTTTGTTCTTAACAACTTCGGCGATTTCCTTGTTGAACTGCTGGAGATGCATATAGACACTAGTATACCCATTAGGGTGATTAATGTAGAGTGCGTGGCCTCCACCGCCAATTTGCACTCTTGCGCGAGAAATATAACCATCTGCAACAGCATATACGGGATGTCCTTCGGTTTGTTTGGTCCGATAATCCGTTCCTGTATGAAAATGATTCGACCTGAGTTCACCGAAGCTTCCCGAAGCTTGGGGTGCTAACTTTAGTGGGGGAGTAAAATAGTCAGCTGGTAAATTGTTTTTATCAGATTGACTATAAACAACTGTGCTAGCAAGCAAGAATATACCTGTGAGCGTTTTTCTTATAATATTTGATCTGCCTCTCATTCGTTTATTTAATTCTGAAATCAATTAATTTCTGGTTCTCAATATAGCCCTCCAGATGGTCGCCAATTTGAACAGGTCCAACGCCCGAGGGAGTTCCTGTATAGATCAAATCTCCTTTCCGAAGAGTAATATATTTAGAAACAAAGGTGATGATATTCGTAAACGAGAAAATCATATTTTTCGTAGTGCCGGTTTGGACACGCTGTTTATTAATATCTAGATGAAAGTTTAATGCCTTAATATCTACGAAATCTTCCTTCGGCCGCAGAGAGGAAATGACTGCTGACTGGTCGAAAGCTTTTGCTAATTCCCAGGGCAATCCTTTCTCTTTGTGCTTTTGTTGAATATCCCGTGCCGTAAAATCGATTCCCAGACCAATGCTGTCATAGTATCTATCAGCGAACTTTTCTACAACATGTTTGCCTTCCTTGCAGATGCGTAAGACTACTTCAACTTCATAGTGTATGTCTTTCGAAAAATCAGGATAATAGAAATCTCTATTCTCTTTTAATAAAGCAGTGTCTGGTTTAAGAAAAATTACCGGTTCGGTTGGGATGGGGTTTTTCAATTCGTTTGCATGATCTACATAATTGCGTCCTACGGCAACAACTTTCATAGCGTGTTTTTTTTGGAAAGATACCTTTTAGAATAGTTAAATGCAAAAAGGCATTTTCATCTTGATTGAAAATGCCTTTTTTTACAAACTAATTAACTATCATTTATTAGACAATTTGGATTCTTTTGACCACAGTCTCAGTTCCCGCCATGATCCGGATAAAGTAGAATCCACTATTAAGGTTACTCTTAATTGAAAATGTATGTACTTGATTTCCTTCCTCCAGCTGCTCCGATAACAAGGTGTTTATTTCGTTTCCTAAAGCATCCATTATTTTAATAGATACATTCACCTTTTTACTGAGTTTAAAAGTAAGGTTCAATTGTTCCGATATTGGGTTCGGATAAATTTTTACATTGCTGAGTGTTTTAGCTGCCTCCCGATGATCCATTTTAAGGTAGGGGGCATAAGGAGCAAAAGGTTTAAATGTATACAAAGTACCTTTCTGTTTATCCGTCCTTGTATCACTTAATTTACTTAAAATAGTCTTATTCTCTGTCGAATCTTGCAGGGCAATAGTTGCACCAGCCGAAGCAATGTCCGGTAAGCCTAGAAAAATGCTAAGACACAGAAAGATAAAAATAAGAGTATAAAAGTATTTGTGCTTCATAGATTACGATATGGTACAAAAGTATAACATTTTTTATTGAATATACTATGTTTTTGTTAAAAAAGTAAGCTTTTAACAATTTTTAACAACTTTTTCTTTTTTCAGGAATAACTGGAGCTTTACCTATACAAACAGAAATCTTTGGAAATGGTTTAGGAATATATACATTTGCCACAAATAAAATTGGAAAGGTGGAGAAACATAAGAATCTAAACCGCTTAAGTTCTGCCGGCTTATTAATTAGCCTCGGAATTATCTTCGGAGATATCGGTACGTCTCCTCTCTATGTTTTCAAAGCTATTGTTGGAGATAATATTATTTCGTCTGACTTAATTTTTGGCGGTCTTTCATGTATTTTTTGGATTTTAACACTTCAAACGACAATAAAATACGTCCTCATTGTATTACGCGCGGACAATAAAGGTGAAGGTGGCATTTTCTCACTTTATACTCTAGTCAAGCGACGGGCCAAATGGTTGATTTTCCCTGCTATGGTTGGAGGCGCGGCGCTCTTGGCGGATGGGATGATCACACCGCCAATAACCGTTTCATCGGCGCTGGAGGGGTTAAATATTTATTTCCCGAACCTCCCAACAGTCCCTATTGTACTTTTTATTATAACCTGTTTATTTGTCATCCAGCGTTTCGGGACGTCAATCGTAGGAAGGGTTTTTGGCCCACTTATGTTTTTATGGTTTAGCACAGTTGGGGTTTTAGGTTTTGCTTATGTTATTCAACAACCTGAAATTTTTAAAGCTATTAATCCGTATTATGCGGTAAACATCTTAATAAACTATCCAAACGCATGGGTTATATTAGGGGCTGTATTTCTGTGTACAACAGGGGCCGAAGCTCTTTACTCTGATTTAGGACATTGTGGACGATCTAATATCCGGGTAAGTTGGGTTTTTGTCAAGGCATGTCTGATTCTTAACTATTTTGGACAGGGAGTATGGTTACTGCAGCACCAAGGCGTTACGTTGAACTATCAAAATCCTTTCTACCTCATTATGCCAGATTGGTTCTTGATCTATGGAATTGGGATAGCCACTATTGCAGCGATCATCGCAAGTCAGGCCATGATATCTGGATCTTTTACGTTAATTTCTGAAGCTGTTCGACTTAATATATGGCCGAAAGTTCGGATTAACTATCCAAGTAATCAGAAAGGGCAGCTTTATGTTCCTTCGGCCAATTTTATTTTATGGTTAGGCTGTATGGTTGTCGTTCTGGTTTTTCAGGAATCTCGTCATATGGAAGCTGCTTATGGACTGGCCATTAATATTACATTCCTGATGACTACCATTTTAATGGGTTATTTTTTAAGTAAAAAACATCTGCCGAAATATTTGATTATTCTTTTTGTGTCGGTTTTTCTTCTCCTCGAAATTACGTTATTAATCAGCAATGGCGTTAAAATTGTTCATGGAGGCTGGTTGACAATAGTTTTGGGCAGCATATTATTCATTGTCATGTTAAGTTGGTGGTGGGCACGGAAAATTAAAAACGCTTATGTTCGATTTGTTGATATTGAGCCCTATTATCCTGTTCTTCGGGAGCTTAGTGAAGATGAATCGGTGCCTCGATACGCGTCACAGTTGGTTTATCTGACATCAGCCAATTTTTCGTCAGAGATTGAATCTAAGATAATTTATTCTATCCTTCAAAAAAAACCCAAACGAGCTGATGTATACTGGTTGGTACACGTAGATGTACGCGACGAACCTTTTACGAATGAGTATAAAGTAACCAGTCTTATCGATAAGAAGTTGATTCGTATAGACTTTCGACTCGGTTTCAGAGTAGAACAAAGAATTAGCTTATTACTTCGTAAAGTGATTGAGGATATGGTAAAAAAAGGTGAAATTGATATTTTTAGCCGATATGACAGCTTAAAAAAATATAAGATGGTTGGTGATTTTAAATTTGTTATTTTACAAAAAGTAATTTCGCGGTCCAATAACTTAAGCTTCATGCAAAAAATAGTCGTTGACATTTATCATGTTCTTCGACGATTTAGTCTTTCGGAAGAAAAGGGTTTCGGTCTTGATTCTAGCTTTGTGACGGTGGAGCGTGTCCCTCTGATGGTAGCCGAAACTAAAGATATAACGATTAAACGTATTGATTAATTACGAACCCTCTTTTAATTCCTTCGGTAGATTTAAGGTAAGTACCCGGGTGTTATAGTTGATCATCGCTCCGTATTCATAAAGTAAATCCCCTCCAATTACACCGAGTACCGGTTCCATATCAAGCTGCTGATAGGCAATATTAATAGTAGATAAATCTAATACGGCTGCTTCGTAGTTTCTAAGGTGTAGGTCTCCTATTTTGAAATCAGGAATGGTAAGTGTATAGCTTTCCATGGTGTTGGTCCCCAAACCCGTTGAGAGTTGATCCGAAAGTTTTATTAGTTCAGGATCGATATGGTTTTCAACGCTCGACTTATCGAATACAGTTTTTGATGCCCCAGTATCCAAAACCGCGCGAAAAGGTTTATCAAAGACGGTGACTTCCACCAATAGGTGGAAGCCATCGTTTTGTAAATTCAGTAAAATTAGCGGAATTTCAGTCATTTACAGCACACCGGTATTTTTTAGTACATCGTTCATTTTCTGAACGGTATTTGCGCTTTCACGTAGGCGTGTCTTATCTTCTTCGTCTAATGTCATGGGTAGAATTTTCTCCACTCCATTCTTCCCGATAATAATAGGTACACCTAGATTAATATCAGAGAAACCATATTCACCATCAAGGTATACTGAGGCTGTGAATAATTTTTTCTGATCGCGAATGATACTTTCTACAACGGCTGCAGAAGCTGCCCCAGGTGCATACCACGCTGATGTGCCAATTAATTTTGTTAATGTAGCACCTCCTACCATAGTTGCCTTGATGATCTCTTCCTGGGCTTCGGACGAAAGAAATTGCGTTACGGGAATACTATTCCATGTTGCATGTTTTATAAGAGGAATCATTGTCGTATCTCCGTGTCCGCCAATCACAATTGCATTTAAATCCCTCGCTGATGCACCCAGTCTTTTGCTTAGTTGATAGCAAAATCTTGCAGAATCCAGAGTTCCCCCCATTCCGATGATTCTGTTTTTTGGAAGCCCCGTAGCTTTCAACGCAAGATAGGTCATTGTGTCCATCGGATTGGAGACAACTACTAGAATAACATCCGGTGAATATTTCAAAAGATTTTCGGCTACTTCCTTCACGATCGTGGCATTTGTTCCGATGAGCTCTTCACGTGTCATGCCAGGCTTACGGGGAATTCCGGACGTTATCACGGCAACACTTGAACCAGCGGTTTTACTGTAATCGTTTGTGACACCCGTGATCGTTGTATCGAAACCGAGGAGAGCAGCGGTTTGGGACATGTCTTGAGCTTTTCCTTCCGCGAAGCCTTCTTTAATATCTAAGAGTACAACTTCTTCTGCTAATTCTCTACGAACAATGTTATCTGCTGTGGTAGCGCCCACTGCTCCGGCTCCTACAATTGTTATTTTCATAATGATTTTTTTAGTTGTGAAAGCTGCGATTGATTGAGTTTTTTAGCAATATAGAAATAATGAAAGGATTTTTCAACAGTAACTCGACATTCTATGTAAGACTAGAAGGGATATCCAATTGCAAGGTTAAATATGATGTTATCTTTTCGCCATTGTTTATCACCAAAATCAATACGATCGATTACCCAGCGTTCGCCTTCAGGTAAATATGGTACCCGCAATGGAATTGCTAAATCTGTTCGTAGAACCAAAAAAGTGAGGTCGAATCGTAATCCAATCCCAGCTCCAACGGCCATTTCCTTTAAAAAGTCCTTACTGATAGCAGCTCCGGGTTTGTTTTCGTCCTCATTAAGCAGCCATATGTTACCAGCGTCGACAAATGCAGCGCCATGGATAATACTTACGAGTTTCCGCCGATATTCAAGGTTAAGCTCCATTTTAATGTCTCCCGTCATATCCGGAACAAAATTGTTTTCTCCAAACGGCTCTGGTTCGTAGGAGCCTGGTCCCAAAGCACGGGCTCTAAATGCTCTTATTCCATTCGGACCGCCACTGAAAAACTGTTTGATATAAGGCATTTGGTTTGAATTTCCATAAGCATAACCGAAACCAAACATCGCTCGAGCTGCAATTTCTGATTTCGATCCAAGTTTCGTGTAATTCCTGAAGTCGAGATCGGTTTTGATATACTGGGATATGGGCGCATCCAAGAAACTATATGTATTACCCTCGTTGTAATTTGCTCCGTTGATTAGTCCGGCAATGTTTCCCGACAGATCGACCCCGCCCCGAAAATACATGGTATTTTTCCGGTTTTGTTCCATCGTATTTGTGTAAGTAAACACATAGTTTGGGCCGATAATAAATTGCTTCTCAATAGCATGCCGTAGATTCGGGTTGTTTTGTAATTCTAATTCATACTCTGGAGTTATGTTTGATGAACGAACATAAGCAACCTCGAGCAGGTCAAGTTCATGCTCTTTTTGATTGCTTTCACGCCATGAGTATCCGAAACCAAAGGTCATCGAATTTAGTTGGTAGGCATTTCTTCTATTTAAGAACTCATATCCCGCCCGAATCGTTGTATGGGGTACGAAGCGTTTAGTAGGCGTCCATTTAAATGGGGCGACAATTTGAGGAAATGTAAGGCTTGCTTCCGCACCATAACGATAGAAAGTGGAATTTAAATTGACATTGCCACCCGTTTGAAACTCATAACCTCCGAACACTGAAAAACGGAAGAGTTCTGCTCCTTTAAAGGCATTTCTATGTTGCCAAGAGAGGGTTGCTTCTGAGCCATTGTATACGGAAGCGGTCTTACCCAGAACTTCAAAATGCATGGATTTAGTCGGCTGCGGTGTTAAATAGTAATAAACATCCAGCAAGTTGCTATCAGCAGAGTCAACCGGAACAAAGTTATTTTTTACGAATTTAAACGTTCCAAGACCAACTAATTGTGAAATTGTACGGGTATGTTTAGCCCGGGTATATAAATCTCCCTTATTGAAAGACATTGGTCGGGCAATCGCACGACGTCTATATGTTTTGAAAGGGTCGATAATATGATAGTCACCGTATCTTGTACTATCCGATGGTATGCCTAGTTGATATGTCCCTTGCTGTAGGTTATAGTCAGGGAAAATGTAAATATTATTGATATAGTAGGGATGGAGAGCCTGATCGGATGCTTCAGGTTTTACTGTGACGAATAAATCTACTTGATGATCTCCAACAGTACTATCCACTTCCACAAGCAAATAATCAGGGTTAAAATAATAATAACCTCTTGCTTTAAGTTCATTGTCGATCCTAGTCCGTTCGTTAACGATAACATCAAAATTATACGGATTTCCCGATCGTAATAACGATCCGTCTTTTGTTTCTTCAATAATCTTCCCAAAATCCGTACTATCTAATTCGAAAACAACATCTTTTATTTTATAATTATCATTCGGCGTCGCATAATAGGATACTGTCGCTTTTCGCTTTTTAATGGTTGTGTCGGAAGTAACCTCTGCATTAAAGAAACCAAGATTCTCTAATCGATTTCGAAGCAAATCTTCATTATGGGGTCTGTTAACATCACTTAAAAGCACAGGAGGTTCACCGACTTTATATTTTAACCAACCTTTTAGCCCTTTTTCAGTTGTCGTTGAATCTCCTGCCAAATTATAGAAATACAACTTCGGCCGGAGGCCCAGGATGCTTGAATTCGGTTGAGGACGTAAATAACTTTCCAGGTTTGACTCCAACGGGTCGATATACTTTTCTGGGAAAGAGGTGTCTGGTTTCAGTTCTACACGACCTTTAACGTAAAGGTTTTCTCCGTCCTTTAGATATTTGATATTACTACAAGAACTGATAATGAAAATTATTGCTAAAAACGTTAAGACGCTTAGTGTGTTATTTTTCATCTTCCGCTCCTTTCTCTCTAAATTGTACAACTCCCGTACTGTCATTAGATCGGGTAGGTCTTCTTCTTTGCTGAGGCGCTGATTTCATTAATTCGATATTCTTCTTCTCTTGTACTTCTTTCAAGTGTTCTTGTAATCTTTCAGCATTCATAAATAACTCAACAAATTTATCGTAATCCATGTTGATGTTGAACCCGAGACCGGTTTCTATAACCTGACCTTGGAGGGTTACTTCGTATTGATTTTTTCGGAATGCACGTAAGAAGTAACGGCCATCTCTTGATAGTTGATATTCAAGGGCAATATCTCCGGCAATATTAGTTGGCTGACGACCTGGCTGTGCTCCTTCAATTTCAAAGTTGGATCCAACAGTTACTTTTAGCCTGTCGTTTAGCAATCTTTTGGAAACCCCCACGTTTAGGTCAGTTCGGGTTTGTTGAGTGCCGGTGCTGTAGTCGTCGGTAGATTGCAGATCAAAATTTAACTCTACCCCGGCGATAAGATCCCCCGCTAAATTGTTAAGCTGTGCACTTAGTAATTCGCTGACTGAGTTGCGAGCCATCGATTCGACACTACCGCCAGCAGCGCTGGAAAATGGATTTTCAGCGACAAATCGACCTAATATAATGAGTGCAAAAACTTGCTTATTCAGTTCTGATTCGTCTTCTCTTATTTGCGATAAACGAGTTTCCACCAAACTGGTTACATCTTGTGATACACCGGTATTCTCGTCTTGCAGGTCGATGCCGAATGAAATCTCAGGCTTCATCATTTCGCCAGTGATGAATAACTCGACTTCAAATGGGATTTTTTGTTTGTAATAATTGCTGTTTCGACCAGCAAGTTGATTTTCCAAAAGATCAATTGGCGCTGCATCTATATCATAAGCAGCTGTAATATTTAGATCGGCGGCCATTGGTTCTCCATTCCAGACAATTGTGCTTCCTTGTTTGAAATCAAACTTCCTTTTGATCATATTAAATGAAAGGTTGTAATGACCTTCTTCTACTTCATAAGTCCCTGCTAACGACATGTTACCTCCTGGACTTATTCCTGCATTAAGCTGAGCCTCTCCTTTAATAAAGAGTGCGTCTCCCGTTCCTGGATCAATAATTACGTTAAATTCTGCGTCCCGGTCAACGCCAATATTAAGAGAGACATCCATACCGGTAACCGTTTGTGGTGTCACCGCCATTTGTTGCTCAAACAAATCATAGCTGCTCGTGTCGCTCCGGTCTACAAACTTGATCACTCCTTCCCGCTCTGCAAGTCCGGGCTCTGAATCTGGTACCACAATGGTCATTTTAGTTTTATCATTAACATTGAGAGAACCATTAACCTCGGGACTTTCCATAGATCCGATTATCCGTAAATCACTGTCTAAGAAAAGTGTTCCGTAAAACAGGTCGTTGTCCGCTTGCGAGGAATTTAGGACCTGAAAGTCGGAAGCTTTGAGAGCAAGATTAAAATTAAAATCAGTGTAAGTCGTTGTGCCGACAATACCATTGATTGTGGCGGTATTACCAACGCTGTCAGCAATCGAAAAGTCTCTAAAGGCAATCCCTCGATCGTTAAAATAGATGGCATCGTTGTCGAAATAGAATTGAGCGTTCAACATAGACACATTGAGCTGTGCTTCGTTAAACAATAGACTACCATTTAACCGCGGTGCCTCAGGAGAGCCCGTAATGTCAATTTTGCCATTCAAGTAGCCGTCAGCTCTGCGTAAACTTCCAAATGAGAATGCCTCGAGAGTCGACATATTGAGCCTATTGATATTCAGGTCGAAATCCATCGTTGACGGAGTTTCAGGCGGACTGATATAGTCACCAGTGAGATTGACATCATTACCATTACCGGTGATGGTAATGTTCGCAGCGAAAGTATTTTCGCGCTGATTATCAACCTGAATATTAATGTCTCCGACAGTGTCGGTGCCAAAATAAAAATCGTTTACTGTTAAATCGGAAATGAAGACAGGTGAACTTTCAAGGCGATCTACGGTAGCATTGCCATTGATTGCACCCCCTAACTTTAAAGTTTCGCTTTCGATAAACTTAGTAAAAGTTTCGATTCTGAAATTTGAGAATAATGCATCAATCGGTGCATTCCGGCTTGAATCTCTTGACTGTAATTGGAAGCTCTGTCCACTGTTTTCCAGCATGAAGTCATTGGCGTGGATACCCAATTCTCCGAACCGGATAGCATTGCCTTCCCGTATATTCCATTGATCATAATTTAGGATTAGTCCGTCGGGCTTCAACCTGAATAGAAAATCATTATTTTCGGCAAGCATCTCCGCACCAACATGATATTGATTAACATTAGCTGTATCGCGAATCCAAAGACCCGTATTCACGATGCTATTATTCACATCACCACTAATGAGGGTGTTGATCAGATTGATGTTGGATACGTTTATTTCGCCAATTACTCCGGCATAGTATAGTGTGCTGTCAGCTGTGTTAATATCAAAGCTTACGTCGTCCACAAGCGTGCTGTCGTATAATATATGAGGAGCACCGATACGGGCATTTAGCGATTTACTTTCACTCGCGAAGTTGCCAAAAAGAGTAATAGGTTCCATTTCGCTTAACGCTGGAGCCATCTTTATAATAAGTGGCGAACGAATTAATTCGGCGTTGAACTCGAACGTTTGCGGATCGTATGACGTGGTGTCAACCACATTTGTCGGATTGTAATAAGTTTCCATTACATCTTTAATGGCCGTTCCTATCTGAGTTAGTTTATAATCGCCATAAACCATCGCATTCATAAATTCGGCCTCCAGATTAAGGAGCTTCAAGGAGTCAGTTGCTTCCGAATGCAATTTGATGCTATCCAAAGCATAGCGTTCGCTGTTGTATAAAAGAATAGAGTTTATTACGTTGATATCTCCATTAAGATAATCGGGGTCAGCCGTTGGTAAATCTACTTCCATGCGACCGTGGTAGCGAATATCATCAGCTACTAAATTTAGGTTTTTTAAATTCAGGCTGTCAACGTCCAAATTCATGAGCAGTTGCGGGTACTTCTCAGTCCAAGTTGCTTGAGCATTCATGTTAACCGAAATGTTCGGGTCTGTACTCAACATATTGGCTAAAATGTTTCCCTGATTTGCCTGAAAATCAAGCTTGATGTCATGATAAGCGTAACCCATAAGCTCTGCATTAACAAGTGTGGCGTCTCCTTTGGCCACCATTGTTCTTGGGTCTAATCCCGTTCCCTCAACATTCGCCAAGAATGTGATCTTCCCGAAAGTCGTATCATTTTTTAGGAAGCTGCCGACATCTAGGTTTTGAATCTGAATTTTAGCGCTATAGCTGGTATCTCGCGCGGTACTGTAATTAGCAAGCAAATCCGCATTGCCAACGGAGGTGTTCAAGTCTAAATTTGTTCTGAAATTATTCATGCCTCCGCGAAATGAGCCCGCCAATTTGATAGAATTCGGTATTTCTATATCGGGAGGTAACAGGCTTTTTGCAATAAGGCGAGTTAAGTCTCGGTTACTACTTTGAATCGTATTAATTTTGAGATCTGCGAATAGCCGGTCAGGCTCCATCGCATTTCGAACAGAACCGGATATATTGACATAAGTGTCATCCAAAGTGCTGGCGATGAACCTTCGGATCTTTAAATCAGCTAATGAGCCATTTAGGTCGACATCAATATTGAAATCGCGATTAAGCAAAGGTTGCATAATCTCCATCGTGTCCAGCGTCGGAACTAGAAGAACAACGTCTTTCATACCGAGGTGGCTATCATCAACCAATATAGTAAGGTCGATTAATTCGGGGTTCTCGCTAATCGCATCGAGAGATGGATAGCCCAAAGTAACTGCACTTTCTAGTTGAGTATTAGGTGTTTCCAGAACAAAATCTTCCAACAGAACACCCGTGTTGGTATAGGAAAATTTGGTTTCAAGTTTATTGAGGTGTAATCCGCTCGTATCTCTAAATGTAAAGTTTTGTAGGTCTCCTGAAATAGAGTCCATCGAAAAATAAAGCTCATTTAGGTCGATGTTAAGGTCGGAGATATTCATATGTGCATAATCCAGACCTTTGCGGAGCCTCGGCGCTGTATTATCATCATAAGCTATATTGGTATTTTTAAAATTGATATCGTCAACATTTACAATCCAATTCATTGAAGTTCCATCCGTTGACGTCGTGTCGGTCTCCTGTGATTCGGTCGCCGCCGTTGAAGTTGAGCCCATCGCTAGGGCGCCTTCCGTATCTTCCAATAAAAGCTTCTTAATATCTATTTTTTCGTTTTTTAAGTCGAGTTCATTAAAATCCACAAATAGATTTGCGAATTTGAGCTTTGCATCCATTGTCGTCGCTTCATCGGCATAAGTAACATCAATATTCTTAAGTGACACTTGCCCAAGCTTGACATCGGGAAATGCAGCATCGTCACCCGCAGCCGCTTCAACCCCCAGATCGTCCGTAGCGGGCGCCGATGAAGTGTTGGCTACTTCAGACTGAAAAACAACTGTGCGAATTCCATCAATTGTTACTTTCGGGATTTCAAAGAACATTTTCTCGAGATCGAAGGTCTTTATTCGCGTATCTAGATGTCCTAGATAGAAATCTGCATCCGTTCCGATAATTTCATCTTTATAGCGCAGCTGGATGCGATCCAGTTTGATTTTGTCGATGGAAAATTCCATCGCTGCTGCTGTATCAGTTGATTCTTCTTGGACTTCTTCTGAAACAAAAGCACGGATAATATAATCAAAGTTAAAAGCACTGTCTGGCAACGTACGGTCAATGTTTGCTGTTATCCCCTCGAAATTTAACTCATTAATCTCTACTTTATTGTTTAGTAGTTTTAAGAGACTTATATCAACAGATAAGCTTTCACCTGCGAGGAGTGTATCTTGCTTCTGATCCTCAAAATAAACACCCTCTAAAACCAAAAGCTTAGGTAGTTTTAATGAAACCCTTTTCAATTCAACCGGCGTTTCAATTTTGGTTTCTACATAGGATACCACTTTTTGAACAACGAAGTTCTGTACTGCTGGGATATTGAGTAAGATATAGAGAAGGATAATTAGACCGATAATTAGCCCCAGCAACCATAAAACAATCTTTAAGGAAATTCTTATATATTTATTCAAGCTGAATCAGTAAAAAGTAAAACGTTGTAAAATTAACCATTTCCTGTTGAAATAGTTTTAAAATATGCGAATGCTACTGAACATAATAGCAACAGAAATAAACTTTTTTAAAAAAAATAAGTCTATGATTTATAAATCATATGCAGATAACAATAAAAAACATGAAACGACCCCTCTTTTCATCTTCCTTAATTCTATTTATCTTACTAATACAACAGACTTTTGCCCAAAATATTATAGAAGCCGACGCACTTTTGAAAGAAGCAGTTATCTATGTAAAGGGTGCTGAGCTTAGACACGAAGCAAAAAATATTGAGATACCTGCGGGTAATTTTGAGATAGTTATCAACCGTGTCGCAAAAGATATTCAACCGCAAAGTATCCGGGTATCAAGTAGTAATTCTCAAATATCAGTTCTATCAGTTTCGTTTGAACGCGATTATTTAAATACCGGCAACAACAAAAGCTCTTTATATCTCGAGATCAAGAAAAAGTATGATCAAGAAAATACTCTTTACAATGACATCGTCAATCAACGGAAAAGCGAGGAAGGAACCCTTGCTTTATTGGAGGCAAATAAGAGTGTGGGTGGTCAGAACGGCGTAACCCCGACTGAAATCGCTGATATGATCAAATATTATCGCCAACAGTATAAAGAAATATCTGATCATATTGTTAGTCTAAAGTCCAAAGAAGAAAAACAAAAAGAAATTGTTGAGCAACTGAATCGGCAGATGGAAGAATCAGGCGGAGGCAATCAAAATGCTGGACAGTTGGTCTTGAGGGTAAGCTCCCCACAACCCACAAAAACCGCTTTTAATATAGAATATTTTACGAATAGTGTTTCTTGGTCACCTTTTTATGAAGTAAGGGTCGATGATATACAGAGTCCTCTACAATTAATTTATAAAGCGAATGTCGTACAAACTACTGGAATTGACTGGAAACGAACCCGATTAACCTTTGCCGGAGGCAATCCTCAGCAAAATAACAATGTGCCCGAGCTTACTCCTTGGCGCTTAAGTTTTAGAAACCCAGTTATTGTGGCTGCACCCAAACGGATGGCCGCTCGCGGTGTTGGGATCAATAACGAAAGTTTGCAAGAAGTCGCAGCAGCACCACAAGATATGGCTATTGTCCAGGACAACCAATTGAATTCTAGTTTTGTCGTAGAAACTCCTTACGACGTTTACTCCAATGGTCAAGCTCAATCAATTCAATTGCAAAGCTATTTCCTTAGTACAAAGTATTCATACACAAGTGTGCCGAAATATAGTCCGGATGCTTATCTGGTCGGAAAAGTAACTGACTGGAATTCGCTTAACCTACTTCCCGGTAATGCAAACCTGATCGTTGAAAATAATTATGCTGGTACATCCTATATAAATTCGCATTCGACAGATGACACGTTAAAGCTAAGCCTAGGCAAAGACGAGCGTATTGTAGCGGAGCGTAAGAGAATAGATGAGGAGGGAAGCCGATCTTTCCTCGGTAGCTCACAATCGCGAGAATTTACTTATGAGATTTCTGTCCGAAACTCGCGAAAAGAAGCTGTTGATATTGAAGTGAAAGAGCAATACCCGCTATCTAATGAGAAGGATATCGAAATACAACTTAATGAGGTTTCCGGTGCTCAGAATAACGCCGAAACAGGAGAGCTTACTTGGCATTTACGCCTGAAGCCTGGTGAAACTAAAAAGGTGAGACTTAGCTATACTGTGAAATATCCGAAAGGGAAGACTCCCGTTGGATTGTAAATTCGTTATATTTGGGATTTTAAAGAGATTCCAGAAATATGCCGAGTTTTTCACACTTACACGTTCATACCCAATTTTCACTTTTAGATGGTGCCGCTGAAATCGGCCGTATGTTTAAAAAGGCTTCGAATGATGGAATGAAAGCCATGGCGATTACGGATCATGGCAATATGTTCGGGGTTTTTAAGTTTGTAGCAGAAGCCGCTAAACATAATGTTAAGCCCATCGTTGGTTGCGAGTTCTATGTAGTCGAAGATCGACATGTCAAACAATTTACAAAAGAGAAGAAAGATAAACGATACCACCAGCTTATGTTGGCTAAGAACCCCCAAGGATATCGTAACCTTGTGAAACTCTGTTCTCTTGGATATATCGAAGGGGTTTACAGCAAATGGCCGCGAATTGACAAAGAACTTATTTTAAAATATCATGAAGGACTAATTGCCACAACCTGTTGCCTGGGAGCTATTGTCCCACAATATATCTTAAACAAGTCAGAAGAAGAAGCAGAAGAGGAGTTTAAATGGTGGTTAGATCTCTTCGGCGAAGATTTCTATATTGAGTTGCAGCGTCATAATCTTCCCGAACAGGAAAGAGTCAATGCGGTTCTTTTGAAGTTCGCAAAGAAATATCAGGTGAAAATGATCTGTTCTAACGACTCACATTACGTTGATCAAGAAGATGCCAATGCCCACGATATTTTACTTTGTGTAAATACCGGGGATTTACAAAGTACGCCAATAGCTACAGATGAAGAAGGAGGAAAAGGCTATCGTTTTGGTTTTCCGAACGATCAATTTTTCTTCAAAACGCAGGCGGAAATGGCCAGTTTGTTTCATGACATCCCCGAAGCATT
>Ga0079224_100003812_pt1 | contig 19218 bp, 15 predicted proteins | sample Stecom2015_FD_80414 | JGI IMG/M metagenome (GOLD analysis project Ga0079224, IMG submission 80414) | Agricultural soil microbial communities from Utah to study Nitrogen management - Steer compost 2015 | ecosystem: Environmental > Terrestrial > Soil > Agricultural land | place: USA: Utah... | reverse complement strand
TGCGGGCTCCCCCAGCCAGGCCCTGCCGCCCAGGCGGAGCACCGTGGCGTCGACCACCGCCCCGGTGGCCAGCCCGAGCACATGCTGCGCGGTCGCCACCGCGCCGAAGTCGTGCAGCGGCCCCACCAGCCGGACGAACATCGAGCACCCGCCCGGCCGGACGAGGTCCGGCCGCGGCCGCATCGCGGTCACCACATAGGTGTAGGAGTCGCGGAACCACAGCCTCGGGCGGCACGCGGCCACGGTCACCGCCCGCAGCACCGCCCCGAGCCCGGCCACGGCGAGGAACCACCGGTGCCGGTGGGCCCACCGCCGCACCCGTTCCGGTAACGGCGCCGGGCGGGCCGCCCGTGCGCGCGCGGCGGTGCCGGTCCGCGCCCGCTGCCCCGTCCGCTCCTCGGCGACGTACACGTGCCCCCCTGCGTCCCGTGCTCGCTCCCCGGCGTACGCTACCGGTTCCCCGTACGGCCGGCCCCACCCTTCGGCGATCTTCCGGCCGGGGCGGCTACCCTCAGATCATCCCAACGAACCGAACCGAACGCAGATCCACCGGACGGCCGCCGGCGGGCCGGGTGCTCGCCGCGGTGTCGGCCGTGCCCCTGCTCGCCCTGAGCGGGTGGCTCCTCGCCGGGCTGCCGCTGCTGCTGCTCGGCCGGTTCCGCCCGCTGCCCATGGCGGTGCTCGGCGGCGGGCTCGCCGTGCTGCTCTGCCGGTACGCCCTGCGCCGCCTGCCGCCGATCCCCGGCGCCACGCCGCGGCGGACCGCGGCCGTGCTCGGCATCGCCGCCGCCTCCGGCGTCTTCAACGGGGTCCTCCACAGCGAGCAGCTCGTGGTGCGGCGCGACCCGGCCACCTACGCGCAGTACGCCATCTGGCTGGCCCGGCACGGGTCGCTGCCCATCCCGGCGGGGGACTTCGGCGGCCCGGACCCCGCCCTGCACTTCGGCAGCATGGGCTTCTACGCCACCGCCGACGGGGTCGTCCCGCAGTTCATGCCCGGCCCGCCGATGATCTACGCGATCGGCCACTGGATCGCGGGCATCCCCGGGCTGCTGCTCGTCCCCCCGGTGCTCGGCGCGCTCGCCGTGCTCACCTTCGCCGGCACCGTCGCCCGCCTCGCCGGGCCCCGGTGGGCGGCGCCGGCCGCGCTGACCCTCGCGGTCAGCCTCCCGCTGCTGTACACCTCCCGGACCACGTTCAGCGAGATCCCGTCGCTCATCCTGCTCTTCGGCGCGATGAGCCTGTGCGCGGACGCCCTCGCCGCGGCGGGGGTGCACCCGCCCGGCGCCGCCGATCGGCGCGCGGACGCCGGCCCGGCCCACCCGGCGCCCGGGGTGGGCGCCCGCGCGCTCGCCGCGCTCTCCGGGCTTGCCTTCGGGCTCGCCCTGCTGGTCCGGATCGACGGCCTGCGGGACGTGCTCCCGGTGCTCCCCTTCGCCGGGCTGCTCATCGCGCTGGGCCGGATCGCCCGGACCGGCGGCGCGGCCCACCCGCTCCTCCCCGCGGTTGCCCGGCTCGGGCCGCCCCTGCTCGCCGGGCTCGCCGCCGGGACCGGCTGGGGGTTCGCCGCCGGCCACCTGCTCTCCCGGCCGTACCTGGGCTACCTGTCCGACTCGCTCACCCCGCTGCTCGCCATCGCGGCCGGCGTGCTCGCGGTCACCGCCGTGGGCACGGCTCTCGCGCCGTGGCTGGTGGCCCGCTGCGGCGGCTCCCGGACCGTGCGCCGGTTCGCCGGCCGGCTGCCCGGGCCGGCCGCCGCGCTCACCGTGGCGGTCGCCGCCGGGCTGGCGGTACGGCCGTGGCTGCACACCGTGCGCCGCACCCCGGAGAACGAGGCGGACCGGCTCACCGCGGCCTTCATCGAGGCGGCCCAGCGGGTCAACGGGCTGGATCCCGACCCCACCCGGCTCTACTACGAGCGTTCGCTCCACTGGGTGTTCTGGTACCTCGGCGTGCCCGCCGTCGCGCTCGCCGTGTTCGCCGCGGCCGTGCTCGCCGGGCGTCTCCTGCGCGGGCGGGAGTTCCGCTGGCTGCTCCCGTGGCTGATCATCTGCTGGACCACGGTCACCACGCTCTGGCGGCCGGCGATCACCCCCGACCACCCGTGGGCGTCGCGCCGGCTCGTCCCGATCGTCATCCCCGGGCTGATCCTGCTCGCCGTCTGGGGGCTGCGCCGGCTCCGGGAGGCCGCCCGGCGGTCCGGCCGGCCGGCCCGCGCGGTCACCGGGCTCGGCATCGTGCTGCTGATCGCGCCGGCCGCGATCACCTCGATCGGGACGGCCTTCACCCCGGTCGGGCGGGGTGAGGCGGCCGCGACCGCCGGGCTCTGCGCGGCGCTGCCGCGCGACGCGGCGGTGCTGATCATCGAACGGGTGACCGGCGACCGGTTCACCCAGCTCGTGCGCGGGCAGTGCGGGGTGCCCGTCGCCCGGGTCGCCACCCCGGCGGGCACGGACGTCGCCTCCCCGGCCCACGTGACCCGGCTGGTGGGCAAGGTGCGCCGCCTCGGCCGGGTCCCGGTGCTGCTCGCCGCCGAGCCCGGCCAGCTCGCCCGGTACGGCCCGCCGGTCCGGGCGCTGCGGCTGCACACCCGCCAGGACGAGCGGTCCCTCACCGGCCCGCCGGACGGCACCTGGTCGCTCGTCTTCGAGGTGTGGCTCACCGTGCCGCGATGACGCCGGGTCCCACGCTGCCGGAGGGCTGCGGCACGACCGGGCGGCGGTGCGGGCCGCGCGGCGCCCCGGCGGGGCCGCCCAGGTCCGCCGGAGAATCCGTGGGACGCGGCCGGGCAGAGTACGCTAGCCGGACGTGACCACGCCTGACTCATCCGTACGCGGGGAGATGCCGGAAGAGAAGCCTTACGTGACGATCGTCCTGCCCTGCTACAACGAGCAGGACCACGTCGTCAAAGAGGTCGAGCGCATCTGCGCCGCCATGGACGCGAGCGGCTACACCTACGAGCTGATCGCGGTGGACGACGCGTCCACCGACGAGACGCTCACCCGGCTGCGCGAGGCGGCCCCGCGCTTCCCGCACATGCGGATCAGGGCGTTCCACCGCAACGGCGGCTCGGGGACGGCGCGGCGGATCGGCACCCAGGAGGCGCGCGGCGAGATCGTCGTGTGGACCGACGCCGACATGTCGTACCCGAACGAGCGCATCCCCGAGCTGGTCGAGATCCTCGAGAAGGACCCGTCGATCGACCAGGTGGTGGGGGCGCGCACCTCGGAGCAGGGCTCGCACAAGCTGCTGCGCGTCCCGGCGAAGTGGTTCATCCGCAAGCTCGCCGAGATCCTCGCCGGGGAGAAGATCCCCGACCTCAACTCCGGGCTGCGGGCGTTCCGGGCCTCGGTGGCGCGGCCGTACCTGCGGCTGCTCCCGCCCGGGTTCTCCTGCGTGACCACGATCACGCTGGCCTTCCTGTCGAACCAGCACGGCGTGTACTACCTGCCGATCGAGTACTCCAAGCGGGCGGGGAAGTCGAAGTTCAACTTCGTCTCGGACGCCTACCGGTACATCCTCCAGGTCCTGCGGATGATCATGTACTTCAATCCGCTCAAGGTGCTCATGCCGCCCGCGCTCGCGCTGGTCGGCCTCGGCCTGGTCAAGGGCGTCTTCGACGTGGTCCGCTACGGGTTCTACCTCACGAGCAACACCGTCGTGATCTTCCTGTCCGGGCTGCTCATCGGCTCGCTCGCCCTGCTCGCCGACCTGATCGTCCGCTCCCGGGGGGATTGAGCGTGCGAGGCCGCGGATGAGGATCGCGATCGTCGGGCCGACCTTCCCGTACAAGGGCGGTGGCGCCCAGCACACCACCGAGCTCGCGCACCGGCTCAGCGCCCGGGGCCACGACGTGGTGATCGAGTCGTGGCGGGCGCAGTACCCGTCGTTCCTCTACCCCGGGCAGCAGACCATCGACACCCCGGAGGGCGAGCCGTACCCGGACACGCGGCGCGAGCTCGACTGGCGGCGCCCGGACGGGTGGATCCGGTGCGGGCGGCGGCTGCGCGGCGCCGACCTGGTCGTCCTCGCCGTGCTCACCCCGGTGCAGGTGCCCCCGTACCTGGGCATCCTGTACGGCCTGCGCCGCCGGGACGCGGCGATCGCGATCTGCCACAACGTGCTGCCCCATGAACGCCGGCCGTACGACCGGCCGCTGATGCGGGCGCTGCTCGGCCGGGTCGGCGCGGTGCTCGCCCACTCCGAGCAGCAGGCCGCCCTCGCCCGCGAGCTCACCACCACCCCGGTGCGGGTGGCCGCGCTCGCCCCGCACCTGCCCGTGAAGGGGACGGCCGCCCCGCGGTCGCGCGAGCCGTACCGCAGGCTGCTGTTCTTCGGCATCGTCCGGCCGTACAAGGGGCTGGACCTGCTGCTCCGCGCGCTCGCCCGGGTGCCGGACGTGTCGCTCACCGTGGCCGGCGAGTTCTGGGGCGGGCTGGAGGAGACCGAGGAGCTGATCGCGGAGCTCGGCATCGCCGACCGGGTGGAGCTGCGGCCCGGGTACGTGCCGGCCGAGCAGGTGCCGTCCCTGTTCGCCGAGGTGGACGCGCTCGTCCTGCCGTACCGGTCGGCCACCGCGAGCCAGAACGTGTGGCTCGGCCACGAGCACGGCGTGCCCGTGATCGCGACCAGGGCCGGGGCGCTCGCCACGGCGGTGCGCGACGGGGTGGACGGGCTGCTCGCCGAACCGGGGTCGGTGGAGTCGCTCGCCGAGGCGCTCAAGCGGTTCTACGAGCCCGGCATGCCCGAGCGGCTGCGCGCCGGGGTGCGGCCGGTCGACCCCGAGCCCTACTGGGCGGCCTACCTCGACACGCTCCTCGCCGGGCGGTAGCCGTACGGGACGGGGGAGCTCCGCCCGGGAAACCACGGGGGGTTCGCGGGATGCCAGGCGCCTCACCACGGGGTTCGCGGCCCGGACGGCCGGGTCCGGGGGCGTGCGGGGCGGACCCGGGGGAGGGTCAGGGAGATCCCGGATGGCGTAGACCAGGGGCCGTCCTTACAGTGAAGGCCATGCCCATCGACGACCCCATCGACGGCTACGTGGCAGAGCTGAGCCGTGCCCTGCACGGGCCGCGGCGGGCGAAGCGCGATCTGATCGCCGAGGTGCGGGACGGGCTCATCGACGCCGCCGAGGCGTACCAGGCCGCCGGGCTGGACCGGCCGGAGGCGGAGCGGCGGGCGGTGGCGGAGTTCGGGACGGTCGGCGAGATCGCCCCCGGGCTGCAGGAGGAGCTGGCCGCGGCCACCGGGCAGCGGCTCGGCGCGCTGCTGTTCCTCAGCGCCCCGCTCATGGCACTCGCCTGGTACGTGATCTGGCGGTTCGATCCGGTGGAGGTGGTGGGCCGGCCGGCCGGGTGGTTCGGGCCGGTGGCCCGCGCGATGGACCTGATGCAGTTCGGCATCGGCGTGCTGGGCGGCCTCGCCGTCCTGGCGCAGCGCAGCGGGCGGTTCCGCCCGGGGCCGGCGGCCAGGGCGCTCGGGCTGTGCGTGCTGGGGTCGTTCCCGGTCACCGTCGCGCTGTACGCCGCGATGCTCGCCGGCACCGCCGGCGTGGTCACCGTCGGCGTCCCGGTTCTCGGGCTCACCGCGGTGAGCTGGGCGGTGTGGGGCGTGCAGCTCGCGGTGGCGTGGCGCTGCCTGCTGGTCAGCCGCCCTCGGAGGGCGTGGGCTCCAGCACGCTGCCGATGACCGCGGTGAACTCCCGCCAGGCGGACCGTGCGTCGAGCAGGTGGGCGCGTCCCGCGCCGGTGAGCCGGTAGGTACGGCGCTTTCGGCCGCCCACCTTCGCCCACTCGCTGCTCAGGTAGCCGATCCGCTCCAGCCGGCGCAGTGCGGGATAGACCGTTCCCGTCGGCACGTTCAGCGCGCCTCCGCTGCGCCGCCGTAGCTCCTCGATGATGGCGTAGCCGTGGCGCGGCTCCTCCTCCAGCACGGAGAGCAGCAGGGCGTCGAGGTGCCCGCGCAGGGTGTCGGCGTTCATGTGATCGAGCCTATAGATCCTTTTCGATGTCATGCCTGTCTACATGTAGGCTACCAATATATAGGCACGCACACTGAAGACACGGAGCGTGGCATGACCGTCCTCGACCTGGCCCGGCTGCAGTTCGCCCTGACGGCAGGCCTTCACTTCCTGTTCGTCGTGCTCACGCTGGGGCTGGCCCCGCTCGTCGCGATCCTCAACACGCGCTGGGTCCGCACCGGGAACCCGGTGCACGAGCGGATGACCCGGTTCTGGGGCCAGATCTATGTGATCAATTACGCACTCGGCATCGTCACCGGCCTGGTGATGGAGTTCCAGATCGGGCTCAACTGGAGCGGGCTGATCCACTACGCCGGGGACGTGTTCGGCGCGCCGCTGGCCATGGAGACGCTCGTCGCCTTCTTCCTGGAGTCCACCTTCCTCGGGCTGTGGATCTTCGGCTGGCATCGCCTGCCCCGCGGGCTCCACCTCGCCTGCATCTGGCTGGTCGCCCTCACCGCCTACGCGAGCGCCTTCCTGATCATGCTCGCCAACTCCTTCCTCCAGCAGCCCGTCGGCGTGGTGGACAAGGGCGACCGGCTCGAGCTCGTCGACTTCGGCGCGCTGCTCACCAACTCGACCCTGGTGTTCTCCTTCCCGCACGTCATCGCCGCCGGGCTGGTCGCCGGCTCGTTCGTGATGATCGGGGCAAGCGCCTACGGGCTGCGGCGCCACCCGGGGGAGCGGGAGCTCTTCACCAGGTCGCTGCGCCTGGGCGTGGTCGTCGCGGCACTCGGCACCACCATGACCTCCGGGTTCGGCTACGCACAGTTCGCCGGGGTGCAGGAGGGCAAGTTCACCGGCGAAGGGCCGGCGCAGGTCGCGCTCGGCGTCATGACGCTGATCGGCGACAACCTGATCCTGGTCGCCCTGTTCGTCCTCCTCCCCCTGGTGCGCTGGCTGCCCCGCTGGCGCCGGCTCCACCCCTTCCTCATCGCCCTCACCCCGCTGCCCTTCATCGCCGCGATCGCCGGCTGGCTCGCCCGCGAGCTCGGCCGCCAGCCCTGGGTCATCTGGCAGAAGCTCAGCGTGGCCGACGCCCTCACCCCCGGGCTCACCCCCGGGATGCTCATCGCCTCGTCGGCCGCCTTCACCGGCGTGGTCGGCGTGCTCGCGATCATCGACTACCTCCTCATCGCCCGCGTCATCCGGCGCGGCCCCACCCGGCTCGCCCTCGGCGCCGGCCCCGAGGTCCCCGAACCCGCCCCGGTGCCGAGCCTCTAGGAGACCCGACCATGGAACTGCTCTGGTTCGCGCTCTTCGCGGTACTGCTCATCGGCTACTTCGCGCTCGAAGGCTTCGACCTCGGCGTCGGGCTGCTGCTCCCGCTGCTCGGCCGCACCCGGGAACGCCGGGACCGCATGATCGCCGCCATGGCGCCGTTCGTGCTCGCCAACGAGGTGTGGCTCGTCGCCGTGGCCGGCACACTCGCCGGCGTCTACCCCGAGGTGGAGAGCCGGGTGATCCCCGGCCTCTACCCCCTGGTCATGGCGGCCCTGATCGCCTGGATCGCCCGGGACGCCGGGCTGTGGTTCCGCCGCCGCCTCGACGGGGCCGGATGGCGCGCCGTCTGGGACGCGATGATCACCTTCGGCTCGCTCGGCCTCACCGTCACCTGGGGCCTCGCCCTCTACGCGCTCGCGACCGGCTTCACCGCGCCCCCGCTCCACCCGTTCGGCCTGGCGCTCGCCGCCGCCGTCACGGTCGCCTGCGCCTTCCACGGGTGGACCTTCCTCTGCTGGCGCGCGCCCGGCCTGACCGGCACGGCCCGCACCGGCCGCGGCCTGGCCATCTCCGCGCTCGGCACCGCGGCCCCCGCGATCGCGGTCGTCGCCGCCGGGGCGGCTCGGCTGCTCTCCGGGACCACCACCCCGGCGGCGCTCAGCGTGCTCAGCCTCGTCGTGCTCCCGCTCGTCCCGGTGCTCGCGGCCGCCCAGCTCTGGGTCTGGCGCACCTTCGGCCGGGACGCGGGCGACCGCGGGCTGCCGTCGTTCTTCTGACGGTCGCCGTGGCGGGACACCCCATGCGCCCCGACCTGCTCCGCCGCGTCACCGCCGAGCGCGCGGTGCGCCGGCACCTCGCCGGCACGCTCTGCGCCGCGGCCGCCGCCGGGCTGCTCGTGCTCGCCCAGGCCGAACTCCTCGCCGGCCTGCTCTCCGGCCGGTTCCCCGGCACGGCCGCCGCCGCGCTCGCCGCCGTGGCCGCACTGCGGGCCTTCCTCGTCCGCGTCCAGGGCGGCTGCGCGGCGCGCACCGCGACCGCGGTCAAGTCCGCGCTCCGGCACCGGCTCCTCGCCCGGCTCGGCGACCCCGGACCGGCCCGGCCCGCCGGCCACCGCACCGGCGAGCTCATCACCCTCGCCGGCCGCGGGCTCGACGGGCTCGACCCGTACCTCACCGGCTACCTGCCCGCGGCCGCCGTGGCCGCCGTGGTCCCCCTCGCCGTGGTGGCCCGCCTGCTCGCCGCCGACCCGGCGAGCGCCGTGATCGTGCTGGTCACGCTTCCGCTCATCCCCGTCTTCGGCGCCCTGGTCGGCACGCACACCAAGGCCGTGACCGAACGGCAGTGGCGCACCCTCTCCCGGCTCGGCGGGCACTTCCTCGACGTGGTGCGCGGCCTGCCCACCCTGCGCGCCTTCAACCGGGCCGCCCACCAGGCCGAGGTGATCCGCCGCATGGCCGGGGCGCACCGCTCCGCCACCATGCGCGCGCTCCGGGTCGCCTTCCTCTCCTCGCTCGTGCTCGAGCTGTGCGCGTCCCTCTCGCTCGCGCTCGTGGCCGTGCCGATCGGGCTGCGCCTGCTCGGCGGAACCCTCGACCTGGCCACCGGGCTGCTCGTCCTGCTGCTCGCCCCCGAGGCCTACCTGCCGCTCCGGGCGGTCGGCGCCCGGTTCCACGCCGCCATGGAGGGGATCGCCGCCGCCGAGGCCGCGTTCGCCGTACTGGACGAGGCGGCGGGGGAGCGGACCGCCCGGCCGGAACCGCGGGACACCGCACCGCCGCGCCCCGCCGTACGGCCGCGCCCCGCCGTCCGCGCGGACCGGGGCCCGTCCGGAGGCGCGCCGGAGGTGAGGCTCGACCGGGTCGCGCCCGGCGGCCCGCCGGAGATCCGCCTCGACCGGGTCACCGTGCGCTACCCCGGCCGGGCCGAGCCGGCGCTCGCCGACGTCTCCCTGGTGATCCGCGCGGGCGAACGGGTCGCGCTGGTCGGGGAGAGCGGCGGGGGCAAGAGCACCCTGCTCCACCTCATCCTCGGCCTGATCACCCCCGACCGGGGACGGGTGCTGATCGACGGCGCCGAGGCGGTCGACCTCGACGCCTGGCGGGAGCGGGTCGCGTTCGTCCCGCAACGGCCGCACCTGTTCGCCGCCACGGTCGCCGACAACATCCGCCTCGGCGCGCCGCACGCGGACCTCGCCGAGGTACGGCGGGCGGCCGACGCCGCCTCCGCCACCGAGTTCATCGACGCCCTGCCCGGCGGGTTCGCGGCCCTCATCGGCGAGCACGGCGCCGGGCTGTCCGCGGGGGAGCGGCAGCGCATCGCGCTCGCGCGGGCCTTCTGCCGCCCCGGCGCCTCGGTGCTGCTCCTCGACGAGCCAACGGCCCGGCTCGACGTCCGCAGCGAGGCCGCGGTGACCGAGGCGGTGGCCCGCCTGATCGGGAACCGCACCGCGATCATCGTCGCCCACCGGCCCGCCATGCTCGAGCTCGCCGACCGGGTGATCCGCCTGGAGCGCGGGCGGATCACCGCCGACGTCGCCCGCACACCCCGTCGCCCCATGCCCGCGCTCACCGGAGGCGCCCCGTGACCGTCCCGCCGGCCGTGATCCTCCGCCTGCTGGGCGCGGCCGCCGCCGGCGCGGCCGCCGAGCTCGCCGGGCTCGGGCTCATCGCCACCGCCGCCTGGCTGATCACCCGGGCCGCCGAGCAGCCGCCCCTCGCCGCGCTCGGCGTCGCGATCGCCGCCGTGCGCGCCTTCGCCACGAGCAAGGGCGTCTTCCGGTACGCCGAACGCCTCGCCGGGCACGACGTGGCGCTCCGCGCCCTCGCCACCGCCCGGGAGCGGCTCTACCACGCCCTCGCCCCGGCCCGCCCGCCGGAGCGGCGCGGCGCCGACCTGCTCACCCGCATGGTCGAGGACACCGAGGCCGTGCAGGACCTGCTCGTCCGCTGCCTGCTCCCGGCGGCCGCCGCGCTCACCCCCGCCGTCGCGGCGCTCGTGATCGAGCTGGTGCTGCTGCCGCGCGCCGCGCTCGCGCTCCTCGCCGGGCTCACCGTCGCCGGGGTCCTGCTGCCGGCCGCCTCCTACGCGGCCGCCCGCCGCTGGGGCGCGGAGATCGGCCGGGCCCGGGCCGCGCTCGCCGAGCGCGTGGCCGACCTGGTGCACGGCTCGGCCGACCTCGCGGCCTTCGGGGCCACCGGGCGCGCCCTCGCCGCCGCCTCCGCCGCCGGAGATCGGGTCGACGCGCTCGAGCGCCGGCGCGCCCGGGCACTGGCCACGGCCCAGGCGGGCGGCGTGCTCACCCAGGGCCTCACCGCCTGCGCGGTCACGCTCACCGCCCAGGCCGCCGGGGCGGGCACGGTGGCCACCGCCGTGCTCGCGCTCACCGCCCTCGTCGCGTTCGAGCCGGTCCTCCCGCTCGCCCAGGCCGCCGAGCGGCTGCCCGGGATCACCGGCGCGCTGCGCCGGACCCGCGAGATCCGGCGCCTGCCCCGCGCGGTCACCGAACCCGCCCGGCCGGCGCCCCTCCCCGGCGGGCCGTACACCGTCGAGGTGCGCGACCTGGTCGTGCGGCACCCCGGCCGGGCACCCGCCGTCGACGGGGTGAGCCTCACGCTCACCCCCGGCAAGCGGGTGGCCCTGGTGGGCCCGAGCGGCGCGGGCAAGAGCACGCTGCTCGCCGCGCTCATGCGGCTGATCGAGCCGGAGTCGGGGAGCATCACGGTCAACGGCCGCGACATCCGGGAGCTGCGCGCCGAGGACGTGCGGCGGGTGATGACCGGGCTGCCCCAGGACCCGTACGTGTTCCGCGCGAGCGTGCGGGAGAACCTGCGCCTCGCCGCACCGGAGGCGGGCGACGAGGAGCTGGAGCGCGCGGTGCGGCGGGCCCGGCTCGACCGCTGGGTCGCGGGCGTCGGCTGGGACGCCGGCCTGGGGGAGGACGGCCGCACGGTCTCCGGCGGCCAGCTCCAGCGGCTCGCCCTCGCCCGGGCGTTGCTGTACGACCCGCCGGTGCTGCTGCTCGACGAACCGGGCGAGGCGCTGGACGACGCGACCGCCGGCGCGATCATGGCCGACGTGCTCGACGCCACGCGCGGCCGCACCGTGCTCATGGTCACCCACCGGCTCACCGGGCTCGACCAGGTCGACGAGGTCGTGGTGCTCGACCGGGGCCGGGTGATCCAGCGCGGCGGGCACGAGGAGCTGATCCGGACGCCCGGGTACTACCGCGATCTGTGGGAGGCCGAGTCGCGAGCGTGGCGGCCGCCGACCGGCCAGCCGATCATCGCCGGGACCGGCTCGCCGTCCGGCCGGGCCGCGGCGGCGCACCACCGAGAGCGGTGACCATCGTGCGCAGGAAGACGCCCGGTTCCTGCCGGCGGGCCCAGTGCGAGGCGCCGGCCGGGATCCGCTCTCCCGAGGTGCGCGCAGCCTCCGGCGCCCGAGCGTGATCGAGCGCGAGCCGCCGTGACCGGGTCGTTCTCTCCGATGGGCTCGCCGTCACACGGCAGGGCGTCGCCGGGAACCCGCCGCAGGGAAGAATGGTGCGAACCGCATGGCAAGTTCTGTGATCCCGGCCGTCGCCAGTGCCGGCCGACGAGGGATGGGGGAGACTGTGCCCCGGCGGAGACGCCCGCGTGTGATCCCAGGCACTGCGATCCCTAGTCGTCGTCCACGCTGCCGAGCCTGCTCCTGCGGATGTTCGGTCACGCCGAGATCCACGACGGGGTCGAGGTGCTCGATGTGGGCACCGGTTGCGGATACGGGGCGGCGCTGCTCGCCCGCCGTCTGGGCGATGACCGTGTCACGAGTGTGGACGTCGATCCCTACCTGACGAAGGCCGCCGCCGAGCGGCTCGACCTGATCGGGCTGCACCCGCGGATCGTCACGGCGGACGCCACGGGGCCGCTGACGGGGGAGTACGACCGGATCGTGGCGACGGTGTCCGTACGGCCCATCCCGCCGAGCTGGTTGCAGGTGCTGCGGCCGGGCGGGCGCCTGGTCACCACGATCGCCGATACCACGATCATCGTCGTCGCCGATAAGACCCCCGATGGCGGCGCCGCCGGGCGGGTCATGTGGGACCGCGCCGGGTTCATGCGCACCCGGCACGGCGACGACTACCCGCCGGATGAGCTGGCCGACCGGTTCAGGGAGATCCACGACCGGGAGGGGGACGAGGTCACCCGCGGCCGGTACCCGGTGGTGGAGGTGGCCGAGGCATGGGAGCTGCAGTCGATGCTGGAGGTCGTCGCACCGGGGATCGAGCACTGGTACGACGAGGACGACGCGGGGCGGCGCACGGCGCTCATGGTGCACCCGGACGGCTCCTGGGCCCGGGCGACCGCCATGCGGGACGAGGCGCCGATCGTTCACCAGGGCGGGCCGCGCCGCCTATGGGACCTCCTCGATCGGATCCGGCATCGCCGGCTGGTGGAGGGGAGCCTGCCGCTGTACGGCTCGCGCGTGCGCATCACCCCCGACGGTGTGGTCCACCTGCGGCGGGGCCGGTGGACGGCCGTGATCGGCCCGTGACCCGTTTCCGCACGGCTAGCGAGCAAGATCACGTATGATCCCGCTCGTCGCTCCTTCCTCTCTTGGAAGTCTTCACGGAACCGGGGAGCCCGGCGAAGGCGTGCCGTCGCCGGGCTTTCCGCCGTGCGAGGAGCCCAGGGGCTCGCGCGGCCTGGCCTTCGGCGCCGGGACGCTCCGGGCCCAGAGGAAGCCGATCGCCGCCCACGCGGCGTCGGCCGCGCTGAAGACCACCCGGGAGACCACGGCGACGACCAGCGCCTGCGACGTGCCGAGCACCGGGGAGAGCGCGAGGACCATGGCGCCTTCCCGCACCCCGATGCCCGCGGGGATCACCACGGTGAGGATGCCGGTGGCCCACGCCAGGGCGTACGCCCCGGCCGCGATCGGGTAGAGGGACACCCCGCCGGGGCGCATGTCGGCCACGAGCACCCACAGGTGCACGCCGTACACCAGCCAGCCCAGCATGGTCCAGGCGAGTGCCTTCGCCATGTCGGCCCCGCTGAGCACCCGGTCGAGGGCCTCCCTGCGCAGGATGCGCAGCGCGAGGTTCAGCCCCCAGGTCAGCACCCGCGGGTGGAGGCCGATGAGGATCATCGGGATCAGCGCGAGCAGCCACCACCCCTCGCGGGCGATCTGCCGGGAGAGGGTCGCGGCGGCGAGGAGCAGGGCGCAGCCGAGCGAGGCGGCGAGGCCCAGGGTGGTGGCGCCGAACGTCCGCCGGGGCGGGGCGCCGTGTTCCCGGGCGAGCTCGATCATCGCGGCGAACGACCAGACCGTGCCGGGGATGTACTTGCCGAGCTGGCCGACGAAGAGCACCCGCGCCGCCACGGGCAGCGGGAGCGGGGAGCCCAGCCCGGCGAGGATGTCCCGCCAGGCGACCAGCATGAGGCCGAGCCCGGCGAGCACCGCGGCGAAGGAGACCGCGACCGACCACCAGGAGAGCTGCGCGAGGGCGGCGACGGTCTCCGACCGGTTCCGGGCCAGGCCGTAGCCGAGGAAGCCGAGCGCGGCCAGCACCAGCAGGGCCCGCACCACTCGGCTGGAACTCAGGCGGGTGAGCAAGCGCGGCACGGGGCCAGCGTAGGCCCTGGCCGGTGCCGGGCCGTACCGTCCTCCCGGATCCGGTACGGCCTCGCAACGCGCCCGGGATACCGGACCCTCGTTCCGGCCCCGGCCTAGGGGACGCTCGCTCCGGCCCCCGGCGTACGGGATGCCGGCCACGGTGGCGAAGAAGCGGTTCCCGGCGGCCTTGTTCCGGCCGCGGCGTACGGGATGCCCGTTCCGGGCCCGGCGTCACGGGGAACCCGGCCGCGGGCGAACCGGGCCGCGGGGAGGCGCGGCACCGGTACTGTTGGGCTCCGTGAGTGGGAACCCAGGCATCTCGGCGGTGATCGACCGGTGAGCAGGAAGCGGACCGCCCAGCTTGCGTACTCCGAGCTTCAGGCCGCCATGCTCGACGAGGACAAACGCCGCCGCAAGGCCGCGAAGATCATCGCGGTGCTCGCGCACTTCTTGGGCAGGGAGAAGGCCGACCGCGGCGAGATCCTCGCCGGGCTCACCGTCGGGGACATCGGCTGCTCGGCGGGGTTCATCGCCGACGAGCTCGCGGCCGCGGGGGCGAGCCGTACGTTCGGGGCCGACATCGACGTGCCCGGGCTGAAGAAGGCGGCCGGGAGGTTCGGCCACCGCGTGGGGTTCGTCTGCGCCGACGGCGCCGCCCTGCCGTTCCCCGACGGATCGATCGACGTGCTCGTCTTCAACCACATCTACGAGCACGTGGTCGACCCGGACGCGGTGGTGAGAGAGATGCGCCGGGTGCTCGCCGACGACGGCGTGCTCTACCTCGGGCTCGGCAACCGGCTCGGGATCATGGAGCCGCACTACCGGCTGCCTTTCCTCTCTTATCTGCCGCCGGCCGCGGCGGACCGGTACGTCCGGGCGTTCGGCCGGGCCGACCACTATCACGAGCGGTTCCGCACCCGGTGGGGCCTGCGCCGGATGCTCGCCGGGTTCCACGTCTGGGATTACACGCTCCCCGTGCTCGCCACTCCGGAGCGGTTCGCCGGGGAGGAGCTCTTCACCGGCCCGGTGGGGCGGGCCGCGAAGGCGACCCTGGAGCGCACGCCGCGCCCGGTGCTCCGGGCGCTCCTGCCCCTGGTGCCCACCTACCTGTGGGTCGCGACCAAGACCCCGCGGCGCCCGCTCGGCTCCCCGCTCCCGCAGCCTCCGGAACCGGTGCCCACCCCATGACCCTGCGTCGTGCCGTACGCGCGCTCTTCCTCGCGGCCGCGCTGGGGTTCGGCGCGTGGGCGATCGCCGGCCAGTGGGCGGAGGTCGCCGGCGGGTTCGCCCGGCTCTCCTGGGCGGTGCTCGCCGGCTCGCTCGCGGCCGTGCTCGGGGCGCTGGCCGCCGGGATGCTGCTGTGGCGGGCGCTCCTCGCCGACCTCGGGTCGCGGCTGACCTTCGCCGAGGCCGCGCGGGTCTTCTTCGTGGGGCAGCTCGGCAAGTACATCCCCGGCTCGGTCTGGCCGGTGATCGCCCAGATGGAGCTGGGGCGCGACCACGGCGTCCCGCGGGCGCGCAGCGCCGCCGCCTTCTTCCTCACCTATCCCATCTACCTGGCGAGCGGGCTGCTGGTGGCCGCGGTCACGCTGCCGGCGCTCGCCGGCGACTCGGTGGCGGGGTACGCCTGGCTGCTGCTCCTCGTCCCGGTCGCCCTCGCCGCGCTCCACCCGGGGCTGGTGAACCGGGTGATCGACCTGGGGCTGCGGCTGCTGCGCCGGCCACCGCTGGAACGCCCGCTCACCCGCCGGGGGGTGCTCGCGGCCGCCGGGTGGGCGCTCGCCGGTTGGGCGGCGTACGGGGCGCACCTCGCGCTGCTCGTCCACGGCCTGGGGGCGACCGGCGCCGCCGCCGTGCCGCTCAGCGTGGGCGCGTTCGCCCTGGCCTGGTGCCTGGGCCTGGTCGTGGTCATCGCCCCGGCCGGCGCGGGGGTGCGCGAGGTGGCGATCGTGGCCGCGCTCGCCCCCGTGCTCGACCAGGGCTCGGCGATCGCGGCCGCGCTCTGCTCCCGCCTGGTGGTCTCGATCGGCGACCTGGTCTGCGCCGCGCTCGCCGGTCTGGCGTCCTGGCGGCTGCTCGCCGGGCGTCGTACGGTGACCGCGACGGGCGCGTCCGGGGCGGGTCACGGAGCGGACCTGTCCAGCGATGCTACTCGTGAGTAGGCTTAACGCACGGCCGGCACCGCGCGCGGGCCTCCACCCCGCGGGGACCGGCCGCGCCGGCGCGGGGTCACCTCCGCCCGGTACCGATGTAGGTGAAGCCGAAGTAGCACCGGCTCGTGTCACAGGTGTCAGGTGATGCGCGCTGGGCTACCCTCACGCTGTGCGGGAGAGATCTTTGCGTGCTTCGTCGTCGGGCCTTGAGGCGATCCTTCTCGTCGGAGGCCAGGGCACCCGCCTGCGGCCGTTGACCCTGACCACCCCGAAGCCGCTCCTGCCCACGGCCGGGGTTCCCTTCCTCGCCCACCAGCTTGCCAAGGCGCGATCATACGGCGTGCGCCGCGTGGTGTTCGCGACCTCGTACCGGGCGGAGCTGTTCACCGAGGCGTTCGGTGACGGTTCGGGCTTCGGGCTCGAGATCGTCTACATGACGGAGAAGCAGCCGCTCGGCACCGGCGGGGCGATCCGCAACGCCGCGGCGGCGCTCACCTGTCCGCCCGACGCGCCCGTCCTGGTGATGAACGGCGACATCCTCTCCGGGCACGACATCGCCGCACAGGTCGAGGCCCACCTCTCGCGCGACGCCGCGGTGACCCTGCACCTGACCGAGGTCGAGGACCCCTCCCGGTTCGGGTGCGTCCCCATCACCCCCGACGGCCGGGTGACGGCCTTCCTGGAGAAGACCCCGAACCCGGTGACGAACCTGATCAACGCGGGCTGCTACGTGTTCCGCCGCTCGGTGATCGACTCCGCGATCCCGCCCGGGCAGGTGGTGTCGGTCGAGCGGGAGACCTTCCCCAAGCTCATCGAGGATGGCGCGCTCGTCCTCGGGTACGTCGACTCCTCCTACTGGCTGGACGTCGGCACCCCGTCCGCGTTCGTCCAGGGCTCGGCCGACCTGGTGCTCGGCAAGCTCAAGTCTCCCGCGCTCCCGGGCGAGGCCGGGGAGTACCTCGTGCTCGAGGGGGCGACCGTGTCGCCGGAGGCGAAGCTCACCGGCGGCACCGTGGTCGGCACCCGGGCCATGGTCGAGGCGGGGGCGAGCGTCCAGGGCAGCGTCGTCTCCGACGACGCGGTGATCGCCTCCGGGGCGGTGGTGGTGGACTCCGTGGTCGGCGCCGGCGCCCGCATCGATCCCGGGGCGGTCCTCCGGGACGTGGTGGTGGGCGACCGCGCCCGGATCGGCTCGGGGAACGAGCTCACCTCCGGGCTGCGGGTCTGGCCCGGGGTCACGCTGCCGGAGTGCGCGGTCCGGTTCTCCAGCGACATCTGACGGCGGCCCGGGAGCGACGGGAGCGAGGGAGCGAGGCCGATGGGGGCAGCCCGCCCGGCGGTGCGGGAACGCGGGTGGCGGCCGGGGCGGCCGGTCGACATCGCGCTCACCCTCTCCCCGTTACGGCACGGCCGGGGCGACCCCACGTGGCGGCGCACCCCGGACGGGGCGGTGTGGCGCACCTCGCGCACGCCGGACGGGCCGGGCACGTTACGGATCACCGCGGCCGGGGGCGAGGTCCACGCGCAGGCGTGGGGCCCGGGCGCCGAGTGGCTGCTCGAGACCCTGCCGTCGCTCCTCGGCGCCGACGATGATCTGACCGGGTTCGCCGGGACGCTCGCCGCGGCCGCCCGGTCGGGCCCCGCGGCGGCCCGGCATGCCGCGATCGTCGCCTGGCTCGCCGCGCGCCTGCCCGGGTTGCGGATCGGTCGCTCCCAGCGGGTCTTCGAGTCCCTCGTGCCGGCCGTGCTCGAGCAGAAGGTCGTCGGCCGGGAGGCGTGGCGGGCCTGGCGGTGGCTGGTCACCCGGTACGGCGAGCCGGCCCCCGGCCCGGCCGCCTCCGCCGGTATGGCCGTGATCCCCCCGCCGGAGGTCTGGCGGGAGATCCCGAGCTGGGACTGGCACCGGGCGGGGGTGGAGGCCGTCCGGGCCCGGACCATCGTCAACGCCGCACGCCACGCCGGCCGGCTGGAGGCGACGGCGTGCGCCGGAGCGGCCTCCGCCGAGGCGGACCGGCTGCTGCGCGCCCTGCCGGGGATCGGGGTGTGGACCTCGGCCGAGGTGCGCCAGCGCGCCCACGGGGACGCCGACGCGCCGAGCGTGGGCGACTACCACCTGCCCGGCATCGTCGGCTGGGCGCTGACCGGCCGGAAGACGGACGACGCCGGCATGCTCGAGCTGCTGGAGCCGTTCCGCGGGCACCGGCACCGCGTGGTGCGGGTGATCGAGCTCAGCGGGGTCCGGCCGCCGGCCCGCGGCCCGCGCATGCCCGCCCGCGACTACCGGTCCTTCTGACCCGGCTCCGGCCCGGCCGTCCCCGGCCGGTCGCCGCACCGTCCCGCCCGGCCGGGGCTCCGCCGCGAGACGGCCGCGAGGGCGGCCCGGCGGGAGCGCCGCGACCGTCCACGGCCGCGGCCGTCCCCCGGGGACCGCGTGCCCGGGCCGGGGAGTCCCCAGCGGAGCCCTCGGCCGGGGCTCGCCCGCGCCCGGGCGGGGACCGTGCGCGGTGCGGCGCGACGGTGAGATACCGGTGACCCGTTCGCCGGGAATGCGGCGCTGTTGCGTACTGTGCGGTCTGTGCGCAACGAGTACGTGAACCCGACTGCGATGCGCCGGGCCCTCGCCCGGGCGAGGGACGGCAAGACGCTCGACGCGGCCGAGGCCGCGATCCTGATGCGCGCCCGAGGGGAGGATCTGGAGGCGCTGCTCGGCCACGCCTCACGCGTGCGCGACGCCGGCCTCGTCGCCGCCGGCCGGCCGGGAGTGATCACCTACAGCAGGAAGGTGTTCATCCCCCTGACCCGGCTGTGCCGGGACCGCTGCGGCTACTGCACGTTCGCCGCGGCCCCGCACGAGCTGCCGAGCCCGTACCTCTCCCCGGACGAGGTGCTCGACATCGCCCGGCGCGGGGCGGCCATGGGGTGCAAGGAGGCGCTGTTCACGCTCGGCGACCGGCCCGAGGCCCGGTGGCGGCAGGCCCGGGAGTGGCTCGACGCGCACGGCTACGACGACACCCTCGCCTACGTACGGGCCATGGCCGTCCGCGTACTGGAGGAGACGGGCCTGCTGCCGCACCTCAACCCCGGAGTGCTGTCCTGGTCGGACTTCCAGCGCCTCAAGCCCGTCGCGCCGTCCATGGGCATGATGCTGGAGACCACCGCCGAACGGCTGTGGAGCGAGCCCGGCGGCCCGCATTACGGCTCGCCCGACAAGGAGCCCGCGGTGCGGCT
>Ga0079224_100003809_pt1 | contig 19220 bp, 14 predicted proteins | sample Stecom2015_FD_80414 | JGI IMG/M metagenome (GOLD analysis project Ga0079224, IMG submission 80414) | Agricultural soil microbial communities from Utah to study Nitrogen management - Steer compost 2015 | ecosystem: Environmental > Terrestrial > Soil > Agricultural land | place: USA: Utah... | reverse complement strand
GCCGCGTAGATGATGCCGTCGGTGGCCGAGTCGATCTCGTGGCGCCGCCGCCACAGCAGCAACAGCAGGGCCAGTCCCTTGGCGCTCTCCTCCACCAGCGGCGCTCCCATCGCGGCACTCAGGTAGGCGCCCAGGTCCTCGCCGAACACCGGCACGGTGTACAGCTCCATGCCCAGGGTGTTGAGCACGAACGAGGCCAGCACCGCCACGCCCGCACCCCACAGGAAGGCGAACAGCAGGACCGAGTTCGGCTCCGGCTCGAGCCGGTCCAGCAGCAGGATGAGGGGGACGAGGACGGTGACGGGGACGACGGCCGCCACCAGACTGACGAGGAACGCGACGACTCCCTCGCTCCCGGCGCCGGCGAAACCGCTGAACAGCAGGTAGCCGAGCATCAGCAACATGCACAGGACGCTCACCACGATGCCGACGATCAGACCGACGGAGTGGCGTCCGGGCGTGCGACCTTCCAGGATCGCCTTGGTGTCTAGGGGACGCATGGCAGTCGAGCGTAGCGGTTGGGGCCGACGGCGCCGTGGCCGCGGCGGTCGCGCACGCGGGCCGGAGCCGGGCCGCGTTCCGGTGCGGCGGGCGCCGGCACCGCGCCCGCCGCACCGACGGACCGGGCTCTCGGGGCCCCTCCCCCGTCCGGGGCCTCCCGGTCGCCGCGGGGCCGCTCAGGAGTGCCGGGACGCGGTCTCGCCGCGCGTGGCCTGGAGGGGGTAGAGCGTCTCCAGTCCCGCGATGAAGGCGCGCAGCGCGAGTTCGAAGCTGTCGCTGTCGATCTCGGCGGCGAGTTCGGGCAGGCGGTGCGCCTGGGAGAGGTTGGGGTAGCGGTCCTGGTAGACGCGGGCGTCGGCGTCGAAGCCGCGGGCGAAGGAGTTGATCGCGGCGCCGACCACCAGGTAGCGGGTGGAGGCCCCGATCATGGTGGCCAGCCGGGCGGGCCAGCCCGCGGAGACGAGTCCGCCGTGGATCGCGTCGGCGCGGCGCAGTGCCTCCTCGCGGCGGCCCGGACCGGAGGCGATGAAGGCGACCATGTTGGGGTGCGCGGCCAGGGCGTCGCGGTAGGAGCGCGCCCACACGGTGAGCCCGTGCCGCCAGTCCCCGTTCTTGAAGCCGGAGACGTCTATGTCGGCGGTGATGCGGTCGACGACGTCGTTGAGCAGCTCCTCCTTGGTGCGGTAGTGGCTGTACAGCGACGGGGCCTGGACGCCGAGCTCCTGGGCGAGCTTGCGCATGGACAGTCCCTCCAGTCCGTCGCGGTCGACCAGGGCCAGCGCGGCCTCCTGGATGCGTGTCCGACTCAGCAGCGGTGTCCTGGGACGAGCCACAGCGATCCCCGTCCTTCCCCTTCTCCCCGGCGCGCCCCCCCGTTGTGGTCGCGCGTTCGACCCGGATCGCCTCAAGTATCGGCCAGGGGCCGGGAAGGTGATGGGCCGGTCGGTCTTCCCAAACCGAACACTGTTAGATTAAATGTGACGCGCGACTCCCTATGCCCCCGGTCTGTGGTGCTTTCCGACCACACCCGAGGACCAGCCGTACCGAAGGAGCCCCTATGCAACTCTCACTCGCCACGATCCTGGCCGAGGCCGCGCGTCGGTACCCCGAACGGACCGCGCTCATCGCCGACGGCGCCCGGATCTCCTACGCGACCCTGTGGCAGGAGTCCCTGCACTACGCGGGCGCGCTGCGCTCCCTGGGAGTGTCCCCCGGCGACCGCGTCGCCCTGCTCGCGGGCAACGTCGCCGACTTCGTGCGCTGCTACTACGGCATCCTCGCGGCCGGAGGCACCGTGGTGACCATCCCGCCGATGCTCAGCCCCAAGGAGGTCGCCTTCCTGCTCGCCGACACCGGGGCGCGCCTGGTCCTGGCGCAGAGCCTGTTCGCCGAGCTGGCCCGCGCCGCCGTCGACGGGGACGGCGTCCAGGTGCGCACCGTCGGAGAGCCGCACCGCCCCGACGCCCTGGAGCAGCTCCTGCCCTCCAGTGAGCCGCTGCCCTCCTACGTCTCCCGCTCCCCCGACGACACCGCCGTGATCTTCTACACCAGCGGCACCACGGGAGTCCCCAAGGGCGCCCTGCTGACCCACCTCAACCTGGTGATGAACGCCACCGTCAACGCGTTCGACGTGCACCCCATGAGCGGCGAGGACGTCGTCATGGGCTCCCTGCCGCTGTTCCACACCTTCGGCCAGTCGGTGGCCCTCAACACCACCTTCCGGGTCGGCGCCACCCTGATCCTGCAGGAGCGCTTCGACCCGGACCAGGCGATCCGGATGATGCACGAGTACGGCGCCACCATCTTCGACGGGGTGCCCACCATGTTCGTCCGCCTCGCCGAGGCCGCGGCCGACCACACCGAACTGCCCGACCTTCGCTTCTGCGTCTCCGGCGGCGCCTCGCTGCCCGAGGTGGTGCTGCGCCGGTTCGAGAAGGCGTTCTCCACCACCGTCTACGAGGGCTACGGCCTCTCGGAGACCTCGCCCACGGCCAGCACCAACCAGACCCTCTACGGCGCCCGAGTCGGCTCGGTCGGCCACCCGATCTGGGGCGTGGAGGTGGAGATCGCCCGCGCCGAGATCGACGACCGGATCGAGCTGCTGTCCCGGGGCGAGCACGGCGAGATCGTGATCCGCGGCCACAACGTCTTCGCCGGCTACCTCAACCGTCCGGAGGCCACCGCGGAGGCGGTCGTCGACGGCTGGTTCCGCACCGGCGACATCGGCTTCATCGACGACGACGGCTTCATCCACATCGTGGACCGCAAGAAGGACCTGATCATCCGCGGCGGCTTCAACGTCTACCCGCGCGAGGTGGAGGAGGTCCTGCTGCGGTTCCCGGGGATTTCCCAGGTCGCGGTGATCGGGGTGCCCGACGCCGAACTGGGTGAGGAGGTCTGCGCGGTGGTGGTGCCCGAGCAGGAGGGCTCCGTCGACCCCGCCGAACTCCAGTCCTGGGCGCGCGAACGCCTGGGCAAGCACAAGTACCCGCGCAGAGTGGAGGTCGTGACCGAGCTTCCACTGGGTCCGAGCCTCAAGGTACTCAAGCGCGAACTGCGTACGCGCTTCGGGGGAAAGAGTTAAGGGAACATGGTCGACTTCGCACTGACCGAGGAACAGCGGGAGATCCGCGACTGGGTGCGCACCTTCGTCGAGCGCGAACTCATGCCTCTCGAACAGGAGGTGCTGCGCCGCGAACGGACCGGCGAGGGGCACGGGCTGACCCCGCAGGAGTTGCACGACCTCCGCCAGCTCGCCAAGAAGTCCGACTTCTGGGGGATCCAGACGCCCGTCGAGTACGGCGGCATGGGCCTGGACGCGATCACCACGGCGCTGGTGGAGATCGAACTGGGCCGCACGTTCGTGCCGTTCAGCTTCGGCGGCAGCGCCGACAACATCCTCTACTACGCCAACGAGGAGCAGAAGAAGCGCTACCTGCTGCCCACGATCGCGGGCGAGCGCAAGTCCTGCTTCGCCATCACCGAGCCCGGCGCTGGGTCGGACGCCAAGGCGATCCGCACCCGGGCGCACAAGGACGGCGACCACTGGGTGATCAACGGCGAGAAGACGTTCATCACCGGCGGCAACGAGGCCGACTTCGTCATGGTGTTCGCCGTCACCGACCCGGACAAGGGCGCCGACGGCGGGGTGACCTGCTTCCTGGTGGACCGCGAGGCGGGCTGGCGCTCCGAGCCCATCCTCACCATGGGCGAGTGGGGGCCGGCCTCCCTGGTCTTCGACAACGTCCGGGTGCCGGAGTCCAACGTGCTCGGCGAGGTCGGCCAGGGCTTCGCGCTGGCGATGAAGTGGATCGGCCGGGGCCGCTACCTGCTTCCGGCCCGCGCCCTGGGCGCCTGCGAGCGGCTGCTGAGCATGGCCATCGAGTACGCCAACACGCGCGAGACCTTCGGCAAGCCGATCGCCGAGCGCCAGGCCATCCAGTGGATGATCGCCGACTCCCAGGTGGAGATCGAGGCACTGCGCCTGCTGGTGCTCAACGCGGCCTGGCAGGTGGACAACGACCGGGACTCCCGGCACGCCCAGTCCATCGCCAAGTTGTACGGCGGCCAGAAGGCCAACGAGATCGTCGACCGGGTGCTGCAGATCCACGGGGGCATGGGCTACACCCGCGAGCTCCCCATCGAGCGCTGGTACCGCGAACTGCGACTGCTGCGCATCTACGAGGGGACCGACGAGATCCAGCGCCGTACCATCGCGCGTGACCTGCTCAAGGGTTACGTCAAGGTGGGCGCCACGCTGGGGTGACCGGAGGCGGCGGGGCCGGTGTCCGCGGGGCGCCGGCCCCGCCGCGTCCCGGGAGCGCGGGGCACGGCGGACCCCGCCGCCGGGAACGGGCTCTTCCCGCAGCGGACGACGGGCGGTCCGCAGCGGACGCACCGGGACGGGAAAGGACGCCTTCGAGGCCGGCGCTCAGCCGGCCAGCGCGTCGTCCGCGCGCCGCAGGACGGCCACCAGGAACTCGGAGTCGGCGGTGAAGGGCCGCAGGTCCCAGGTCGCCAGCCGCAGGTCGGTGACCAGTCCGGCCTCCGCCACGTCGTCGAAGAACCGCTCGAACGGGTAGCCGCGGCCCGCGCCGAAGCCCACCACCACCCGGCCCTCCGCCCGCACCTGGGCGCCCATCCTGCGCAGCACCTCCACCTCGGTGCCGGGCGCCAGGAAGGTCATCACGTTGCCCGCGCAGACCACGGCGTCGAAGGGCTCCTCGCCCCGCTCCACCAGGTCGAGTTCGGCCAGGTCGCCCACCCGCCAGTCGCCGTCCGGGTGGTCCTTGCGGGCCGCGTCGACCAGGTAGGGGTCGATGTCCACGCCCACCACGCGGTGCCCCCGCGCGGCCAGTTCGCCGCCGACGCGCCCCGGTCCGCAGCCCGCGTCCAGGACCCGTGACCCGCGTTCCAGCATCGCGTCGACCATGCGGGCCTCGCCCGCCAGGTCCCGTCCCTGCGCGGCCATGCTCCGGAAGCGTTCCACGTACCAGCGGGAGTGGTCGGGGTTCTCCCGCACCATGGCCTCCCAGGCGGTGATCTCTCTCATACCTCCACTCTCTCACCCGTGCGGTGCCGCAGCGCGGTGAGCGCGCTCCCTCCGCCCGCCCGACGGGAATGTAGGCTCATTTTCCACGTTTTCCGGCGTTTTCGCCCCGACCGCACACCCACGAGAGGGCTTCCTCCCATGTCCCCGACCGCTTCTGCGCCCGCCGCTGCGCCGGCCGCCCTGGTCTGGGCGACGCGGGCCGGCGTGCTCGCCCACGCCGCGCTGCTCGCCGTCGAGTTCGCCACCGCCGGACGGCTGGTGGCCCAGGACCTCACCGCCCTGCCGCTGCACTCGGGCGGCGCGGTCGCGCTGCACGCGGCCGCCGGGGCGCAGCTGGCCGCCGCGCTGCTGCTGTGGCGCCCCGGCGGGGGCCCGCCGCTGCCCGCGGCGCTGAGCGCGGTCGCGTTCGCGCTCGGCCTCGGCCAGGCCTACCTCGGCAGCCGCCTGCTGCTGTCCCTGCACGTCCCGTTGGCGATGGTGCTGGTCGCGCTGGTGACGTGGACGCTGGTGCTGGTGTGGCGGCCGCAGCGCGCCCGTCCCGCCTGAGGCGGCCGCAGCGGCCGGGAACAGAAAGACGGGAGGCCCGTTCGGGCCTCCCGTCGCCGTTGTCGCGCCGACCGGCTCAGCCGACGGCGTTGGCCAGCAGCGGGTCGATGGTCACCGCGACGAACAGCAGCGCCAGGTAGGCGTTGGACAGGTGGAAGAATCCCATGGTCTTGAGCTTGGCCCCGCTCACCCCGGAACGGACCTGGCGGTGCAGGCGGTGCGCCTGGACCAGCAGCACCGCGCCCAGCACGCCGGCGGCCGCCGGGTACAGCAGGGTGGTGTCGGCGATCGGCCACAGCAGCAGCGAGACCACCACCGTCGCCCACGAGTACAGCACGCACTCCAGCATCACCCGGCGGTCGCTGGCCACCACCGGCAGCATGGGGACGTTCGCGGCGGCGTAGTCCTCGCGGTAGCGCATGGCCAGCGCCCAGGTGTGCGGCGGCGTCCAGAAGAACACCACCAGGAACAGGATGAACGGCGCCCAGTCGAGGCGTTCGGTGATCGCCGCCCAGCCGATGAGCACCGGCATGCAGCCCGCGATGCCGCCCCACACGACGTTCTGCGCGGTGCGGCGCTTGAGCAGCAGGGTGTAGACGAAGATGTAGAAGGCGATCGCGAACAGCGACAGCGCCGCCGCCAGCCAGTTGACGAACACCACGAAGCCGGCGGTGGACAGCACCGCCATGACCAGCCCGTAGACCATCGTGCCGCGCGGGGTGACCTGCTGCATGGCGGTGGGCCTGCGGCGGGTGCGCCGCATCGCGCGGTCGATGTCGCGGTCGATGTAGCAGTTGATGGCGTTGGCGCTGGCCGCCGACATGGTGCCGAACACCAGCGTGGCCACGGCCACCCCCAGCGGCGGCACGCCCTTGGCCGCCACGAACATCACCGGGATGGTGGTGATCAGCAGCAGCTCGATGACCCGCGGCTTGGACAGGGCCACGTAGGCGCGGACGTAGGAGACGAACGAGGAGGAGCGGGACGCGCCCCCGGCCGCGGGGTCGTCCGCCGCACCGGTCTCGGGGGCGGTGGAGGAGCGACTGAGAAGAGTCATGGCCGCCGCCGTACCTGGGTCACGCGCCGGGTCGCCGTTCTCGGCTGTTGCGGGGATCGCCGACCGTGCGGCGCGGAACGCACGGCCCTCACCCGCTCTACGGACACAGACACGCTCAAACCTCGAAAAGAACTGGGAGTCAGGGCATCAGTTGTTCATGGCTGCTCACCACGGAACGCGCGGCGCGGTGCGGCGCTCGTGACCCCTCGCGCGCCTGGCAGAGGCGCACGATACCGTCAACGACAGAGTGTAGTGCTAGGCCCGGACGGGCTCTCACCGGGGCCGTCCCCCCGTGGCACCGACCACGCGAGGTCCGTGATCCGCCACGGAGGTTTCGACGGTAGGGTCTGGGTTAGTCACCAGCCCTCGGGTGTCCGTCACCGCGACACGCACGGCGGCACGCAGCCTCACGTGCGGCGTGGCCGTCCCGTGGTTGTTCGGGTGCGGGTCACGGTGAACCCACCCCTGTTCTTTCCGGCCACCACGCCTGCGAACTGGCCTGGATGCGCGAAAGGAGCCCTAGCCCGCGTGAACACCGGCACCCCGAAGACCCTGGAATGGTCGGATCTGGACCGACGCACCGTGGACGTGGTCCGTGCCCTGGCGATGGATGCGGTCGAGGAGGCGGGCTCCGGCCACCCCGGCACCGCGATGAGCCTGGCCCCCGCAGCCTACCTGCTGTTCCAGAAGGTGATGCGGCACGACCCGAGCGAGCCGACGTGGGTCGGCCGGGACCGCTTCGTCCTGTCCTGCGGCCACTCCAGCCTGACCCTCTACATCCAGCTCTACCTGGCCGGCTACGGCCTGAGCCTGGAGGACATCAAGCGGCTGCGCCAGTGGGGCAGCCTCACCCCCGGCCACCCCGAGTACGGACACACCGCCGGGGTGGAGACCACCACCGGCCCCCTGGGGCAGGGCATCGGCAACGCGGTCGGCATGGCCATGGCCGCCCGCCGCGAGCGGGGCCTGTTCGACCCCGACGCCGCTGCCGGGGAGAGCCCCTTCGACCACTACATCTACGCCCTGTGCTCCGACGGCGACGTCCAGGAGGGCATCAGCCACGAGGCGAGCGCCCTGGCGGGCACCCAGAAGCTCGGCAACCTCATCGTCATCTGGGACGACAACCGCATCTCCATCGAGGACGACACCCAGATCGCGTTCACCGAGGACGTGGTCGCCCGCTACGCCGCCTACGGCTGGCACGTCCAGGAGGTCGACTGGGTCGGCGAGGACGGCTACCACGAGGACGTGGAGGCGCTGTACGCGGCCATCCGCGCCGCCCAGGCGGAGACGGAGCGCCCCTCCTTCATCCGGCTGCGCACCATCATCGGCTGGCCCTCGCCGAACAAGCAGAACACCGGCGGGATCCACGGCGCCGCGCTGGGCGCCGAGGAGGTCGCCGCCACCAAGCGGGTCATGGGCCTCAACCCGGACGCGCGCTTCGACGTGCCCGAGGAGCTGCTGGAGCACGCCCGCGGCGCGGTGGCGCGGGGCCGCGCCGCCCGCCAGGAGTGGGAGAACGCCCTGGCCGAGTGGCGCAGGGGCGCCGGCGAACGCGCCGAGCTGTTCGACCGCCTGTCGGCGGGGACCCTCCCGGAGGGCTGGGAGAAGGCGATCCCGACCTTCGAGCCCGGCGGCAAGGGCGTGGCCACCCGCAGCGCCTCGGGCAGCGTGCTGAGCGCGATCGCGCCGGTGCTGCCGGAGCTGTGGGGCGGTTCGGCGGACCTGGCCGGCTCCAACAACACCACGCCCAAGGGCGAGCCCTCGTTCATCCCCGAGGAGCGGTCCACCAAGGCCTTCTCCGGACACCGCTACGGCCGGGTGCTGCACTTCGGGGTGCGCGAGCACGGCATGGGCGCGATCCTCAACGGCATCGCGCTGCACGGCCCCACCCGCCCCTACGGCGGCACGTTCCTGGTCTTCAGCGACTACATGCGGCCGGCGGTGCGGCTGGCGGCGCTGATGAAGCTGCCGGTGACCTACGTGTGGACGCACGACTCCATCGGCCTGGGCGAGGACGGCCCCACCCACCAGCCGGTGGAGCACCTGTGGTCGCTGCGCGCCATCCCCGGCCTGGCGGTGGTGCGCCCCGCCGACGCCAACGAGACGGCGGTGGCCTGGCGCACCATCCTGGAGCGCGGCGACGGCCCGGCGGCGCTGGCGCTGACCCGGCAGGCGGTCCCGGTGCTGGACCGCTCCGAGCTGGCGTCGGCGGAGCTGACCGCCCGCGGCGGCTACGTGCTGGCCGAGGCGAGCGACGGCCGCCCCCAGGCGATCATCATCGCCACCGGAAGTGAGGTGCAGATCGCACTGGAGGCGCGTTCCCGGCTGGAGGAGTCGGGTACGCCCACCCGTGTGGTGTCGATGCCGTGCCTGGAGTGGTTCAACGAACAGGACGACGCCTACCGCCAGCAGGTGCTGCCGCCGTCGGTCCGGGTGCGCGTCTCGGTGGAGGCCGGGGTCGCCCTGGGCTGGCGCGAGCTGATCGGCGAGCACGGCGAGTCGGTGAGTCTGGAGCACTTCGGCGCCTCGGCGCCGTACGCGACCCTGTACGAGCAGTTCGGGATCACCTCCGACCGGGTGGTGGCGGCGGTGCACGCCAGTGTCGCCAAGCTCGGCGGCGACCGGGGATCGACGACAGGCAACTGACCGTTCGGGGAGGGTCGCCACAAGCGGCCCTCCCCGCATCTTCGAGGAGTGTCGAGAAGCGATGGGCAGCCCACTTCAGCAGCTCTCCGACTCGGGTGTGGCCGTCTGGCTGGACGACATCAGCCGGCAGCGGCTGCGCAGCGGCGATCTCGCCGCGCTGATCGCGGAACGCAACGTCGTGGGGGTCACCTCCAACCCCACGATCTTCGCCAAGGCCCTGGCCGAGGGCGACGCCTACGACGCCCAGCTGCGCGACCTGGCGGTGCGCGGGGTGTCGGTGGAGGAGGCGGTGCGCGCCATCACCGCCTACGACATCCGCTGGGGCGCGGACGTGCTGCGCCCGGTCTACGAGGCCAGTGGCGGCGTGGACGGCCGCGTGTCGCTGGAGGTCGACCCCAGGCTGGCGCGCGACACCGAGCGGACCCTCGCCGAGGCGCGGGCCCTGTGGTGGCTCGTGGACCGCCCCAACCTGATGATCAAGATCCCCGCGACGGTCGAGGGCCTGCCCGCCGTCACCGCGGCCCTGGCCGAGGGCATCAGCGTCAACGTGACCCTGATCTTCTCGCTGGAGCGCTACCGGGCGGTGATGGAGGCGTTCCTGGACGGCCTGGAGCAGGCCCGCGCGGCGGGCCGCGACCTGTCGACCATCCACTCGGTGGCGTCGTTCTTCGTCAGCCGGGTGGACACCGAGGTGGACGCGAGGCTGACGAAGATCGCCACCGAGGAGGCGGTGGCGCTGCGCGGCAAGACCGCGCTGGCCAACGCCCGGCTGGCCTACGCCGCCTACGAGGAGGTCTTCTCCGGTCGGCGGTGGGCCGAGCTGGCGGCGGCCGGGGCGCGTCCGCAGCGTCCGCTGTGGGCGTCCACCGGTGTGAAGGACCCGGAACTGCCGGACACCCTGTACGTGACCGAACTGGTCGCGCCGGGCACGGTGAACACGATGCCCCAGGCCACCCTGGAGGCGGTGGCCGACCACGGCCAGATCACCGGTGACACGGTGCGCGGCGGCTACGAGGCGGCCCGCGCCCACCTGGACGCGGTGGCGGCGGTCGGCGTGTCCCTGGACGACGTGGTGGAGAAGCTGGAAGTCGAGGGCGTCGACAAGTTCGTCGCGTCCTGGGAGGAGTTGCTGGAGCGGGTCGCCCAGCAGCTCGCCTCCCACAGCTGAGAATTCGGTTTTCTCCCCCGTTCCGCCGTCATCCAGCTGTTTTGTCGGGAAGAAGGGTGGGAAACCACCCGGGCCCCCTCCTTCCGAATTCCATTCGGTACCGCGGGGAAGCAACAATTGCAGTGACCGTGTGTGAGAAGAGGAAGGACCAATCGCCTTGAGCAGCGATCAGGTACAGGCCGGGGGCCTCACCGTCACCCTGCGCGGCGCGGTGCGCGGCGCGGCCGAGGAGGCGCTGGAGAAGCTGCGGGCCGACCGGGTGGCGTCCCGGCTCACCGCCAAGGACGCCACCCTGTGGGGGCCCGCGGCCGAACCGGAGGCGTCGATCCGGCTGGGCTGGGTGGACCTGCCGGAGCGTTCGCGGGCCCTGCTGCCGCAGATCACCGAGATCGCGCGGACCAAGCGCGACGCCGGACTGGACCGGGTGGTGCTGGCCGGCATGGGCGGGTCCTCCCTGGCCCCCGAGGTGATCGCCGCCAGCCGCGGGGCCCGGCTGGTCACCCTGGACACCACCGACGCCCAGCAGGTGCGCCGCGCGGTCGAGACCGACCTGGAACGCACGGTCGTGGTGGTCGCCTCCAAGAGCGGCGGCACCGTGGAGACCGACAGCCACCGCCGCGCCTTCGAGCAGGCCTTCACCGACGCCGGCATCGACCCGGCCGAACGGATCGTCGTGGTCACCGACCCGGGCTCGCCGCTGGCCGACCTGGCCGCCGAGCGCGGCTACCCCACGGTGCTGGCCGACCCGAACGTCGGCGGCCGCTACAGCGCGCTCAGCGCGTTCGGGCTGGTGCCCAGCGCGCTGGCCGGGGTGGACGTCGAGGCGCTGCTGGACGAGGCCGCCGCCCTCGCCGCGACCCTCGCCGAGGACGCCAACCCGGCGCTGGTGCTGGGCGCGGCCCTGGGCGGCTTCGGCGGCCACGACAAGGTGGTGCTGGCCGGAGACACCCCGGTGGGCCTGGGCGACTGGATCGAGCAGCTGGTCGCCGAGTCCACCGGCAAGGAGGGCACGGGCCTGCTGCCGGTGGTCGTGGAGGGCACCGACGCCCCCGGGTTCACCCCCGGCCCCGACACGCACCTGGTGGTCTACGGCGAGACCGCCCCGCAGGCGCCCGGGACCGCCGACACGGTCGTGGCGGGCCCGCTCGGCGCCCAGTTCCTCGCCTGGGAGTACGCCACCGCGGTGGCGGGCCGCCTGCTCGGCATCAACCCGTTCGACCAGCCCAACGTGCAGGAGTCCAAGGACAACACCAGGGCCCTGCTGGAACTGTCGAACAACGGCACGCTGCCCGTCGGCGCCCCGCTGCTCACCGACGGCGCGGTCGAGGTGCACGCCTCCGAGGCCGCCGCGCTGACCGACGCCAAGGACCTGGCCGCGGTGCTGCAGGCCCTGCTGCGGTCGGTCCCCGAGGACGGCTACCTCGCGGTGATGGCCTACCTCGACCGCGACGCCGCCGGCGACGGGCACGCCGCCGCGCTGCGTTCCGGCCTGGCCGCGCTCACCCCGCGCCCGGTGACGTTCGGGTGGGGGCCGCGGTTCCTGCACTCCACCGGGCAGTACCACAAGGGCGGCCCCGCCAACGGGGTGTTCGTGCAGATCACCGGGGACGTCGCCGACGACCTCGCGATCGCGGGCAAGCCGTACTCGTTCTCCCGGCTGCAACTGGCCCAGGCGTTGGGCGACTTCAACGCGCTGGCCGAACGCGGCCGTCCCACCGTCCGGCTGCACCTGCGCGACCGGGCGGCGGGCCTGGAGGAACTGACCCGGGCGCTGGGCGCGCTGCGCGCCTAGCCCCGCGGGGAGCACCGCGGCCCCGCGGGGACGGGGCCGCGGCGGCGTCCGCCGGACCAGCCACGACCGCAACTCGACCAGGGAGGACGGCGACGTGAGAGAACCGGTGATGCCGGGGGCGGTCCCCAACCCGTTGCGCAGCACGCTGGACCGGCGGCTACCGCGTATCGCGGGCCCCAGCGTGCTGGTGCTGTTCGGGGTGACCGGCGACCTGTCCCGCAAGAAACTGCTGCCCGCCATCTACGACCTGGCCAACCGGGGCCTGCTGCCGCCCGGCTTCGGCCTGGTCGGCTTCGCCCGCCGCGACTGGGCCGACCAGGACTTCGCGCAGGTCGCCCACGACTCGGTGCGCGCCCACGCGCGCACCCCGTTCCGCGAGGACGTGTGGCGCCAGCTCAGCGAGGGCGTCCGGTTCGTGTCGGGCGAGCTGCACGACGACGCCGCGTTCGACGAACTGGCGCGCACCGTGCGGGAGCTGGACGCCAGCCGCGGCACCGGCGGCAACTACGCGTTCTACCTGTCGCTGCCGCCGAAGCTGTTCCCCACCGTGCTCACCCAGCTGAAGCGGAGCGGACTCGCGGAGTCCTCCGGCGACTCCTGGCGGCGTGTGGTCATCGAGAAGCCCTTCGGCCACGACCTGGCCAGCGCCCAGGAGCTGAACGCCCTCGTCGACGACGTGTTCCCGCCGCACGCGGTGTTCCGCATCGACCACTACCTGGGCAAGGAGACCGTTCAGAACCTGCTGGCGCTGCGGTTCGCCAACACCCTGTTCGAACCGATCTGGAACCGTTCCTACATCGACCACGTGCAGATCACCATGGCCGAGGACATCGGGGTGGGCGGGCGCGCCGGGTACTACGACGGCATCGGTGCGGCGCGCGACGTCATCCAGAACCACCTGCTGCAACTGCTGGCGCTGGTGGCGATGGAGGAACCGCTGTCGTTCACCGCAGACGCGATCCGCGCCGAGAAGGTCAAGGCGCTCTCCGCGGTGCGGCTGCCCGAGGACCTGGCCGCCGGCACGGCGCGCGGCCAGTACGCCGCCGGGTGGCAGGGCGGCGCGCGCGTGGCGGGCTACCTGGAGGAGGACGGCATCTCCCCCGACTCCACCACCGAGACGTACGCGGCGGTGAAACTGAGCGTGAACACGCGCCGCTGGGCGGGCGTGCCGTTCTACCTGCGCACCGGCAAGCGGCTGGGCCGGCGGGTCACCGAGGTCGCCCTGGTCTTCCAGCCCACCGCCAACCAGGTGTTCGACCACGCCGCCACCGCGGAGCAGGGCGCGAACTCGCTGGTCATCCGGATCCAGCCGGACGAGGGGGTGACGCTGCGGTTCGGCTCCAAGGTGCCGGGCCCCAGCATGGAGGTGCGCGACGTCAGCATGGACTTCAGCTACGGCGAGTCCTTCACCGAGGCCAGTCCCGAGGCGTACGAGCGGCTGATCCTGGACGTGCTCATCGGCGACCCGCCGCTGTTCCCCCACCAGGAGGAGGTGGAGTTGTCGTGGCGCATCCTCGACCCGATCGAGGAGTTCTGGGCCAAGAGCGGCCGCCCCGAACCGTACGAGTCGGGCACCTGGGGTCCCCGTTCCGGTCACGAACTGCTGGCCCGCGACGGCCGCCAGTGGCGCCGGCCGTGACGCGGGCCGCGGGGGTGCCGCCCGTCCCGGCCGGCACCCGGGGCGGGGGGAGCCCTCTCCCCCACCCGTCAGCCAGCCGCTGTCGGGGCCCGCTCCGCCACGCGGGTCCCGCGCCCGTGGACCATCGGGCGACCCGTTCCGGGGAGGACCGTTGACCCTGTATCTTCCGCGAACCACGACCGCGCAGATCACCGAGGCGCTGGCCGCCGAGCGGCGCAGTGTCGGCGGCGGCGCGATGAACCTCGTCCTGACCCTGGTCATCGTCACCGACGAGACCGACCACTACGACGCGCTGCAGGCCGCCACCGAGGCCGGGCGCGAGCACCCCAGCCGGGTGATCGCGCTGATCCTGCGCGATCCCGACACCGAACCGGCGATCGACGCCGAGATCCGCCGTCCGGGCACGTCGGGGCCGGGCGAGACCCTGCTGCTGCGGCTGTACGGGCCGCTCGCCGAGCACGCCGACTCGGTGGTCACGCCGCTGCTGGTGCCCGACACCCCGGTGGTGGCGTGGTGGCCGGGCATCGGCCCGGCCAACCCGGTGGCCGACCCGGTGGGGCGGCTCGCCAACCGGCGGATCACCGACGCGCACCGGGCCGCCGACCCGGTCGCCGACCTGCTGGAGCGCGTCCGCCACTACCACCCCGGCGACACCGACCTGGCCTGGACCCGCACCACGCCGTGGCGTTCCCTGCTGGCTTCCACCATGGACCAGTCGTGCGGCTGGGTCACCGGTGCGGAGGTCGCCGCCGAGGAGCACCTGCCCAGCGCCGACCTGCTGGCCGCGTGGCTGGCGCAGCGTCTGGAGGTCCCGGCGCGGCGCCGCGCCTCCACCGGTCCCGGCATCACCGAGGCGGTCCTGACCACCGAGGACGGCCCCATCACCGTCAGCCGCAAGGACGGCAGGGTGGCCACCCTGCACCGTCCGGGGCGTCCGGCGCAGACGGTGGCGCTGTCGCGGCGCCGCACCGCCGAGTACCTCGCCGAGGAACTGCGCCACCTGGACTCTGACGAAATGTACGAGATGACCGCGAAGTTCATGGCGGAGCGGTTGAGCGGAGCGGAGGTGTCGGCGTGAGCCGGATCGTCAATCCCCCCACCGTGGTGGTGCAGTCCGACGCGGAACTGCTGGCCAAGGCGACGGCGGCGCGCCTGGTCACCCGCCTGGTGGACGCCCAGGCGCTGCGCGGTTCCGCGTCCCTGGTGCTGACCGGCGGCGGCATCGGCACCGCGGTGCTGGAGCAGTTGGCGCTCGCCCCGGCGCGTGACGCGATCGACTGGGCGCGGGTGGACGTGTGGTGGGGCGACGAGCGGTTCCTGCCGTCCGGCGACGCCGACCGCAACGAGACGCAGGCGCGTCGCGCGCTGCTGGACCACGTCCCGGTGCCCGCCGAGCGGGTGCATCCGATGGCCGCGTCGGACGGGGCGGACGGCGACGACCCGGAGGCGGGGGCGCGCCGCTACGCCGAGGAACTGCGGGAGGCCGCCGAGTACGGCGACGCGGTGCCGGTGTTCGACGTGTGCCTGCTGGGGGTTGGGCCGGACGCGCACGTGGCCTCGCTGTTCCCGGGGCGGCCCGCGATGTACGAGACCGAGCGGACCGTGGTGGCGGTGCACGGCTCGCCCAAGCCGCCGCCGGTGCGGCTCTCGCTGACGCTGCCCGCGATCCGCGCCGCCCGCGAGGTGTGGCTGCTCGCCGCCGGTGCGGCCAAGGCCGACGCGGTTCGCCTGGCGCTGGGGCAGGCCGGGCCGGTACAGGTGCCCGCGGCGGGGGCGCGCGGCCGCACCCGCACCCTGTTCCTGCTGGACCGGGAGGCTGCCGGGGCGCTGCCGCCGGGCTTCTACGTCCCCGGCACGATGTGACCGCCCGGTGCGGCGGGCGCGCGCTTTCCGCGGGTGCCCGCCGCACCGGGCCGCCGGTCGTCCTACGGGACCGGGAACACCCCGCCGCCGCGGCTCATGAGGTCGCACGGGTCGCTTGCGATCAGCCCGTGGTGGACGCGTCGGCCGTGCCAGTAGCCGACCGCGATGGCCCGCATCGGCTGGGGTTCCGCATAGCAGGGGTCGTAGAGGGGAGGCACGGCCGCGAGGTCCCCGTCGACCGAGCGCAGGACGTCGCAGGCGAACGTCGCGGCGTGGTGGGTTCCCCCGTCGGGGTCGCACTCCAGGGTGTGGACCGACTGGTGACCGGAACCGTCCAGGTACTGGGTGATGAAGACGAAGGAGGCTGCGGGCGGGGAGTCGGCGGCCGCCGGGGCCGCGGTGAGCGGGAGCAGACAGGCGGCGACGGCCAGGGAGAGCGCCGCTCGGCGCAGGGGCGGGACACGCATGGGAGGACCTTCCACTGTGGTGGACCGGGCAGAGCGTGCCACGGGTGCTCCGCCGTCCCGGCCGCATCCTTCGCATCCCGGACGGCCCGCGACACACCCACTGTAACCGGCGGGCGGCCACCCGTCATCACCGGAACTGCGGCGTTCGAGGTTCCGTCGGGGCCGGCCCCGACGGCGTCCCGGTCCTGAGCCGAGCGGGCCTACCGGGACAGGGGGCGGACGACCCGGGGGTCGTCCGCCCCTTTTCTCCTCCCATCCCGGCAGTGGTCAGAAGCGACGGCGCAGCGGACGCTCGCGTCGGGGGAGTGCGGTACCGGCCCTGTGGGCGCCGGGGTCGTCTCCGGTGCCGCCCGGGGGAGGAGTCACGGGACCGGCCGGTCCGCGGGCACCGGCGGCGCCGGGAACACGCACCGTGGTCAAGTCAACGTTTCCCAGCGCCAACTGAAACAGAGAGTAACATGACAAACACAACACGGAAAAGGGTTTCGGACTTTGTTTTCTGATTGATCGCGGCCGCCGCGGTTCCGTTGTCTCTTCCCCGCCGCTGCCGCCGCAGGCCGTTCGGCACTCCCGGGAAGCGGCGCGGCGGGCCGTCGGTGACGGCCCGCCCCGTACCGCCCCGGGGTCAGGGGTGGTGGATGTCCGGCCACGGCGGCGCCGCCATGCCGTCGCCGATGTGGAAGGACGGGTGCGGCGGCTGGTTGTAGGCGGTGTTCTGCCAGGCGATCGCCACCCGGTACTGGGTGTCGTGCACCAGGGTGGGGATGCGCAGGTCGGTCGGGTGGGGGCTGGCGTAGATGCGCAGCGCCGAGTTGTCGGCGGTCCGCCAGACCACCTCCTCGCGCCAGTCGCCGAGGATGTCACCGGACAGGGCCGGGGTGGCCTTGGTTCCGTTGTTGGAGGCCACGCCGCTGCCGGTGAGCAGGCGGGTGTCGCCGCCGGGGCCGTACTTGTCGATGTGCGTCTGGTCGAGCAGCTCCCGGGTGGGGTCGCCGTCCCACCAGACGAGGAAGTTGGCCGAGCCGGGCTTGCGGCCGATGGAGGTCCCGGAGGTGTTGAGCAGGCCGTCGACGCGGGAGGACCAGAACTCCGCGCCGGGGCTGCCCGCCCAGACGTCACCGGCCACGCCGCGTCCGTTGTCGCCGCCGGAGGCGGTGCGCCACAGGGTCGATCCGGTGCGCGCGTCGGCGAGCCAGGCGTTGGGCTGGGAGGAGCTCTCGGAGACGCCGTAGACCTCCAGCCCGGGGCGGTTCGGCACGAAGTCGCCGACGTGCAGGGCGTCGCCGTGGCCGTAGCCGGTGGTCCACATGGCGCGCCCGTCGTCGTCGACGGCCATCGCCCCGAACATGATCTCGTCGCGGCCGTCGCCGTCGGCGTCGGCGACGGACAGGGAGTGGAAGCCCTGGCCGTCGTAGCCGCGTCCGGCGTTGGTGGAGCTGTTGGTGTCAAAGGTCCACCTGCGGGTCAGCCGCCCGTCGCGGAAGTCCCACGCCGTGATGACGGTGCGGGTGTAGTAGCCGCGGGAGAAGATCATGCTGGGCCGCTGCCCGTCCAGGTAGGCGGTTCCGGCGAGGAAGCGGTCCACCCGGTTGCCGTAGGAGTCGCCCCACGACGACACGCTGCCGCGGGCGGGCACGTAGTCGACGGTGTCCAGGGCCCGGCCGGTGCGTCCGTCGAAGACGGTGAGGTACTCGGGGCCGGACAGCACGTAGCCGGAGGAGTCGCGGTGGTCGGCGGAGGCCGATCCGATGACCGCGCCCGTGCCGTCGCGGGTGCCGTCGGCGGTCTTCATGGCGACCTCGGCGCGTCCGTCGCCGTCGTAGTCGTAGACCTGGAACTGGGTGTAGTGGGCGCCGGCGCGGATGTTGCGGCCCAGGTCGATGCGCCACAGCCGGGTGCCGTCGAGTTCGTAGGCGTCGACGAGCACCGGGCCGGTGTGACCGGACTGGGAGTTGTCCTTGGCGTTGGTGGGCTCCCATTTGAGGACGATCTCGTAGCGTCCGTCGCCGTCGAGGTCGCCGACGCTGGCGTCGTTGGCGTCGTAGGTGTGGGAGGAGCCGTTGACGCTGCCGCCCGCGGGCCGCTGCAGGGGCACGTCCAGGTAGCCGTCGGTGAAGTCGAGGGAGGCTGCCGAGGCGGCCTGCTCGGCGCCGCCGACGACCGGGCGCACCGTGTAGGAGGCGCCGGCCGGGGCTCCGGAGTCGAGGTAGGAGGTGGCGGCGGTGAGCGGGGCGGAGTTGAGCCGGGTGGAGCCGCGGTAGACGTTGAACGCGACGTCGTGCGGATCGGAGCCGAGCAGCCGCCAGCTCACCAGGTTGCCGTTGCCGCTGCGCACGCTGATCAGTCCGCGGTCGAGCCGTTCGGCCTGGCGGGCCCCGGTGGGGTCGCTCGGGGCGGTGGGCTCCCCGGGCCCCTCCGGCTCCTCGGGATCGTGGGGCTCCTGGGGGTCCTCCGGGTCCCGGGGGTCGCCGGGTCCGGCGCAGGAGACGCCGTTGAGGGTGAAGTTCTGCGGGACGCCGACGGTCCCGGTGTGGGTGGCGTTGAAGCCGAAGCTGACCGTGCCGCCGGTGGGGATCGCGGCGTTCCAGGCGGTGTTGGCGGCGGTGACGTCGGCTCCGGAGGAGCTGAACTCGGCGTTCCAGCCCTGGCTGAGCCGCTCCCCGGCGGGGAAGGTCCACCGCAGGGTCCAGCCGTCGACGGGGCCGCCGAAGTTGGTGACGGTGACGTTGCCGGTGAAGCCGGTGTTCCACTGGTTGACGGTGTAGTCGACGCGGCATCCGGCGGCGGCCTGGACGGGGCCGCCGAGGGCCGCGGCGCCGGCGGCGCACAACGTGAGCGCGGTGAGCGCCGCGAGGGCGCGTGCCGGTCCGCGCCCGCCGGTGTCGGGGGGTCGGTGCACGGGAACTCCTGGTGGGGATCGGGGACAGGAGGAAATCCGCGTCGGGGATCGCTTCCAAACGACTTTGTGCACAGAGAGTAACATGTC
>Ga0079224_100003808_pt1 | contig 19222 bp, 15 predicted proteins | sample Stecom2015_FD_80414 | JGI IMG/M metagenome (GOLD analysis project Ga0079224, IMG submission 80414) | Agricultural soil microbial communities from Utah to study Nitrogen management - Steer compost 2015 | ecosystem: Environmental > Terrestrial > Soil > Agricultural land | place: USA: Utah... | reverse complement strand
TCCCCTCCTGAATGGATATCTCCGGCCGCCGCTGGCCTGAAAGCACCCGGCAATAGCTTCCGCCTAAGGTATAGGTCATGTCAACCCAACGCTTCTGCTTCTGAATTTCCGCCTCTCGAAAGGCTTTATCAGGATGGGTAAAGTCTGGGGAACAGCACATCATCGGGATACTCTTCCCATGGGCTTCTACTTTTTCACGAAATCCTTTCCAGTTCTTCTCATCCTGCATTTCTATAAAGCCGGCATACCATTCCAAACCCTGAACGTCCAGCTTGACGGCAAGTTCAATCCATTCATCGAGGCGCATGGTGCCGTCTTTGCACAAGGCATTCATAAAGGCTTTAGGGAAAACAGCGAGTTTAGGCATAATTGGTTATTAAGCTATTAGTTATTGAGTTTTTTGGTTATTCAGTTATTTTGGAGACACAGCGATGGAAGATATAGAAGCGATAGAAGGTACACGCACTAGCCGACGCTCTTCCGCTTCTATCCCTAAAGCCCATAGATTCTTCAAGTCCCTCAGCCATCCAGTCTAGTATCTTATGGTGTCTTATATCTCACTACGTAATACTCACTACTTCTCAGTATCCCCCGGCCCAATCATCTCCTCTTGGATCAGCAGCACCTTCCAGGCGTCCGTCTGGTGTCATCAGAATAGCATCTACCCTTCCAATACTTCCACGTGGGGCAATCTTATGTCCCATAGCTTCCAAAGCCCTTCTAACCTCCTGGCTGATGGCACCGGCTTCTGGCTGGACAACATCAGGTTTCCATTGATGGTGTATCCTTTTGGCGTTTACGGCTTCTGTCATATTCATGTCATGGGCGATGACATTCAGTATAGTTTGGAAGACCGAGGTGATTATAGTAGAGCCCCCCGGTGTCCCTACGACCATAAAGAGCTTACCGTCTTTTTCCAAAATGGTGGGTGTCATCGCACTCAGCATTCGCTTTTCCGGTTCAATGGCATTAGCAGCCCCGCCCAGAAGGCCGTACAAATTCGGCACGCCAGGCTTGCTGCTAAAATCGTCCATTTCGTTGTTCAGCAAAAATCCCGCTCCCGTCACAAAAACCTTGGCACCATAGCCCGAGTTGATCGTAGTGGTGACTGACACGGCGGTACCCTCCGCATCTACGATGGAGTAATGAGTGGTTTCTTCACTTTCTTTTGAATCAGGCAAATCCATGGCCTGAACTTCTTCACTGGGAGTAGCTTTGTGGGGATCTATTTGCGCTGCCCTTTCCCGAAGATAATCTTGATCCAGCATCTTATCCTGCGGCACCTCCCAAAAATCAGGATCGCCCAGATGAGTCGCCCGGTCTGCATAGACCCTTCGCTCCATTTCGGTCATCAGATGGATGGTGTGAGCAGTGTGATGTCCAGATGAAGACAAATCGAAATGTTCCGCCATGCCCAACAATTGAGCTAGCGCTATCCCTCCGCTGCTGGGCGGCCCCATGCTGATTACTTTGTATCCCCGATATCTGCCGACAACGGGTTCGCGCCATATGGACTCATATTTAGCAAGATCCTCCAAGGTAATAATACCATTTCCCATCTCCATTTCTTCCACAATCAAGCGGGCGGTTTCCCCGGAATAAAATCCTTCTCTACCGTTTTTTATGATCCGTTTAAGTGTTTGCGCCAGCTCTTTTTGCTTTAGCACATCTCCCCTCTTCCAAGTTCCCTGTTTGACTAACGGGATATTTAGACTATCCCGGTTATAGGCGATAAATACATTTCGCAGGTTGTTGTAGTTGCCCGCCTGCTGCTCGGTAATGGCAAATCCCTTCTGGGCCAGCTTGACGGCGGGCTGTATGAGAATTTTAAAAGGAAGACTTCCGAATCTTTCATGCGCCCGAATCATCCCATCCACGGAGCCCGGCACGCCAGCTGCTTTCTGCCCATTCAAACTTTGGCCAGGAACAACTTCGCCGTCTTCATCTAAATACATGTTCTCATATGCCGCCAAAGGCGCCTTTTCGCGGAAGTCGAGGCTGAAGATGCTTCCCGATGGGTCCCTTAATACCATAAATCCACCCCCTCCAATATTACCAGCAGAAGGATAAACCACTGCCAAGGCAAAATGCACCGCTACCATGGCGTCTATGGCATTTCCTCCCTTGGCTAACACCTCTAAGCCAACCTTGGTAGCTTCCGGGTGGGCTGTTACCACCATGGCATCGGATCCGTAGGCGGTTTTTCCAAAATTGGCTGAGGGATGGATGCCTTTGCAGGAGACAATCAAAGAGCAAAAGAATAAAAAAGTCGCCCATGAAGGGCTTGTGTATTTCTTCATATTAAAACATACATTGATCACTCATAAATAGGCCCAATGGGGTTTATTAATTCCGTTCCTAAAATAGACAAAAAATCCGACAGGCTAAAGAAAAAGCCTACACCGCAAAGTAAATGAATAAAGCAGAAGAACTGCTAAAATGGGCGATTAAAAAAACACCGCCAGAAAGTCGGACTTTTGCGCGACGAGAGATATCTTTTACGGTTTAAAATTATATAACAGATTTTCTGGGGGATTATACCCATGACTCTTCGCTCCCGCCATAGCGCATTTGGATTAACTTATGGTCAGGGTCTTACGATAAATTGTCTAATGCCTATATCCTTAAAATTTATGACAAAAGAAGCAGTATTATATTCTTACCTTGACTATGTTTGCCTTTTTGCCTACCATCCTGCAACGGCCTTGAGCAGAACAATCCTGAGTTCAATGAATTGTTGCTTTTTTGTCAGGCGACTGATCTAATAAATGATTCAAAATGGCTAGAGAATCTTGATAAAAAACACGATACTATGGTCCATATGTATCAAATAAGAATATTTGAGTTTGAGTATAACGGATACATTCTCCTTGAAAACATGGAAAGCTCCTCTCCTAGGTCGACTATTTTTGAGTGTCAAGGAGACGGTGAATTTGAGACTACGCTAAAGGATGTTCACTACAATAATTTCATTAAAAATATTAGGACTAGTAAAGTGTTGAAGTCAAAAAACTGGCCCTGAGAAAATTCTAAGGTAACTAGGGTAGAAACTCTAATGTAAAAGAAAAAATGCTAGGCCGCCGCTTAAAGGTGCTAAATATGCAGAAAAAAGAAAGGCACAAACCGAAGCCGTGCCTTTCTAACTATTATATTATACCTGATTATTTGCCTGCGATGTAAGCAACCAAATCAACTACTTTGCAGGAATAACCCCACTCGTTGTCATACCAAGATACCAGTTTCACGAATTTGTCGCTCAACTGGATACCGGCGGTAGCGTCGAAGATAGAAGTTCTTGGATCACCGATAAAGTCGTTAGACACAACCGCATCTTCGGTGTAACCCAAAATCCCTTTCAATTCGCCTTCAGAAGCTTCCTTCATTTTGGCACAGATTTCCTCGTAGGAAGCAGGATTCTTCAACCTAACGGTCAAATCAACCACAGACACGTCTGGAGTAGGAACTCGGAAGGACATACCTGTCAATTTTCCGTTAAGTTCAGGAATTACTTTACCCACTGCTTTAGCAGCACCAGTAGAAGATGGGATGATGTTCTGTCCGGCACCTCGTCCACCTCTCCAGTCTTTGGCAGAAGGACCATCTACCGTCTTCTGTGTAGCAGTAGTGGCGTGTACCGTCGTCATCAGACCTTCCTCGATACCCCAGTTGTCATTAACAACCTTCGCCAAAGGAGCAAGGCAGTTGGTAGTACAAGAAGCGTTGGAAACAAAAACCATATCAGGAGTAAACTTGGACTCGTTTACACCCATTACAAACATCGGCGTATCATCTTTAGAAGGAGCTGACATCACTACTCTTTTGGCTCCCGCATCAATATGTCCTTGGGCAGTTTCTTTGGTCAAGAATAATCCGGTTGATTCTACGATGATTTCTGCACCAACTTCATCCCATTTGAGGTTGGCAGGGCTTTTCTCTGCGGTAACGCGGATCTCCTGCCCGTTAACCACCAATTTACCGTCTCTAACTTCCACTTCTCCTTTAAACTGTCCATGGGTAGAGTCATATTTAAGCATATAGGCCATATAATCAGCATCAATCAAGTCATTGATACCGACTATCTGAATATCATCTCTTTCTTGGGCTGCACGAAAAACCAGTCTACCGATTCTTCCGAAACCGTTAATACCAACTTTAATCTTTGTCATAATCTACTCTAATTGTTTATAGGTTTAATAAAAATTATCTCCAGCAAAATTCTGCCGCCTCAGCCACGCCCATTGATAACCGCGTCTCCCTAAAAATAATTCCTTTGAAGGTAGCCACGGGACCAGAAATCCAAATTAAATGTCACGCCATCAGCCCTGAACGGATTTCTGAATCCAAATCTGATCAGCGTCAAAATTATTAAAATAAAACTTAGCATGGAAATTTTTAAAGTAAAGTATTTTTTACTTGGAATTTTGTTGAAAAATTCGAAAATTTGTACCTTCATAATGAAAGAGCTACAAGCGATATCAACTACCATTTATTCAACTGATTTGTTGTCAGCTGGTATTTCTTTGCCTTTATTTTTTCATATTAGGACATATAGACAGGCCTTTAGGGCATAGCCCCTGTGCTATTTATTGGTTTCCTACGTGGAAGCCACATCTCCGCAATACTTTCCAATAATATCTTTATTCGACGCCATCTATAAGTTGTAGGTACGTCGCATCAATTAATTTACCCAAAACTTCGCCATAATACATTATGATAATGGTAGAGCAAAAATTCAAAGTAGTCGTTGCCGGAGAACAGCACAGCCACTTTGCAGAAATCATCACCGAGGAAATGGCGGCTTCCGCCAAAGCCCGTGGTACCGGTATTGCCAAACGGTCCCCTGAATACATCAAAACAAAGATGGTAGAAGGTAAGGCTGTCATCGCCTTTAGTGAAGAAGGGGAATGGGCAGGTTTTTGTTATATCGAAGCATGGAGCCACGGCAAGTACGTTGCCAACTCGGGCTTGATTGTCTCCCCCAACTTCCGCAAATCAGGACTGGCCCGACAGATCAAAAGAGAAGTCTTCAAGCTCAGCCGGATCAAATATCCGGATGCAAAGATCTTCGGTCTGACCACAGGGGCTGCCGTGATGAAAATCAACTCAGAACTGGGTTATTATCCGGTGAGTTATTCGGACCTTACTGACGACGAGGAGTTTTGGAAAGGCTGCCAGAGCTGCGTGAATTACGAAATCCTAAAGAGCAAAAACCGACAAAACTGCCTCTGCACGGCCATGCTGTATGTGCCCAAACAGCAGGAGCAGCAGCCGGAGGTTCAACTGCGGAGCGATTTCAAGAAGAACCTCGGCCTCTTTGAACGCTGGGTACGCCTGAAAAAATACGTGATGCTCAATCTGAAAAAAACCAAGGAAAAGCTGTAAAAAAGCTGACCAGGCCGAAAAACGCGCCGATATATTGGTTCATTCGTCGAAGTGCCTTAGCTTCGCATACCTTTCATTATTCATTTTCAATTCAAGTAACAAAGACCTAATATATGAAAAAAGTAGTTTTAGCCTATAGCGGCGGATTAGACACCACTTTTTGCGCGCTTCATCTGAACCTTGAAAAGGGCTTAGAAGTCCATGCTGTACTGGTAAACACCGGCGGCTTTGATGAAGAAGAATTGAGGCAAATCGAAGAAAGGGCAACCCGGCTAAAGGTAGCTTCTTTTACCGTTTTGGATGTAAGGGAGACGTACTACCAAGAGGTAATTAAATACCTGATTTTCGGTAACGTACTGAAAAACCAAACCTATCCCTTATCCGTGAGTGCAGAAAGAATCCTTCAGGCTAAAGCTCTGGCAGAATACGCCAAAAAGATCAAGGCGACCGCCATTGCCCATGGCAGCACCGGTGCGGGTAACGACCAGGTACGCTTTGATATGATTTTCCAGACCATTATCCCTGATGTGGAGATCATCACGCCGATTCGGGATCTCAAATTAAGCCGCGAAGAGGAAATTAACTACCTCAAAGCCCATGGCGTGTCCATGAATTTCGAAAAGGCGCTCTACTCTATTAATAAAGGAATTTGGGGAACGTCCGTAGGAGGCAAAGAAACGCTTACCTCTGACCAGACCTTGCCGGAAGAAGCCTACCCCACCCAGTTGACACGAGAGGAGCCTTCCACGATCTCATTGCACTTCCAACAAGGAGAACTCAAAGGGGTTAATTCGGAGACATTTGACAATCCAGTAGATGCAATCCTCAAAGTCCAGGAATTGGCCGGACCCTACGCCATCGGCCGGGATATCCACGTCGGCGATACGATCATCGGGATCAAAGGACGGGTAGGTTTTGAAGCTGCCGCTCCCCTAATCATTATCAAAGCGCATCAACTTTTGGAGAAGCATACCCTTACCAAATGGCAGATGTTTTGGAAAAATCAATTGAGTGAATTCTACGGCAACCACCTTCATGAAGGACATTATCTGGATCCCGTCATGAGGAATTTGGAGCAGTTTATGGCTGATACACAGACTTATGTGTCTGGTGAAGTAAAAGTAAACCTGCAGCCGTACCGCTTCTCGTTAACCGGAATAAGCTCTGAACATGACCTGATGTCTTCCAAGTTTGGAAGCTATGGGGAAATGAACAAAGGTTACACGGGCGAAGATGTCAAAGGGTTCACAAAAATCCTCGGAAATCAAACAGCCATTTTCCATAAAGTCAATTCAACTTTAACAGGATCTGATGAATAAGATAAAAACAGCCATCATAGGGGCGGCGGGCTATACAGGCGGGGAATTGATCCGCTTGTTGATCCACCATCCCCGATGTGAACTGGTATCCCTTCATAGCAATAGCCAAAAAGGCAAAAGACTTGAAGAAGTCCATCCGGACCTGATCGGCGAATCCAACCTTGTATTCACCGACGAAGTGCAGGTGGAGGGTGTTGATGCGGTGTTTCTGGGTCTACCTCACGGTCAGGCACAACCTTTTCTGGAAAGACATCGCTTTCACCCCGACACCGTCATCATCGATCTGAGCACAGATTTCCGTAATGAGTCCAATGGTTTTGTGTATGGACTTCCTGAAACAAAAAAGAAAGCCATCCAACAAGCCAAAAGAATCGCTAACCCGGGGTGTTTTGCGACGGGTATCCAGTTGGCCTTGGCTCCCGCTGTTGCCCAAGGTCTGGTAAAGCATGGCATCCACGTTACAGGAATCACCGGAAGTACTGGCGCGGGAAAAAGCCTGAGTGAAACCACCCACTTCAGTCAGCGAAACCAAAACGTTTCGGTTTACAAACTCTTCACCCATCAACATCAAAAAGAAATCAACCAGACCTTCAGGTTTCTAAATCCGGAGTATCAACAGGACATGTTGTTCGTTCCTTATAGAGGCAATTTCAGCCGCGGCATTTGGACGACGGCCTACTTCCCGTACGACGGTCAGGAAGAAGAGGCTTACGCCGTTTACGAGGACTTCTACCGGGACGCTGCTTTCACCCACGTTTCACGCCAGGATATTGACTTGAAACAGGCGGTGAACACCAATAAGTGCATCGTTCATTTGAAAAAGGAGGCCGGACAACTGGTCATCTACTCAATCTTGGACAACCTGCTTAAAGGCGCCTCCGGCCAAGCTGTTCAGAATTTTAATTTGGCTTTTGGTTTAGACGAAAAATCCGGGCTAAACCTCAAGAGCATCGCATTTTAACCACCACGAACTATGAAACCATTTGATGTTTATCCACTAATTGATATTACTCCCGTCCGGGCAGAAGGCGCCCGCATTTGGGATGACCAAGGTCAGGAGTACCTTGATCTTTACGGAGGACATGCCGTCATTTCCATCGGACATAGCCATCCTCACTTCAACCAACGCTTGAAGGATCAACTGGATAAAATCACCTTCTATTCTAACTCTGTACAGATTCCCATACAAAGAGAGCTGGCCACTAAACTGGGGGAGCTTTCCGGGTATCCCGACTACGATCTGTTCCTATGTAATTCCGGAGCCGAGGCCAATGAGAACGCGTTGAAGCTTGCTTCTTTCGATACAGGCAAGGCGGGCTTTATTTCTTTTTCAGGTGCCTTTCATGGTAGAACCTCAGGTGCGGTAGCCTTGACAGATAACCCTAAGATTGTTGCCCCCTTCAACCAAGGCCATGAAGCTCACATTCTTCCTTTTGGTGATCTGGAAGCGGTAGAGCGACGACTCCAAGACAATGAGACCGCTGGGATTATCATCGAAGGGATTCAAGGAATTAATGGCATACAGGTACCCGATCCACAGTTCTTATTGGGTTTGGCCGGTTTATGCAAGCGATATGACTGTAGATTAATTCTAGACGAGGTACAATCAGGCTACGGACGCACAGGCCGCTTCTTTGCGCACCAATGGGTGGAAGGATTGCAGCCCGACCTGATTACTACAGCTAAAGGCATGGGTAACGGTTACCCTATCGGCGGTGTATTGATCCACCCCAGGTTCAAAGCTTCTTATGGGCTGTTAGGAACGACCTTCGGAGGCAACCATCTCGCTTGTGCAGCCGGTTTGGCCGTTTTAGAAGTGATTGAACAAGAAAACCTCTTGAAAGCTGCTGAAGCATCCGGCGGCTACCTGATGGAACAACTCCGGCAGATGGAGGGTATACAAGAAGTGCGGGGCAAAGGGCTGATGATCGGTGTGGATTTAGAACAGGAAGCTGCACCGGTACGGAACACCATGATCCACCGCCACCACATTTTTACAGGAAGTTCAGCTGGTAAAAATACGATTCGCTTGCTCCCTCCCCTAAACATCTCGATAAAAGACTTAAATTTATTTTTGGAATGCATGAACAGTGTATTGAAACAGCCTCAATACCATTAACCAACACTTGAATGAATCAGTTTATTAAATTTGAAAATCAAGACCTTGCGCTTCAGCTGATCGACAAAGCCATCCACTTTAAGCAGCACCCACTTCTGAATAAAGAGAAAGGAAGGGGCAAAAGGATTGGTTTGATATTTCTAAATCCCAGTTTAAGAACCCGGGTTAGTACGCAGATTGCTGCCGCTAACTTGGGGATGGAATGCATCGTGATGAATATGGACAAGGAAGGCTGGGCTTTGGAGATGGGGGATGGTGCTGTGATGAACAAGGACAAGGTGGAGCATATCAAAGATGCCGCGGGGGTGTTGGGCAGCTATTTTGACATATTAGCGGTACGCGCGTTCCCAACCTTGACCAACAAAAATGAAGATGTCGAGGATTTTGTTATCCACCAATTTATTAAATATAGTGGTATTCCTGTCGTGAGCTTGGAGAGTGCCACCCGCCATCCTTTACAAAGTCTGGCTGATATGATCACGATTAAGGAGCAAAATATAGAAAAGAAACGTCCAAAGGTGGTTTTGACTTGGGCTCCCCACATCAAAGCCATCCCCCATGCTGTGGCCAATTCTTTCTCGGAATGGGCTGGGGGTTGTGGACATGATCTGACCATCACCCATCCTGAAGGATATGAGCTTGACCCGGTATTTACGCGATCTGCCAAAGTGGAGTACAACCAAAGCAAGGCACTAGAAGACGCTGATTTTGTATATGTGAAGAACTGGAGCAGTTTTAACGAATACGGCAAAATCATCCATGTGGATAAGTCTTGGCTGCTGACAGAGGAAAAATTAAGAGATGCATCTGAGGCGAAAGTAATGCACTGCTTGCCCGTTAGAAGGAATTTAGAGCTTTCGGACGAACTATTAGACAGCGCAAGAAGTCTGGTGCAAGAACAAGCTAAAAACCGGATATATGCCGCTCAGGCGGTATTGGACACCCTTCTGGGCTAAAGATGGAGATATGACCATTAGCATTATTAAAATCGGGGGTAATGTTATTGACCATCCGGATAAATTAGAGGCTTTTTTGATGCTGTTTGCTCAGTTTCCTGGAAGAAAAATCCTGATCCACGGCGGTGGAGTAATGGCTTCCAGGTTCGGAGAGAGTATGGGCATCATGCCCCAGATGAAAGATGGCAGGAGGATTACAGACAAGGACACGCTTCAGGTGGTCACCATGGTTTACGCAGGCTTGATCAACAAACAGTTGGTTGCCCGGCTCCAAGGTCTTGACCAAAACGTCATCGGTTTTACCGGAGCGGATGGTAATCTGATCCGTTCTGAAAAACGTCCCGTAAAAGACATTGACTATGGCTATGTCGGAGATGTAAAGGAGGTAAACAGCCACCTTCTTGACCTGCTGTTGTCGGAGGGTATTGTTCCTGTGGTATGCGCGATCACCCATGATAAAAATGGGCAGTTGCTCAATACCAATGCGGACACCATCGCCTCGGAAATCGCCACCTCTTTGGCCAAAAAACATACGGTAAACCTTTACTACTGCTTTGATAGGCCCGGCGTCCTTATTGATGAAAAGAACGACGCCTCTCTTATTCCCTTGATCAACGAAGAAATTTTTGAAGAGTTAAAGCAAGAAAAAGTTATTCATTCTGGGATGATACCAAAATTGGATAACGCTTTTGCAGCGCTCTATAAGGGCGTCAACCGCGTGTGGTTGGGGCTCCCAGAAAACTTGTTGTTAGCGGAGAAAGGAAAAAGCGCGGGCACCAACATTGAAAAACGCCGCTACGATCTCTATTGAACCTAAGTCAATCACCTTTGAAACTGGAATTGGAAAAAAATGAGAAATTGAAGGAAGAGGCGATTTCCCTCTTGAAAAGACTGATCGCCACGCCTTCTTTTAGCAAAGAGGAGCAACAGACGGCGGAAATCATCGCTGATTTTTTACTGTTTAAAAACATTCAATTTTCACGTAAAGGAAATAACATTTGGGCAACCAACCGTTATTTTGATCCCCTACTTCCAAGTATATTACTGAACTCCCACCACGATACGGTAAAACCCAACCAAGGATATACCAGGGATCCCTTTGAACCAACAATTGAAGAAGGAAAATTGTATGGGCTGGGAAGCAACGACGCCGGGGGTTGTTTGGTCAGTCTGATTATGGTCTTTGTTTATTTTTATGAACAAAAACTTCCCTACAACCTGATTTTGGCGGCTAGCGCGGAAGAGGAGATTAGCGGGAAAGGGGGAATCGAATACCTTTTACCTGACTTACCTGAAATAGATCTGGCGATCGTCGGAGAACCTACCTTGCTGCAATTGGCAGTAGCGGAGAAAGGTCTGCTGGTCATTGATGCGGAGGTAAGAGGCAAAGCTGGTCATGCAGCGAGAAATGAAGGCCTGAATGCCATCTATGAGGCCCTCTCCGATCTTAACCTGATCAAAGACTACCGTTTTAAAAAGAAGTCGGACTACCTGGGCGAGAATAAAGTGAGCGCCACCATCATCCAGGCAGGGAGTCAGCACAATGTCGTCCCCGAACGTTGTACCTATACTTTGGATGTTAGGGTGACTGATGCCTACAGTTTAGATGAAGCTTTCGAGGAACTGCGCTCTGTGCTGCGTGCAGATTTAAAGCCAAGGTCATTAAGGCTGAACTCATCCCGAATAGACCCCAACCACAAAATATTGGCTGCAGCCAAGCAAATGGGATTATCCTTGTTTGGTAGTCCAACGCTGTCCGATCAGGCGCTAATCCCCTATCCGTCCGTAAAAATTGGCCCCGGTGATTCAGCCCGTTCCCATACAGCCGATGAATTTATTTACATAGAAGAAATCGGAAGAGGCATCGCATGCTACATCACCCTATTGACTATCTATTTTGGTATAAAACATTGATAATATGAAACTTTGGCAAAAAAATACCGGCAGCAAGGCTGAGGTAGAAAAGTTCACCATCGGGAGAGATCCTGAGTTTGATCTGCTGTTGGCGCCCTTCGACGTCATAGCCTCAATCGCCCATGCCACCATGTTGGCAGAAATCAACTTATTGACTGCCGACGAACTCGCCACGCTAAAGAAAGGCTTGCTAGAGATTTACAGCGAGATAAAAAAGGGGGATTTTGTTATCCAGCCAGGCGTTGAAGATGTGCACAGTCAGGTAGAATTCCTTCTGACGCAACGATATGGGGAAGTAGGAAAAAAGCTACATAGCGGGCGCTCGCGCAACGACCAGGTTTTGGTCGACTTGAAATTATTTTACCGCTCTGAGATCCAAGCCGTAGTAGGAGACATAAAAATCCTATTTGATTTGCTGGCAAGGTTGGCGGAACAGCATAAAGACGACTTGATGCCAGGCTATACCCATACCCAGCTGGCCATGCCCTCGTCCTTCGGCTTATGGTTCGGCTCTTTTGCGGAGGCCTTGGCGGAAGATATGGACTTGTGGATCGCAGCTTTCAATTTGGCCAACCGCAACCCACTCGGCTCAGCGGCTGGCTATGGTTCATCTTTTCCCCTTAAAAGAGCGTTAACCACCGAACTTTTGGGCTTCCGGGAGATGCATTATAATGTCATCAATGCGCAAAATAGCCGCGGGAAGACGGAAAGGTTGATCTCCTTTGCAATGGCAGGCACTGCGGGCACACTAAACAAATTGGCTACTGATGCTATCTTGTTTATAAACCAACATTTCGGTTTCATTAAATTTCCTGATGAGCTGACCACCGGATCGAGCATCATGCCCCACAAGAAAAACCCTGATGTATTCGAATTGATCCGGGCCAAAACAAATCAGTTGCAGGCTTCCCCTCAAACCCTGCTGATGCAATTAACCAATCTGACCACCGGATACCACCGGGATTTGCAGTTGTTAAAAGAGACAGTGTTCCCAGATTTTGACAAATTGAGGGATTGTCTACAGATTGCTACATTTATGCTCCGCCACGTTGAGGTGAAAAAGAACCTGTTGAACAATGAGGCCTTTAAACACCTCTTCAGCGTTGAAGAAGTAAACCGGCTGGTACTGGAGGGAGTCCCCTTTCGCGACGCTTATAAGCGCGTTGGATTGGACATCGAAGACGACAGCTTCTCCCCCTCTTACACAGTAAATCACACCCACGAGGGCAGTATCGGCCAGCTTTGCCTTGATCAGATACAAGAGAAGATGGATAAAGCTTTTGTAGATTTCAATTTCAACGGAATCGAGAAGCGACTAGAAGAGTTGCTGAGACAATGACAGACAGATAAACCGGAAAAGTCAGTGTTTAACTACACTGACTTTTTTTCTAACAATGCTTCATCTTCAATTTTTAGCACACATCTTGTAAATATTCACGGTGAGCGCCGGCTCGATCCGGTAGAACACCAAAGGTATTTAACATGAGATCTTTAGCTATATCCTCTTTTCAAAAACTGACTTTCCTCATCGTGTCATTTTTCTATACCTTGTTTAGTCCCAGTGTGATCGGGCAGGTCCCACAGGGTATTCCAAAGGGAAATGGCCCAATTGATCTCAGTTCAACTTCCAATGTCATCGTGTACGTCGTATTGCCCTTGGCCGTACTCGCCATCTTCGTGATTTGGAGAATCACCAACAAAAGAAAAACAAAGAAGGAGGAGGAAGGTCTCTAATGGTGTAACCCCTCCCCCCCAATTTGAGGTTATAATTACTATTGCCTCATTCATCTCTTCTAAATTTTTCTCCTTCAATCGAGCTGTCATTTTTGGCTTCCCTTGCCCTCATCAGATCATTATAGGCTTTCAGAGAAATTTCTCCATTCTCCTGTGTTTCTGCATCCCTTTTTATGCTGTCAGCGTTATCACTGCTCCCTAAACCGGCCTTTTTTACCGCTTGTGTAAATGAGTTTTCTGTGACCTTGGCATCACGCTCATCAATTTTTAGAAATTTGTCCTTCTTCTTAGTCATCATCGTGTTGTTTTTTTTGGTTTATCAAAATATTCACCGCAGATAGGAGCAAATATTAAACAGAAGCGGGTCTGCCGTGCAGTTTTTTTTCCTTAAAGCGGATGTATGTTGCCTGATTCTTTTACAAACTGCTATTTTAGGATGCACTAGATTCATCGCCGCTCCATCTAATAGAGGATGCTTCCAGGGGAAGAAGGGAAATAAAATGTTGTCTGTAAACAATTCTTAGGATATATTGACCATTAAAATTCTTCGATTTTTACAGAACAAATAATAACCATCACCATGAATGATAATCTTAAAAGTTCCAGAAGGAGATTTATTAAAGGATCTCTTTTGGCATTGGGTGGGATTTCGATTGTACCGAGACATGTTTTGGGCAAGGGTTTCCTCGCTCCCAGTGATCACCTGACCAAAGGGATCATTGGCGTAGGAGGAATGGGCCGTGGCCACTTCCAATATGCCGGCACTAAGACAGTCGCTATCTGTGACGTTGATCAAAGGCATATCAAAATTGCTATGGATGCACTAAAGGATCCAGGGGTGAAGACCTTCACCGATTACAGAGAGCTTATCCGCCTGCCTGAGGTAGATATTGTCCACATTGCCACTCCTCCGCACTGGCATGGCATCATGAGCGTGGACGCGGCCAGAGAAGGGAAGGACATTTGGTGTGAAAAGCCCATGACACGTACCATTGGCGAGGGAAAAAAAGTGGTGGAAGCCGTAAAACAACATGGCAATATCTTTAGGTTAAACACCTGGTTCCGCTTTGATGCCAACTTCTATGGAATGAACACCGAGGTCAAAAAGATCAAGAAACTGGTAGACTCCGGCATGCTCGGCTGGCCCCTAAAGGTGACCGTCGGCAGATTAACTGGTTTTGACTGGAAATTCTTCTGGGTGGGTCGCACCAATCTGCAGGCTGAACCCATTCCCAAAGAACTCGATTATGACCGTTGGTTGGGTCCGGCGCCCTACCGTCCGTATAATGCTCACCGGGTACATGGTACCTTCCGTGGCTACTGGGACTATGACGGTGGAGGCCTAGGGGATATGGGGCAGCATTACCTTGATCCTGTCCAGTACATTTTAGGTAAAGACAACACCAGTCCTATCAAGGTGGAAGTGGACGCCCCTCAACAACATCCAGATGCCGTGGGAACTTGGCGAAAAATAGTTTACACCTACGATGACGGTTGCCAGATCATCTTGGATGGCGAAGGCACCGAGGAGGCTCCCTATATCGCGGGTCCCCAAGGCAATCTCTATATCGGTTTCAAATCGGATATCCCGGATATGGAGAGAAAACTTGCTCAGTTCCCCGATCCTGCACCGCAGGTAGTTGACTTTGTAGAGGCTGTCAAGACCAGAAGCAAATTTGCACTGAATGAGGAGAACGGACACCGGTCCGGCACCATCGTGAACATGGGTTTAACGGCCTTGCGGTTGAACAGGACTTTACATTTCGACCCTGTCAAACAGGAGTTCATTGATGATGAAGGCGCTAATCGTCTGATTGATCAGCCTATGAGGGCCCCTTATACTATTTAATCTTATTAAGACATCCAAAGGAAATGAAAATAACAAAGAGTCACCAACGCCTGTTGTCAGTTAAATTGGGATTGATCTTGGCTTTGTGCATGGCAGCCGTTCATTTGTTGCCCGCCCAAAACTTAGATGTAAGCCGATCCACGGTCACCAAAATCGCTGATCTATTAAACAGGTTTCCGGCAGAGAATACTGCCGCTTTTAACCAAGCCATGAAGCAACTGGCGGATTTCGAAGAGGAAGAGCTGACCCAGATGGCATTGATGTTTTCTGAAAATGCAAACAATGAAAATCTAGAGTTTGCGCTTTCAGGATTCGCTTTTCATGTAAGCCAAAATATAGACAGCGAGCAAACCAAAAAAACCGTCCGTGCCTACGGCAAGGCTTTAGACCACTTAGGGTACGACGAAGCGAAAGCTTTTTTAATAGAAAAGCTACGCATCATTGGTTCTGATGAAGCTGTGAAGTACCTTACTACATACTTGGGTAGCGATAGATTGGTCAGCCCTGCTGCAAGGGCTTTGGCGTCAATCCGGACCATTGAAGCAGAAAAAGCTTTGCTGGAGGCGCTGCAAGACGCTGACGCGGAAGCCGATTTACTTCCTATAATCCAGGCTTTGGGAGATATGAAAAGCCAAGCTGCTGCCCCCTCAATTGAGCCTTATGTCCTCTCGGGGAATGAAGAAATAAAAAAAGTAGCGATCTATAGCTTGGCCAGCATCGGCGCGCCATCATCAGCAAAAATACTAACGGGCGCTGCTCTTGCAGCTGACTTTCAATATGAGAATACGAATGCGTCTGCGGAATACATCAACTACATCAATAACTTAGCCGCAAATGGTGAAACAAAAAGCGCGGTCAAGCTTGCCACGAAATTACATAAAAGTGCCAACAAAGAAGGGCAATTCCATACCAAAGCTGGCGCCTTGAACCTGTTGGCTTCTCTCGATCCAGGTAAATCAGCTAAGCTACTTCAAAAAGCGGCGGTCTCGCCACAAGCCGCTTACAGAAACACGGCCTTAGCCTTGATACGCGACAACATAAGTGATGATCTACAGACCTGGACCAAAATCTTGGCTAAAGCCGATGACGTAGTCAAGGTGGATATCCTTAGGACATTGGGTAGTTTGGAAGGTGATGCAGTACTGAATGTGATCAGGCCCTATTTCCAAAGCAACAGCCCAGAAGTGAAAAAACAAGCCATTGCTTCCGGTGTATTAGTTGGCGAAAACCAAATTCTAGCAGACCTTCTTGCTTTGGTCAGTTCATCTTCTGAAGAGGAACTAAAAGCCATTCAAGGTGCACTCTTATCAATGGGAGGCGATAATGTTGGGGATGAGGTAGCTACGGCATTGCCCACAGCTTCAGCACAAGCCAAAGTTGCCTTGATCCAGGTACTAGCTGCTCGAGCCAACCCGAAACATATGACCGTGGTTTTGGCAGAAGTAAATTCCGGTAATTCTGACGTAAAGAGGGCGGCATTGGAAGCCTTACATAGACTGGCGGCTCCCTCTCATCTGGATCAGCTGGTTACCCTGCTGAAAAGTGAACAGGGTATGCAAGAACTAAAAGACGTTCAAAAAGCCATTATAGCCGCAAACACCCAGCACCAAAGCAGCTCTCAACAGACAGATTGGGCATTAAAAACCTTGCAAGCGCTTGACAAAAGCAAACAGGTATATCTCTATGATGTATTGGCCCGCGCCGGTGGAACGCGTGCTTTGAACAGCCTGAACGAAATCTATCAGAAAGGTGATGCTCAGCAAAAAAAGGCTGCATTGGGTGCTTTGTCGAGCTGGACCAATGCCGAAGCAATGGATGTCCTATTTGCAATCGCTGAGAATGACGCCAACGCAGAAAATGCAAACACAGCACTTGAAGGATATATTAACCTCGTAAAAGCTACTTCTTCGGCAAATGAGGGAAAAGTGTTGATGCTAAGAAAAGCCTTAGAAGTCTCAAAAAGCACCGCCACCAAACAATTGGTTCTGAGGCAGCTATCGCAGTACCCCACCTTTCAGGCCTTATTGGTAGCTGGAAATTTCCTTGATGATGCGGAAGTGCAGCAGCAAGCAGCCAGAGCCGTAATGGGCATAGCACTGGCTGAACCTTCCCTATATGGGAAAGAAGTTAGAGCGATCGTTCAAAAAACGAAAGAGGTGATCAGCGGACAGGACAGTGAATATTACAAAACCTCACTTCAAAAGCACCTGGATGAAATGCCACAAGACGAAGGCTTTGTGTCCTTGTTCAATGGAAAAGACCTTGCGGGATGGAAAGGTCTGGTAGCTAATCCAATCAAAAGACAGTCCATGTCAGCGGCCCAGCTGAAAAGGGAGCAGGAAAAAGCGGACGAGATTATGCGCTCCGGATGGGCTGTCGAAAATGGTCTGCTTCTTTTTACAGGAAAAGGTGACAACTTGGCTACGGAAAAGAAGTATGGGGACTTTGAGATGTTTGTAGACTGGAAAATCACGGAAAAGGGTGACGCCGGCATATATTTAAGAGGGACGCCCCAAGTACAGATATGGGATACAGCATTGGTTGAGGTAGGAGCGGAAGTTGGTTCGGGAGGTCTGTACAACAACCAAACGCATCCCAGCAAGCCGCTCAAGGTAGCGGATAATCCGGTAGGCGAATGGAATACGTTCTACATCAAGATGGTCGGCGATAAGGTGACTGTGAAGCTGAACGGAGAGTTAGTGGTGGATAATGTTGTTTTAGAAAATTACTGGGATAGATCTCTCCCTATTTTCCCTGAGGAGCAAATAGAACTGCAGGCGCATGGTACCTATGTTGCCTACCGCGACATCTATATGAGAGAATTGCCTCAAAACAAGCGTTTCGAGCTAAGTGCGGAAGAAAAGCAAGAAGGATTTGAGATCCTTTTTGACGGCAACAACTTGGACAAATGGGTGGGTAACAAGACCGACTACGTCGTCGAAGACGGTGTTATAGTGATCTATCCAGACCGGGGCGGAAATGGGAACCTATTTACTGAAAAGGAATATGGTGATTTTATTTTCCGCTTTGAGTTTAAATTAACACCCGGAGCAAACAATGGCTTGGGTATACGGGCTCCCCTACTGGGCGATGCAGCCTATGCAGGTATGGAATTACAGATCCTTGATAATACGGCTGACATCTACAAAAATCTGGAGCAGTATCAATACCACGGTTCCCTGTATGGTATCGCTGCGGCGAAAAAAGGTTTCTTAAAGCCTGTAGGCGAATGGAACTATCAGGAGGTACGCGTCAAAGGCGACGACATCCAGGTGATCCTTAACGGTACAGAAATCCTAAATACAAATATTGCTGAGGCGAAACAAAAAGGGACGCTAGACAAGCGAGAACACTCTGGTCTACATCGTGACAAAGGTCATATTGGATTTTTGGGGCATGGTGACGTGGTATATTTTAGAAATATCCGGGTAAAGGACCTATCTAAGTGATCAGCTCTACGCATATAAATTGGGTTTAGAAACAAAAAAAGCAGGGGAAGTTCCCCTGCTTTTTTTAATTGAAAACTAAACCAACTATTATTTAACTACCATAATATAAACAAAAATATTATTTTTTATTTCGATTCAAAATTATAAAACAAGAAAATCCGATAACCTTAGTTTTTATTACTCACTTTGTACAATATCCCCAACGCCAACGTTTGGCTGTATTGAATACCCGGATCTTGATCAATATCATATAAATTTATACTTGTCAAAGTAACGTTGATCAAATTTGTAATTTTTGCAGTTAAGGTTATATCTAACCGGTGATCGATTGTCTTCCAGTCAAGGGTTTCGTAGTTAGCAAAAAGTTGGTAGCGCGATTTTAGATTGAGGTTCTCTGTTAGATTTTTATCCCAAGTCGCATAAAGCTGTAAGGCCAACCATTCCGTTCTGACACTTTTCCCAATCGGCACACCATAGTTTTCGGGTACGGTCAGGTACAG
>Ga0079224_100003806_pt1 | contig 19224 bp, 20 predicted proteins | sample Stecom2015_FD_80414 | JGI IMG/M metagenome (GOLD analysis project Ga0079224, IMG submission 80414) | Agricultural soil microbial communities from Utah to study Nitrogen management - Steer compost 2015 | ecosystem: Environmental > Terrestrial > Soil > Agricultural land | place: USA: Utah... | reverse complement strand
TTACATAGTTTTTTGTTGAACTTCACACAAAACCGTAACAAATAGGTAACGGAACTTTTGTGTGGCAATTGAAAAAATTATGGCAACCGTAAGCGCAAAGGTTTATGAGCACCACAAGAAAGCCGATGGAACCTACAACGTAAAAATCTGCGTCCATCACAAAAGTGAAAGAAAGTTTATTGACACCGTACATTTCGTTGTCAGAAAACAACTGACCAAAGACAACAAGGTCAAAGACCCGTTTATCGCGGACAAGGTCGAGCAACAACTAAGGGATTATCGAAAGATGATCAGCGAACTCGACGACCGACTGGATTACTTCACCGCCGAAGCATTGCGCAATTACTTGCGTGACAAGGACGAGGACATCGATTTTATCAAGTTTTGTAACCAGTATATCGAGCGCACAAAAAAAGAAGGTCGAACCGGAACCGCAAACAACCACCGGAAAATCCGTAACAGTCTGATCGATTATTTCGATCGGTCATCCGTTTCCATTAAAGAAATCAATTCCAATATGTTGATGACCTATGAACGCTACCTGCGGTCAGAAAGGACAATGACACGGATCAACCAATTGGGAAATGAAGTTATTACGAAAGAAAAAGGTTTGTCCGATAGTGGCCTGCACAATCAAATGCGAGACCTACGTACCTTGTTCAATGCAGCACGAGAAACGTATAACAACGAAGATCTCGGCATATATCGCATCAAGCATTATCCATTCAGGAAATACAAGGTTGGTTCCCCACCCCTCACCAAGAAAAGGAACAATACACTTGAACAAGTATTGACTATTCGGGATTGTGTAACCATTCCCGGAAGCCGTGCGGAATTGGCAAAGGAACTTTATATGCTTTCGTTCTACCTTTGTGGCATAAATGCCGTAGACCTGTATCAAATAACAGAACGCGACGTTAGAAACGGACGTTTAGACTATAACCGTTCCAAGACACAGGGCAAACGCAAGGACAATGCCTTTATCAGTATTAAGATTGTCGATGAAGCAAAACCTTTATTGGAAAAGTATTTGGGTAAATTGTCGGTTCGTTATTCCAGTAGTGACTGCTTGAATTGGGCATTGTCTAAAGGTATGGAGCAGTTGCGCAAATTAACTGGCATACCCGAACTTACATTGTATTGGGCGAGACATACATTTGCCAATACGGCGAGAAATGATTGCCGTATGAGTAAAGACGATGTGGCTCTTGCGCTCAATCATGTTGACGAGGGCAACCGTACAACGGATATTTACATTGAAAAAGATTGGAAGATTGTTGATGACGTACAACGTAAGGTCATTGCACGGTTAAGAAAAACCGAGATCAAATTGATGAAAAAGACACAAAAGAAGAAAAAAATAAAACGTATTGCCGCCTAACTGCGAGGATCGAGTTACATGGAGACACTCTCTCCATGTAATCCCTTATAAAAATATAAACACGTAAATTTGATTAATCATGAGAACAGTAATTTGGTTTTTTATTACTTGTATAATAGCTACGATAGGATTTTTTGCTGCATTATCCATGAAAACGCCATGGGTGGGTTTTTCGGTGGCTTTTGGCGTTTGGATAATTTTTATCTGGACGACAACAAAGCCGAGAAGACGTTGAGGCACAATCATACTTGACGACCGGTAGGGTATAATTAAAATTAAATCAATTTTAGTTATACAGAATCTGCTTGTTTCCCAAGGGTATCAAACAGGTTGATGATGATGGCGCGTCTGGCTTTGCTGACCGGAATGCAGGTTTTGTTCAGCATTTCCAGATAACCGCCGTCATTCCGGTAGTATTTTTTCATGAAATTAGGGTTGATAAGATACGACTGGTGTACCCGCATAAAGAAAAATCTATCCAATACCCGCTCTACGTCCTTGATGGTTTTACTGACGATGATCTCGCTGTTATCACGTAAAAAAAATGTCGTGTAGTTACTTTGACTCTTGCAATACATGATATCTTCTACTTCAATAAATTCATACCCTTCCGATACAGGGACCGCAATCTTGTTTTTCAAAAAACCTTCTTTTTCCAAATGATCCAACAGGTCTCCCAACTCCCGATCGTTCCCCCCGTATCGAACCGTTTTTTTTTCCTTTTCCCAATCGGAAACCACTTCGCGCAACTCCTCTTCGTCTATGGGCTTTAATAGATAATCAATCGCTTTTGCTTTAAAGGCTTCTAAAGCATATTGGCTGTAGGCAGTTGTGAAAATAACATCAAAATGTCGGTCAGGAATCTGGCGCAGAAGCTCAAACCCATTCATTCCCGGCATTTCGATGTCCAAAAAGAGCAAGTCAATATCCAAGTTGGGCAATCTTTCCGCGGCTTCCTGTACCCTGCTACTTTTGTACACAATTTCCATTTCCGGGAAGAGCTCGTGGATGTGTATCACCAGACTTTCTATGCAATGTATTTCGTCATCTATTATAGCTATATTCATAAAATTTCCTTTTAAATATTGTTCACCTTACCAATTTCCTGATTGTCTAACGTCAGGATTATTTTCGTTCCCGCACCGTTCTTTTTATCTATGATCTGCATCGAGAGCAGGCAATCACCGATTTTATTGAATTGCAGGATGCGCTCTTGCGTAATTTTCATACCCAAACTTTTTCTGCCCGTTTTGTCCGGTTTCAATTGTTCGGCTGTTTTCCGCCCTATACCATTATCTTCTATGCTGATCACGATCTTATTATCTATAGGTTCCCTGTAAATGTCAATATCGAGTGCTTTTCGCGACTTGTCAGAAGGTAACAACCCGTGCCATATTGCATTCTCTACGAAAGGCTGCAGAAGCAACGGAGGGATTCTTATTTCGGCCACGTTACAGTCTGTGGCGATGTAGATGTTGAAATCAAAATCCTGATCAAAGCGTTTTTGCTCCAAAAAAAGATAATGCCGAATGAGATGCAGCTCTTCTTCAAGACTGATACTTTCATTTTTAGGCATTTCCAATACCATCCGCATGAAACGACTGAAAGCTGTCAAATATTGAATGGCTTTTTTATGTTCCTGTTTTTGAATCAATAGTTTTATGGCGTTCAGACTATTGGAAATAAAATGAGGGTTGATCTGCATACGGGAGATGAGTATTTCCGCCTGCGCCATGTTTCGTTCATATTCCGTTTCTATCAGTTTGTGCTCCGCTTCTTGTTTGGCTTTTTTGTTTCTTTGTCCTATAAAGATTAGGATAGCGGTGAAAACAGCGATCACAAATAACAATAACAAGTATGTTCTGTGGACAAGGATCTTTTTTTCTTGGTTGGCGATTTTTTTCTTTCGCAGATCCTTTTCTTTTTGCAAAAGTTCAATTTCAGACTCTTTTTGCCCCAGCTTATATTGGCTGTTAAGTGCTGTAATCTGCACCTTTTGACGGGCGATATTGATACTATCCTCAAAGGCGTTGCCGCGTTTATAAAATTGCAGAGCCGTTTCGTAATCTCCTTGCTGCTCTTTGATATCAGCTATTTGATAAGCATTTTTCATGATCAGCGACTTGTTGGCCAAGCTGTCAGCAATGCGTATCGATCGATCATAATAATACAGTGCTTCGGTCGGCTTGCCCAATACTTCTTGTAGGCTTCCGATGCTATATAAGATATCCGCCGATTTAAGGAAGTCCCTCTCCTTTGTATAAAACCGAAGTGCTTCCGCATAGTAGCGGCGGGCTTTGTCCAGATCCTTTTCCTCGCTCAGATAGGCATGGCCATAAAATTCATTGGTAATGGCAATGCCGAAAAGGTCGTTCCGTTTGGTATTGATCTCCATCAGGCGATCCAGATACTTCAATGCTTTTCCGTGCTGTTTCTTTTTGATATAATAATCACTGATCGACAAAATGTTCATAGCCATACCGAGACTGTCATTCCTTTGCTCTTCCGTTTTCAGCGCCCTTTCAAAATACGTTAAGGCCTCTTCCTCTCTGTCCGGAATACTGCTTAGCGCATTGCCCAGACCATTCGAGGCAATGGAAATATTTTTTAGATCCTGTTCCTTTTCAGCAAGGGCCAACGCTTGGAGGTAATAGGAAACAGCGAGGTCAAACTGTTCGTTATAACGTGCTGCCAGCCCCGCATTATTGGCGAATATCATTTTATATAATGGTGTCACGTGCCGCCTATCTTTTACCAGATCATAGGCTTTGCGGTGAAAGGGAATCGCTTCATTATATCGCTGATGGTAGCGATACAGTAACCCCAGATTATCCAGTGCTCTGGCATATAGCAGTGTATCGTTGGTCTCCAGGGCACGATCAACCGCTTCCTGCGCCAGTCGGTATTCGTACGCTTCATCGTGGTTTTCCCGGTGCGTTTCCCGGCTCAGTTGGATGAGAGAGTCGATCAATGCACTTTCCCCTCGTGGCGCCGGCTCAAAAGGCGTTGTCTGATACGTATAGCCCACCATGATGTAGCAGAGCCCGATCAAGATCCAGGACAGGCCCCGCCGCTTGGCGAATGTGTTTGTGGTAACTTTTTTAATCGTCAGGTTCATTCGTTAGTTATAAGTTTATGAGGTACGGTCAATCGTCATGACGATGCGCGTACCGCAGGTATTACCTTGTAAGTCCTGCTTATTTTCCGTAAAACAGTTGATCTTATTCTTATGATTTTTGTTGTGCAGCTCAATTCGTTTATTACTGATTTTATCACTTTCCGGTAGGTGAAACTTAGCACTTATATCCTGCCGGGCATCTTTTCGGTCATAATCTATAATAATAATGTGCCGAGACGGATCTTTGTCAACCTTAATAGACAGTTCGTTGTTTGTTTGGTCATCACCCGAAAGATTGTTCCATATCGCTTCTTCTATAAAGGGAAGCAGTATCATGGGAGGAAGAAGAATCGTTTCCAGACCTATTTCCTGTTCCACGTCAACGGAATAAGAGAATGTCCGCTCATACCGGTTGGATTCCATCAACAGATATTGCCGTATAATATCCAACTCATTTGCGAGTGAAATCAAGGGTTTCGTGCCGGTATCCAGCACCATACGTATAAACCGGCTGTAACCTGTTATGGACTTAATGGCTTTGTCATTCTGCTTGCTCTGGATCAGGTATTTGATAGCGTTCAGGCTGTTGAAGATAAAATGTGGGTTGGACTGCATTCTGGAAGATAGTACTTCGGCAATGGCACGGTCACGCTCATGAATAACCTGTAGACGTATATTTTCCTCTTCCTGCTGTCTGGCTTTGTAGAGGATCAGTACCCGATGGCTCAATGCCAGTGCAAAGCAAACAATTTCGAGAAAAATCCCGATATGAAAATAAGTGGATGCGCTGATGTCGTAAAAAGGGCTAAAAGGTATATAAGCATTAGTTTGACGGAGAACCGCTAAAAAAGCACCTACAAAGTAGAAGCAGCTACCGATAATGAAATAGCTCCGGAATACAGAGCGTACCTTATACATGACCCATACAATCGCCACCAGGCTCATAGGCAAGATAATCAAGCGGGAAACGATAAAAAAGAGTTCTTCGTGAGTAGCAATGTAAGGGTAAACAAACCAGTACACGATACCATATACGCCATTCAGTCCTGCCAGAACCGTGATCCATTTTGCCAGTCGGGGCGCCTGTTTTTTTACATCCAATAGGGACAAGGTGAACAAGCAATATGCAAATAAGGCGAGCAGGGTTGTCATCTCTAAGGTACGTTTGGCCATGCCAGAGCCCGATTGGAACGTCCAGGTCCACCATTGATAAGAGGACAGGTTGATGAAGGATCCGATGAGACTAAAAAACAAAAACAAGAAATAATAAAGGTAGATAATCTCCCGATTGTAGAGATACAGCAGCAAGATAAAAAAGGCCAACAAGCCGATGGCTCCCATAAACAGCAGACCACCCGCATACGTGCGGTGATAGTATTGTTTTGTGGAAAGAGAGATATGCTCGTCGCCAACAGTCGAGGATGCCAACATATCGGCATAGATAGCCGGATCCTCTACCCCTGATATTTGGCTGTCTAAAAGTTCACCCCGCCCATTGGACGACTGCGCCTTGGACGAGCCGGATATAGCCCACCCAAAGATAATGACAAGCAAAATATATAAAACGTATCTACTCATATCTGTAATATCATAAACAGGAATGTTTTAAAGATAAGATAAACCTGTCGATTTAGGGCGATGGAATGCGTATTCATTGCCTGTTGATGATTAAAAGAGGTGTTTCGATGAGAATTTGGACAATGGAAGGTGTTTTTCCGAATACTCATCTATACGATAGTCTTGTTCGCTCAAAAGAGGAGAATACTCATTGGCTATGGTATCTTCTTACGGCGATCGCTAATATTGCTAACGAGAGAATACCAAAATAGTTGTTTTCTGCAAAACAGCTAAACTTTTATTGTAAACATTAAAAAAATAAAATTAATCATGAAAAAAATCTTAACAACAGCTTTAATCTTATGTGCAGTCTTCGCCGTACACGCACAGAAAAGTGCCATACATATCAACGGTGGGGTGGACGTCGCTATGCCGGTCGGTGACTGGAGCGATGGCGTTGGTATCGGTTACGGTGCGACGGTCAAAGGATTGTACGGTATCAGTGATGTCGGTCAGGTAGGACTCACTTTAGGCTATCTCCACTTTGGCTCAAAGGAGGACTTAGGCGAGGGCAATAGCCTCTCTTTTGGTGTTATCCCTATTTTGGCGCTGTATCGCCACCATTTTGGCAATTTGTATGTGGAGCCACAGATCGGTTTGTCGGCCAATCGTTCTAAGGTGACCGTTGGAGGAGGATCAGACTTTGGCTTTAGTGGATCGGCTTCGACCACGTCATTGGGTTACGCGGCAGGTGTGGGCTATCTCATAGGCAATATTGATCTTTCAGCACGCTATCAAGGTTTTTCAAAAGATGGATCGAGTTCCGGCTTTGCCGGTATACGGGTAGCGTATAACTTTTCGCTGTAAAGCAGAAGAATTGTTTGTTTAGTTAATCTCTCCCCATCCTCCGGAATCCATTCGGAGGTACGTGGGAGATTTGAAAAACACTTCTACCAGATAAATCAACAATAATTAAAATTCAAAAACAATGAAAAATTTTACAAAACATCCATTTAGAAAATATGCGTTTATGACCGTATGTAGTGCGGCCACGTTATTTGCTTCCTGTTCCAAAGATGACGGACCGGAGCCGGAAAGGCCGATAGTAGAACCTATTGTACTGGACTGCGGTTATTTTGAAGATAACCCCAATGTCCATCTTACTGATGACCCGGACGCACCGATAGATTATATTGTAAAGTGCGACCCTATGACCAGCGGAGACTTTATTATAGATGCCGGCGTGGTGATTGCGTTTGAGAGCAATGCCGGATTACGGTTAGGTAAGTACGGAAATGGTAAAATACAGATGAACGGAACCGCCGACAAACCGATTATCCTGACCGGAACGCAAAAGGATAAAGGAACGTGGCGAGGTATCCAGATTTCCAGTGACAACCCTGCCAATCAAATGAGTTATGTAACCATAGAATACGCCGGACAAGAAGGTCGCAACGGTTGGGCATTGCAAGGTTCTCTTATAGGCACCTATGATGCAGTATTGAAAATGGATAATTGCACCGTGCAGCATGGACACCTCATTGGGTTTCGTTGGTTTGATAACTCGAAAACTTTAACGCTTTCCAACAGTACTTTTACCGGTAATGATATTCCGATCGAAACCTCTGTAAACCACATCAACACCATTGACGGCAGCAGTACCTACAAAGGCAATGTGAACGATTATATTAAATTGACCGGAAACGATGTTCGTAAAGATGTAACCTTTCATAAAACTGATGTTCCTTTTCTTTCCGCAGGATTCAAACCCGATAATGAAGCTAAACGCAAATTTACCTTTGAACCGGGCGTTGCCTTACTGATGGAAGCCGGAAGTCTGATAAGATTTCAAAATGCGTTTCATTATAATCACGAGGTCATTATGGTAGGAACAGCGAATGACCGGATTACCATTAAAGGAGCAGAAGACGCACCGGGATATTGGGAAGGTATCCGCTTTGACGCAAGTACCAATCCGCTGAATGAAATCGGGTTTTTGGATATTGCCAATGCAGGAAAAACAAGTGGGCACCCTAATGGTGCTATTCAATTAGAAAGTAGCGATCTCTTTTTGAAAATACACGATGTAAACTTCATCAATTGCTTTGAGTATGCGGTAAGTATCCAACATGCGAGTAGTATCAATTTCAGTTACAGCAACCTGAATTTAGACAATACACCAAAAATGTTCTCTAATTGGAGCGGTGGTGTGATTACAAACCCTTAAAATACATATCCTTATGAAAGTACAAATTTCTTCATACTTCAAATACGTGGGAGTGCTGCTTTGCAGCGCACTCCTGCTGTTTTCCTGCTCCAATTCTTCCAATAAGGAGGAGCGTGCAGAAAGCCAAGAAGCAGGCAGTGTCGAAAAGTCTTCCGGTGAAGACGTGATCATGGTTTACCAGATTAACTATAAAGGGGCAGAAGACATGCAGTCTGCCGGAAGTATCAAGATCTATTTTTCAGATGGTGCCGTCCGTTCCGAAATGGATATGCACATCATGGGACAGCCCATGAAGATGGTTATGCTCGCCCGAGCTGACCACCTCGACGAAACCCTATTACTGAATACGGAAGAAAAGACCTATAGTAAAATGGACATGAGTGGGATTGCAAATAATGAGACGGTAAAGAAGATGCGGGATATGCAAAAGGATAGCTTAACGGTCGTGGGCGAGGAACAGGTCAACGGATATGCCTGTACGCAAGTCAACGTCGTAACAACCGTAGAAATTTCGTCTGCTTTGAGCGGCATCTTGGGTGATAGTGGTAAAACCGTCACAAAATATTGGCTGACGAAGGATATCCCCGGCTATGAACAGTATCAAAAAATGCTGGAATCGAGCCCCGAATTATTGAGTGGAAGTACCGCTGACATCTACCAATATGGTATCCCCGTGAAGCAGGTCACCCTCGAATCCGGCGAAATCAATATGGTCATGGAGCTAAAGTCTATGGAACAACAAGATATCCCCGACAGCAAATTTGAAATCCCCGACGACTATAAAGAATTATAAGACACAATCAGGTTCCTATATTGAAATCTACTTTAACAATAAAAAACAAAATCCCATGAAAAAACAAATTTTTACATACTTCAAATATGCAGGCCTGCTGCTATGCAGCGCACTCCTGCTGTTTTCCTGCTCGAAAAGCGATGGGCCGGGCAATGAATCGGATCCAGTTGACAAGGTGAAAATAGCAACAGCTACTTTTACCAAAAAAAACATAAAGGCCTATCCCGCTACGTTTCCTGGGTCTCGTTATGACCAAATAGGCATCATGAATGAACACATTTATGTAATGAATGATGACAGCAAAAAATTTAGAAGATACAGTCTGAGGTTCGACTTATGGGAAGATTTAGCTAATGAAAATTCATTGCCCGGTGGTATATCAGGTTATTTAACAGCCCATAGAGGAGCCAACAACAAAAATATCTTGGTTTATCTTGGCGGAAATCAGGGCAAACTTAATATCTACTATCCGTCTGAATACCCAGATGCAACCTTAAAAGACACTTGGGCAACAAAAATTGTTATGACCGAAGAAGAGAACGGCGAGCGAGCAGCAGCATCCGATGGAGAATATGTCTATTTTATGGGCAATTCACGCGCAGAAAATTATACCGGACAGATAGATCGCTATGTGCCTGCTCATGATTTATGGGAAGAAAGTATAGGGTACCTTCCGGAAGGTATCGGGTGGATTCCACAAACCGTATTCGCAGATAATAAATTATTCGTTACCGGGCAAAATTTAGCAAATGACGGCAATGTGTTTTTTGTTTACGACCTGCTGACGCAAACCTCAACTTCCAAATCGGTTCCTTTTGATTTAGAGGTTTCTGGTATTTGCAACAATACCGTGGTCGTATATGATAATTATTTAATTTATATGCTGCCAGCTGGATCATCGTCAGTAAAGCTACGCGTGTATGACCTCGAAGAAGAGCAATGGTTGGAAGATGCTGTAGCCATCGAAATGAATTTGTTCACAAAGACGTCTGATAATGCAAGCCTATTGCTTTCCTCTTCCGGAAGATTGTATGCGGCAGGAACCAAAGGCGGAGACTTTGTGCTCTATGAGGTAGATTTTAAGATTACGGAACAATAAAAAACAAAATCCCATGAAAACGCAAATATTTACATACTTCAAATATGCAGGAATACTGCTTTGCAGTGCAATCCTGCTATTTTCCTGCTCCAAAGATGATGAGCCGGGAAACCGACCGCCCAAGAGTTTTAAACTGATCGAAGTAGCGGACGGAGCTACCGATGTAGAATTACAACCTCAGCTCAAATGGGAAGCTGCGACAGACCCCGATGGCGATAAAGTGAGCTATCAGCTTTATCTGGATGCAGACAATCCGCCCCAAACTTCCATTGCCAATAACTTAGACGTGAACACATTGACCATCGAAGATGCGTTACAGCCCAAAACCACCTATTATTGGAAGGTAGTTGCAAAAGATATTAATGGAAAGACTACCGAAAGTGATGTTTTTTCTTTTACCACCAGAGAAAAGACCACTGAAGAAACGCTTATCGGGAAATGGTTTTACGAAAGCATTGAAGGACGACCGCCGCTTTCAGATTGTAATAAGCAGTCCTTTTTTCATTTTACTACGGATTTATCTTTACGTATTGAAACCCGTTCACAAGACAGTTACAGTGAAATTTGTGGAATGGTATCTTCATCTGATTTTACTTACGAATTGAATGGTAATATAATCACACTGGATAACGGTGAAAATATAGTAATAGGATCCATTACTGACACGGAGCTTGTGTGCTTAATCGGGGGGCGTTATTATACGTTTAGAAAAGAATAACGGTTGTTTTTCTGAAGATTAAGAATAAAGACAATAAAGTACACGCTATGGAAACACAAATATTTACATACTTCAAATACGCAGGCATGCTGCTTTGCAGCATGTTCCTGTTGTTTTCCTGCTCCAAAGAGAGCGAACCAGACAATAAACCCGATCCAGATCCGGCAGACCAATCAGAACTGGTACTCGCCGCATCGGCTTCTGAAATCGACAAAGGCGATGCCGTGACCTTTGAGGTGACCGCCGATGGCAAAACCGTAGATGCGGACATCTATATCGACAACGCTAAAATAAGCGGCACCAACCATACCTTTGAAGAAGCCGGTACCTATCAGGTAGTGGCTAAAAAAGAAGGTTATGCAGACAGCGATGCTATTGCTATCAAATCCTACCAAGTAGATGTGTATGTGGCCGGATATAAATCAACCGGAAGTGGCACCATTGCTGTCTATTGGAAAAATGGAACGGTTGTACCCCTTCCCAGTGAGACCATAGGAGGGAGCGCATCCGCATCCGATATAACCGTACATGGGGAAGATGTCTACGTATCCGGGTTTACAACTTATGGTTCTCGCAGGGCCACCTATTGGAAAAACGGAACGGCTGTACATCTCACCGATGGAAGCTGGATGGCAGAAGCAGATGCTATAGTAGTGGACGGGAACGATGTTTATGTAGCTGGCTTTGAAAGTACTGGATCATTATATAGAGCCACCTACTGGAAAAATGGAACGGCTACACACCTCACCGATGGAAGTGTAAGGACAGTCGCAACAGGTATCGTAGTGGATGGAGGCGATATCCATGTGTCTGGATATGAAAATCCGGCGATAGCCAGGTATTGGAAAAATGGAACAGCTGTATTTTCTGGCGATCCGGGAACAATGACATATGATATTGCAGTGGATGGTGACGATGTGTATTTGACAGGTTTTAGGACCTATGGTTCTACGGTGCCTATGTATTGGAAAAATGAAACCCCAGTGCCCTTGAGCGATGGCACACCAAGCGCATCCAAAAACAGTGGTCGGGCCATAGTACTGAACGGAGATGACATTTACATAGCCGGATTCTCACTTGGCGACGGCGGAGCCGTCTATTGGAAAAACAAAACGGCTGTACCCCTCAACGATGGAAGTGGGGACTCCTACTACGATATTGATGCGTATGATATAGCAGTAGATGGAGAGAATATTTATGTCGCAGGAAAGTACTATAAGGATTCCGAATTGGTAGCCGCCTACTGGAAAAACGGAACGCTTATTACGCTTGAAGATATATATTCAGAAGCAAATTCTATATGTGTCGTTCGTTCGTTGGGGAAAGATTAACAGGTTTTAGCAATTGAGGTACACTCCATATAAAAAATAGTCTAACGTAAAATCTAAAACAACAATTTTTATGAAACCATCATGATTTATTCAAACTACACAGGGGAATGAATAAATCTGATAGCTTCATCAGCATTAAAAGACAAACCGAGTGTAACGAGTTCATTTATACCATTGAAATCTTACGCTCATAAATAATTATATACAGATGAAAAATCAGGCTTTTAAATATTTGACAATTCTATTAGTAAGTGCGTTTTTGTTTTCTTCTTGCAGCAAAGATGAAAAGAAAGATAAAGAAGAAGATTCCGCAGCAGCCATAACGGCAACCTTTCAGTTTAGTGATGGCAAAAAAGTGGATTTTGCATATTCTCCAAAAAAGGATGATTTTATCAAACCCGCCGTGAACGGTCCAAATGGAAATGATCATTATAAATTGTGGTTGCGTGGAGAAAAGACATTAGATAATATCGTATATACCATAAATCTATACGTAACCATGCCCGAAAAAGGAGTTGGTGATTATCCGTTTGGAAGGGCGTGGCAATGGCACGATGAGGGATTTGTAACAGAAATTCATGTAGGGGTGCAAGACAAGGATAATCCTCTTGCCCTTAAAACCTATGTTTCAACCGATATAGACAACAATGACAGTAAAGGTGTGACAGTGATGTCACTGACCGATAATCACGTCAAAGGGACTTTTTCCGGAAAAGCAGCCCGAGCGGAATCTGACATCGTAACGATAACCAACGGAAAGTTTGATGTGGATATTCAGCGTGGAACTTGGGAAGATTAATAAACGACAATAAAATAAGATGAAAAAAATACCATATCTACTTTGCTGTGCCAGCATCATGTCGGCATGTGCAGGATCCGGAGGGACTTCATCAAGCACCGACGAAACATCAGCTAAGTCTGAGGCAGTCAGCCAATGTCTTGCGGCCAAAGATTACCAATACGAAGCGCTGCTTACCAAAGCAGACATCGCTAAATATGTCAATATGGATGAGTCTTCGTACAATAAGAAAGTTTCTCCCACCAAAGGCAAATACGGCTCCTGTACGTACAGTTGGGACAGTGACCGCCCAAGAATAGAAAGTGAAGTAATGGGACGGACAATAAAACGCTTGGACAACAATCAAGTGACGATAAAAATGCTTGATTTTTATACAGACGAAGATCTGGAAAGAAATCAACAGGAGTCTGTCATCGACTTGTTTGATATGGGCTACAAAAAATTAAGCCAAGCCGAATACGATAAATCGTTAGCGAATTTAGAGAAAAAACTGGGTGATAAACCCAAAGATTTGGCACGAGCTAAAAAAATGCTGGACAGTCGTATGAATTTCAAGTACAAAACGGTCGATGACTTGGGTGATAGGGCGTACTGGAAATGGAGTGATTACGGAGTAGAACTGATTGTTCTCATAGGAAATTCAAGATTCACGATCGAAAGCAAGACCACAGGAGAACCGGAGTCATCGCTCGAACACGCCGTAAAATTCGCCAAAGAAGTTTTGGCAAAATGTGATGGTCAAAAGCTATAAAAGAGGTTTTTACAGCGATCCGGCAAGTAAATATTTTTTTATTATTCAAATGGAAGTCATGGGTTTTTCATAATAAACGACGTAGGACACGAACCTTAAAGGACAGCAAATGCTAAAAAAGAACGGGTAAGCTCCTATTTCTAATCAGAAATCGTTACGAAAGAAATCAGTTTGAAAAATCAAGTGATGATCGCATTAAGGAGGGGTGGTTATGAGGAGAAATTTTATAAACTGGCTTTATATATTAGAAGAAAACTTACATCCAAGTGTACTAATCAAAACGGTTGAGCGCGATTCAGATCTTCTCCGTTATCTTGATGAGCTAAAAAAAGGAACACAACAATTTAAACCCTATTTTATTAACTTGGTAGGTCATTCAGGAATGGAAGCAAAAGCGATCTTATTGCAGTTAACCATGGTTAGTGATACATTACACAATTATATGGTTAGTATGGCAAGCTCTTGGCGTAAGTCCCCTTTTTCTATCCAATTGCATCGGCTCTATCTCCAGATGTTAAATTTGTTGGAAAGGTTATTGGAGTTTTGTGGCAAATTCGACAAGCATACTTTATTGACTCTACCATTAACCTTATACTCCATTCCAAATATCCGTATGGGATTAAGGAAGAAACTGAATAATTTAAATCGTACCATTTCTAAATCGGATATCGATCCAGGATTGGGAGAACTGGTGTTAAATGATCTAAAGTTATTAATCGAAAGAAAGAAAATAAACCGAACAGATGCGAAGTATGCATCATTGATTTTAGAAGAACTTGAGAAATTACACCCCTTTAGTACATTTGAGGTGGAAAACTTGTTGTATCAATATGATTTCAATACACCGGCATTTTTCAGCTATTGTGCAAAATGTTCTGCCTGTCTTATGTCTGACACACCAAGTCTACACGAACAATTAGAAATATTAATCGGGTTAGAAGACCGAATCAGTAGTCTGCCGCCACGGAGTACATCAAGGTGGATGACAGAAGATGAATCCATTAGGGAACAGATAAAAACGCTCTTTGCGGAAAAAAAAAGATACATCCGACAGAGAATCGAATTACGTCGAATTGAAATTGAGGATGCTAAACTTACGGAAGAAGTAGATAGAATGCAGATAAACCTGCCTGTCGCCCAATTCGGTCTCTTCATACGACTGTTTATGGAAAAAGGGTTATTGCCTAAAGAAGAAATCGGCAAAACTTTCGCCTATTATGCTCGCCATTTCAGTACTCCGAAAACACCTTTTATTTCTGCCGAAAGCCTACAAAAGAAATCGACCGACGTGGAATTTTCGACCGCGAAGAAAATGAAAAGCCATCTAATTGCCATGGTCAATTGGCTGAACGAACATTATAATGTTTCCAACCACAAAGATTCATAGTTGCCTACGTTCAAATTCTTCAAGGAGACCCTGCTTTTCCAGTATTTCCAACATAGAAGCATACCAGATATAATTAAAACCTTTTTTCTTTCGCAGATTGGGTAATTTAATGTCCATAATATCCCGGAGTGTTTCCAAGCCCATTCCTTTAGCTTGTTTTATGAAATCATTATCAATCTGCAATGCGGTCAAGGATATATTTTCGGATGTCATCTGTTGATATAAATTACAAGGTGAAAATTAATCATAAATATTCTTTCCATCACAAATTTAATAAATCAAATTCCAAATATGAAGTTTACTTCATAACATAACACTTCATTATGTCGCAATTTCGTTGTGTGAAGCACATACGAAATGAAAACGTAATTAAAGCACTTGGCCAACGGGTTAGAGACCTAAGGGCGGAAAGAAAGCTAACAATGGAAAAGTTGGCAGAACTGTCCGGCATTGACTACCGCCAACTCTCCTATATTGAACTCGGCCAGACCGATGCCAGCCTAAGTACCTTATATGCCCTATCCCAAGGGCTCAATGTGACACTTTCCTTTTTGATGGATTCGGAATCTCTCCGATAAAAATCACCTCTTTTTAATTTTCCTAAAAATACGTTTATTTCTATTTAAGTCCATATTTTGACTGGGGGTGAAAGGTTTTCTTTCACCCCTTTTCACTGTTTTAGCGTTCCTCTGTTTTCTTGCTTTGTACCCAATGGGAGAATAAACCCATAGGGAAGAATGAAGTACATGGAACTGGCAACGCTGCTAAAAAATGCAGCCGAACAAGGAACAGCAAACGCATTAAAAGAAGAACACCCCGTTCCTGATCGGTTGACCAAAGCCGACGCTTACCGCCTGTACGGTCGGAGCAATGTAGATAGATGGCTCCGTGAGGGGCTGATCTCCATCGGGCAACCTACCGGCACTTCCCAAATCTTTCTTGACAGATCGGAACTCGAAGCCGTTGCGGCTTCGAGCAACCGGATCACCTACCTGCCTGTAACGGACAGGTAATCGCATCCGCTGCGATAGCGGAGCATGGACGGTCTTTGACATTGAGGAGCGAAGCATTATCCCGTGAGGAACGGGAAATTTTGCGAAAGTGAGGTAAGCCGAAAATTTGGCAATACCAATATGCTGAAAGCGCATTGGCAGGCAGTAGCCCGGTCCGTACGGACTGACGTGAGTAGCTCCGACAACTTATCCTAACCGGCAAGAGCGGATCATTTCGGGTTCGTTGCCCGTTGCCGGTTCCATTATGGGAAAAACCTTTTCCCAATATCCGTAAACCATCAAATCCCAAGAAGCTATGCACGTACTATTGACACCGCTGCAATTGCAGACACTGCTTTCCTATGCCGCCGAAATGGGCGCAAAATTGGCCCTTTCCAAGACCGGACACATCAGGCCGTACCTCAAAAAATCAGAAGCGTTCAAAAGGTACGGACGAAAAAACGTAGAACATTGGATCGGCCTTGGTCTGGTCACGCCGCGCAAGGACGGCGACCATTCCGCAGCGTGGCGGATCGACCGCATGGAGATCGAAGCCGTGAGCAAATCCCGCGAAGCCATGCGCTACCTATAAACCTATCCATTACATCAAAAACATTTTTCTCATGACATCTTACAAAAGCAACACACCGCACGATGAGCCGTTGACCATCGCCACTCTGCTCAAAGCATTGGGGCATGAACCCGTATCGACGAGTGGCGATGAATTTCAGTACGCAAGCGTACTGGGAAACCGAACCAACAACAAAATAGTCCTAACGGTCAATAACCGATTGAACACTTGGTTTGACAGCTCACTTGGTCTACTCGGCAAAGGTGGCAACCTCATGGACTTTGCCCGTACCTATTGGCCCGATCTGTCGCCCGACCAGATCGAAGAAAGATTGCGTAACATACAAATTCAAATAGCTAAAAAAGATAGACCGCTACGCAAGCGCAAAGCGACCAGGATACCGCACTACCGGATCGACCGCACCGGCCCATTGGGCTATAATAAAGAGATTACCGATTTTCTGATGGAAAGCCGCCTTTGGGAACTCGCCGATCTGAACATCCAAGAAGTCCATTATTATACTACCGACCAAAAGGGCAGCCGCAAAGACTTCTGTGCTGCCGGTTGGCAGAACGAAAACGGAGGTTGGGAAGTGCGCGCCCAAAACTATACGGGCTGTATCGGCCCAAGAGGAATGACCTTTATTCCGGCAAGTGAAACCGCCCTTGCCATATTCCCCGAATATGTGGACTATCTGAAAAGGCGGAGCGACAAATATCTGCACTACGCATCGGTACTGATATTGAACCATTCCGATTTCATATCCGCATCGCTGAAACGTGCGCACCATTTTCAAAGAGTGCTGCTGTACACCGATGAAACAGGGAGCGATTACCAATCCCTTGCGGAAATGTTCAAGGAAGAACTGCCGCACACAGAAGTTATACCCCTTTCCTAATCCAAATCCCTGCTTATGTCAAAATATGTCAACGTGGACGATCTGCGGGAAATCCCAATTTCGGACTTCCTTGCCCGGCTCGGCCACCATCCCGTACGCAAATCGGGCAAGGAACTCTTTTACCACAGTATGCTACGGGAAACCAAGCAAGACACCCCATCGCTGACCGTTTGGGATGAGGGCGGAAAATGGATCGACCGGGGCGGCCCGAATTCCACGAGCATACAGGGCGGTAGTATCGTCCAGCTCGGCCTTGCCTATTGGCCCCAACATTCCTTTGTCGAAGTGCTAAACAAAATAAAGGAAACCTGCGATATGCAGGTCTCCATGATACCGGCCTACAAACCTGTCAAACCACCAGCGGAACAAGAACAGAAAGGCTATACCTTTGAACTTGTCCGAACACAGCCAATCGGCAGAAACTTTGTCCTGACCAAATACCTCGAAGAACGTGGGATATTGGACGTTGCGAACGGACACCTGCAAGAAATCTATTACAGAAACCGTCTTGACAACGAAAATAAAAGCATCTTCTATGCCATCGGCTGGAAGAACGATCAGGACAATTGGGAGTTTACCAATGCCAAAGGCTTCAAGAGCAGTATCGGTAAAAAGGGAATATCCGTTGTATCCGGCAATCCAAACCATGCCGTGCTCTTTGAGGGCTATATGGATTATCTAAGTTGGCTCAAAGTGAACCGCCCCGATCCGGCACCTACCGCCATTGTCCTAAACTCCATTGTCCAATTGAAGAACGCCATCGAGCGGGTCAAGGGCATACCCAGCGTGGATGTCTATTTCGACAACGACGATCCCGGTCGCAACTGTACACAAAGGCTGATCGAAGCCGTGCCACAGGCCAAAGACCGTTCGGGTGTTTATGGGGCTTACAAGGATTACAACGATATGCTAAGGGCTGCCATGAACAAGTGTGAAATACAACACCAACGGGCAGGGCCCAGACGTTGACTCTTGGAGGGAGCGGAAAAGTTGCAGAGTATAGGCACCGATATTCAGATACATGGATACATAGGTATCCCGATGTTCAGATACATAGATGTTCGGATACATGGATACATAGGTATCCCGATGTTCAGATATATAGGTGTTCAGATACATGGATACGTAGGTATCCCGATGTTCAGATACATAGCCGTTCGGATACATGGATACATAGGTATCCCGATGTTCAGATACATAGCCGTTCGGATACATGGATACATAGGTATCCCGATGTTCAGATATATAGCCGTTCGGATACATGGATACATAGATATCCCGATGTTCAGATATGTAGGTGTTCAGATACATGGATACATAGACATCCCGATGTTCAGATACATAGCCGTTCGGATACATGGATACATAGGTATCCCGATGTTCTGGTATATAGTAGCCATCCCCGAACCCACCTGCCAAAAACACGCCCTAACCCACTTTTTTGCCCTTTGCGGTATAACCCCACTTTTTTGTTTCGTGTTGTGCAAGTTGTGTTTTTGTACGTACAGCGCTCGTACCTCGGCCGTACCCACAAAAACCAACTTGCCCCGAAACAGCCCGGCTCCGGTGGAGCGGGTCTGTTACGAGGTAGGAAAAAGGTCG
>Ga0079224_100003804_pt1 | contig 19229 bp, 13 predicted proteins | sample Stecom2015_FD_80414 | JGI IMG/M metagenome (GOLD analysis project Ga0079224, IMG submission 80414) | Agricultural soil microbial communities from Utah to study Nitrogen management - Steer compost 2015 | ecosystem: Environmental > Terrestrial > Soil > Agricultural land | place: USA: Utah... | reverse complement strand
TCTTCCTGGTGATAACGTATCGATGGTTGTATCGCTGATTGCACCGATCGCGATGGAAGAAGGTCTGCGTTTTGCGATCCGTGAAGGTGGCCGCACTGTTGGCGCCGGCGTGGTTGCTAAAATTATTAAATAAGTTGTAGTAAAAAAGTGCGAAAGAGAGTATCATCTCTCTTTTGCGCTTGTTGCAACAGTATGTGTTGTAGGGCATACTGTCTTCAAGGTATAGGGGTATAGCTCAATTGGCAGAGCGTCGGTCTCCAAAACCGAAGGTTGAGGGTTCGATTCCTTCTGCCCCTGCCACTCAGTCATTCGTCACACTTTTATGGTGGCGTCCTATCGTCGGAATATGTCGAATACCAACGTAGAAACCGTTAACCGTGGCCCCGAGCGTCTTAAACTGGGCCTGGCAATACTCGTGCTCGCTGCAGGCATTGTTGGTTACTCCATTTTAGAGACACAGCCCGGTTTAGTCCGGGTAGGCGTGTTTGTGGGCGCTTTAATCATTGCTGCGTTAATCGTGTTTTTCAGCGAAACAGGCAAGCGAACCATTGCTTTTGCCCGCGACTCATACGGTGAAGTCCGACGAGTGCACTGGCCGTCCCGCAAAGAAGCCACCCAAATGACAGGTATTGTTTTCCTGTTCGTTACGGTCATGGCTATTCTGTTGTGGATTATAGATAAAGGGCTCGAGTGGGCTATTTATGGCCTATTACTGGGCTGGAGATAAAGGGCACTCATGAGCAAACGCTGGTATGTTGTACACGTTTATTCCGGTATGGAAAAAAGCGTGCAAAAGGCTTTACTCGAGCGTATCGAACGTGCCGAGTTAGAGCATGCTTTCGGTCAGATCCTCATTCCTTCTGAAGAGGTTGTCGAGGTTAAGAACGGCAAAAAAACAATTACTGAGCGTCGTATTTTCCCTGGCTATGTGCTGGTAGAAATGGATCTTACCGATGAAACCTGGCATTTAGTGCGTAGCACTAATCGGGTTACCGGTTTCTTGGGTGGTGCAGGTAACCGTCCAGCTCCTATTTCCGATCGCGAAGTTAAAGAAATATTGTCTCAAATGGAAGAGGGTGTTGAGAAACCTCGTCCAAAAGTACTGTTTGAAGTGGGTGAGCTGGTGCGAGTCAAAGAAGGCCCGTTTGCTGACTTTAACGGTAATGTTGAAGAAGTGAATTACGAGAAAAGCAAGGTTCGAGTATCCGTTACTATTTTCGGGCGCTCTACCCCTGTTGAACTCGATTTTGACCAGGTCGACAAGACCTAATTTAACCCCGGGGAGCTTGCCGTTTAAAGCCGGTAAGCATTATTACCCGCAAGGAGTCTATTATGGCGAAGAAAATCGTCGGTTTTATCAAGCTGCAAGTTCCAGCTGGTAAAGCAAACCCATCGCCACCCATTGGCCCAGCTCTGGGTCAACGTGGCTTGAACATCATGGAATTTTGTAAGGCATTTAATGCCCAGACCCAGCAAATGGAGCCCGGTCTGCCAATTCCAGTCGTTATTACCGCTTACGCCGATAAAAGCTTTACATTCATCATGAAGACGCCTCCGGCGACTATCTTGATTAAGAAAGCCGTTGGTTTGAAGAGTGGTTCAGCACGTCCTAACTTGGACAAAGTAGGCACATTAACACGTGCTCAAGCTGAAGAAATCGCTAAAACTAAAGAACCTGATCTTACCGCTGCCGACTTAGACGCAGCTGTACGTACAGTCGCCGGTACTGCTCGCAGTATGGGTATTAACGTCGAAGGGGTTTAATAGTTATGGCTAAGTTAAGCAAACGCGCAGCAGCCATTGCTGCCAAAATCGACCGTAATAAGCTTTACCCTGTTAGCGAAGCATTAAGCTTGGTTAAAGACACTGCTACAGCTAAATTCGATGAGTCCATCGACATTGCTGTACAACTCGGTATCGATCCTCGTAAATCCGACCAACTGGTTCGTGGCTCTGTAGTATTGCCTGCCGGTACTGGTAAAAGCGTACGCGTAGCCGTATTTGCTCAAGGCGATAAAGCTGAAGAAGCGCGCGCTGCTGGTGCTGAGATCGTTGGTATGGATGATTTGGCCGAGCAAATTAAAGCTGGTCAAATGGATTTTGACGTGGTTATTGCATCCCCCGACACCATGCGTGTTGTTGGTACCTTAGGTCAAATCTTAGGTCCACGTGGTTTGATGCCTAACCCACGCGTTGGTACCGTAACTCCCGACGTAGCTCAAGCGGTTAAAAACGCGAAAGCAGGTCAGGTACAGTACCGTACAGATAAAGCCGGTATTATTCATGCAACTATTGGTCGTGCATCGTTCGATGTTGAACAGCTGAAAACCAATTTGCTAGCACTTGTAGACGCTTTGAACAAAGCTCGCCCTGCTGCAGCTAAGGGTGTTTACATGCGCAAGATCGCCGTTTCATCCACCATGGGTGGCGGTGCTCGTGTAGAAGTAGCATCTTTACAGGCTTAATTGCCCTGTAGAGCAAACAAACTTTGGGCCGTGGTTAGCCCTTTGGCTAACCATTGCTGTCAAAGACCGTTGGAGAAATCAATATCGGTGCAGTATGCCTCGTTAGCGATTTCTTAATCTTCCATCCAACGTAGACGGCGCCCGCGGAAGATTTTCTATTTCAGAAACTCGACCAGGTGCGCCGCATTCGGTTGATGTTTGGGGTTTTCCCGAGCATCTTTAGAAGGAGTGTTCGAACCGTGAGTCTCAATCGTGAAGAGAAAGCGGTAGTTATCGAAGAAGTTTCTGCTCAAGTAGCAGAAGCACAATCGATCATTATCGCCGAGTATCGTGGTCTGGACGTCGCCTCCGTTACCGTATTGCGCAAAAAAGCGCGTGAGTCGGGCGTGTATCTACGTGTTCTGAAAAACACGTTGGTTCGTCGTGCATTGGCTGATTCTGCCTTTGAAGGCATTTCTGATCAGCTCGTGGGTCCTCTGATGTACGCCATCAGTACTGACCCTGTTGCCGCGGCAAAAGTCATGTCAGATTTCGCTAAAACCAACGAAAGTTTAGTGATTAAAGGCGGGGCAATGCCCAACAGCCTGCTTGATCTGAACGGCGTTAAAGCATTGGCAACAATGCCGACCCGCGAGGAGTTGTTGGCGAAACTGCTTGGCACAATGCAAGCACCTATCACGCAATTTGTGCGTACGCTTAACGAAGTTCCCACCAAGTTCGTACGTGGCGTTGCTGCTGTACGTGATCAAAAACAAGCCGCCTAATTTTAAGGCTTGTTGGTGGATATTTCGTTGTAACGGACGATACCCAAACCTGGCATTTATATCAAATCTGGAGTTCTGAAAAATGGCTACTAAAGCTGAAATCCTCGAAGCCGTCGCAAACATGACTGTGCTTGAGCTGTCCGAGTTAATCACTGACTTGGAAGAAAAATTTGGTGTTTCCGCTGCTGCTGCAGCTGTTGCTGTCGCACCTGCTGCTGGCGGTGACGCTGGCGCTGCTGCTGCTGAGCAAACTGAGTTCACCGTTCACTTGGCTGAAATCGGCGCAAACAAAGTTAGCGTGATTAAAGTTGTTCGTGAAATCACCGGTCTGGGCTTGAAAGAAGCTAAAGATCTGGTTGACAGCGCACCTAAAGACATCAAAGAAGGTGTTGCTAAAGCCGAAGCTGAAGAAGCTCAGAAGAAGCTTGAAGAAGCTGGTGCTAAAGTCGAACTTAAGTAAGACTTTTGTGCATGCCCGGGGAGTGCTTTTGCCTTCCCGGGCTTTTGCGCCTCTAGAAAACCTATGATTTACGTTGTTGTTGACCGTTAGAGTCAGGTTTTCTAGAGTCGTAAACCGGGGTCGTGGTTGACGGCCCGTGTAACCCTTGAGTCGGAGTGCTCATGCCTTATTCGTATACCGAAAAAAAGCGCATACGCAAGAGCTTCGCCAAACGTGAAGACGTCCAGCAGGTTCCTTACTTATTGGCAACTCAGCTGCATTCTTTCAGAACCTTTCTACAGAGGGATACGCATCCTTCTGAGCGCAAGACAGAAGGTCTGCAAGAAGCGTTTAATTCTATTTTTCCAATAGTAAGCCATAACGGGATGGCACGGCTAGAGTTTGTTAGCTATGCGCTTGGAGAACCCGTATTTGACGTTAAGGAGTGTCAACTCCGTGGTTTGACGTATGCATCGCCCTTACGTGCAAAAGTTCGCTTAGTGATCATGGATCGCGAGGTTAGCAAACCCACCGTCAAGGAAGTTAAAGAGCAAGAAGTCTACATGGGGGAAATTCCCCTCATGACAGATAATGGCTCGTTTGTCATCAATGGCACAGAGCGTGTCATTGTGTCGCAGCTCCACCGTTCACCCGGTGTGTTCTTTGAACACGATCGCGGTAAGACGCATAGCTCTGGCAAACTGTTGTTTTCTGCTCGTGTTATTCCTTACCGTGGTTCTTGGCTCGATTTCGAGTTTGATCCTAAAGACATTCTATTCTTCCGTATCGACCGTCGTCGTAAGATGCCGGTTTCTATACTGCTGAAAGCCATCGGCATGACACCGGAAGCCATTCTGGCGCATTTCTTCGAGTTCGATCATCTTGAACTGGAAAGCGAAGGCGCTCGTCTGCAGTTTGTGTCCAGCCGTTGGCGCGGTGAGGTCGCTCGTTTCGACATCACCGATCGTGAAGGCAATGTCATTGTTGAAAAAGACAAACGTATTAATGCACGTCATTTACGTTTGCTCGACGATGCGAAAATTGAATACATTTCCATTCCAGAAGATTATCTGGTCGGTCGTACCTTAGCCAAGAACGTTATTAACCCAGACACGGGTGAAGTACTGGCTAAAGCTAACGACGAAATCACCGAAACAATGTTGGCAGAAATGCGTTTGGCCAACATTAAAGACATCGAGACCTTATACATTAACGAGCTCGATCAAGGTGGTTATATCTCCGCAACATTGCGCACTGACGATACCGCCGATCAGATGGCTGCCCGTATCGCGATTTACCGCATGATGCGTCCAGGTGAGCCGCCAACCGAAGATGCGGTTGAGGCCCTGTTCCAGCGTTTGTTCTACAGCGAAGAATCTTACGATTTATCGCGTGTGGGTCGCATGAAGGTGAATAGTCGTTTGGGTCGTGGTGAAACCATCGAAGGTCCGATGACGCTTACCGACGAAGACATTGTCGATACCATCAAAGTGTTGGTTGATCTGCGTAACGGTATTGGCCAGATCGACGATATCGATCACTTGGGTAACCGTCGCGTACGTTGCGTGGGTGAGTTGGCTGAAAACCAATTCCGCGCAGGTTTAGTACGTGTAGAACGCGCTGTGAAAGAGCGTTTAGGTCAGGCAGAGAGTGAAAACCTCATGCCACACGACCTGATTAACTCTCGTCCTATTTCGGCAGCTGTTAAAGAGTTCTTTGGTTCTAGCCAACTGTCACAGTTTATGGACCAAACCAACCCGCTATCCGAAGTAACACACAAGCGTCGCGTTTCTGCTTTAGGCCCAGGTGGCTTAACGCGTGAACGTGCAGGCTTTGAGGTTCGTGACGTACACCCAACCCACTACGGTCGAGTGTGCCCAATCGAAACACCTGAAGGTCCAAACATTGGTTTGATTAACTCGATGGCGTTGTATGCACGCCTGAACGAGTATGGATTCCTCGAGACCCCATACCGTAAAGTGGTTGATAACCAAGTTACCGACGAAATTGTTTATTTGTCAGCAATCGAAGAAAGCAACTACATCATTGCTCAGGCTAACGCCGAACTCGATGATGACCACCGCTTTGTTGACGATCTGGTTGCATGTCGTGAAGCGGGTGAAACGCTGATGACATCGCCTGATAACGTTCAGTACATGGACGTGGCACCATCGCAGATTGTGTCGGTTGCGGCTTCGTTGATTCCGTTCCTAGAGCATGACGATGCTAACCGTGCCTTGATGGGTGCGAACATGCAGCGTCAGGCTGTGCCTTGCTTGCGCCCAGAGAAACCGTTGGTGGGTACAGGTATTGAGCGTACTGTTGCGGTTGACTCGGGTACTACTGTAATGGCTCGCCGTGGTGGTGTAGTTGATTACGTTGACGCCGAGCGTATTGTGGTGCGCGTGCACGACGACGAGAACGTGGCTGGTGAGGTAGGTGTTGATATTTACAACCTAACCAAATACACCCGTTCTAACCAAAACACCAATATCAACCAGCGTCCTATCGTTAAACGCGGCGATATTTTGGCTCGCGGTGACGTATTGGCCGACGGCGCATCCACCGACTTAGGTGAGTTGGCGTTGGGTCAGAATATGAAGATCGCCTTCATGACCTGGCACGGCTACAACTTCGAGGACTCGGTACTTATTTCCGAGAAAGTGGTTGCTGACGATCGTTACACCTCTATCCACATCGAAGAGCTAACGGTTGTAGCTCGCGATACCAAGTTGGGTGCCGAGGACATTACGCGAGACATCAGTAACTTGTCCGAAGTACAGCTGAACCGTTTGGACGACTCCGGTATTGTTTACATCGGTGCCGAGGTGCGTGCTGATGACGTTCTGGTTGGTAAGGTGACGCCTAAAGGTGAAACCCAACTTACTCCGGAAGAGAAACTGCTGCGCGCCATTTTTGGTGAGAAAGCGTCAGATGTAAAAGATACATCCTTGCGCGTTCCATCAGGCATGGTGGGTACCGTTATCGACGTTCAGGTGTTCACACGCGAAGGTATTGAGCGTGATAAGCGTGCTCAGTCAATTATTGACGATGAGTTACGCCGTTACCGCCAAGACTTAAATGACCAATTGCGTATTGTTGAAGATGACGCATTTGATCGCGTAGCGAAGTTCCTGACGGGTAAAGTTGTGAACGGTGGTCCACGTCGCTTGGCTAAAGGTAGTGAAATTAGCGCCGAGTACCTGAACGATCTAGACCGTTGGCAGTGGTTTGATATCCGTCTGGCAGACGAAGAGCACGCCGTTGTGTTAGAGCAGACTAAAGATGCTCTTGAGCAAAAACGTCACCAGTTTGACTTGGCTTTTGAAGAAAAGCGCAAGAAACTGACACAAGGTGATGAGCTGCCTCCAGGTGTACTGAAAATGGTCAAAGTCTACCTTGCTGTTAAGCGCCGCTTGCAGCCTGGTGACAAGATGGCTGGTCGTCACGGTAACAAAGGTGTGGTATCACGCATTGTGCCGGTTGAGGATATGCCACACATGGCCGATGGTACGCCAGTTGATATCGTTCTGAACCCATTGGGTGTTCCATCTCGAATGAACGTTGGGCAGGTGCTTGAAGTTCACTTGGGCTGGGCTGCTAAAGGTTTGGGCGATCGCATCAATGAAATGCTCAGCAACGAGAAAGGCTATCAAGTCGCCGAGGTCCGCGCGTTCCTCGATAGCGTCTATAACAGCACAGGTAAGGCGGCAGATATTGCAAGCTTGAGCGACGACGAAATCGTTGAAATGGCTCATAACTTGCGCGCTGGTCTACCTTTGGCTACACCTGTCTTTGACGGTGCAACCGAAGGCGAGATTCGTCAGATGCTGAAGTTGGCGTACCCAGATGATGTAGCTGAAAAACTGCAGCTGGCATCGGGTCGCACACAGGCCACATTGTACGACGGTCGCACTGGTGAGATGTTTGAGCGTCCTGTAACAGTTGGCTATATGCACTTCTTGAAACTGCACCACTTGGTGGATGACAAGATGCACGCTCGCTCTACAGGTCCGTACTCGCTTGTCACGCAACAGCCCTTGGGCGGTAAAGCTCAGTTTGGTGGTCAGCGTTTTGGTGAGATGGAGGTTTGGGCACTTGAAGCTTATGGTGCAGCCTACACCTTGCAAGAAATGCTTACGGTTAAATCCGATGACATCGCCGGACGTACCAAGGTTTATGAGAACATTGTCAAGGGTGATCACGTTATTGAAGCTGGTATGCCAGAGTCCTTTAACGTACTGGTCAAGGAAATTCGTTCCTTGTCCCTCGACATGGATTTGGAGCGTAAATAATGAAAGCGCTACTCGATCTCTTTAAACAAGTCTCGAAAGACGAACAATTCGATGCCATTAAAGTTGGCATCGCGTCGCCCGAGAAAATTCGTTCTTGGTCATACGGTGAAGTACGTAAACCAGAAACGATTAACTACCGTACTTTCCGCCCCGAGCGCGATGGTCTTTTCTGCGCCAAGATTTTTGGTCCAACTAAAGACTATGAGTGCTTATGCGGTAAGTACAAACGCTTGAAGCACCGCGGTGTAATTTGTGAGAAGTGTGGCGTTGAAGTCACCGTCTCCAAAGTACGTCGCGAGCGTATGGCTCATATTGAACTGGCTTGCCCAGTTGCACACATTTGGTTCTTGAAGAGCTTGCCATCCCGTTTGGGTATGGTGCTCGACATGACTTTGCGTGATATCGAGCGAGTGCTGTATTTCGAAGCATGGTGCGTTATCGAGCCAGGTATGACTCCGCTTAAGCGTGGTCAGATCATGTCGGATGACGATTATGCAGCGAAGACAGAAGAGTACGGTGATGACTTCCATGCACTTATGGGTGCTGAGGCCGTACGTGAGCTGTTGCGCTCTATCGATATCGATCGTGAAATCGAAACACTACGTGCTGAGCTAAAAGCAACCGGTTCGGAAGCCAAAATCAAGAAAATCTCCAAGCGATTGAAAGTGCTTGAAGGTTTCCAGAAGTCTGGCATTAAGCCTGACTGGATGATTTTGGAAGTGTTGCCAGTGTTACCGCCCGAGCTGCGCCCATTGGTGCCGCTAGATGGTGGCCGCTTTGCAACGTCCGATCTGAACGATTTATATCGTCGCGTCATCAACCGTAATAACCGCTTGAAGCGCTTGCTTGAGCTGAAAGCACCCGACATCATTCTGCGCAACGAAAAACGTATGCTGCAAGAGTCGGTTGACTCGTTGTTAGATAACGGTCGTCGTGGTAAAGCCATGACCGGTGCGAATAAGCGCCAACTGAAATCATTGGCTGACATGATTAAGGGTAAAGGCGGTCGTTTCCGTCAGAACCTGCTGGGTAAACGTGTCGACTACTCCGGTCGTTCAGTGATTGTGGTGGGTCCACAGCTTAAATTGCACCAGTGCGGTTTACCTAAGTTGATGGCGCTTGAGTTGTTTAAGCCTTTTATTTTCAATCGTTTGGAAATGATGGGTTTGGCAACCACCATTAAGGCTGCGAAGCGCTTGGTTGAAAACCAAGAGCCAGTGGTGTGGGATATTCTTGAAGAGGTTATCCGCGAGCACCCAGTCATGCTGAACCGTGCACCAACCTTGCACCGTTTAGGTATTCAGGCATTCGAGCCTGTACTGATTGAGGGTAAAGCGATCCAGTTACACCCATTGGTGTGTGCGGCTTTTAACGCTGACTTTGACGGTGACCAAATGGCGGTACACGTACCGTTATCACTTGAAGCTCAGTTGGAAGCTCGTACCCTGATGCTGGCGTCGAACAACGTATTGTTCCCCGCTAACGGCGAGCCTTCTATCGTTCCTTCACAGGATATTGTTTTAGGTTTGTACTACGCGACCCGTGCCCGTATTAACGGCAAGGGCGAGGGTATGTTCTTTGCGAACGTAGCCGAAGTTCAGCGCGCCTATGACAACCACGAAGTCGAGCTGCAATCTCGCGTTACGGTACGCCTGAATGAGTACAGTAAGGATGAAAACGGCGAATGGGTAGCAACCCCTCAACGTTTTGAAACCACGGTAGGTCGTGCGTTGCTGTCCGATATTCTGCCTCACGGTCTTTCTTTCTCACAGTTGAATCAAACGTTGAAAAAGAAAGAAATATCGAAGCTGATCAACCAGTCTTTCCGTCGTTGCGGTCTACGCGCTACCGTTATTTTTGCTGACAAACTCATGCAGTCTGGGTTCCGTCTGGCAACCCGTGGCGGTATCTCGATTTCCATGAACGACATGGTCGTTCCTACGGTTAAAGAAGATATTCTTACCGAAGCGGGTAACGAGGTTAAAGAGATCGACAAGCAGTATTCGTCAGGTCTGGTAACCGCTCAGGAACGTTATAACAACGTGGTCGATATCTGGGGTAAAGCCAGTGACCGTGTTGGTAAAGCGATGATGGAACAATTGGCGTCTGAGCCTGTTGTGACCCGTGATGGTGAAGAAGCGCGTCAAGAGTCGTTTAACTCCATCTACATGATGGCTGACTCGGGTGCTCGAGGTTCTGCTGCGCAGATCCGTCAGTTGGCCGGTATGCGTGGTCTGATGGCTAAGCCTGATGGCTCGATTATCGAAACACCTATTACAGCAAACTTCCGTGAAGGTCTAAACGTACTTCAGTACTTTATTTCGACTCACGGTGCGCGTAAGGGTCTAGCTGATACGGCGTTGAAAACGGCGAACTCGGGTTACTTGACCCGTCGTCTGGTTGACGTGACACAAGACCTTGTCATTACCGAAAACGATTGTGGTACGACCAGTGGTTACACCATGAAAGCGGTATTGGATGGTGGTGAGGTGATTGAACCATTGCGTGATCGTATTTTAGGTCGCGTAACGGCTATCGACGTCATCAATCCTGATACGCAGGAAACCGCTATCGTAGCGGGTACCTTGTTGGATGAAGACACCGTTGACATGATCGACGAGCTGGGTATCGATGAAGTTAAGATTCGTACTCCGCTTACATGTGAAACGCGTTACGGTCTGTGCGCCCATTGTTACGGTCGTGACTTAGGTCGTGGTAGCTTGGTTAACCGCGGTGAAGCAGTGGGTGTTATTGCTGCTCAGTCGATCGGTGAGCCTGGTACACAGTTAACCATGCGTACGTTCCACATTGGTGGTGCGGCGTCGCGTGCGGCAACAACAAGCACAGTTGAAACGAAGATTGCTGGTCATGTTGGTTTTGCCATCGGCTTGCGTTATGTAACGAACGCCAAAGGTGAAAAAGTGGCGATTTCCCGTTCCGGTGAAATCATCATTTACGATGACAGCCGTCGTGAACGTGAGCGCCATAAGATTCCTTACGGTGCAAACATTTCGGTAGGTGATGGTGAAGCAGTTAAAGCCGGCCAGCGTATTGCTAGCTGGGATCCACTTACCCGTCCGATTGTTTCCGAATACAGTGGTACGGTTCGTTTCGAGAACATCGAAGAGAACGTAACCGTTGCACGTCAGGTAGACGAAGTAACTGGTTTGTCGACTTTGGTCGTCATCACGCCTAAGACGCGCGGTGGTAAAACGGCGTTGCGTCCGCAAATTAAGTTGCTGAACGAAGCGGGTGAAGAGATTAAGATCGCTGGTACCGATCACATGGTAAACATTTCGTTCCCTGTGGGCGCATTGATTACCGTTCGTGATGGACAACAGGTATCGGTGGGTGAGATCTTGGCTCGTATTCCTCAAGAGTCTCAGAAAACACGAGATATTACTGGGGGTCTGCCACGTGTGGCCGAGTTGTTCGAAGCTCGTTCACCTAAAGATGCAGGGTTGTTGGCCGAAGTAACGGGTACCGTTTCCTTTGGTAAGGACACGAAAGGTAAGCAGCGTCTGGTCATTACCGACCTAGACGGTGTAAGCCATGAGTTCCTGATCCCGAAAGAGAAACAGGTGCTGGTACACGATGGTCAGGTTGTGAACAAAGGTGAAACCATTGTGGATGGTCCACCCGATCCTCACGACATTCTGCGCCTCAAAGGTATTGAGCAGTTGGCAAGCTACATCGTTAACGAAGTGCAAGACGTTTACCGTCTGCAAGGTGTGAAGATTAACGATAAGCATATTGAAGTGATTGTTCGCCAGATGTTGCGTCGTGTGAATATTGTCGACGCCGGTGACAGTGAGTTCATTACAGGTGAGCAAGTCGAGCGCTCTGAGCTCTTGAACGAGAATGATCGTCTTGAGTCAGAAAACTTGATTCCAGCTTCGTACGAAAACGTATTGCTGGGTATTACTAAAGCCTCGCTGTCGACTGACTCATTCATTTCAGCTGCGTCTTTCCAAGAGACAACGCGCGTTCTGACCGAAGCGGCCATTATGGGCAAACGTGATGAACTGCGTGGTCTGAAAGAGAACGTGATTGTGGGGCGCCTGATTCCCGCTGGTACAGGTATGGCATTCCACAATGCTCGTCATCAGAAAGAGCAGTTTGAGATGGCCGAACGTCAAGCCGCACGTGCACAAGAGAACCCGTTTGAGAGCGAAAGCCCTTTTAACGAAAGCTCTAGCACTGAAGGCGAAGCATCCGGTGAGACTTCTCAGTCATCTGCTAGTACCTCTACAGATAATGAATAATCGCTTATCGCTTTAGCGATATACATTTATTCTTCTGTAAGCAAAACCCCATCTTCACTATGAAGGTGGGGTTTTTTGTATGTGCTTAGCCGGGACAGACTCTAGAAAAATTTAGAGAGTAATAGGTGCTAAGGGTAGACTCACCGTAAAAGTACTACCCCGACCCACTTCACTTTCCAAAGTGATACGGCCTTGATGGCGGTGAATGACGGTTTCTACAAACGCTAAGCCAATACCGCTGCCGTGCGGGGTGTTAGTGTCTTGCGCGTGAGCCCGATGAAAGGCTTGAAAAATTGTTTTCTGCAGTTCAGGGGGTATGCCCCAGCCTTGGTCTTGAATACGTATGATGACCCTGCCGTCGTGAGTGTGTAGGGTGCATTGAACCTGCGTATCTGAAGCACTGTATTTAATAGCGTTATCAATCAAATTGGCGAAGGCTCGTTTAAGCATTGGCTGATTGGCTTGAATCCATACGGGCTCTTCGGGCTCATCAAACTGCACGCTAATTCCTTTGATATGGGCTCTAGACCAACATTCGTCGCACACCTCAACCAGAATGTCCGCAATATTGATTTCTTGAAACTCCATCTCCACGGCTTCGGCGTGGGCCAAGTCCATGAAGTTATCCACAAGCTCTAGCGTTGTATTGGCGTATGTTTGAACCTGTTCGAGTAGCTTATCTACGTCGAGAGGTTTAGCGTCAGAACGCTGCATGGCGATTAATGCCAGTATCGAGTTTTGTGGTGCGCGCATGTCGTGCGAGATAAAGCGCAGGGTTTGCTCACGGTGTTGTTGGGCATCACGTAGTAACTCCATACCTTGATGCAAGAAGCTAAGACGCGCTGGCACGGTTTCCGTCGGCGCTTTAGCTTGCAAAGCTCGTCGTACCGATGGGTGTTGGTGGCTAAGCGCAACAAGTTCCTGATTAACGTTACGCAATACGGTTTCTTGGCTGCGCCAATGCCAAATAGGGTAGGCCAGCATAATGACTAAAAAGCTAGCTGTGGGCGGAGCCCATACCTTGAGTATGTGCAAGAACAGCCAGTTCATGATGAAAATAGCCAGAATTAAACTGACCGTGGCGATAAAGGCTAAGCGGGGTGTTAAGCGCAGCAGAATGACGCACACTAAATAAATCGGTATTAGACTAAGCAGAATAACAAAGCCCGAATGCAGTTCTTGAATCCAGTGTCTTTGCTGTGCATTACTAAGGCCGTTTGCCAGAATCTCTACGCCTGTCATGCTACTGTGATCTTCCCATGACATCGGGGTAGGGTAGGCATCGCCTAAGCCGCTGCTCCAAGCACCAACCAGTACATAACGGTTTTTAAAGGTATCTGGTGGATAATGGCCGGCTAGTACGGCGGCGTAAGAATAGGTGTCAAAGTGCCCGTGATTACCTGAAAACGGAATGAGCCGAGTGAGATCCGGTGATGTGGCTAACTCGTCCGCTAAGGTTGTATCGCCGCCTGCGCGTAGCATCGCCGTGATTAGATGCTGCCAATTTTGGCCATCATGGGTGTCTAGTCGCAAATGAAATCGGCGTACTACACCGTCTGGTTCGGGGAATATGTTGATAAAACCCAGTTGATTAGCGGCCTTAGCCAATATGGGAAGTGGCAGCTCGGCGTGTGAAAAATCGGGTTGTACGATTAAAGGCAACACAGCCCGGCCATGTGCAGCTAAGGCATCAGCAAAAACCTGATCGTCCTCTGGGTAAGCGGGGTTTAAGTCTTGAAAAACAATATCGAAACCGACCGCTTTAGCGTCAGGGAGTTTTTCAAGTAACTTGGCGTGCTCGGCCCGCCTCCACGGCCAGTAGCCCAATTCTTTTAAACTGCCATCGTCAATCACAACCAATGCAATCGACTGATCGACAGGTGTGGGGGTAGCGAGCTTCATTTGCAAGTCGTAAAGCGTACGGTCGATTTGCGAGATACGAAGCTCGTGTCTAAATAAAACCAATAGCACCGTTAATAACAACAACACAACGGTGACCAGTCGCCATTCAATTTGGATTTGTCTGGCAAGCGCACCGGCACGGGGTGGTGCATTGTTTGTGTTGGTGGAGCTAGGCATGGCCCGAACCGAGAACTTAGAACTCGCTTAAGGTAACGGGGATGCCAAAACGTGTCATGACCGGAGTGCCATTAGAGAGACGCAAGGCGGGTAGCCCCGGAAAGCTGGCAATTGCATCGTTACCCATAATGCCGTGTGCATCGATAGCGCGAACGCGTAAGTAATGTGGGCCAGACTTACCCGATGACTGAAAACGTACAGAGGTTTCAGTTGTGAATTGTCTGGAAACGAGTTGGGAGCCGGTTTCGTCTAAGGAGACTTGAGCGAGATACTGCACGGCTTGAGGTACGGGCGGAAAGTGAACTTCCCATCCACCACTAGGGCTGCGAGCGGGTTCGGATATAGCGGGTGCCGCTAATAAAGAAACCTGCGCTACAATATTTCCGGAATGATCCATTGCAGCCCCCTGATTCGCTGCAACCATTTGTGGTGTGTGGCTCGGCGCATGGAATTTGGCTTGGCCGCTAAGCACTTCAGTAATGGTATGGCTGTCGTATGCGTTGACACGTAAATCGGTGCCGCGTACGCCGGTAATGGAAACAGGGGTGTGTACCTCAAAGCGACCTACGCCCTCAGACTCGGGCGCTACTCGCGTTTCCACGCTACCTTGGTCTAACTTTAAAATAGAGTCGGTGATTCCCGTACCGTTAAAAACTTTTAGATGCTGTACCGTAAGAATACTATTGGGAGGGACGCTAATGGTGCTGTTATCCGCCAATAAGATGGTAAGAAATGCCCGTTCGTCTGTTTGGATGACATCACCTTCTTGTAAGGTGTAGCCTACTTGTATCGCTTGACCATTAACACGTGGGCTGCCTTGTTGGTGGGTAATAGTGGCTTCGGCTGCACTAACTGGAATCATTGAAAACGGAATGTGCAGATTCTTGCCAATGGGTAAGGCGTAAGGATCATCCACGTTGTTGATACGCTGCAAATGACGCCAATTGGCGTTATTTGCAGTGTATTGAGTGGCTAGTTCGGATAGCGTATCGCCCGACTGCACCCGATAGATAAAATCATCGCCTTCGGCCCCAGATGGCTGAGCAGCAACAGGGTTAAAAAATACAGCGAATAAGCTTGCCGAAATCAGTAGTAAACGAGCGATCAACATATCAAGAATTGTCGGTGAGAGATTCGAGGCGATAACCTAAGGCGTAAGAGGCATTAAGGCGCACACCATTCTCGGGCCGTAACTTTAATTTGCGACGAATATTGGATAAGTGAGTGTCGAGCGTGCGCGATGTGGCAGGAATTTCCCGGTTCCAGACCGAGGTAGCCAGCACATCTCTAGAGAACAAACGCCCGGGGTTACGAAAGAGCAATAATGCGAGTTCAAACTCTTTAGGTGCTAGCACGATTTCTTCCTCGTGCAGCAAAATGCTACCTTCTATGGGGTCGATACGATAGGGGCCGAAATCGAAAGCTTCGCTAGATGGCGTAATAGGATTCATACGCCGAACCAATGCCTGTATACGGGCGACAAGCTCAGTTTCGCGTATAGGCTTTAGCATGTAATCGTCGGCACCCGCTTGCAAGCCGGTGACAATGTCGTTTTCACTGGTGCGGCTGGTGACAAAAATGACTGGTAGTGCATAGCCCTGATTGTTGCGTACCCAGTGCAACACATCAATACCATCAAGATCCGGCACTTCCCAGTCAAGAATAAGTAAGTCAAAGTTAGCCCCTTTGGTTAAGGCGGCAATAAGCGATTTACCCGTGTGAAATGGTGTACACGTATAGTCTGCTGACTCGAGTAGTTGGGTGATATAGCGTGACTGGGTTAAATCGTCTTCTAGCAGTGCGATATTCATAGGCTGTGTAGTTAGTACGACCCTTAAGGTATAAACAAAAGTATAGCCCTCAAAGCGTCACAATTTGTTAAGCGTTTATTCTGTGACGAGAAAATGACGTTCTGCGTAAGCCACGATGGCTATATTGATAAACTATTGACCAGAAAACACCCTACATGGTACATTGGTTGGCTTACTCATAGGACCCTTTGCCGGTGTTTCTAAAGTAATTTGCTTAGATTGTTAGGTTAATAGACGTTTTCTCGGCAACTGGTGGTTGATATTTAATCAATGTTTCCAGTTAAGTCGTAATAGTGTGGCGCAACGGTGTAAGGCTTCGGTCTGCTCTTTGTGTTTATACAACAGCTTTAGCTAAAAAGCGTCTTTTTACCTTAATTCGTCAAGTTTTAATAAGTAGTCATTAACTTGCGAATTAATGTTCAGGCGTAGAATGGTTGCTTCAGGCACCAGTACGCAGTATCACCTAAATAATCTATGTAGCTAGACCCGCTCTTTTACGTAATCATTCGTTTTGGGCGGTTCTGCGCAAGTCGTCCAAGCCATGTTCCTGTGGTCAGGACGTGTCAAGTATTTGTACGTAAAAGGATACGTCGAGGTTATGCCAACCATTAGTCAATTAGTGCGCAAACCGCGCAGTGTCGGTCGCCCAGGAAGCAAAAGTCCTGCGCTCGAAAACTGCCCACAGCGCCGTGGTGTTTGCACCCGTGTCTACACCACCACTCCAAAAAAACCAAACTCCGCTCTGCGTAAAGTCGCTAAAGTTCGCTTAACCAATGGCTATGAAGTAATTTCATACATTGGTGGTGAAGGCCACAACCTGCAAGAGCACTCTGTTGTCCTCATCCGTGGCGGTCGTGTTAAAGACTTGCCGGGTGTGCGCTACCACATCGTACGTGGTGCACTCGACTTGCAAGGTGTTAAAGACCGTAAGCAAGCTCGTTCTAAATACGGCGCGAAGCGTCCTAAGTAATCACTGTAGTTTCCACAAGCCAGAAGCTTGGTTTGTGTCCGTGCAGCCTTTGCCATTAAGCAAAGGCATGTAAGTGGCTGCTTCCGTAAATAAGCAGTCGTGGCCGTGGAACACGGTACAACTGAATTGTCACAAAGGAAAGAAATATGCCTCGCCGTCGCGAAGTACCCAAAAGAGAAATTCTGCCCGATCCTAAGTTTGGTAACGTTGAACTTGCCAAATTCATGAACGTGGTGATGTTGTCCGGCAAGAAAGCTGTTGCCGAACGTATTGTTTATGGCGCCCTTGATCACATCCAGGAAAAAGCCGGCAAAGATCCGATTGAAGTGTTCACAACCGCCATTAACAACATTAAGCCAGTTGTTGAAGTAAAAAGCCGCCGTGTAGGTGGTGCTAACTACCAAGTACCTGTTGAAGTCCGTCCTGTTCGTCGTTTGGCATTGGCCATGCGCTGGTTGCGCGAAGCGGCGAAAAAACGTAGCGAAAAATCGATGGATTTACGTTTGGCTGGCGAGCTGTTAGATGCAGCGGAAGGTCGTGGTGGTGCAATGAGAAAGCGTGAAGACACGCATAGAATGGCCGAAGCTAACAAAGCGTTTAGCCATTTCCGTTGGTAACCAGAGGACATATAAATCATGGCCCGCAAAACCCCTATCGAGCGCTATCGTAATATCGGTATTTCTGCACACATTGATGCTGGAAAAACCACTACGACAGAACGCATCCTGTTTTACACCGGTGTAAGCCACAAGCTGGGCGAAACTCACGAAGGTTCCGCCACCATGGACTGGATGGAGCAAGAGCAAGAGCGTGGTATTACCATTACCTCTGCTGCGACGACTGCCTTCTGGAGTGGTATGGCAGGTGACTACCCAGAGCACCGCGTCAACATCATTGACACCCCTGGACACGTTGACTTCACGATTGAAGTTGAGCGCTCCATGCGTGTTCTTGATGGCGCGGTAATGGTTTATTGTGCCGTAGGTGGTGTACAGCCACAGTCTGAAACCGTATGGCGTCAGGCTAACAAGTACAACGTTCCCCGCTTGTTGTTCATCAACAAGATGGACCGTACAGGTGCAAACTTTTTCAAAGTGCTGGATCAGTTGAAACTGCGTTTGAAAGCGCATCCTGTACCTATCGTATTGCCGATTGGTGCCGAGGACGAGTTCAAAGGCGTTGTCGATCTGGTAAAAATGAAAGGGATCATCTGGGAAGATGAAAACTACGGTATCAAGTTCGAATACGTTGATATTCCAGAGCATTTAGTAGACGACGCTCAGCAATGGCGCGAGCAGTTAGTTGAAAGTGCTGCTGAAGCCAACGAAGAACTAATGAATAAATACCTCGAAGAGGGCGACCTCTCCGAAGCCGATATTCATAAAGGTATTCGTCTGCGTACGATTGCTGGCGAAATTCAGCCTATGCTTTGTGGTACAGCCTTTAAAAACAAGGGTGTACAGCGTATGTTGGACGCAGTAATCGATTACATGCCGTCACCCGTTGATATTCCACCTGTAGCAGGTGAGGATGACGACGGTAACCCTGTAACGCGTGCTTCGAGCGATAGCGAGCCTATGTCTGCGTTGGCCTTTAAGCTGATGACAGATAACTTTGTTGGCCAGTTAACATTCGTACGCGTTTATTCAGGCGTACTACGTTCAGGCGACACGGTTTATAACCCTGTTAAAGGTAAGCGTGAGCGTATTGGTCGTATTCTTCAGATGCACGCTAATAACCGTGCCGAGCTGAAAGAACTGGTAGCGGGTGATATTGCTGCTGTAGTGGGCTTGAAAGAGGTCACTACCGGTGAAACCCTGTGCGATATGCAGAACCACGTAGTTCTCGAGCGCATGGAGTTCCCCGAGCCCGTAATTTCTCAGGCAGTGGAACCAAAAACCAAGTCTGACCAAGAAAAAATGGGCGTGGCGTTGTCCCGTTTGGCACAAGAGGATCCGTCCTTCCGTGTTAGCAGTGACGAAGAGTCCGGTCAAACCATTATTTCCGGTATGGGTGAATTGCACCTTGAGGTTCTGGTTGATCGTATGCTGCGCGAGTTTGGCGTAGAGGCAAACATTGGTAAACCTCAGGTTGCTTACCGTGAAACGATTCGCAAAACATGTGAAGAAGTTGAAGGTAAG
>Ga0079224_100003803_pt1 | contig 19230 bp, 17 predicted proteins | sample Stecom2015_FD_80414 | JGI IMG/M metagenome (GOLD analysis project Ga0079224, IMG submission 80414) | Agricultural soil microbial communities from Utah to study Nitrogen management - Steer compost 2015 | ecosystem: Environmental > Terrestrial > Soil > Agricultural land | place: USA: Utah... | reverse complement strand
CGGAACTTGTGACACCTGTTCGTGTGGAATACTCACAAGGAATTAATGGAGCAAGAGAAAGTTGGATTAGCAGTTCTGCTTCCCGAATTCATATTGATGTTGACAGTGATCTCGTTTTAGATGGTCGTGACGAAGGCTTTGGAGAAATTAGAATCTTTTCACAATTAAATGACAGACTTCTTGCTATCATTCCCGTGACTGTTATCAATGATTACAACGCTAATAAAAATATTCGTAAATCGTTAAAGGTCAGTTCTCAAGAAGGTGCAAGAATTCATCTCAACGTCCCTGCATTCGTTAAAGGTATTAAAGTTAATGCTAGAATTTTAAAAGGTCAGAGGAGAATTCTTAATTTTGCCACTTACAATCAGCATTTCATTCGCACACGACAAATGGCCTTTACATCAGAGTTTATTATACCGATCACTGGGCATGGCCACTATCAGATAGCGATGCTAATGGCAGGCGGAACAGCTTCACCTGCAGAAGTAGAATTTGATATCGAGCCGATTTTCTTTGAAATGGAATCTCTGAGCATTAGTACAGAAGAACCCATTATAAGATTAAATAATAATTCTCAGGCGCTTCTACAGGGCGATCTCCTATTAACTCCTATTCGACCTGCGATTTTCTCTCAGGTGTTTAACAACACTCAAAGAGGACATGCTGAATTAGAAGTTGGTCCGGGAAGTTATCGCGTAGAAATGGTCGCCACTAAAAATTATGATCTTAGTTACTTAAGACAAAATTGCACAATTTCAGAAAAAAAAGGTGATGTTCTCATCCCGACAACTTCCACCATTTATCAAACTACTGTTAATTCTACTATTGTGGTTCAATGTGTCCCATTTGATATTGGTGCTAAATTTAGTAGTCGAGAGAGCTGGCTAATGAGAGTTCTTCCCTCGGTATCAAGTAAGAAATATCGTTTTGATATTAGCTCCTATGCTAAAAAAGAAATCAACTTAGGTGAAATTGAAACAGGAGAATATCTTGTGGAATTCTCAACACCGTTTTCATCTGAAAGAATGTCATTAGGAATACTAGAAGTCTGGTAAGACTTGGGTGCTCAAGCTTTGAGCACCCACTTGAATTACATATCGGAGCCCATTTGTAGGCGATAGAATTCAAATCTTTCCAGTTGTTGCTCTTCTGGAGTGGAAGCTGGTTCACGGACGTGAGCGCAACTTACTGCGAATAATGCCAGAAGTATAATTGGAATAATCTTTTGCATATCCCACCTCCCTTCCTTCTATTATCGTCTTTATTGGAAAGATTTTAAAGGGGGGTTCGAAATTACCTGCTACTGATTTTTCTCGGTTATTGTCTCAAATTTTTTGAATAGTTAGAGAGTGCAAGAGTTAATCGCAGGACTCTACTTCAATATTATGGGCCAGTAAAACTTCAGTTAGAACTCCATGCCCGCTCTTTAAAGTTCCTGAGTAAGATCCATCATAAATTTGATCTTTCCCACACATAGGTGATTTTGATTTCAAAATGGCCTTACTAACCCCAAACAATTTTGCGATTTTAAGGGCCTCTTGTGCCCCCATATGAAAGTTCTGAGTTACATCCTTTCCACTAGTTGTAAGAACCTTATCATTTACTCTTTCGGCCGGTTCACGAGGAGTACTCAGCCCCCCTAATTGCTCTGGACAAACAGGCACGACCAGTCCCTGATCAAGAAGATCAACAATATTGGGGCTCGTTTTACTTTTACAGTCATAACGACAATTAACCCCAACTAAACAAGCGGAAACTAGAATTTTTTCCTGTGACATGTATTGAGGCTACAACAAAGTCGTCCCCAAAAAATAGAATGTGAATATTTTACTCTCAATAAGAAATAATTCGCTCTAGGAATAGACCATAATCTTGGGCCCTCTGAGTACTGCTTTTACTACTGCCAGAAGGACTTTGAACACTTGTATCTAAATACCAGCCTTTTCCTAAGGAGCGACGAACTCCAGTAGTCCTTCCCTCTGCTCCACTTGAAATTCGCAATGAATTTTTATCCCCTAACCCAACTTGAGCACTGGCCTCTTTAGATTTAGGGTCATAGCCAATATATTCAATCGGCGTACCTGATAGTATATAAAGAACAGAAAGAGAAAGAAGACCCTGGCTAATAAGACTAGAGGTCTGTTGAGCGGCTGCCGTATTGTCTCCTCCCATATCTTGAAGGGGTCTACCAAAAAGAAGAACTGAATAAATATCTGATTGAGGTAAAGGTGGATCACTTGAAAATACATAGCGTGGAGAACTCATTGGTCCCTCAAGAATTAACTTAATCTTGTATTCAGGTAAATTGAACCAGACAATCGAATTTAATGTAGGAGATTTACCTTTCAAGAAATTGACCCATAACCGTTCAACCTTAATAGGACGCTTAAGAATTTTAAGACTCAATGGTAGCAGTCTCAAATAACCGTCAACTAGTTCATTATCCTTTATATTAAAATTGAAATTAAGCCTTACAACTTCATCAATCAAATCAGTCTTTAAATGAAGAGAAGTTTCCTCTTCCGCTTTAATATTAAGATCCAAAAGAACAGGGTCTTGTTTATTCTTCTTTTCCTCCTTACTCAATTTAAATCTTCCATCTGGAACAAACTGAGGGGGTAAAGATCTTTTGGAGAATCTTGGAAGCTCGATAAGAACTTTATTAAAAATAAGATTTAGAAAGATGTCTGAATAAGAAAAATCTTTTGCAGAAATTTTAAGTTGTGGAAAAAAAGAAAGATTAAGGTCTTGATGAGAACTCTTCAAGTCGATATTAAGTTCCCCTTTTCCAAGGTAATTAGAATCTTCTAAAGAAGAAAATTGAAATCTAAAAAAAACATCTCCATCCATCTCATTAAGAGGAGCAGGAAGACTGTTATAGGGAGGCGGTAAATTTTTAGAAAGATTCTCTTGAAGGTTTGGTAAGAAAAGATAGACTTTAAAATTTTCTAATAGTTCACCCTTTAGCCTCGTCATATCTTGAGGATTGATGGCAGAAGGTATTTTTGAAGAAAGGTTAACCTCTACAAACTCCACGAGACTAAAAAAAGAAATATTAATTTCTTCTTGGATCGAAAGACTCAAAGTCGTTTTTTTGAGTTCGATATCATAATCACTTAGAGGAAGCTTCGTATTCTCGGCTACAAAGAGTTGGATCCCCTTCTTCATGGCATATAAATGAAAGGGAGAAGAGATCACCTCTAATCTACTCGGATCTCTCGATATATTAAGAGGAAACTCAAACCTTTGTGAATTAACCTTGGCATCAATATTTTTGAAACTTATATCTAGAGATGGTACATAAGATGACCAGAGATAGGAGTAGTATTTTCGTACATCAATATCAGAAGGTTTTTCTTCAACCTCAGAAGTAGATTCGGGCGGACCTTCTTTTTTTGTGACTTCTAAATTATGAGAATACAGAGTCAAAGGAGAATCATAAGTAAGAAATGGATAATTCAATGAGAGATGGGCCTTAAGATAAATTTTTGAAAAACATCCTTTGGCACCAAGGGTTTCATTTTCATAGTCAAAACAAAAGTTCTTAAAATCTAATTCAAGTTTTTTTGCTCCCCATCCATCATTAGTCCATTCAATTTTTGCGACCTCCCAAGAGTAGGCCTTAAAGATTTCAAATCTATCTAAAGCATATTTTAGACGATCCGTATTAATGACAAGACCAATATTAAAGTAAACAAGCAATAAGATACCTACTAAGAGTAGAACTAGAGAAGATATGAATATCAAAAAATACTTTATCAATCTCAAAAGCTTCCTCCCAATCCGATAAAGGCATAGGGACCTAAGTTCTCGAAAGGAAGTTTTTTATAAGAATTGGCCACAAAACCTTGAACAAGGCCAATGGGTGAGAGCCATCTTAATCCTAATCCTACAGAGTCCCAGTAAGTTTTATCAAGATGCCAGGATTCATCACCCATAAAGACCACATCATAGAAAGTGAATAATTCGAGCGTCGGGATAAGGAAATGTGTTCTTCTTAATTCAAATTTCCCTCCTAATCTTGTAAGGGCACCTTGACCGTTATTGAAAGGAAGGGCCTTAAGATCAAAACCTCGAATATCATCACTCCCCCCCGCATAGAATTTAACAACAGGAGGTAGAGATGGTAAGGAAATATCTCTATTAACAATGGCAGTACCAGCAAGTCCTTTGAAGCCTCCGATGACAGAACCTTTTCCCCAGTAGAAGAGTCGATGAAAATGAGTGTAATCACTACTCAATCTAAATACATCAGTAAAAAAACCTAATGATTCATCTCTATAATCAAGATCTAAATTGAAAGCATTACCTTCTTCTGGATGAATGTCATAGAATTCATAGTCATGATCCATCCAGCGAAAGTAAGATTTCAAAAATAGGTTTGAATAGCTTTTAGTATCCGCATCTTGGGCCGTAAAATAGAGACCATATTCGTAACTTGGACCGATGGCCCAGGAATAAAACTTTTCACCTTTATCTCTTGTCCAACGAAAGAGATTATCAAAAGTAAAAGACGTTTGTTCTAAGTTTTTCTGTGACTCTCGAAAAAGAGTTAAGTCAGAATAAAGAGATCTACGGGGACTATTTCTCCAAAAGAACTGCTCACTTCTTAAACTTAAAGACTGAATTCTATATGATAAATTTAATGATGCTCCAAGCTTTGAGGCCATTTCCTTATAGCGGTTATTACTCCACCTGAATCTAACCATAGGCCCTAATTCTGTACTTGCACCAAGTCCAAAACGAATCGTGCGAGGTGGACCTATGATAAAAAATTGTGAAAGCTTTAACTCTGAATTATTCTCCAGACAATTATCTGTAAAATATGTTCCCTGAACAATCTCAGAGCGTATAAGTCGCTTCTCAGTCAAATCCAAAAGACGGGAATTAAATTGATGATGCTTTTGGAAGGGGTAAAACCGATCCAAAGCTTCTGGATAAAGTCCTCCTATTTCTTCCCGATTGACCTCTCCAAACATATACTTCTTTTCATTTTCTAGCTTCAAACGAATCTCTTCCCTATCAATGAAAACTTCGCCCGAGGGCTTTATACAAGCGTGGCCATAACGCCGATAAACATCTTCGGCTTCACTCTCAATTGCATCTAGAGTTTTAGGTGTGAGGGGTTCTCCTTTGTAAAGTCTCTTCAATCTCTTTTCAAGTATCTTAGAATTTTTTTTGTCCACTGAAACAGTAGTCATTTTTTTCACTTCAAAAGACTTTCCAACTTGAGTGATAAGTTTACCTTTATTTATCTTAAACTTAGGGTTTAGATAAGATCGTGCCTGTAGATAAGCTTTCAGATAAAGTTGTTTTTGGTAGAGAGGGATATGCTGATAAGTCTCACTCTTATTGTCTCCGCATAAAAGTAACTTCTCTGATTCTGTTAACGAAAAGTCATTAAGATCAGTTATTGTTACGTCATCGCATAGCTCCACCTCGGCCCGGAGAGGAATCGATACTACATATAAAAATAATAATACCCGAAGCAGCAAAGAGACTCCTTTGTAATCCCACAAGGTTCTTATACTATGCTACACTGAAAGCGTAAATTTTAGATCTACGCATTTTGGGGATTTTTTATGTGTCAATTGCTTGGAATGAATTGTAATGTTCCTACAGATATTTGTTTTTCATTCACTGGGTTCAGAACCCGAGGTGGACTCACAGATCATCATACCGATGGCTGGGGAATTGTCTTTTTCGAAGGGAAAGGAGTGCGTCAGTTCCTAGACCCTAACGCCTCAGCTCACTCCCCTATTGCTGATTTTGTAAGAAGTTATCCCATCAAATCAAAGAATGTCATTTCCCATATCAGAAAAGCGACCCAGGGTATTACACATCTGGAAAACACTCACCCCTTCACGAGAGAACTATGGGGGCAATATTGGACGTTTGCTCATAACGGGGATCTTAAAAACTTTGACCCAGAATTCAAAAGAACCCACTACTCTCCTGTTGGGAACACTGATAGCGAGAAAGCCTTTTGCTTTATTCTTAATCAGCTCAAAGATAATTTTCCTCAAAGGCCAAGTGATGATGTGCTCTTTGATTTTATACATAAGGTGACATTGGATTTATGTGATTATGGAGTTTTTAACTATCTCTTTTCTAACGGTGATTTCATGATCGCCCATTGCTCTACTAAGCTTGCCAGTATTATCAGAAAGGCCCCATTTAAAACGGCCAGTTTAAAAGATGAGGAGATGCAGGTCGACTTTAGTACAGTGACCACTCCAAATGACCGAGTTGCAGTGATAGCGACAATACCACTTACAGATAACGAGGAATGGACCATTCACGATGGGGGAACCTTACTGATCCTCCAAGAAGGAGAAATCAGTAAGGTTTATAAAACAAAGGCTGGGGTTCCGACAGATCAGGCCCCTTGACCAGCAATAGAGAGATCATGGAATATCAACTTAGGAGTAAATAAAGACATTCCTGTATCCGCCTGAAGTTTTAAATCTCTCACACTTAAATTTTTAAGCATCTCAAAGAAATTTCCGCTTAAGGTGGCATCGGCAAAAGGGATTTTCTCTCCTTCTTTATGAAGAAACCCTTTAACCCCACATGAGAAATCTCCAGTCACTTCATTCGCACCAGAAAAAAGTCCATCAAGTTGGATGATCTCAACATAAGTTTCATCAAAATGGTGCGTTTCTTTTCCTGTTATAATAAAGTTTGTTCGGCCAATTCCTAGAGAGGAACCAGGCCCTCTAAGGGCGTGGTGAGTATTACTATGCCCAAGTTGTTTTGCGGTTGAGGAATTATGAAGGAAGGTTTTTAGAATACCATCTTCAACCAAAGATACCTTCTTATGATCATTGCCTTCACTATCACAGCGATAGTGAGAAAAGGCTTCTTTGAAAAAAGAGTCATCAACAAGCGTAAGGCTTTCATGCATAACTTTCTTTTCAAGAAGTTTCTCCCAAGCGTTCATCTTATTTACAACTGCTTTAGCAGAAAAAAGACTTGAAAACTTTTGAAAGAAACTATTTAAACAATTTGCACTAAATTCAACATGATATTTTGAAGTCTTTAGATGTGTACTCTTAAGCATTGCCCCTGCAACAGCAAGAGTTTCATCCATTAATCTATCCCACTCTAATCCCTGATAACCAGAAGCTATGGAGTAGTCATAATAGGTGGATTTTTTTCCATCATCTATAAGAAGTGGCATGGCCCATGTCTGGAAGAACTGATCCTTTCGAGAAGTGAATCTATTATGAGTGTTTAGATACATATTGAAATTCTCATTTTCAACATAACCATTATATGGAAGAGATTCAACTCGACTATCACGCTTCTTAAAGTCTTCTAAAAGTGAAGTAACCTTCTTAACTTTAATCTCAACATCTACTTCATCCTGATGTGATAATTCTTCATCATGAACTTCTCCTTCATTGAAGGAGACAAATTCATATTCATTCTCACTTGAAGCCTCTGCATTTTGAAGAGCAGTCTTAACGAGGTAATTTAAAGAATCCCTATCAAGGGATTCAGTATAGGCAAGGCCCACCTTATTATTTTTTATGAGCCTGAGACCAAGTAGCTGTGATCCAGAAACTTTGTACTCAGTAAGTTCTTTTCCAAAAGCTGAGAGCTTAAGCGACTTAGAACTTTGGAAAATAATATCACCCGAAGCCTTTTCTTTTCTAACTTCTTCCAGGGTCTTTTCTAGTAAATCTCTCACGCTCTCCCCCCTACTAATATTTCATCAACTTTAAGTGGTGGTTGACCCACGGTAGTAGGAATCATTCCACTGACAGATCCACAGATCCCCGCCATAAGAGAAAGGTCTGAGCCCACCATCGAAATCTTGGTCATAATGTCTTCTCCACGTCCGATGAGAGTTGCCCCTTTTACTGCTTCACCAATTTTACCATCTTTAACTAGGTAGGCTTCAAGGACCGAAAAGTTAAACTCGCCAGTTGCAGGATTAACTGATCCTCCACCCATCTTTTTAGCATAAAGACCATTACCGATACTTCCAATAAGCTCTTCTCGAGAATAAGGACCCGCTTCAATGAAAGTATTTCTCATGCGAGAAGCAGGAGCAAATTTATAGGACTGTCTTCTTCCTGAGCCGGTACGAGGATGGCCTGTTTTTAAGTGACCTACTCGATCACATAAAAAGTTTTTAAGGACACCATTTTCAATCAGCTTTGTTTTCTGAGTCGGCATTCCCTCATCATCAATTGATAATGATCCCCACTCTGAATCAAGTGTTCCATCGTCGGATGCTGAAAGATTAGGATGAGCAATCATCTCACCTTTCTTATCCCAGAAGACACTGGCCTTTTTCTCAACTGATGTTGTTTCTAGAAGATGGCCACAAGCTTCATGAAAAATAACTCCTCCAAAACCGTTATCAATTACTACCGGCATTGAGCCAGCAGGACATGGTTTAGCATAGAGAGTGGTGTGTCCTTGCCTTAAGAGATCATCGATATTCTTTTGATGATCCATTTTCTCAATAAAGTCCCAACCTCCACGGGCACCTGGAGCACTATAAGCGCTAGTCTGCAAGTTTCCGTCTTGTAAGATGATGTTATTCGTCAGTCGAATGTAAGGGCGCCTTTCATAAGCATAAAGCCCTTCTGAATTATAGATTTCTACTTGTTGATCCTTATTGATGAAATCAAGGACAACTTGAGTAACAAGTTTATCCTTTCTGAAGGCTTCGTCTAAGAATCTCATATGGGAGATCTTTTGCTCTAAAGGAACAACTCCTCCTGAAAGAAGCCCTACCTGCGGATAAGACAATGTTTCAAAATTAATAGTGGCAGAATTCCTCTGTTCTTTAAATCGTTGTCCTAAAAGAGTCGTTACTCTCAGGAGTTCTTCTTTTTGATCAGAGTTCGTATAACCGTAAATAACCTGATCACCCTTTATCAAACGGATGCCAATACCGTATTGAATACCTGACTGAATATCACTCATCTTTGAGTTTTTAAAAGAGAGATTTTCTGAGTGCGTTTTTTCAATAAAGACATCAACAAAGTCAGCTCCGAGACTGAGCCCTGTTGATATAACTTCTGCAACTGCACTTTGAGAAACTAATTGCATAAATGCTCCTTTCACATGAAGTCCTCATTATAAAGTAATTTCTTGAAACCACAAATCACATCTCTTTTACTCCACATTAGCGGTATGCTTTTTGCTTTAAAGCCTACCAACAATATCAAGGAGAGATTATGAAAATCTTGAAGAATGTAGTTATAATTAGTTCTATGATGATACTCGCAGTATCTTGCGGCAGTACTGGTAAGAAAGATAAAGATCGCAGTCTAACAAAAATAATGGAAGACAGCATTTCTAAGAAGTCTGTAGAAAAACACATAGCAGAATGGTCAGCTGACTCTAAAGAAGCTGCTGGCTTTATGATCGGGAAATATGGACTGCCTTCAGATGTTACAAAAGATTCACTCATCTGGAATCACGCCGGTCCATTTGCAAAAACCGTAGTCTATAAAGAACCAGTGAAACATTTATTTCCTGTTCCCCATAACGATGTCATTGAACATTCTGTATATTATGCTTCCCCCGATGCACAAAAAGTTTCACAAATTTGGGAGTTCTCAGGATCTATCAGTTTAGATCGTACAAAAGGCATGATGTCGGCGCGCAGTGATAGTGAGGAAGCTAATATTCTCGCTCTAAATCTAGCGGACCAAGTTATCAAAGGCGAAAAGTCCGTAAATGAGGCAAGAATGGAATATGGTAAAACATTAATGCAACTCAGTGATGCATCTGAACAACCGTCTCATCTTACAAAAACTTTAGTTTTCTCTACGGCCAATGATCGTGTTGGTGACCCTGATCACACAATTTCAGATAGAGTGAGAAGAGAATCAATCCAAGCAGAAGAAGAAGGTAGCGAAGAATAAGAAATAAATATTAGAAAATTAAAGGCCCTCGAGTGAGGGCCTTATTTATTTTAACGAGCGTAAGTAAAAATCTCTGCAACACAAGCTTCAACGAGGGCCTGACCTTCCAAATTATAATCACCACATGTTAGCTTTGGTGTCGATGGGCGAACAGGAGTATAAGATAACTGTAGACCATAACCTCTACCCATCATCGGAGTTACAATAAGACCACCTGAACTTGTTTTATTCTCCCATGTTCTCATGAGTATCTTAGTCACTAAGTGACCAGCAACAGCTCCAGCAAGTACATCTGTTGCCCAATGCTTATTATCATGCATACGAGCATATGCAGTGAGTGTTGCTACTCCGTAAGCAAGATAAGGAATAACGGGTTTATCTTTATAAACTTCCGCAATAACAGTTGCGAGGGAAAAAGCAGCAGATGTGTGGCCTGAAAAAAATGAGAAACCACTCGGATTACCAAAGTCATATGGGGAATCTGCCTTATTAGGTCTTGTGCGACCAAAAGATCTTTTAAAAATATCAGTTACAAGTTGAGTTGCAAGACCTGTTGAGACAGCGAATAACCCTACTTTCTTTAGTTTATTGTCTTTCATAACAACCCCTACAAAATAGGCACCAGCCACGATCGGAAAGACTGCTTCACGTCCAAATAAATTGGCAACATTGGCCACTTCCTGAGTTCTCTCTGTCTTGTTTGTTTGGACAAAATCCATGATTTGTCGATCTGAAGAGAAAACAATTGTTCCTAGGGATAGGGCACTTAAAAGAAGGAGTGAATCATTATCATTAATAGAAAGAGGAATGAAATAACTTTTATCTTTTGATTCTTTCGTTATCGTTAAAAAATCCTGAGGAGTCAGTTTTGGAGTAGCAGAATATTCAATACTCTCCGAAGAACAGCGCCCAGTAGTCATATCACATCCCATCACTTCATCTGTCGCTCTTTGGGAGGGAGAACGAATATCAATAATTTGTCCCTGATACTCCATACAAGTTCCTAGCATTAAACATGCAGGTTGAGCGAAGGCAGTAAATGATAAGAAGAAGCAGAGAAATGGCAATATCCTCATAAAAATTCCTTTTGAATTTATTTTCATGAATTCTAAACGGAATATGAGGTGACTTGATTGTTTTTAAAAGTATTACAATAGGGTGTCTAAAAATTAGACACCCTAATCTTGGCGCTATTAACGCTTTAATTCATCTCGAATGAGTTTTTTGAGGGGCTCAAGTCCAAAGGAAGGAAGTGGCTTTCCATTTACAAAGAAAGTTGGAGTTCCTCTAACCTTTAAAGTTTCAAGATCTTTAATATCTTGTTCAATATTGGCCAAGGCCGAAGGGTCATTCATATCAGCCTTAATCTGCTCAATATTGACATCAACCTCCTCAAGGAACTTCCAAACAAGGTCTGGTCTTGGGTTATGGTGATCTCCCCATTCAGGCTGATACTTATAAAGAACTTCAAGCGTCTCAAAATAACGGTTCTGCTTTCTAGCAGCTTCAAGAATTTTTACCACTGTTAGAGAGTTAGGGTGAAAAGGAGCATAACGAAGAACAAGCTGAACGTCTTTATACTCTTCAAGAATGCTTTTAATATGAGGATAAAAAGCACGACAGCTCTCACACTCTGGATCGAAAAATTCTACGAGGTAAACCTTAGGATTCGTGCTTCCCATACGAGGAGCATAATCCCTTAAGAAGATCGTTTGATCGACATCTGAGATTGTTTTCTGTTCGGTAGTTTTGTAACTATAAGTCGCAAGTAAATAACCACCAATGAGTGAAATAAGAACAGCAATAACTGCAAAAATTTTAGTCTTCATGTTTGATCCTAAATAATATTAAAAGTAATAAGATTAATGAGAAAGCAACTAGTGAAAGCAATGGAATAGTGATGAATCCTAGCCATTCTAGTTGAACCGTTGTGCAGGAAATTCCCTTAACACACGGAGATGCACTTTCAGGCAAGATTTTATAATAAAGTAAATTATGATAGACAGCGATGAGCCATCCTATAAGAGCAAGGGGAAAAGTGAAGCTAAAAGTTCGATCTGCTTTTATCACCCCAACAAAAAGTAAAACCGAAAGAGGATACATACAGATACGTTGATACCAACATAGAATACAAGGAGGCAGCATCATTACTTCACTGAAGAACAAACTTCCAACTGTAGATACAGCACTTATAACCCATGAAATAAAAATTAGTAACCAACTTAAATTCATCGCACTCCTCTATTTAGCTATGACGGTACACGCTTTTTAAGCTTTTGATAAGCATCATTAATATCTTTTGTCTTAGATTCGGCCACTTCTTTCTGATGATCTGTTCTGAACTTATCAGGATGATTTTCTTGAAGAAGTTTATGGTAGCGTTTTTTTAATTCTTGGCCCGTGAACATTTGACCTGGACGTAGCTTGAATAAAATTTCTTCGGGAGTTGCTTGAATCTGCTCTGACTTTTTTGAAGGACGTTTATTTGAAGTTTCTTCCCTTCTCTTTTTCTCTTGTCGATTTTCAGTTTTTCTCTGCTCTTCCTTCTTTTCTTTTTTCTCTTCTTTTGTCTCTTCTTTTTTAGCTCCACCCAAGTTTTTCATTCTTTCTTCAAACTCTTTACGCTGCTCATCTTCCATCTTTTTCTGAAAGTTCAAATCAGTTTGAAAGTCATCTTTATCGTTTGAATGAACTTTGGGTTTCTGTAATGTTTTGTAGAATAAAAGAAATGGAAGCTTAACAAAAAGGAAATAACCGGCCAGAAGATAGAGAACCATAGGTCCTAATTTTAAGGCAGCATTCGTTAATGTTGTGATGTAATACTGACCAGCATCCATACTAGAGTAATAAGTCTTCTAGAACTGGTTTGAAACTATCAACGCCATCCACAATTTCTCTATTTTGGAAATGGCCCCAGGTTTTTGAAAACTCCTCCTCATCTGCTAATAATCTTACTGAAATTTTATCAATTCCCTCCTGATCCAGAGGGTATTCGCTTAGAAGCATTTTAAGAAATAAACTAAATCTATCTAAATCCATAGACCTAAAATATTAACTTAGTTACTATAAAATACAAAGGAAACATTTATGCTCAAAGTTCTTCTCTTTGTAATGTTGCTTCTCCCCTCTATGGCCCTCTCCTTCAACGGAAAACTCTCTGGCCCTGGTAATGCCATTTATTCTTCAGGAACCGAGCTTCCGTGCTCTGAGATATTTCTAGAAATGAAGGTAACCCAGACCTCCTTTGAACTCATTCAAGGAGGATATATTTGTGGTTTTCTACAGGCAGGATTTGACTCTTTTAAGATGGATATTCGTAACGGCGAACTTTGGCATAAAGACCAGAAGTTGGGTTATATTTCCGATAATAAGATATCCTATCAAGTTTATGACCCAGCAGATGGTTCAACATACTTTTTTAATCTTGCAAAAGAGCAATCGGGCTACCGCTATTTTGAAGAGTGGGATGATGGTAGTAAAATTGCTCTTAAAGTTTTTGGTGTTCTTGATCTTCTACCCTAAACGGCTAAAGGTAACTCCTCTCCGTTGGCCCGGTGTCCGACCTTGAAAACACGCTCACATGATCTGAGATTTCTCACGTCATCTGAAACGAGTATCACTGTCTTTCCTGACATTTTTAAAATTCTATCAATTGCTAATTGATAAGTTAGATCAACACTGCACGGATGAGATTCTTCAATAATGAGAACAGGAGTATTGGCAAGTAAAGCACGTGCCAAACACATAAGTCGGCGCTCGCCACCTGATAGATTACTACCTCCACTGGAAACTCTTTGGTCTAAATCTAAGTCTAACCCTAAAAAGTTGAGTACTTCTTTAAGCTGATTCTCACTTTTACGATTCAGGGGATCTAAGTTTGACATGACAGTTCCTCTGAAAAGTTCAGTTCGATCAGAAACAAATGAAATATGAGAACTTCGGTTAAAGTCATCGTCGACAGACATTTCCCCAAATTTAATCTGTCCCGATTTTACTTTCTTCGAGCCAGTTATCATTCCTAGGAATGCTGAACGTGATATCTCACTCATCGTATAAACACCTACTTTTTCGAATGATCGAACTCTTTCATTAAGAAAGTCGATAGAGTTAAACTTATTTCCATTAGATGAATAGACCACATTATCAAAAACGAGATCTCCCGTAGAAGTGGACTCCTTAGCATCCTCTTCAATAATTATATCCCGAGATAGCTCTTTGAACTTATTAACAAACACCATTTGTGAATCAGCTTCATTTACTGATTTAACTGACCAGCAAATATTTTCCCAAAACTTGAAGCTATAGAGGATCATCATTGAAGCGACTCCCTTACCGATAACCCCTGATGAGCTGTAGTAACAAACATAGGCCGCGACCGCTAATGAAATAACGGAGCCTAAGCAAGATACTTTGATAACAAACCAACGAGAAAACACAGTTTGGAAACTAATGGCGTCTTGATAGTAATTAAGACCACGATTTAACCTTTCATTAAAAAAACGTTGGGCATTGAAGGCAAGGATAACGTCTCTACCTTCAACCACTTCTGATAATGATCTAATACGAGGAATTCTTGCTTCTGCGATCAAATTCTTCAATCGGCAAAGGTTCTTTCTATAGATACTAACCACTTTGGTAAAGAAATAAGAAACAGGTATCAAGATAAAAATAACGATTGGTAAAGTCACCATTAAAACCAAAAGTGATGTGACCGTATGAAGAGATGAAATAAACGCATCCTCTAAATGAAAAGTAAGATCCTTTTCAATAGTATCCAAATCCTTTGAAAATACATTCAGTAGTTTTGACCCTGGATACATATCAAAGAACGTAATATAACGGCCTAGAACACTTGTTAAGACAGAGTCATGAATATTTGCAGCAGCTTTAAATGTCTTCATAGACCAAATAAAATTTTGAGTTCCTGCCAGTAAAGAAAGTATAAAACCAATTCCGAGATATCCTAGCGCCCAATGATAACTTCCACTTTGACCGGTCCATTTAGTAATATAAACGTTTTGCATAATGGGAAGGAAGGCGACACTCAGTGCTGATATAATGAGTATGGACAAAGTAAGAGCAACTCTTTTTTTGCCTTTAAAAGCATGCATTGCTTTTAAATAATACAGATAAAGAGAAGGAGTAACTTCATTATTACTGATTTCTTCTTCCTCATCATTTGTTTCATCATCTTGAAAATTATACTTAGGAAAGTTTTCTTTTACTGAATCTTCACTATTCGGCTTATCGGTAATAACAAGCTTAAGAAAGTCACTGTTTGAAAGTAACTCTTCATAGGTACCCACATGAAGAGAAAGAGCAGAATCTATAAAAATGATTCGATCAAACTTAGGAAGATGTCTCATTTGAGAGGTAACAATAACTTTTTTCTTATTCTTCCATTCACCAAAAATTAAATTGTCGAAAACAAAGTCGACACGTGTACTATCAAAACTTGAACATGGCTCATCAAAAAGTAAAATTTCAGGGTTGAGACAATATGTTCTAGCAAGAACAATTCTCTGTTTTTGAGCAAAGCTTAAATCTCCTCCTCCTGCTTTAAGACGAGTTCTTAGACCTCTTTCTGTGAAAGTTAAATCTGTGTTGAGGTAAGTTAGATCTAGGGCATTATTGATCACCTTTTTACTAACACTTTTACCGAGTGTTAGATTCTCAAGGAGTGAAGCCTCAAAAATATATGGATCCTGTGGCTGATAACCAACAGTTTGTCCTGAATAAATATGAACGAGGCTATTAAGTAAGGTAGACTTACCACCCCCTAAATTTCCTACGATAGCAATTGATTGGGAATCGAAGAGACCAGGATCCGAAACTGGTGATGAAGACTTAGTCTCATTATTTAAGAATAGTTGAATTCTTTTATTTGCAGTCATTGCACCTGCTAAATCGTTGGACATTTTAGAAAGTTGCTTAAGCGATGGCTCAAGAAATCCAAAATAACACAAACAGGCAAATGCCAATTCAGCGGTCAAGACTCCACCATTGAATACATAAAGTCCAAAGGCCATTGAAGCGACTAAAGCATTTATTAACAGGAATGAAACAGTAGATTGTGAACGAAGTTTAATCAGCTTATTCCAAAAAACTTGTTCTATTCTTCTAGGGCGACGTATGTCATTGAAGACTGCTTCCTCCCAGCCAAGAGACTTAATAGCACTCATATCCCCTAAGAAGTTAGAGAGTGACTCTAGACGATCATCTTTATTTTTTTGGATAACTGTTTGCAGTCTAGAAAAACGATTAGCATACATTCTTCCGATGGGAAAAATTGTAAACAATAGTATAAGAGGCAAGATTGCCGAAGAGCCTAAATAGAATAAAAGACAAATGCTGGAAAAAACTATTGTTAAAAGACAAAGAGCAAACTCTGTTCCGATCCATAGAAGATTAGAAGCATTTTCTGAATCCTGAACTGAGCGATTGATCACTTCGCTCGCAGAAACATCCGCTGAACCGCTCAAGACTTTACTAAAAATCATTCTATTTATTTTTTTTGAAATACTCTGACAAATTATTGTGACTCGGTAGATGTAATGCTGTCCTACAAAAGTGTGAAGGATCTGACAGGCAATGAGTATCAAACTCCAACAGGCTGCACCCACCCAGGATTTTTTATCAGCGATAAGTAAATCTAACTCTGAGATCAACTGGTGGATAATGACCGGTCCAATTAGCTTAAGCAATGTTATGGATGTAATAAATGCGAGTATCGTCCACTTAAACTTATATGAAGTTTTAAAGTGAACCTTTTTCAAATCCTTATCACATGCGGTGTGAACCTCATTACTCTCAAAAAACTTCTCTAGTTTTTTAAAAGAAAGCTGGTCTGTTCCTTGACCTAAATACTTACTTACATTTGAAAAAGTGATACGCTTCCACATTATTCCAGTCCTTGATTTCATTTAGACTGGCCATAGAAACATGCGCCAAAAGCTTTGAAAACTTTATTAAGCTGGAGTGAAAACCTTTAAAAGACAGGGTTTTTAGATCAATTTTAACGACTTCTTAACATATCTAACATCTCTGGTAATAAATATTATGCGAAATGACTTAAGTTATTGCCAGTTCTTCAAAGTCCTTCTTACAATATTTGCATGCTGAAGTTTCTAATGCTGGCCCTTATTTATTTACCTACTACTTACGCTCGAGTTCACCCTGAGCTGCCGCCAGAGTTAATCAACGCTCCCTATCCTATATCACGTTATTTTAGGTCTATTCCTATCGAAGAAGCCCACTCCTACCGAGGAATGGCCCGCTTCCAAATCCTAGATAGTGAGAAAGTCAATATCTTGGTTTGGAATGTTCAGAAATTAAAACAAAAAGGTTGGCCAGAAGAGTTTCAAGTTTTTTCTGAGAATAAAGATCTCATTCTTCTCCAGGAAGCTTACGAGAATGAATTATTTTTGAATGAAACTGCTTCACTCAATGATTTGCGTTGGGATTTCGGTAAAAGCTTTGAGTATCTTTTGTACGGAATTACAACTGGCAATATGATTGGGGCCAACACTCAACCTAAAAACGTTACTGTTCTTCACTCTCCAGATAATGAACCAATACTGGATACTCCTAAAGCAACCCTTGCAACCTATTATCAACTTACCAATCAAGAGAATCCTCTACTGGTGATCTCTATTCACGGAATAAACTTCACAACGAATAAAGCCTTTTATCGACAACTCAACCAAGTATTTTCTTTGATTGATGAACATCAAGGACCTGTGATTTTTGCTGGAGACTTTAATACTCATAATAAAAAGAGATTAAGCTTCCTTGAAAAAGAAAGTCGAAAAAGAAAACTTAAAAATCTAGATTTCAAAAATTCACATCTTCGTAAGAAATTTTCAGGAAATATCCTGGACTATACTTTTGCTAGAAATGTTGAAATCATCGAATCATATGTTCCTGAGAACTCTAAGGGAAGCGATCATCCTCCGATGATTCTCTCTCTAAAAATCAAATCCCAACCATAAAAGAAATGACGGTAAAATAAATCACTAAACCTGTGACATCAAGAATTGTAGTCACTGCGGGAGTCGAGCTTATTGATGGATCAAGTTTTAGCTTTTCAAGAATAAAGGGAAGGCTTGCTCCGACTCCACTTCCAACAATGACGACACATATAAGAGATAGAGCAATCGCACTTGAAAGCAAGATAGTGTTTTCATCCGGATGATTTATCTTTAAAAAGATGTAACTGAGGCTAAATCCCAGCGTTGCTAAAACTAAGGAAAGCATAAAGCCTGAAATCAATTCTCTTTTAATAACCCATCCCCAGTCTTTCAGATGAATATCTTGGAGAGCAAAGGCCCGAATCATAAGAGAAGCCGTTTGAGTTCCTGTATTCCCACCGCTCGCAATAATCAACGGAACAAATAGAGCAACAAAGGCCTTACTTGCAATTTTTTCTTCAAATCGGCCCATTGCTAAAACAGTTAAGATTCCGCTAAGAAAAAGTAAAGTAAGCCAAGTTAATCTTTTTTTTAAAAGATGAAATATTGAAACACGAGAATACCTTTCACCCAAGGCTTCAATACCTGAAAACTTCTCTAAGTCCTCACTCCCTTCAATTTCGGCTACGTCAAAAATATCATCTGAAGTTACTATCCCTATTAATTTCTTATCTATATCTACAACCGGCAAAACGTTGAGATCTACTTTCTTCATCATTTCCAGGGCTTCTTCTTGCGAAGCCATTTCATTAATACAGGAATAGTGCCCGTCTAATAAGCTTGATACTTTCATGGTGGGTTCGCTTAAAACAACATCTTTCAAATGGACTTCATCAATTAACTTATCGTCATCATCAATAACATAAACGACTTCAAAAGTTTCTGCATGTTTACCATAACGCCTTAAGTGATCAAAGACTTTGTCCATATCCCAAGAAGGTCTTACGCGCACAAAATACGGTGTCATAAGACGTCCTACGGATTTCTTGGGATAGTTCAGCCTGGTTTGAATCTCGTCTCTACTCTGTTTATCGAGGAGTCCGATAATATTTTTAGCTTTAACTTTGTCCAAAGCTTCTAAGATATAGAGACGATCATCTGGGTAGGAAGCTTGAATTAATGACACTAACTTCTGATCATCAAATGATCTCACTAGTGTCATACGTAAATCTCCAGGAAAATAACTAAAAACGGCAGCAGCAAGTTTAGTGTCTAGTTGATGAATAAGCCTTAATTGCTCATCTAACTCTTGCTGCTCAAGAAAGTCAGCGATATCAACGGGTCGGGCCCGCTGAAAAAAATGTTGATCAGATTCCTGTAGTTGCACCACTTAATTCATGATCTCCATTCCACTGAGTTTTTTG
>Ga0079224_100003802_pt1 | contig 19233 bp, 15 predicted proteins | sample Stecom2015_FD_80414 | JGI IMG/M metagenome (GOLD analysis project Ga0079224, IMG submission 80414) | Agricultural soil microbial communities from Utah to study Nitrogen management - Steer compost 2015 | ecosystem: Environmental > Terrestrial > Soil > Agricultural land | place: USA: Utah... | reverse complement strand
AGTTCTATGACGAGGAGTGTTTGCATGGCACTGAGTGCCGGTACCAGAAGGACGGTGGCCTGCCTGCTCGTAGGTCTCGGCGCGTTGCTGATCGTCATGGCGCTGCTGATCCCGACCTACACCGTCGGAAAGCTGGCCAAGACTCCTCTCGATCTGGAGATCACCACGATCGCGACCAGCCGGGAAGACGAGCCCAGCCTCGTGCTGGATTCGAAGTCGCTGACCGCGCCGGAGGGCTCGGCGAAGATCGACGAGAACGTGCCGCTGCTGTCGCAGCGCTTCGTCACCGTCGAGGAGCCCTCGGACGAGAACAAGATGACCGTCCAGGCGGGCCAGACGCTGCGCCGCACCGACCGTCAGGGCGACACCGGTCTGCTGACCGCCAGCATCGACCGCGTGACCATCGACCGCGTGTCCGGTGAGCCGGTCGACGACGAGCCCAACGGCTCGATCGCGGTCTCGACCAACGAGAAGGGCGAGTCGATCTCCGACCCCGTCCAGCACGTCGGTCTGCAGTACCGCTTCCCGATCGGCACCGAGAAGAAGGACTACCCGTACTTCGATCTCAACGCCCGCGCGACCTACCCGGCGGTCTTCATGGAGGAGACCGAGATCAACGGCACCACGGTGTACCACTTCCAGAACACCGTCCCGGCCACCAGCATGTACGACGTGGTGAAGGCGCCGACCAACCGGCTGACCCTGCCCGCCGCCAAGTGGGGCCTCGAGGGCGGCGACACCCCGGTCACGCTGACCCGCTACTACAAGAACGTGCGTGACCTGTACGTGGAGCCGCAGACCGGCACCGTCGTCAGCGGTGGCGAGTCGCTGCACATCTTCTACGGCCGCAGCGCCGAGCAGGAAGACGTGACCGCGCTGAAGTCGCACCTGGTGTTCGACGACGCGACCGTCGAGTCGCAGCTGGCCATCGCCAAGGACAACATCGACACCCTGAACACCTTCGGCCGCATCGTGCCGATCGTGCTCGGCATCCTCGGTGTCATCGCCCTGATCGCCGGCATCCTGCTCGGCATCCGCGGCGGTTCGACCCCGGCTCCCGCCTCGGCCGGCGGCTACGGCCCGCGCGGCGGCTCGGGCTCCTCGGCCCGCCCCGCTCCCTCGGCCCCGACCGCGCCGACCCAGAGCGCGGTGCGCCGCGGTGAGGACGACGCCCCCACCGAGCAGATCAAGATCGACAAGAAAGACCTCTGATCGCTCGCTGAACGCGACAGTGGCCCCCGGTCGACGAACCGGGGGCCACTGTCGTTTTCCCGGAGCTTCCAGAGCACGCAGGAGCGTCCGTCGGCGCGTCGACCGCGTGGACGGGTCCGGCTGCGCACGACGGGGGTGCGCGACGGGGTGGCGCGCGTCGGTGAGCGCTCGACCGTGCGTGCGTCGGCGCTCGACCACCCGAGCCGGCGGCTGTCCGCACAGCGACGGGGCGCCGACCAGGGCTCGACGGCGCGACCGGACGTCCGCCGGCATGCCCGTGCGCAGGAAGCCCGTCGCCACCCGGCCGGGCAGGGCACGGAGTTCGCCGCCACCCGGCCGGGCGGGCACGGAGTTCGTCAGTGCCCGACCGGGCGGGGCCCGAAGTCCATCACCCGACCGGGCAGGGGGCGAAGTCCATCACCACCCGGCCGAGCGGGGCACGGAGTCCATCACCACCCGGCCGGGCAGGGCCCGAAGTTCGTCAGTGCCCGACCGGGCGGGCGGCGGTGTTGCGCAGGGCGATGGCGACGACCAGCAGCGTCGTGGTGCCCGCGACGGCGACGGCGGTGCCGATGAGGGCGGGAGCGGTGCGGGCGAGCAGCACCATGAGCACGACTTCGACGGCCAGGCCGAGCCAGGTGAGCGCGGCGGGGGTGGTGCGGTCGACGGCGATCGCGGACAGGACCGCGCCCTGGAGCACGGCGAGGATCGCCCCGTGCAGGGCGAACAACCACAGCAATCCCTGGACGGGCGCGTAGTCCTGGCCGGCGAACAGCGGGGCCAGTGGGGCCGCCACCGCCGCGCCCGCCACCGCGAGGACGCCGAGCACCGACAGCACCGCCAGCGCGTCCCTGATCGCCTTGGCCGAGTGCGCCGGCTGCGCCATGCGCGGGTAGAGCACCACACCGACGGCCGCGGGCAACCAGAAAGCGATCTTGGCGGCGATCGCGCCGAGCGCGTAGCGGCCCGCCTCCGCCTCGTCCAGCACCATCCGCACCACGATGAGGTCGGCCGAGGACATGGCCATCAGCGCCGCCTGCACCTGCGCGGCGCGCAGCACCGGAAGGACGCCGACCACCGGGGCCCGCTCGTCCGCCGGGCCGCCCGTCTCCGCAGGCGGCGCGGTCCCGGCCGGGCTGTGGCCGTCGGCACCGGTCCTCGGCGCGTCGTCGGCGGCCGCCGCCCGTGCGTGCCGTTCCGGCGCGACACTCCCCGCCGCGACGTGACCCGGTTCCGTCACGGCCGGGGTCGCGGCGGGCGCGAACATGTCGGGGCCGGTCGTGCCCGCGAGCGCGCGGGCCAGGGCGGCGGCGGTGGCCAGGCCGAGCGCGGTGCCCCACAGGGCGGGGCCCGCGCCCGCGTTCGCGGCCAGCAGGGCGAGGGCGGGGACGACGCGGGAGATGCCGGCGAGCCCGAGCACCACGGCCAGCACCCGGAAACGGCGCTGCCCCTGGAGGATGCCCTGTTCGCCGGTGAGCAGCACCTGGGCGGGCGCGGCGGCCAGCGCGCCCGCGCACGCGAGCACGCCGACATCGAGGGCGAAGGTGACCACGGGGACGAGGGCGAGCGCGAGCGCGGCGACGATGGCCGCGCAGCGCCATTGCAGGGCGCGCAGGGCGGCGACGGGCGCGCCGCGCACGAACTCGCGGGCGACCACGTTCTGCAACGCCAGCGCGGGCACCGCGCACAGCAACTGCACGGCGAGCAGGCTGGCGAACTCGCTGTAGCCGTTGACGCCGAGCCAGCGGCCCGCCAGTAGTTGCAGCAGGTACCCGGCGACATTGGCGGTCATGGCGCCGGCCGTCACCAGAGTCATGTCCGCCACGAGCAGGGGACGGCGCGTGACGGACATGGGCCCATCGTCGCACCCCGGGTCCGGTGTCCGGGTCAGCGGCCCTCGGCAGCGGGACTCGGCGCAGGCGCGGGTGGCGGACCGTCCGGTGCGCCGGGTCCGTAGGGTGGCCGCGTGGACGAGGGCACGAGGCGGCGGGAGCGCGGACAGCTGCTCGTGGCGGGCGGATACAGCGCGGCACTGACCCTGCTGATCGGGGGCCCGCTGCTCGGGCCCGGCTACCTGCTGCTGCGCGACGCGGTGAGCACGCCGCGTTCGTACCCCACGGACTCGGCGCTCGGCCTCGGCGATGCCGCGCCTCGGGCGGTCCCGCAGGACGCCCTGCTCGCCACCGTCGCCACGGTGATCGACGGCGGGCTCGCGGTGAAGGCGATCCTGGTGCTCGCGCTGTGGGCGGCGGGTTTCGGCTCGGCCCTGCTGGTCCGCGCCCTGCTGTCCCGCACGACGCTCACCCCCGGCGCCGTTCCCCTGGCCGCTCAGCTGGTGGCGGTGACGGTGACCCTGTGGAACCCGTACGTGGCCGAGCGCCTGCTGCAGGGCCATTGGAGTCTGCTCACCGGCTACGCCGCCCTCCCCTGGACCGTCTGGGCCGCCCACCGCATCCGTGCCGCCGCCGGCCGCGGCGGGGCGCGGATGGACGGCATCGGCCGCTGGGCCGCCCTCGCCGCCTGCCTGGCCGTCGCCGGCCTCACCCCCACCGGCGCGCTGCTGGCTGCCCTGGTCGCCGTCGTGACCATCGGCGTCCGCCGCGTCCCCGCCACTCTCGCCCTGACCGCTGTCGCGTCGGCGCCGTGGCTGGTGGCCACCGCCCTGTCCGGCGGGGGCGCCGATCCCTCCGACCCGGCAGGCGCGAGCGCGTTCGCCGCCAGGGCCGAACCCCGTCTGGGCACCCTCGGCAGCCTCGCCGGCCTCGGCGGCATCTGGAACGCCGACGCCGTCCCGGCCTCGCGGACCACCCTGCTCGCCGCCGTCGGCACCATCGCCCTGCTCGCCGTGGTCGCGCCCGGCGTGCGCGCGACCCGCACCGCCCGCCGGGCGCCGTCCGGGTCGGTGGATCTCGGTCACGCCGGCGTCGAGGCCGCCGACGCGGATCCCGCGCGGTCGATCCGCCGGTCGCTGCTGTGGACGGCCGCCGCGGCGGTGGCACTGCCCGCGCTCGCGGCGACCCCGTGGGGCATCGCCGTGATGGAGGCGCTGCTGTCCGGGGTGCCCGGCGCCGGCCTGCTGCGCGACACCCAGAAGTACGTCGCGCTGGCGGTGCCCGGCTACGCGCTGTGCGCGGCGGCGGGGTGCCTGGTGGTGGCAGCGCGGGTGCGGCGGGCCGGGGTGGGGGCCGGGCTGGTCGGCGTCGCGTTCGTGGCGGCGGTGGTGGTTCCGCTGCTGGATCTGGCCTGGGGCGTGGGCGGGCAGATGCGGGCGGTGCGCTATCCGGCGGGCTGGGAACGGGTGGCCGCCGAGGTGCGCGGGCCCGCCGACGTGGCGGTGCTGCCGGGCGGGATGTTCCGCAAGTTCCCGGACAGCGGGACCGCGCCGGTGCTCGACCCGGCGCCGAGGATGCTGCCCGCCGACGTGTTGCAGACCGGGGAGCTGCGGGTGCGGGGACGCACGGTCGCGGGCGAGGGGACGCGGGCGGTGCGGGTGGAGCGGCTGCTGCTCGACGGTGCGCCCGCGCGCGAGCTGGCCGCGCGCGGGGTCGGCTGGGTGCTGGTGGAGCGCACCAGCCCGGGGCCGCTCGGGGAGTCGGCGCGCACGCTGGCCGAGCTGGAGCGGGTCTACGCCGACGACGATCTGGCGCTGTACCGGGTGCCCGCCCCCGCGGACGGCCCCTCGGCCGAGGCGGTGGCCGCGGCGGAGTACTCGGCCTCGCCCGCGCGGCGCGGGTGGGCGTGGGCCGCGCACGGCGTGTGGGTGAGCGTGCTGGTGGGCGGGGCGGCCGTGGCGGGCTGGGCGCGGACGCGCCGGGGCAGGCGGTCGCCGGAACCAGGCGTGTGAGCGATCAGTCCTCGGCGGGTCCGGCGACGAGCCCGGACACCCGCTCCCCCCTGGCCACCGCGGCGAGCACCTCGTAGGCCCCGTTCCCGGTCTGCTCCCAGGAGAACTCCTGCGCCCTGGCGCGCGCCTTCTCGCCCATGACGGTGCGGGCGGGCGCGTCGACGAGCAGTTCGCCCGCGGCTTCGGTGAGCTGGGCGACGTCGTCGACGAGCATGCCGGTCACGCCGTCGACGATGGAATCGGTCAGGCCGCGCGAGCTGCGGTACCCCACGGTGGGCACGCCGTGCTGGCCCGCCTCGATCACCGCCAGGCCCCAGCCCTCCTTGCGCGAGGGCATCAGGTGCACCCAGGAGCGGGCGAGCAGTTCGTGCTTGCGGATCTCGTCCACGTGACCGTGGAAGGTGACGATGTCGTCGATGCCGAGTTCGTGGGCGGTGGCGCGCAGGTTCTCCTCCCACCAGCCGCCGCCGATCACGTCCAGCCGCAACCCGGCGATGCGCTCGCGCAGGCGGGCGACGGCGATCAGCGCGTCCTCGATCTGCTTGTGCGGCACCAGTCGCGACAGCACCACCGCGCGCGGCTCGGGCGAGCGGGTGGCGGCCGAGCCGGTCGGCGCGCCCTCGGGCACCGGTTCGGCGCCATTGCGCACCACGGCGATGCGCTCGCGTTCGACGCCGAGCACCGCCAGTTCCTCGGCCGAGGGCAGTGAGACGGTCAGGTACTGGTTGTCGCGGTGCACGCGTGGTGACAGTCGCGACTCGATCCACCAGCCGATCCGGCCGATCAGCGCGCCCGCGACCGGCCACTGTTCCCGGTGGCCGTGGTGCACCAGCACCACCGAGGGCGCGCCGGCGGCGAGGGTGGCGAAGAAGGGGATGCCGTTCTGGGTGTCGATCACCGCGTCGGGGCGCACGCCGCGCAGCGGTCCGAGACCGATCCGGCCGAGCAGGATGGCCGCCAGGGCGCGCGGGTAGACGGTGTAGCGGCCGCCGCCGCGGCTGATGTCGATGCCGTCGATCCGTTCACGACGGGCCGCGCCCGGGTACCGGGCGGTGCGCAAAGTGACCTTGACACCCCGGGCGGCGAGCTGAGCGCCCACCTGTTCCAGATAGCGTTCGCTGCCGCCGCCCTGCGGGTGCCCGGAGTCGCGCCAGCAGAGCAGGAGGACTTCGCGCACGGTGGAGCTTCTCTCAGGATTCGGGCCCAGTGGGCACTCGGACATCGGGCTACACCCTAACCCGATGGGCCCCCGGGACGGCGCAGACCCGAAGTGCGCGGCGCCGGGTCTGTGAAAGGTCGGAAATCAGAGCATCGAATTTCTCTGAAATGCTTCCATTTCACAGTTCGGCTCGTTAGCCTCCGAAACACCCCCGATTTCTGGGGGCGGCCGGTCGACTACGTGGACTGGTCCGCACGATGAGGAGTAGTGAATGAGGAAAACGATGACCAGGACCGGCGGCGGCGCCGATTCCGGTTCCGGTATCGAGATCGACGGCCTGCTGGGCGCGCTGCTCACCCTGCTCGGCACCTCCGCCTCCACCGGCTCGGGCGCCAGCAGCGGCGTCGGCTGATCGACCGGGCGGACCCGGTTGCGCGCGGCTGCCGGGTCCGCCCGCGGGCGCGCGCGAGCGCCGGTGCGCGCTTGTGGAAAACTCGGCGCGTGCCGATTGCCGAGAGACAACGGTCACCGATCGTGGTGACGCCGCGGGCGGCCCGCGCGCGCTTCGCCCGCCGGGCGACCCTGCGCCGAGCACTGCGCCTGCTCGGCAGCTTCCGTTTCGAACAGAGCGACCCCGCGCTCTTCTACGGCGGCATCGCCGCCGACAGCGCCGCCATGCTCGCCGACTTCTACGCCGATCTGACCGGCGGCGACCTGACGGGAGCGACCGTCCTGGACGTGGGCGGCGGCCCCGGCTACTTCGCCGACGAATTCGCCCGCGCCGGAGCGCGTTACATTCCCGTCGAACCCGACCCCTCGGAGATGCACGCGGCGGGACTGAGCGTGCCTGCGGCGGTGCGCGGTTCCGGCATGGCACTGCCCTTCCGCGACGATGCCGTCGACATCTGCTTTTCCTCCAATGTCGCCGAACACGTGCCCGAGCCGTGGGCGATGGCCGACGAGATGGTGCGGGTGACCCGCCCCGGCGGGCTGATCGTGCTCTCCTACACCCTGTGGTGGGGGCCCTTCGGCGGCCACGAGACCGGCCCGTGGCACTACCTCGGCGGCGAGTACGCCGCTCGGCGCTACCGCCGCAAGCACGGCAAGGAACCCAAGAACCGCTTCGGCACCTCACTGTTCGCGGTGGGCGCCGCCGACGGGCTGCGCTGGGCCGCCAGGACCCCCGCCCAGGTGCACGCGACCTTCCCGCGCTATCACCCGCACTGGGCGTGGTGGCTGGTCCGGGTGCCCGTCGTCCGAGAGCTATTGGTGAGCAATCTGGTCGTCGTAGCGACGAAGCCGCACTGAGCCGAGTCGGCGCATCGACCGCCGTGGCGCGGGCGCCCTTGTGGCCCAGGGCGATTCGCGCATCGCCAGGCCCACCGTCTCCAGTGTCGTCAGACCGACCCGGCTCGCCAGCTGATCCACCGTCGCGACCGCTTCGGCGGCCTGCATGGCGGCCGTGGCCTGTTCCAGGGTCAGGGTGCGCCCCGGCAGGAAGGAGACGACCCACCCTCCGGCGCCGACACTCTTCGCCTGATGCTCGGTCTGATCGCTGGTCATCAGCGATCTGCCGATCACATGCAACGCCATAACCTGTCCTCCCCAGCTTATGAGTAGCTACAGCATCCACCCCCGGGCAACCTTTCGCAATAGTGCGTTCTCGCGAAAAGAGAACCGACAGGTTGGAATTCGTGCAGGTCAGAGGGTGTGAGCCGAACGAAACTGCAACAGGTTACAGACATAGCCGGGGCAAAACTGTAACGTGTTCTCATGCACTACGACAGCTTGTTCATCGGTGGCCGCTGGACCGCACCGGCCGGCTCCGAACGCCTCCAGGTCATCTCACCGGCCACGGTCGAACCGGTGGGCAGCGTCCCCGTCGTGACCCGCGCCGACGTCGACGCCGCGGTCGCCGCCGCCCGCCACGCCTTCGACCACGGGCCGTGGCCGTCCACCCCGCCCGCCGAGCGCGCCGAGGTCCTGACCAGGGCCGCCCGCCTGATCGAACAGCGATCCGGCGACCTGGTCGCGGCCCTGACCGCCGAGGCGGGCGCGACCATGCTGGCCGCGACCACCCTCAACCAGCTTCCCGCCACCGCCACTCTCGACACCTACGCGAACCTCGCAGGCACCTTCGGGTGGCAGGAGACGCGCACCGGCTCGTTCGGCACCACCAGGGTCAGCCGCGAGCCGCTCGGCGTGGTCGCTGCGGTCACCGCCTGGAACGTGCCGCTGTTCCTCGCGGTGAACAAGCTGGCGCCCGCCTTGCTGGCCGGTTGCACGATCGTGCTCAAGCCCGCCCCCTTGACACCGCTGAGCGCCAATATCGTCGCCGACATCTTCACCGAAGCCGGTGTGCCGGAGGGCGTGATCTCGGTGCTGCCCGCCGAGGCCGACGTCGCCGAGTACCTGATCGGCCATCCCGGCGTGGACAAGGTGACCTTCACCGGCAGCACCCCGGTGGGCCGCCGCATCGCCGCCATCGCGGGCGAGCAACTCAAGAGCGTCTCCCTCGAGCTCGGCGGCAAGTCCGCGGCCATCCTGCTCGAGGACTTCGACGTGAACAACATCCCGGTGCTCGCGTTCTCCGGCCTGATGAACAGCGGCCAGGGCTGCGTGGCCCAGACCCGCGTCCTCGTGCCGCGCAGTCGCTACGACGAGATCACCGACGCGCTGGTCGAGCACGTGCGCACACTCACCACCGGTGACCCGGCCGATCCGGCGACGACCTTCGGCCCGCTGATCTCCGAGCGCCAGCGCGAGCGCGTGGAGGGCTACATCGCCAAGGGCAAGGCCGAGGGCGCGCGCCTGGTGCTCGGCGGCGGCAGGCCCGAGGGCCTCGACCGCGGCTGGTACGTGGAGCCGACCATCTTCGCCGATGTGGACAACAAGTCGACCATCGCGCAGGAGGAGATCTTCGGCCCGGTCCTGTCGGTCATCCCCTACGGCGGCGAGGACGAGGCGGTCGACATCGCCAACGACTCGGCCTACGGCCTCGCGGGCTCGGTCTGGACCGCCGACATCGAGCACGGCGCGCGGATCGCCGCGCGGGTGCGCACCGGCACCTACGCGATCAACTGGTACGCCTTCGACCCGACCTCGCCGTTCGGCGGCTACAAGAGCTCCGGCCTCGGCCGCGAGAACGGCCCCGAGGGCCTCGACGCCTTCTGCGAGCAGAAGTCGCTGCTCATGCCGATGGGCTGGACCGGCTAGACGCCCGGCGCCGACGGATCCGCTGCCGCCGTTCCCGCCGAGGGGACGGCGGCAGTTCGGTGCGCGGCAGTACCGGTGCGCGGCAGTACCGGTGCGCGGCGGTACCGGTGCGCGGCAGTACGGTGCGCGGCTACCTCACTCGCCGGCGCGATCGGCGGTGACGAGCACCCGGATGACCGGTTCACTTCCGCGCATCGGCAGCGGATGGAGAGCGGGGTCGGCGGGCGCGTCGTCGACCCGCACCTCGTAGCCGGGCGGCAGGACCCGCCGCAATCGGTCCGCGGCCCGAAGGGCAGGCGTGCTGGCCGGTGTCGCGGTGGACGCCGGGGCTCCGGGAATGTCTCGTTCGACCATGCTCGGACCACCTCTCACATTGCCTGGGATTCTACTGGCAAATCACCGCGCAAGCGCGGGGACGAGAGTGAAGAATGCATTTTCACAGAACGTATTCATATGTGGCACAACACGATAGAATGACGCGGCGACGACATCCCCGTAACCGCAGGGCAATCGACGCGCGACCCTCGGCAACTTTCCGACGGATGGCAGCCGGATTACGCGACAACGAATTCCGCGCAGTGCACCGTCCAACCGTCCGCCGTTTTCGGCGAGAAATCCGCGAGCGAATACCGGTCCGGCGGGATCGGGCAACCACCGGCAACCGACTTCGGTAATACCGTCGCCCACCGGATTCAAACGGTCACAAGATCACGAAACGGTGTGCGAATTCCGGTCTCGGGCAGACGAAAGGCCCCGGAAGCGCGCTTCCGGGGCCTTTCGTCTGTCTCGGGGCGATCAGGCCAGGCGCTGCTTGAGCGCCTCGAACTCGTCGCGCACGCCGCTGGGCAGCTTGTCGCCGACGAACTCGAACCACTCCTCGATCAGCGGGATCTCCTGGCGCCACTCCTCCGGGTTCACCGCGAGCGCGGCGTCCACGTCGTCGGCGTCGACGTCGAGGCCGTCCAGGTCGAGGTGCGCAGCGCGCGGCACGTTGCCGATCACGGTCTCCTCGGCCGAGGCGGTGCCCTCGATGCGGCCGACGATCCACTCCAGCACGCGGGAGTTCTCGCCGAAGCCCGGCCACAGGAAGCGGCCGTCCTCGCCGCGACGGAACCAGTTGACGTAGAAGATCTTCGGCAGCTTGTTCGAGTCGGCGTTCTTGCCCAGCTGGATCCAGTGATCCAGGTAGTCACCGACGTGGTAGCCGAGGAACGGCAGCATGGCCATCGGATCGCGGCGCACGGTGCCGACCTTGCCCTCGGCGGCGGCGGTCTGCTCCGAGGACAGCGTGGCGCCCATGAACACGCCGTGCTGCCAGTCGAAGGACTCGGTCACCAGCGGAACGGTGGTCTTGCGGCGGCCGCCGAACAGGATGGCCGAGATCGGCACGCCCTGCGGGTCGTCCCACTCCGGCGCCAGGATCGGGCACTGCGACATCGGGGTGCAGTAGCGGGAGTTCGGGTGCGCGGCCAGCGTCTCCGTCTCGCGGAGGTACCAGTCGTTGCCCTTCCAGTCGATCAGGTGGTCGGGCTCGCCCTCGAGGCCCTCCCACCAGACGTCGTTGTCGTCGGTGAGCGCGACGTTGGTGTAGACGGTGTTGCCCGCCTCCATGGTCGCCATCGCGTTCGGGTTGGAGCTGTGGTTGGTGCCCGGCGCCACGCCGAAGAAGCCGAACTCCGGGTTGACCGCGTAGAGGCGGCCGTCCTTGCCGAAGCGCATCCAGGCGATGTCGTCGCCAAGGGTCTCCGCGCGCCAGCCGGGGACGGTCGGCTGGATCATCGCCAGGTTGGTCTTGCCGCAGGCGCTCGGGAACGCCGCGGCCACGTAGTAGGCCTTGTCCTCCGGCGAGATCAGCTTCAGGATCAGCATGTGCTCGGCCAGCCAGCCCTCGTCGTGGGCCATGGCCGAGGCGATGCGCAGCGAGTAGCACTTCTTGCCGAGCAGCGCGTTGCCGCCGTAGCCGGAGCCGTAGCTCCAGATCTCCCTGTCCTCGGGGAAGTGGGTGATGTACTTGGTGTCGTTGCACGGCCACGGCACGTCGGCCTGGCCCTCGGCCAGCGGGGCGCCCACGGAGTGCAGCGCCTTCACGAACGGGCGGTCGGCGCCCAGCTTCTCCAGCGCGGCCTTGCCCATGCGGGTCATCACGCGCATGGAGACCACGACGTACTCCGAGTCGGTGATCTCGACGCCGAGCTTCGGGTCCTCAGCGTCCAGCGGGCCCATGCAGAAGGGCACCACGTACATGGTGCGGCCCTTCATGCAGCCGCGGTACAGCTCGGTCATGGTCGCGCGCATCTCGGTCGGATCGACCCAGTTGTTGGTCGGGCCCGCGTCCGCCTCGCTCTTGGAGCAGATGAAGGTGCGCGATTCCACCCGCGCGACGTCGGAGGGGTCGGACAGCGCCAGGAAGGAATTCGGCTTCTTCTTCTCGTCGAGACGCTTGAAGGTGCCCGCCGCCACCAGCTGATCGGTGAGCCGCTCCCATTCGGCATCGGAACCGTCGGCCCAGACGACCCTGGTCGGCTGGGTGAGCTCCGCCACTTCCTGTACCCAGGCGAGAAGTTCGCTGTGCTCGGTCGGCGCCTGGCCGTCGGATCCACGAAGACCAGGAATGGTCGCTGAGGTCATGAAAACTCTCCTGAGATGGGCGGCTCACGGCACCCGCTACGGCCTGAGGACACGCGGCCCCGGCTCGGACGGCGCACCGAGGACGCAGCGGACGCCCGGGTTCCTGATTAGAGGTTAACGTGACGTGACGACTGGAACAGAGCCGGGTTGTGCAATATGTACCCATTCAGTGACCTATTCAACAGCCGCGACACCCTACGACTGTCGATTCGAGACCGGGCATCGGGTATCGGCGTCGGCTATCGGCCCCGGTTTGCCAGGTATTGCTCGAGTAGTGCGATGTCCCGTTCACATGCGGCCAATTGACCGGGACGTTCGGCGGCCGCGCGGCGTATCCGCGCCTCCAATTCCGCCACCCTGCGGTCGTTGTCGACGACCCGCTGCGCACAGGTCCGCATCACCTGTTCGGTGAGCGCGGTTTCGGTCTCGACCAGCGCGGTCGCCACCCGCTGCTCCAACTGGGCCTTCACCGTCACCAGCGCCTCGGCCACCCACTGACGCAGATGCGCGCGGTCGGCGACCTGCCTGCGGGCGCGCACCACCCACCAGGCGACCAGGCCGCCCAGCGCGAGGGTTACCGGAACGCTCGCCACCTCCAACGCGGGCACCAGCGACAGCGGCGAGACCAGCAACCGGCCGAGACCCGCGCCCGCCGAGGCGCCGAGCGCCACCATCAAGTGGTCTTCCACCCCCGTCGGCCTCGGTTCGGGGTCGGGGCCGACGCGCGGGGCCGGTTCCCGCCCGCGTCCCCGAGCCGGGGTGGAACGCGCGTCGAGCACCTCGGTGCCCTGGCCGAGCACCTCGGTCGGGCGGGGACCGGACTCGCCGTGGACGCCGGCCCGCGGAACCACCGGGGATTCACCGGGCGCGCGCACGTCCCCGGTGGCGGCCGGGGGGACGGCGGTGTCGACGCGCCTGCCGATCTCGCCGATGCGGTGGTCGAGAGCGCGGTCGACCACCGCGGTCAGGTCGGTGACGGCCTGTTGCAGGCGCAGCGGATAGTCGGGCAGCTCGGCGCGCGGCGCCCGGTCGATCTCGGCGCGGGCGGTGGCGTGCAGGGCGCGCACCTGGGCGCCGGTCTCGGTCATGAGGTCGACGCGGGCCAGGTGCAGCCTGCCGCGCAGCGTGGACATGGCCGCTGCCCTGCCGCCGTCGCGAGCCGCGAGCAGCGCGGCCCGCTCGGCGCGCCAGCGGGCGATCTCGGTGTCGCCGCGCAGCGCGGCCATCTGCTCGGCCACCCGGTCCCTGGTTTCGGTGACGACGCGGGTCAGCACGGCCGCACGGGCCTGACCGTCGTCGGCCGCGCCGCCCGCCGTCGCCGTGACCAGCGCGGCGTGCAGGGCGGTCAGACCGGAGCGGTCGAGCAGGGCGGAGTCGCCGGTGCGCGCCGCGGCGGCCAGCCGGGCCGAGACGGGCAGGATGTCGGCCTCGGGATATCCGTTGGCGGCGAGCACCGCGCGGTCGCGCTCGCGGACCTCGCGCCAGTCGGCGTGCGCGTGGATGTTGTCGATGGCGAGCACCACGGTGGTCCCGGCCGCGCGCAACCGGCCGATCAGCCCGATCGCGTCGGCCCCGATCACGCTGCCCGCGTCCAGCAGGACCAGCGCCGCGGCGGGCGGGGTGGCCGAGGAGCCGAGGGTGGTCTCGACGGCGGTGGCGTCGGTGAGCGCGTCGGTCAGGGCGACGCGCGGACTCAGCCGGGCCAGCTCGGTGCGCAACAGGGTCGTCCCCACGCCCGCCGGGGCGACCAGGGCGACCTCGTCGGCCGCGGCGCCCGGGGTGCGCAGAGCGCGCAGCAGCGCCGTCCCCTGCGGGTTCCATCGCGCGACGAGCGGTTCCAGCTCCGCGATGCCCACCGCGGGGTCGCGGCCCCGCGCATCCGGGTCCCCGGCCCCGGCCGCACCGGCCTGCGCGGCGGTCGCGTCCCGCTCAGCGGCCCGGTCGGAGGGGTCATCGGTGTCAGAGTCCGGCACTGCTCATTCGCCCCCACAGTCGGATGTAGCCGTTGTGCACGCGCAGAGCGGCGCGCCGTGCCGTTGGCGGCAGGTCGCTCGCGACGACGGCGCGCCAGCGGGCGGCTCGGGAGAGGGCGTCGTCGGCATCGGCGGGGTGCACGGCCGGATAGCCCGCGGCCAGGTGCGCGACCGAGGGGTGGGCCAGGCCTGCGCACAGGCCGAGCCAGACGGCCTCGTCGCCGGCCAGGTAGTCCTCGATGAGATCGCGGGCGCGCCCGCCCGCCTCCGGGACCGAGCGGGCGGCCAGCCGGGACAGCCGGTCGAGCAGGTCGCCGCCGCGCAGCGCGGCCGCCTGCTCGTAGCGGCGGTGCAGCAGGCGGTGCAGGGCGTCGATGCCGCTGGCGGCGTGCATCACCTGGAGCAGCGCCGGACCGCTCAGCCCGGGATCGTGGCGAAGGGCGGTGAGCGCGCAGGCGATGCCGTGGAGGTCCCAGCGGCGCAGCAGGGTCTCGCGCTCACGGGCCCGAGGTCCGGCGGGGTCGCCGACGAACAGTTCCGGCGAGAGGGTGAGGGTGGGATCGGCCTCGGCGGCCAGCGCGCGCAGCAGGGTCAGCTCCTCCTCGGTGACCGCGCCCGCCCTCGTCCTGGCGGCCAGCGAGGCCACCACCGGCAGCGTCGGCCTGCGCAGCTCGCGCCCGTACTGCTCGGCGGCGGCCACCGCGTCGGCCCAGGACGAGCCGATGGCATCGGCCTTGTTCAGCACCACCACGGTGTGCTGCGGGGGCAGCGCGGCCAGCACCCTGCGGTCGGCGGGCTGCGGCGCGCCCGCGAGCACGTAGACGACCACGTCGGCGTCGAGTTCGGGATCGGGGACGCCTGGCTCGTCGATCGGCGCGGTCTCCACCGCCGACATCAGCGCCAGCGCGCGCAGCACGGTGGTGCGGCCGGTGTGCGCCCGGCCGGTCACCTGGATGCGCGGCGGCTGCCGCCACAGTTCGGCGGCGCGGTCGGCCTGCTGGGCGACGGCGAGATCGCGGCCGCCGAGCGCGTGCAGCTCGGCCAGCAGCCGATCCAGTCCCGACTGTGTCTGCCCGCTGCGGGCGGTGGCTGCCTGCATCGTGATCACACCCCCTTCGACCGTGCGAATTCTGTCAGACGAACCCGCCACGGACAGGGGCAGCCGTCAGGACCCGGTGAGGTACTTGTTCACCGTGCGCGCCGCCCAGCCGGGCGCGTACTTCGCCGACAGCGCGAGCAGCTTGGCCTGGGCGCCGATCTCGTAGTGCACCCTGGGCAGCCTGCCGCGGCGGCGGGTCGCCTCCCAGATGCCCTTCGCCACGTCCTCGGCGGTCAGCCGCACGCCGAGCGAGCGGGTGCTGCCGGTCTCGACGCCCTCGACCATGCCGGTCGCCACGAACAGCGGCCAGATGGCGATCACCCGGATGTCGTGGCGCGCCCACTCCAGGTCCAGCGCCTCGGTCAGGCTCTTGACCGCCGATTTGGTGGCGCCGTAGGTGGCCAGCTCGGGCTGTCCGTAGATGGCCGAGGCCGAGCACAGGTTCACCAGCTGGGCGCCGGTGGTCTCGCGCAGGTAGGGGAAACCGTGGTGCGCGCCGGAGATCACCCCGTTCACGTTGACCGCGACCATCCGGTGCTGCTCGCCCAGGTCGATGTCCTCGAAGCGGCCCGAACGCAGGATGCCCGCGTTGTTGATCAGGATGTCGAGCCTGCCGTGGGCGCGGTGGAACTCCGCCAGCCGCTGCTGCCACTGCGCGTCGTCGGTGACGTCGAGCACGCCGGTCTGCACCGTGCCGCCCTCGGCCTCGATCTCGGCCGCCAGCCTGCCGAGACCGAGTTCGTCGATGTCGGCCGCGCCGACGACATAGCCGCGCGCGGCGAAGTGCAGGGCGGTGGCCCGGCCGATTCCGGCCGCGGCGCCGGTGACGAAGACCGTCGGAGAACTCATGGTCGCAGTGTAGTTCCGGGCGCACCGGCGCAGGGGGTTCCACGGCCGTCCGCGCCGGTGAAACCGGGCGGTCGGGGTTCGGTTGCTGAGCCGATGCGTCGATGCTGGACAATGGACACGTGAACGACGCCGCCAACCACACTGTCGAGTCGGTTCCGGGCAGGCCGTCCACAGCATCGGCCCCGCTCGAAGCAGGCAGACGATCCCCCACCGGCTCCCGGCTCTACCCGCGCGTGACCAGCTTCCGGTCGCGGCGCGGCGCGCTGACGCCCAATCAGCAGGCCGCCTGGGAGCGGATGTGGCCGAAGATCGGCCGTGAGGTGGGCGACGAGCCGCTCGACACCGAGGCGTGGTTCGGCCGCAAGGCGCCGCTGGTCGTCGAGATCGGCTGCGGAACCGGGACCGCCACGGCGGCGATGGCCAAGGCCGAGCCGGATGTGGACCTGATCGGCATCGAGGTCTACCAGCCGGGCCTGGCCCAGCTGGTGCAGGCCGTCGAACGCGACGACATCGGCAACATCCGCCTGCTGCGCGGCGACGCCGTCGACGTGCTCGAGCACATGATTGCCGAGGAGTCGCTGACGGGCGTGCGGGTGTTCTTCCCCGACCCGTGGCCCAAGGCCCGCCACCACAAGCGCAGGCTGTTGCAGCCCGCCACGCTCGCGTTGATCGCGAGCAGGCTGCGGCCCGGCGGCGTGTTGCACGTGGCCACCGACCACGCGGGCTATGCCGAGCACATCGCCGAGGTCGGCGCGGGCGAACCGCGTCTGACCGGCCTGAACGCCACCACCGGCGGCAGCGACGAGTTGCTGGCGCGGCGCTGCCCGATCGGCTGGCAACGCCCGGTCACCAAGTTCGAAGGCAAGGCACACAGGGCGGGCAGCGCCATCACCGAGTTCATCTGGGGCAAGATCGAATGATGAACATCGGTGCGACGGCCGACCCGGCCGGGGGTGTTGCGGGGGAGGTGCAGCCGACCGGAGCCGAGGGTTCCGGCGACGCCGCGGCGGACGTGCGCCGGGTGCTGCTGATCTGGGACGCGCCCAATCTCGACATGGGCCTGGGCGCGATCCTCGGCGGCCGCCCGACGGCGGCCTACCGGCCCCGCTTCGACGCGCTCGGCCGCTGGTTGCTGGCCCGCACGGCGGAGCTGTCGCGGCGCGCGCACAGCGGCGGCCGGATCGAGCCGGAGGCGACGGTGTTCACCAACATCGCGCCCGGCACCGCCGACGTGGTGCGCCCGTGGGTGGAGGCGCTGCGCAATGTGGGCTACGCGGTCTTCGCCAAGCCCAAGATCGACGAGGATTCCGACGTCGACGCCGACATGCTGGCGCACATCGAGCTGCGCAGCCGAGGCGCGGGACTGGCCGGGATCATGGTCGCCTCGGCCGACGGCCAGGCCTTCCGCGAACCGCTCGAAGCGCTGGCCGAACGCGGAATTCCGGTGCAGGTGCTCGGGTTCCGTGAGCATGCGAGCTGGGCGGTCACATCCGATACCCTCGAGTTCATCGATCTCGAGGACATCCCGGGCGTGTTCCGTGAACCGCTGCCGCGGGTTAGCCTCGACTCGCTGCCCGACGAGGGTGCCTGGCTGCAGCCGTTCCGGCCGCTGTCGGCGCTGCTCACCTCACGCCCCGGTCAAGGAGTCGCTTAGTGTTCACACGCTGGGGCGATCTGGTCTACCGTTTCCGCTTCGCCGTCATCGGCATCGTCACCGCGGCGCTGCTGGCACTGGGCGGCTACGGCTTCGGCCTGGAAGAACATCTCAGCTCCAGCGGATGGGACGACCCGCACTCCGAATCGGCGCAGGCCGCACGGATCGCCGACTCGGCCTTCGGCCGCGACCACAACAGCGACGTGATCCTGCTGTACACCGCGCCCGAGGGCCGGACGATCGACGACCCGGAGTTCCGGGACAAGATCGTCGACAGTCTCAACCGGCTGCCGCGTGAACACCCCGACCAGATCGCCAAGGTCAACGGCGCCTACTGGCCCACCGAGACCGGTCCCGGCGTGCCGCTGACCTTCGGCTCGCCGGACAAGAAGTACACCTTCGCCTCGGTGGCCATCGTCGGCGACAACGACACCGACATGGTCCGCAACTACCGCGAGGTCAAGGACGCCTTCGACATCGAGGGCGTGGACGTGCAGGTCACCGGCCTGCAGGCGGTGGCGGGCACGCTCAACGACACCATGGCCAGCGACTCGCGGCGCATGGAGATGCTGGCCATCCCCGCGGTCGCGGTGCTGCTGTTCTTCATCTTCGGCGGCCTGGTCGCCGCCGCGCTGCCGCTCATCGTCGGCGGCCTGACCGTGATCGGCGCCAACGGCATCATCATGGCGCTGACCAAGGTCACCGAGGTGAACTCCTTCGTCGGCAGCGTGGTGTCGATGATCGGCCTCGGCCTTGCCATCGACTACGGCCTGTTCATCGTCAGCCGCTTCCGCGAGGAGCTGGCCGAGGGCTACGCCCCGCCCGCCGCGGTGCGCCGCACGGTGATGACCGCGGGCCGCACGGTGGTGTTCTCCGCGACCATGATCGTGGCCAGCCTCGGCGGCATGCTGCTGTTCCCGCAGGGTTTCCTCAAGTCGGTGGCCTACGGCACCATCGCGACGGTGACCCTGGCGGCCCTCACCGCCATCACCATCCTGCCCGCCATTCTCGGCATCCTCGGCAGGCGCGTCGACATGCTCGGCCTGAAGCGCTTCAAGAAGACCAAGACGGCCGAAGAGGTCGAGAACAGCTTCTGGGGCCGCACCACGCAGTGGGTGATGCAGCATCCGCTCAAGATCGCGGTGCCGATCACCATCCTGCTGTTGCTGCTGATCATCCCGGTGAAGAACCTGGCCTTCGGCGGCATCAACGAGCGTTACCTGCCGCCGGACAACGACGTGCGCGTGGCGCTGGAGAACTTCTACGACGTCTTCCCGCTGAAGAAGACCGACCCCATCCAGCTGGTGATGGTCTCCGAGAACAGCGCCTCGGTGGGCAAGGTGTGGAAGCAGGCGGGCGAGGCGCCCGGCATTCTCGGCGGCTTCGGCGTGCCGAGCCGCTCGACCACCGAGCCGAACGTCTACCGGACCGAGGCATCGCTGGAGGACTCCGAGAACGCCGATCCGACCATCGACTTCCTTCGCTCGATGGACGTGCCCGACGACGTGCGGCTCTATGTCGGCGGTCAGCCCGCGATCACCAAGGACAGCGTCGACGCCCTGCTCGACCGGATGCCGGTGATGATCGCGCTGGTCCTGT
>Ga0079224_100003800_pt1 | contig 19234 bp, 19 predicted proteins | sample Stecom2015_FD_80414 | JGI IMG/M metagenome (GOLD analysis project Ga0079224, IMG submission 80414) | Agricultural soil microbial communities from Utah to study Nitrogen management - Steer compost 2015 | ecosystem: Environmental > Terrestrial > Soil > Agricultural land | place: USA: Utah... | reverse complement strand
TGTTGTAAGTGATGCCAGTAGGTTGTCGGTGTAATCATTACACTTGGAGAACCATCAATGATTAGAAGTACGTGTCCCTCATATAAGTGGGATGCAGCGGTATCTGGTCTTTCCGTATACCGTACTGTAGGAAATGGGTTCCAATGTCTACCACTTAAGTATTCTTCAATAGTTTTCTCTGCCATCGGAAGTCCGTCCGTATCTATTTCTTTCAACTTACTTTTAATATCTTCTACCCTACTACTGTCGGCGATATCTTCTAGATAACAAATACAAATGTCGGTCATGGACCTTCTACCAATCTGCATATACTCCATTCGCAGCGAGCGATCTCGTACTCTTCTTCTTGTTAAAGCAGTATTAAAAACAATCGTTTCTACATAACCATCTCTTGAACCTCTTACAACTCTTTCTAAGTCAGGTTCACCGGGGGAACGAACAGGGTAAGTTCTCGCATCGATAATAATAATCTTATTGATACCTTCTACCAACAATGCAGTTGGCCCAGCTAAAACAGTATCAGCTGCCTGATTTAGGTCGTCTACCTGATCCAATTCGATATAGGGTAAATATGTTTTGAGTAGCTTATTTAAAGTGTCAGGTTCCAATTGTTCCGGCTCTAGTTTCGCTAAGAATTTCATAATTAAATGAAGTATGTCATCTTTAGCAAACCCATCAATGAAGAACATGGACATTTTTCTACCAACATATTCTAAATCTAGATTTACAATATCGAAGCTCTTATCCACTTGTAACCTATCTTGCATATAGGAGTTGTTTTGTTCATAAGACGAAAATAAGGGTTGTTTTTCTTTTTCCATAATTCCTCCATGCAAAACTGTCTTCCATACTATTTTCTCTCCAACTAGTTATTCTATACACACGAGTCTAATCATAATCTATTAATTTTTGACATATAAATGTATAAACTTGTTAATCTACTTCTATTAATAAGGGGGGAAATGATGAAAAAGATTATACTAATTCTATTTTTTATTACTCTTACATCCGTAGGAATATACTTTGCAAATGGGATGAAAAGCTCTCCAACCATTACTTATTTTCCCATTGATTACGGGACTGGCTTTGAGGTTTCAGAGACTTCCTTACAACTCGATGATGTTATGGAATCCTACAATGTATTGTGGAATGTTCATTCTAAGACAGAAGTCCCCATGTATTTGAGACAAGATGTATCTTTGCTTTACAAAGATGGCATGTTACATGGGATGCGTAGCAAGTGGAGAGAAAACACGGACTCTATTTCTTTTTCCGAACGTACTTCAGACAACAAGAGTAGAAAATGGGAAGCAATATCTTTTCACTATGGGGAAATTCACTCGGACGAAACCATTAATAGCACACAACATTTATCTCATGACGAATTGTACGTCTTAAAGGAAAATAATCAGTTCTTAGGTTTTCATAAGTACAACAATGAGAGTAATCTAATTTCACTAGATAAGGAAATAAAAAAGAAACTATTAGCTCATTGGCAAGATTTATTATTTTATTTTCATATCGATATGAATGATTACCATCTAGTACCACTTACGAGTCTCTATTTATATCAAGAGAATCCATTACCTAACTTGGATCAAGAAACTACCAACCGAGTTATGGGACAATTATGGGAAGGACTTTATAAGAATTATATTATTCCATACATCGATACAACGGAAACACTAGATAGCTATGTTCCATTGATACTTATTGATAAGGAAAGCGAAACCTTACTTGTTTTATTTGAAATGAATGGAAAGAAAGAAAAGTTGATACAAAAAATCGGAAGTTAAGTATGTAACTTAACCTCCGATTTTTTTGCCTGTTATGGTTTCGTATAATTCCTCTATACGTTCGTCTGATGGATTAGCTTGGTAAGCTTTTTCAATCATTTCAATTGCCTTCTCATCCCCAACTTCAGCATATAAAATTGCTAAATTATAGTAAGCTTCTGGAAGATCTTCTGGCTTATCTAACTTTTCAATACTTTTTTCTAAGTCTTCGATCGCCGGTTCCATTTCGTTTAAGTGAATATAAGCGTAAGCACGTTGGAAAAACAAGATTGCCTCAAAGTCTCCTGGATTTTGAAGTCCTTTTGTTGCACTTTCAATTACTTCTTCAAACTGTTCCTCTTGAATGTAATTCTCAATTTTCATTAACTGATAGCTGACACTATTTTCATTCTGTTGCATGCCGTACGAAAACACTGCCAAAATAGCAACAACATAGATAATAAGAGCAGCTAATTGTACTGGAAAGTTTCGTTTCTTTGGAAAGTGGACAATTCCAGCTGCGATAAATCCTGCAATTAAACCACCAAAATGTGCTGACACATCAAGTTGTGGAAGTGTAAATCCTAAGATAATATTAATTCCTAAAAGTACCAATATATTCGAACCAATTGTTTGGAAAAAAATTCGTTTATGGAATATCCCAAAATATATAAACGCTCCAAACAAGCCGTATAAAGCACCTGATGCACCCGCAGATATATTAGCAACGAATACAAAGCTAGCAATACTGCCTCCTATACCCGCAAGAAAATAAACTACCAAGAATCGAAATGAACCATAAATACGTTCTGCTAATGAACCAAAATAATAAAGAAATAACATATTTGATACAAAATGTAATAGTCCTATGTGTAAGAACATGGATGTGATTAAACGCCACCATTCACCATCTACAATGAGCGGATTAAGTTTAGCACCAAATTCAATTAAGGTTGAGGTATTTTCACTTCCACCTTTAAATTCAAGTAGTAGAAATAGTAAAGTATTAATTGCAATTAATAGATACGTGATAAAGGGTTTACCATAGGTAAAAATGCTTTCTTCATTCTTTTGTTTTTCCTGTACTTTATGGAATAAATCAATCTTATATTGTTGGATTTCATTCTCTATTTGATCTATATCTTTTTCATCAGAAATCTCATTAAAGCTAATGGAAATATTTTTTTCTAATCTATTACGTTCAGATACTATCTCATTTCCAGATAAATAATAAATGTTCATTTTAATGGGGTTTTTTTCTTGTACTATCAAAGTTTTTTTTAGCATTTCCCAACTATCTATAGGTGTATGTGGGGATATATAAACATTATGTATTTCGATATCTTTGCCTCGGAGCATTTTTTTCATCGCTCTAGTCTTTTGGAATACAATACCAATATCTTTTTTAAGATGATTTTTCCAATCGAAACCTGTTGTTGAGATTCTTATGATGAAAGAAGTCTTATTTAGATATTTCTCCAACCAAATTTCCTCTACATTATTATTTATATATATAATATCATAGCCATGTTGCTCAGCTAATTGATTCGCATAAGTGTACATCATGTAGCTTGCTTTTTGTTCCATCAATTCCCCTCCCTTTTCCATAATAACAAAATCCTAAGATAAATGCTTTAACGTACGTTACAATAAACATAAAAAAAGAACTGTTTAGACAGCCCTTTTTGAGGAAACTTAAGACGTTGAATCTGAAGTCTCATTAAAAATACTTGGAAGAATATTTTTTCGAATAGAAGGTAAGTTCATGGAAATGGATACCGCCATTCTTCTTAAAAAGCTGACAGCTAACATAGCGTTCATAAGCTTATAACGCCACTTATATAGCACTGAAACCGCCGCTACAATTCCTGTTAATATTACAAATAATCTCATCTAAACACCCCTTTATAAGGTTTGGTGTTACTAGTCTTTTCATTCTAAGGTAAAAATATTCGGGACTTTTACTTAACGAAACCATCTTCTGTCAAAAGATGTTTAACGGGAATATCAAATGATTGAGATGGTACATTATCTGTTAGTTGGCATTTGCTTAATAAGGATACAGTAGTACCTTCATAATTATCCAAGAAACGATCATAATATCCACCTCCAAAACCAATACGATAACCATGTAGGTCAAATACAATTCCAGGTACAATAATTAAATCCATTAAATGCTTAGAAATTTGGTTTTGTTCTACTGGTTTAGGTTCTAATAGATTATAATAAACTGTTTCTAATTCATTGAAGCTGTGTAAACGATAAAAATCAAGTCTCTTTCCCTTGGGATCACATTTTGGTACTGCAATGGTCTTACCTTGCTCCCAACCAGCTTCAATAATTTTACTTGTATCCCACTCAAAACCTCTTGAGATGGTTATTCCAATTATATCCGATTGTTTCCATAGGTCAGATTGTAATAATTGATTATGTAATATTTTATTAACTTCATTTTTATGTTTTGGACTTAAATTTTTAAGTACATTGATTGTTTGTTTTCGTAGTTCTTCTTTTTTCAATTCCTTCCTCCCCTTATATAAGAAAAAGCTCGCTCTATAAAATAGGAGCAAGCTTCTTTTATTGTGAAATTATTTAGTTTCACGGTGTAAAGTGTGTTTTTTAAGACGTGGACAATATTTCATAAGCTCAATACGCTCAGGATTGGTACGCTTATTTTTTGTAGTAATGTAGTTACGTTCTCCTGTTTCAGTACAAGCTAAAGTAATGTTTACGCGCATGTTTTTCCCTCCAAACTCATCAAGACTTGCATTAATCGCATGTATTAGTTCATTTCAGACTAGTTAATAATAGCAGATGTTTGGCAATCAATCAAGTGTATGGAAAAAATTTATGGTTTATTCATGTCGAATTATATGATATAACTAGTATTGTATATGAAATGGAGGTAAAAAGAATGATGATTTTTGTTTCAGGAGCAACTATCGCAATTATAGCAATTGCTTTATTTATACTATCCTTTTTCTTAAATGACCGTTTTGAGAAAATTGAGAGTGAATTAGAGCAATTATCGATCTCAACAATGCAGGATACGTATCAATTAAAGAAAAAAGTAAAAGTGTTAGAAGAAGAATTATTAACTGAGGATTTTGAAACAACTGATATCTATTAATCTATAAAGGTAAAGGTGGATAACATGAAGCAACCGATACGTGCATTTGCTGTTGGTTTATTTACTGCAGCAATCATAATGTTGATTGTCAATTATTTCTCAAATGGCTCTAAACAAGAATTTTCCGAAATGCCAATAGAAGATATTGTCAATGAACTAAAAGAAAAAGGTTACCGAGTTCTATCGGAAACTGAATATATCTCTCTATCAATGAACGGTGAGGTAGCGAAGAAAGAAACGGAAATTGCATCCTCAGATTCCGAGAAGGTTGACACAAAAGATGAAGAAGTAGACACTAATGAATCAACCGAAGGTACCGAAACAAATGAAGAGAATACAGAAGAAGAAACGAATAATCAATCCGATTCTACAGAAGAAACTGATAACAAAAAGGAAGAAGAAAATACAAAGAATTTTACACTTGTCATTGAATCTGGTATGCCTTCTTCATCAATCAGTAATGAGCTAGAAGCTAATGGTATTATAGATGACGCTGCTGAGTTCATTAGTTACCTAGAAGATGAAGGATATGCTGTTCGCATTCAACTTGGTGAATTTCAATTATCAAGTGATATGAGCTATTTTGAAATTGCAGAAGCATTAACAAAATAAGAATATTAATAGAGGTGTTATCATGGATCATGATAACACCTCTTTATATTAATCGTTTAGATCAACTATTTCCCCTTTAACTAGGAACAAAATACTCTCTCCAATATTTGTAATATGGTCAGCAAATCTTTCAATATAACGGGCACTAAAAGCAATTTGCATCACATATTGCACTTGCTCTGAATTATTTGCTGTTTTCCCTAGCATATTCGAAATGACGTTCTTATATAATTTGTCAACTTTATCGTCCATTTCTGCTAACTTATGTGCAACAGAAATATCCTCATTTTGGAAAGCGCTGATAGCAGTTTCTAACATAACTAAAGCTGTATCACGCATTGTGACTAATTCTTGTGGAAGTTCCGCTTGATAATGATCCCCCAACCGAATAGCCGCTTTTGCAATATTCTTCGCATTATCACCCATACGTTCAATATCGGTTACAACTCGAAGGGCAATGATCAGTCTACGTAAATCTGTAGCAACAGGAGATTGTTTCGCAATTAATAGAATCACTTTATCATTGATTGCCGCTTCTTCTTTATCAATTAATTTATCATCATTAATTACTTTATTTGCTAAATCGATATCTTGATTAAACAAGGCATCCATCGATCCTCTAAGTGCCTTATTTGCTCGTTTTGCTAATTGAATAATGTCACGATCTAATTCTTCCAAATCGGAATGAAATTGTTCTCTACTTCGCATGTTATCGCTCTCCTATCAAAATGGTAACCATATTCTTATAATAAGACCATTATATAAAGAGCATATTAAATCAATGTAAAATTATTGTAAATTCGATAAAAATACCCTAAAACCTCATAAGGCTTTAGGGTTATTCTTATTCATTATCTTGTTTTTCTTCCTCTTCCTCACCTTCTGTATTTTCCTCTGTAGATTCCCCTTTAGCTCTTTTTTCTTTAAGTGAGAAATAGGCATCAAATATTCTACGAGTTATATCATGGTTTATGGAAGAGGTTGAGTTTTGATTCAGGTTAGGAACAACAACAGATAATGCAATCTCCGGATTATCATAAGGTGCGTAGGCTACCATGGTTAAATTAATCGTGTTAGCAACTAACTTACCATCTTTATAGATTTCATTCTCGGCAGTACCTGTTTTCCCAGCTGCATTAAAGTCAGTACCTTTAAAATAATTATAGGCTGTTCCTCCCGGCGCTTGAAACACTTGACGGAATCCTTCCTGTACACGCTTTAGATTGGATTCGCTCATCTCAATTTTATTAAGAATTTTCGTATTCATGCTGCGATAGACTGTCCCAAGATTATCTATTTCTGGTGTTGGATTACGAACTTCCTTCAAGAAATGAGGCTGAAGTCGATATCCGCCATTGGCTATTGTAGAAACGTACTGGGCCATTTGCATAGCTGTATACGTATCATACTGACCGATTGCAAAGTCTTGAAATAGACCTGCTGCACCAGCAATATTGGTTGGTCCAACAAAACCTTTTTCCTCAAATGGATAGTCAACCTTAGTTAACGCTCCTAACCCAAATTGTCTAAAGTAATTACGCATTTTGGTATAAGCTAAAGGATTAAAAGTTACTGATTTACCATATTGATAATTATATTCTCCACCCATCTTCATCGCTATATGAAACATATATACGTTGGAAGAGCGTCTTAATGCATCCAGATCATTTACATATCCTAGATTTGTCCATGAGGACTTGATTGGAGTTCCAGCAATTTTAACAGGCTTATCTTGTAATCCATCCCCAGGTGAAATAACACCAGATTCATATCCTGCTAGAACAGTTGCACCTTTGACAATGGAACCCGGTCGATGAGCATCATATAATGTTTTATAAGCAGAATCCACGATTTTATCTTTTTCTGCTGCTTCCGTTTCAGGATCATCATAGTAGCTCTGTCCGGATACTGCCAATAATTCTCCTGTATTTGGATCCATTACAACAGCCATTACATCGCGTAAATATCTTTCTTTTCCACCATTTTTTTTGAGTTCATCACGGAGTATTTCATCCACCATTTTTTGGAACTCCATATCAATAGTCAATACTAGATCTTTTCCACTCTCTCCCGAAACGATTACATCAGAATCTAGAATGACCCCAGATTTACTCATCGTGTACTCAACTTGTTCTTTACGACCTCGAAGTAAATCTTCATATTGTTGTTCAAGACCGCTAGTACCAACTCTGTCATTCCTGTTGTATCCCTTGGCTAAATAATAATCAATATTTTCAGCGGGTACACCTTCTTTTTCAGTTGTAATATTACCAATGATATTTTTTAAAGTTTCATCATTTGGAAATTCCCGAACCCAGTCTGTTGTAGCATTGATTCCTGGTAATTCAGACAAATGTTCCGCCACCCTTGCATATTCCTCAGGCGTTACATTCTCACTTTTAACGATTTGAGGTGTTAGAGCATAAGCTCGATCTAGTTCTTTCTTTATCAAGATAATTTCTAAATCTTGCATAGTTAGATTCTCATATTCATTTACTGTTATTCGTTTTAAAATCGTTTTATATTGGTCTGCAGGTTTTAAATCTGCAGCTTCTTCTGGTGTTAATCTACTTTTGGCTTCCTCTTCATTTTCAAGGTACCAATACTCTTTTTTATCCCGATCCGTTATCCGATTGATTTGTTTTTCTCTTTCCTCTTTATCTGGATGAAACATATCAATAAATTGTGAAAGCTTCCTAGCAACTGCTATTCTATCCTGTGCCTGGACGCCTTTTGGTGGTGTATAAGTAATTGCATACATGGGTTTGTTTTTTGCAATCACATTATAGTTACGATCATATATTTCACCTCGAGGTACAGGAACTTTCGTCGTATCTTGTGTCGTTTTATCGATTTCCTCCTGAAAACTTTCCCCATTAAGGATTTGAACAACTCCTAGCTGCAGTATTAATACCGCAAACAAAATAAAAACGACAAAAAATAATATATTTAAACGAAAGGGAAGTTGTGCTTTCTTCTTTTTTTCTTTTTTCATGTTTCTTCCCCCCAATACATGTATGTTAATTAAAAATCTCTAACTTTCATTATATCATTTATTGAATTAGATATTAACGGTTTTTTTCGTCTGAAACCTGATCTTTAATCAATACTTCTTTTTTATTTGGGCCAGTTAAATAAATTTGACGAACAAAGAAGTAAACACCCAAATGCATAGCCCCAAATACAATGAGGAGTATAGGAATGATATTTTCCGTTTCCCAAAAAGTGATGCCTAATATAAAGAATATAATGGATGTAACCCGTCCAATATTTAGAAACAATTCCCTCACGACTATATATTCAATTCTAAGTTCCGCTGCCTTCCATGCCTTACCAATTACATCGTATGTCATTGAAATATAAGGTACATTCACAATAGGGTAGGCAATACCTATGATAATACCGTAGATAATCAACGTCAGATAGCTTGCATGAGAAATAATAATAAATAGGGAAAGATAAAGCATTAAACTACCAATTAAAATTGCTTTTTTACGTGTTGGTGGTTTTATCAATTTTGTAGCCAGAAAGTAAAATACAAACGAAAAGCCTGAAAAATATAAATTAAACATTCCAAGAGATAGTTCACTCTGCGTTACAATATATACCCATATTGTGATGACAAAAAGGAATATCCCCTCACGAAAACCTTGGAATAGATGTGCATTTAAAATACGACTCCAGTTTTTATTTTTTTTTCTCTCCTGGACTATTCGTCTAAATAAATATACCCCTTCAGCAGGTCTTCTTTTCAAAAACAGGCTACAAATAACTGCACAAATGAACAATATAAATGATACCGTGAATATCGTACTATATCCAATATTAGCTTCCATTTTAGATATAATAAACCCTGCAGAAAATGGTCCAATCATTCCACCAAATGACTGTAAAACTCCAAGGAAACCGTTGAAAAAGTCTCTCGTATCTGGTTCAGTTATTTCAAATGTTAGTACATTAAATGCTAACCAATAGAATCCATAACCGATCCCCAAAAGACTACCTAATAATATATTGAAATAGGCTGCATTTTCTCCAATCATTAGTACCATTAAAAAAAATAGCGATAAAAATATGACTCCTAGTCTCAACACAATAACTCGGTCAACTTTTTTCGCAATCTTTCCAGCAATTATAAAGGTTACAGGTTGTAAAATAAATATGGCTAAGTTGTAAAATGCTATCGTAAAGTAATTGCCATCAGCCTGCTTCCATAAATAAATATTGACAAATGTATTGGATAAATATATCCCTAACGAATATAAACCACCAATTACTAACAATAAGATTAAATCTCTATTTATTTCTGTTTTACCAATTACCGTTTGTAAGGTTTTATGCATGTTGAATTGCCCCTTTTCTCTCTTTTCTTAGTGTAAGCAATTCAAACCGGAGATATACGAAAAGAAAAAAGAAGAGTGACCAATAGAGTTTATACTCATTCGGACACCCTTCTCTTACAGTTAGAGACTATTTATTTAGCTTCACTTAAGTTTTTTGCTACTTCATCCCAATTAACAACATTCCAGAATGCTGAAATATAGTCAGGACGTCTATTTTGGTAATTTAAGTAGTAAGCATGCTCCCAAACATCAAGTCCAAGTAAAGGAGTTTTACCTTCCATTAATGGAGTATCCTGGTTTGGAGTGCTTGTAACTTCAAGTTCACCATTATTAAGAACTAACCAAGCCCAACCTGAACCAAAACGGCCAGCAGCAGCAGCAGCAAATTCTTCTTTAAATTTATCAAGACTACCAAATTTAGCGTTAATCTTTTCAGCTAGTTCACCAGTCGGTTCACCGCCGCCATTTGGGGAAAGAACTTTCCAGAAAAGACTATGGTTAGCATGGCCACCACCATTATTACGTACTGCTGTACGAATATTCTCAGGTACTGCATCAAGATTACTTACTAGATCTTCAATAGACTTAGCTTGTAGATCTGCATTCCCTTCTAGCGCAGCATTTAATTTTGTAACATAAGTATTATGATGCTTTGTATGATGGATGTTCATTGTTTCTTTGTCGAAGTGTGGTTCTAATGCATCATATGCATAAGGTAATTCAGGTAATTGATATGCCAAAACGAACTCCTCCTTAAATTTTATATAGATTACAAGGATATAATACCCTTTATTTGAAAGGTTATCACGCGTTACCATATCTTGCAAATCATTTGCCTAGATTACCCAATTAATTAAGTAGACGAAATATGAAAGATGATAAACATTTAGGTGAGTAGTTAGCATCGATATTAAGCAAAATAAAAAAACAAGCCATAAGCTTGTATAAAATGGTGGCTCGGGACGGAATCGAACCGCCGACACACGGATTTTCAGTCCGTTGCTCTACCGACTGAGCTACCGAGCCTTATGTTATAAAGTTAATTTATGAAGCAAAGCTCGTCGCTCTACTGGTTAATCAGATGAAATTATGTATGGAGGAGGTAGAGGGATTCGAACCCCCGCGCGGTTTGACCCGCCTGTCGGTTTTCAAGACCGATCCCTTCAGCCAGACTTGGGTATACCTCCCGAGTTTTTATGGTGGACCCTGCAGGACTCGAACCTGCGACCGATCGGTTATGAGCCGATAGCTCTAACCAACTGAGCTAAGGGTCCTTGTAAAATATTATATGGGGCGATCGATGGGAATCGAACCCACGAATGCCGGAGCCACAATCCGGTGCGTTAACCCCTTCGCCACGACCGCCATGATGTAAATTATCTAAAGTAAATGGTAGCGGCGGAGGGGATCGAACCCACGACCTCACGGGTATGAACCGTACGCTCTCGCCAGCTGAGCTACGCCGCCATTTAATTTGGCTCCACAGGTAGGATTCGAACCTACGACCGATCGGTTAACAGCCGATTGCTCTACCACTGAGCTACTGTGGAATATTGTTGATTAAGAATACTAGGTTACTACTTTTTAAGTGGCACGAGATATAATTTATCATATCTCGGCACGGTTGTCAACTACTTTTTTTAAAGTAAAAGTAAATATGTATTTGAAAACGACAATATTTACTATAACACCTTTACAATAATAATTCAATATAAAAATAGTAAAAAATCTTACCATTTTTTTCTATATAGACTTTAACAATTCTCCTTCATTTATTTCCAATTAATTAATTAATTAATTATACCGCTTTCATTAGTTACTATTGATAGAACCTGTGCAGTAAAGACTTTTGATTGGTCCATCATACTAGCTACAGAAATACTCTCCGCTTTACACTTTATAATGAGGTATTGGTAGTAGTTACTGCATAGCTTCTATCTACTCTTTGAAGATTATCCATACATACATTTTTTCAAAAAAACAGTCTAAATAAAAAAATGGATTAGAGAAATTCTAATCCATTTTTCAAATTACTGATCGGCTAAAACAGACTCCGCAATATTCACTGCATGGTCGCCAATACGTTCAAGGTTTGAGATGATATCAACAAATACAATTCCAGCTGATACACTACATTCCCCTTCATTCATTCGAATAATATGCTTTTTACGGTAATTACGTTCCATTTTGTCAATTTGGTCTTCTTTTTGCATAACAGCAAGCGCTTCTTCTCTATCTTCTTTATCAAGAGCATGAATAGCTTGTTTTACTGTAGACATCGTTAAATCGAACATATTATTTAAGTCTTCTTGAGCCTTATCCGTTATGACTACTTTATTAGATATTTTATAATCGATTAATTCGATAATATTCTCGAAATGGTCACCAATTCTTTCAATATCACGAACAGAATCCATTAACAACGTATGTTTTTCACTTTCAAATTCAGATAATGAACCACCAGATATATCAATTAAATAGTCAGTAATGCTCCGATCCAAACTGTTAAGTGCACCTTCTATTTGCATGGCCAAATCAGAATGTTTGGTCTGGTTTGTGGTCAAATATAAATTAGTTTCTTCTAACCCCTGGTGTGCATATTCGCCCATTCGCACAATTTCAGCTTTTGCTTGGTCTAATGCTAATGCTGATGACTGTTGAATAAAAATCGGATCTAAGTGTTGTGGTTTATATTCAATCGTTGTATCTTTACCAGGAACAAGCTTAGTTACAATCCATGCTAATACAGCAATGAACGGGAATTGAATGATTGTGTTCATAATATTAAAGCTACCATGTGCAAACGCAATCGTCATTTCCTCATTCAGTGAAAAGATATCTTGTAAGTAAATTACATATCTTTCAAATAACCCAAGTATGAGCAGAAATATTATAGTACCAACAAGGTTAAAAATAACATGTACACCCGCAGCTCGTCTTGCAGCCACAGAAGCACCTAGAGATGCCAGAACCGCTGTTATCGTAGTACCTATGTTATCTCCAAATAATACTGGTAAAGCAGCATCTAATCCAATAGCACCTTCTGAATATAATCCTTGTAAAATTCCAATGGTTGCACTAGAACTTTGAACAATTAAAGTAAATAATGTACCAATTACTACCCCTAAAACCTCATGTTCACTCATGCTAATCGTTAGATCTTGAAAGGCCTGTAAGGAACGTAAGGGTTTCATACCACTGCTCATTAATTCAAGCCCGAAGAATAACGCTCCAAATCCGAATACTGTTTGACCTACTGCAGTTACTTTTTGATGTTTAAAGAAGAAAATTAAAAAGGCTCCTACTGCAAGGATAGGTAACGCATATTCACCAAGGTCAATACCTATAATAAACGCCGTTACCGTTGTTCCTATATTGGCCCCCATGATAACACCTATAGCTTGTCTAAGCGTCATAAAACCAGCATTAACAAGGCCTACGGTAAGTACCGTTGTTCCAGAACTACTTTGTATTAATACTGTTACAATTATACCAGCAAGTACCCCTAGAAATGGATTACTTGTAAAACGGTCTAATATATCTCTTAGACGATCTCCAGCAGATTTTTGTAACCCATCGCCCATAAATTTAATACCTAATAGAAATATACCTAAACCACCGATGAATTCAAAAATCAATTTCTGTACATCTATTTCCAATGGATATTCTCCCCTTTAAAAAAGTTGTCGTATGTATTCCCTTTTTAACACACCCTAACCATTATTGTAAAAAGTCCGCGATTTGTAAAGTAATTATGAAAAACTTTACAATAAATTTACATTAACTAGTTTGGAAGTTCGAAATCAATAACCTAATAAAAATAGTTTGCCTTAAGTCAAAAAAAAAAATTCTTAGGAGATTACGCCTAAGAATTTCTTTTGGGTTCAACAAGTATTTTAGTACCATCAACTTGCATAACCATTATTTCAGTTCCTTTTGGTATCCATTGTCCATTCGATACAGCACTATAGTCTCTAGAACCGATACGGATTGTACCAACCGGACGCATGTCATTTAATGTTATACCTTCTTGGTTTAGTAATGTTCGATACTCCTTATTAATGGAGTTATAGCCTGCTTCGCTTGTTAATTGATCTTTTAAGGTTATTTTATTCCACATATCTCTTCTTTTGAATACTTTTAAGAAAAATAGTGAGCCGCCTGCACCTAGTAAGACACCTAGAACAGCATATAATCCTGCCGCAAAATTCGGGGCTGGGAGTGCTACTGAAGCTAACATGCTTGCAGTACCAATTACAGCCAAAGTCCCATCATTTAATACTTTACCATCAATAATAATTAAAAGAATCCCAATAAAATAAATGATTAGCATAAGTATAAGAGAGTCTGTTTCCAAATATACTGAGAAATATACAGTAATAAATCCAATACCTAATAATGCAAATATACCACGCATATTTACTAGTACTTCACCAAGTAAAAATAATGTACCTAATCCTGTAATAACTAAAGCAATCCATTCTTGAGAAAATATTTCCATATTCTTCTCCCTCTCAATATGTTCTTTCTTTATATACGTATTATGATAATAATTGGTTTCAAATAAAGGAGTAATATGATGAAAAAGACGATTATTAATATTTTCATTATACTATTATTAGTCAGTATTTATAAAGATTTAACGCTTGGTACAGATATATCCCATAATATTAAAAGAGAGGATAACCCAACTGAAGGATTGGATAAACAGGCGTTTGATATATTGAAAGTAAAGATCGAAGCTGGGGATACTGTTTTAACCGTGATGGAGAAAATAAATCCGTCATTAAGTGATTTAAATATAGAACAAATTATGGAGGATTTCTCCTTGTTAAATCCAAATATTGACCCAAACCATTTGCAATCTAATCGATTTTATTTCTTCCCAAAATACAATTAAAAAAGAGGCCAGGTAAAATCCTGGCCTCCTTCATTTAAACAAATGGCAATATAAATAGTGTAATCAAGATCGAAATTGCTCCAGCTGCTATAGCGATGTTACCAAGAGTATTGGCATGGCGATTTCTGGCTATGAATCCTACAATAATCCCCGCACCACCGAGAAGTATAGGCGCCCAGAAGAAAGATGCGATAGATAAAGCTAATGCAATCCATCCTATGGAAGTGTTCGCACGTTCTCCATCATCTTCAATTGTCACATTTCTCCTGTAATCATCTGCCGTTAACTCAGCTGCAGTTTCCTCATCACGGCTACTAAAGATACCATCAGTGTGATGGGACATATAATAATCCTCTTCACCATGCTTTGGAGCTTTTTCAACATTATTATTTGTACGATTGTTATCGTCCATAATTGACCTCCTTCTAATATGATGAGGTGCATCTATAGTTTATGATTAATCGCAAATTCTATAATGTTACATTTTGCCATAGAATGAAATCAAGTACATTTTCAAGGAAACAAGTTGATAATAACCAAATGGAAGCATATAGTGAAAATCAAGAGGAGTTGTTGTTATGTCAATATTTATTAAGCAAATGATTATTAATAAGATGAGACAAATTACACCGGAAGATATATTAATTTATTCCCAAAAATACGGTTTTGTCATTAGTCAAGAACAAGCAATTGAAATATCAAATTATGTTCGTAGAAAGAAACTGAACCCTTTTGACAAAAGAGAACGGGAAAGAATGTTAAGGGATTTAAGTGAGATTACCGATCGAAACACAGCAATAAAAGCAAATAAACTATTTTATGAACTCATAAAATCGTATGGATTAGAACATCTGTTCAATTAAAAAGCTACCTCGAATTATCGAGGTAGCTTTTTAATTGAACAGGCTACTGATTCATAATTTTTTCTTGTAAATCTGCATCAAACTTTCCATTACGGATCATTTCAATTTCAAACTTATATGGTGGCTTCTTACTTTTCTTATCTAATCCTACATAAGGCGTTTCTAAAATCTTAGGCAACGTTGCTAATTGAGGATGATTAATTACATAATGTAAAGCTTCAAAACCAATATGACCAAAGCCAATATTTTCATGACGGTCTTTGTGGGCCCCTTTTTCATTTTTAGAATCATTCACATGGACCACTTTGATTCGGTCCACACCAATAATTTTATCAAATTCTTCTAAAACCCCATCAAAATCATTTACTATGTCATAACCAGCATCATGAATATGGCAAGTATCTAAACATACCGATAATTTCTCATTAAGTGTAACTCCATCAATGATTTTAGCTATCTCATCAAATGTTCTTCCAATCTCAGAGCCTTTTCCAGCCATTGTCTCTAATGCGATTTGTACATCCTTATCTTTATCCAATACCTCATTTAAACCTTCAATAATCTTCTTAATACCATCTTCAGGCCCAGCACCAACATGTGCCCCAGGATGAAGAACTATTTGCTTTGCACCAATTGCTTCCGTGCGTTCTATTTCAGTTCTTAGGAAGTTTACTCCTAGTTCAAAGGTTTCCGGTTTTGTCGTATTTCCAATATTAATAATATATGGAGCATGAACAACTATATCTGCAATCCCATTTTCTGCCATATGTTTTAAGCCTTCTTCGATATTCAACTCTTCTATTGGTTTTCTACGCGTGTTTTGTGGAGCTCCTGTATATATCATAAATGTGTTTGCTCCATATGAAACCGCTTCTTCACTAGATGCTAAAAGCATTTTCTTCCCGCTCATGGAAACATGTGATCCAATTTTCAACATTGTATTTCTCCCCCATTACCTCTTGTGGTTCTTTGATTTTTTGTTAAGTTTCCTCTTGATCGATTCTTGCTGTTGTTTCATTTTCTTTTTATAACCAGGTTTTACCTTTTTCGGTTTTCTAACTTGTTTCCAAGCCTCTTTTTCAACATCTGTTGTTGTTTTCAATCGCAGATTACGCTCATTCCACGACTTTGCATCTTTCCACTCGCCATTACGAACATCATAAAATATAAACTCAAGACCTTTTTGCTCTAGTTTTTCAATTAATTTCAGATCATCTTCTCTGTATAAACTAACTGCAGTTCCTTCCATGCCTGCCCTAGCAGTTCGACCAACACGGTGTATATAAAATTCTTCTTCTTTTGGTAGTTGTGCATTTATAACGTGACTAACACCTTTTATATCGATTCCCCTTGATGCAAGATCTGTTGCAACAATATATTGGTATTTAAGACTTTGAATTTCTTTTAGTACTCGTTTCCTCTCTCTTGGAGGAAGTCCCCCATGGATAATGCCTACGTTTAATCCCTTATCCAGTAACTTTTCATGTAAAGTATTAGCATTTTCTTTACCATTTGTAAAAATAATAGCAAGGTAAGGATTAATGGCCTTGGAAATTTGGAAAATTATTTCATCTTCTTCTCGGTGTTTAACTGCTATTAAACGATGTTCCATAGTTTCGGGTGATAGCTCATTCGCAATTTTTACATGTAATGGATTTTCCAGATATTTCTTAAAGAAGTGTTCTAAACGTTGCGGTATAGTAGCCGAAAATACCATTAGTTGGATATCCTTTTTGCAGCGTACTAAGAGCTGATCAACGTCATCAATAAAGCCTAAGTCAAGCATTAAGTCAGCTTCATCGATTACAAATGAATTAGCGGAGTATATAGAAAGAGCTTCATCTTTTACCAGATCCAATATTCGGCCTGGTGTTCCGACTACTATTTGTGGTGGTTCTTTTAGTTTATCAACCATTTTCTGCTTATCTGTTCCACCAACCAGTAACTTTGCACTCCAATCTTGTTCTTTTCCTGCAAGCTTTATTATCTTCTTTACTTCATCAAAAATTTGAGTCGCTAGTTCACGGGTTGGAGCTGTGATGACACTTTGAACTTGTTTCTCTTTCTCATTTAATTGTTCGAAGATAGGTAGTAAAAATGAATGTGTTTTTCCTGAACCTGTATGTGACTGGCCAATAACACTTTTCCCTTTTAGAATGGCAGGAATCACTTTTAATTGTATCTCTGTCGGTTGTTGGAAGTGTAATTTATCAATAACTTCTAATGTTGTTGGGTTAAATGTTAACGATTTAAATGTAGTATTCATTATACTGCTCCTTTTTTTGCCTTACGAGAGATCTATTTATATTGAAACGGATCGGTATTTACCTTAGACACAATTACTTCAATATTAGAGTCTTCCATCGAGCCATTTTGAATATATTGATCTAAATAATCTTTGGTTCCTGATTTCATTACCTGTTCTATATAATGCCCTGCATCGATAACAGAAATTCCCATTTCAATAGCTTTTTGTGCAAAGTGGAAACTCATATCGCCGGTTATATAAACATCAGCTTTTTTATTCCTAGCCGCAAAAAGGTATTTCTCTCCACTACCACCTAAAATGGCGACACGCTTTATTTTCTTAGATAAATTACCAGAAACTCTAAGATTGTCTACTCCTAATGATTTTTTCACATAGTCTATAAACTTATCCAATGTAATTGGTTCATTTAGTGTACCTACACGCCCTAAACCAAGCTTGTCATCCACATTTTTTAACGGAAATATATCGTATGCAACTTCTTCATATGGATGTGCATTTTTGACTGCATGAAGAACATTGGCTAATATGGACTCCTTTACAATCGTTTCTACTTTAATTTCATTTACTCTTTCAAGTTCATTCTGTTTGCCAATAAAAGGATTAGCCTGGGTCAAGGGCATAAATGTTCCTGTACCTTTAGACTGGAATGTACAATGGCTATAATTACCTAAATGCCCCGCACCTTCTTTAGAAAGTGCATCCGTTACCGATTCCAAATGTGTTTCAGGAACATATACAGCAAATTTATAGATTGCTTCAGGGTCAGTTTCCACTAACACTCCCGTATTTTCTAAACCTAACAAATCTGCAAGCATATCATTCACGCCACCTGTTGCCATATCTAGGTTGGTATGAGCTGCATAGACCGTTATATTATGTTGAATCAACTTCTGAATAACTCTACCACGCCAATTATCCAAATTTAATTGATTGAGAGGTTTAAACAGTAATGGATGATGTGCAATGATAAGGTCTACCTCATTTTCTATTGCTTCATCTACGACTGATTCTAGGACATCTAATGTGACCATTATCTTTTTTACCGGTTTATTGTAAGATCCAACTTGCAAACCGACATTGTCCCAATCATACGCTAGAGACTTAGGAGCCCACTTCTCCATTAATTTAAATATATCGGAATTAGTAGTGGTCATCTTCTAATACCTCCTCAATCCAACCCAATTGCTCTTGGAACTTACTGATTTTCTCACGGTCTTGATTCTTGGCATTCTGCATTTGACTTATTACCCTATTTAATTTTACTCGCTCTGATTCCCATTTTTTATAGAATAATTCATTCCTCTGCGCTAATAGTTTAGGTCCGAAGAGTTGCTCTTTTTCG
>Ga0079224_100003799_pt1 | contig 19236 bp, 15 predicted proteins | sample Stecom2015_FD_80414 | JGI IMG/M metagenome (GOLD analysis project Ga0079224, IMG submission 80414) | Agricultural soil microbial communities from Utah to study Nitrogen management - Steer compost 2015 | ecosystem: Environmental > Terrestrial > Soil > Agricultural land | place: USA: Utah... | reverse complement strand
TCCACCGGCAAGTTGCTCTGGTATCAACAACTGGTCCACCATGACTTGTGGGACTGGGATTTGCCGGCAGCACCCACGTTGGTCGATATTTCACGCGACGGAGAAGAGATACCGGCGGTCGCCCAGATCACCAAGATGGGATTCATTTTTCTCTTTCACCGTGTGACAGGGGAACCCCTTTTCGACATCGAAGAGCGATCCGTTCCTCCCAGCCCTGTACCCGGTGAAGAAGCCTGGCCAACCCAACCATTTCCGGTTAAGCCTCCGCCTGTTGCCAGGCAAACGTTCTCAATGGATGAGCTTACCGACGTCACGCCTGAATCCCGAAAGGAATGCCTGGAAATTCTTCAGGAGAGCAAGATCGGCAAGTTCTTTGAGCCTCCTGGTCTGGAGTTTACAGTGCTCTTTCCCGGTACCAATGGTGGCCCCAACTGGGGCGGAGCTTCCTATGATCCAGAACTGGATCTGCTCTTCGTGAACTCGATGGATGTAGGGCAGGTCGTGAAAATGGTTCCGGCCCGAGAAGGCAGTCCGCTCCCTTACGTGTCACGCGGAATTCCCAATGGTCGTTTCTGGGATTCCAACCAGTACCCTTGCCAAAAGCCTCCCTGGGGTACTCTGACAGCTATTGACCTCAGGACCGGAACTTTCAGGTGGAGAGTACCGCTGGGCGTGGTCGATGAATTGGTCGCGAAGGGCATTCCCCCTACGGGAACGTCTAACCTGGGGGGCTCGCTGGTTACGGCCGGAGGACTAGTGTTCATTGCGGCCACCAACGACAGCCGATTTCGGGCTTTTGACAAAGAGACGGGAGCAGAGCTCTGGGTGAAGCGATTGCCTGCCAGCGGTCATGCTACGCCGATGACCTTCCGGGGACCGAAAACAGGTAAACAGTACGTTGTGATTGCTGCGGGAGGAGGGAATAAGTACAACGCTGCTTATTCCGATACGCTGATCGCCTATGCTCTGCCGTAACCGTCAACCAAAAGCCTTTCGTGTATGGATTCTAATTTTATGCTCCACGATCCCCTGTATGGCCATCGCCCAAGATGACCAGGCGAAGCCTGCTGACACGAGCGTTCCAGTTCAACAACCGATTCCCTTCAGTCACCGGATTCACTCTTCCTTACAGCTGGAATGCGCGACCTGTCATCCGGGGGCTACCGAGAAGGCTTCAGCTGGTTTGCCCAAAGCCGCTGATTGCCTGCAGTGCCATCGATCGATGGCAAACCAGAGCCCCTTTATTCAAGAGCTAATGACCGCCGATCTAAACAATCCAATAGAATGGGTCCGTATTTATGAGCTGCCTTACTTTGTATTTTTCAGTCACGCCTCCCATTCTCAGGCGGAAGTCGAGTGTCATGTTTGTCATGGAGAGGTCGAACAGCAGGACGTGCTCACGCGTCAAAGGGAGATGACGATGCTGTTCTGCGTGGACTGCCATAAAGACGAGCAGGCTTCCACTGAGTGTAACTTCTGCCACGAACTTAACCAGTAAGGACTCACGAGGTTCGCCACAGAGTGCACGGGGGATGGCTGAGTCTGTCTGGCACTCTGTGGCGAGCACTCGGAGGGCGAATCAGTAGTCCAGCCGCAAGCCGAACAGCATGCTCCGGGCAGCACCGGCTCGGGTCACGATACCAAAGGTTCCACTTTCGATATTGGTGCTGGGATTTGCGAAGTTGGGACGGTTAAAAGCATTGAACAGCTCCCAGCGAAACTGGAGTCGAGCACGCTCGTTCGCCACATCCCAATTCTTGGCAACTACAATATTCCACAGCGCTTCCCCGGGTCCGGTAAGAATATTTCGCGCCGAGTTACCGTACCAGCCTCGTCCTCCTTCCGGCACGGCAAAGGATCCGGCATCAAAAATCGGCAATCCGGCCTTGATTCGATCGCGCATGCTGCCGGAATCCAGGTTTCCGTCGCCAACCCGGTCGGGTCTTCCACCAAACTGGTTTGTATTGGCAGGATCCGTGCTGCTGAACGCGGGGCTGAGGAGCTGCCCCGTAACCAAGGTCGTGATCCCGTTAAGCTGCCAGCCACCAAGGACCTGATCAGCCCAGACCGGCAGCCCACTTCCATAGCGGCGGCCTCGCCCAAATGGAAGCTCCCATATATAGGAGAAACGAAGTTGCTGGCGGCGGATGTTCGGGTCGTCTCCTTTCTCCAGGTGTCGCTGGTACTGGTTCTGCTGAGGTGTAGCACTCCAAGAACGGAGGTCGACGTCAGTCAGCGCCTTGGCCCACGTGTAATTGACGTCGAAGGCCACACCATTGGCAAAGTCGCGGTCAACATGAATGTTCAGACCGTGATAGATAGAGCTTCCTCCGGTCTGGGTCAGGTTAACGGCATTAAAGCGCGGGAAGCGACGACGGGCGGGATCGAACGGTTCCGCGCCGGGCGGCAACAGGTTTAGATCTTCGTTATACGGGATGTTCATCGCGCGTGTGCCCACGTACCCGACGTCCAGAGCCATGTCCCAGATCTGACGCCCTACCGAAATATTCCACTGCTGAGTTCGCTCATTCGGGAAGTAGGAGCTCAACCCTGAAATTGTTTGAATGCCTGAAAATTCTGAGGTGGTCGTAAACGGGTTAGGAAATTGAATGGACGCGACGTCCTCATCCGGAAGGATGAAGTCCTGGTTCGATTCCCACGGTCCGCCGGTCGCGCGTAAGGCCATCAGGCCAGGCCAAATCTGTGTATACAGGCCATATCCCGCGCGGATGACGGTCGTAGCATCTTTAAAGGGACGAATCGCAATTCCGACTCGTGGGCTCCAGTTGTTCCTATCACTTTCGTAAAGACTCCTTTCCGGAAAGCCGGCTTCAGTCGCGGGAATCACTGTCAGCGACTCGATTACTTCAGGGATCAGGTCAGTCGGGAGAGAGGAGCCGGCTGTAACGAGGTTACCCGTTCTGGGATCGAACGTGAACATTCGGTCGTACTGTTCGACCCAAGGAGTGTGCAAATCATATCGAAGTCCGAGATTGATGGTGAGCCAGGGACTCACATTAATATCATCCTGAAAGTAAGCCCCAAATTGCCAGCTCCGGGGATAGACTGCCGGACGAGGAATGGTCCTCCGGGCAAAACTCGGGTAGCCGAGCAGGAAATTGGCATAACTGAATCCACTCAGGCGATCATCGAAAGTGAATTCACCGCGGATCGATTGGGGGGCTCTGAAGTCGTTAATCTGATAGCGGCGAAGATCAACTCCCATCTTCAGGATATGAGCACCGCGATAAAGCGACAGGTTATCCACGACTTGATAAGTGTTCTCAGCATGATAGTTGTTGATTGACCCCATACTGGTGCCATGAAATGGTATGGCACCGCCGAAGTTTAAGCGGGGCATTCCGAAGACTGCGGGATCATTGCCCGGATTTTCGATGCCTTCTAGTCCGATTTGATTAACGACATCCACTCCCAGGTTCGGATCAAACTGTCGTCCCAGGTTTCTACTAAACCCGACCTTGAATTCGTTGACCGCTGTGGGGCTGAAGGTATGCGTATCCGACACGACAATGCTGCGTCCCGGCAAATTACCTTGATACGCCCCCTGACCGAAACCTGACTTCAATACCCCGGGATAGGTGTCTTTGTTGTTGACCGTAACGCCCAAGCGAAAGAAAAGGGCATTGCTTTCCGTCAGGTTGTGATCAAAGCGGAGGGAGACTACGTCGGAATCGTACTTTCCACCCGGGTCACCGTAAAAGTTCTCGTTCAAGCCATACACTCCGCTACCAGTGAGGTTAGGGTCGGGGTAGAGGAGGTCTTGTAGAGCCCTGGAAACGGGGCTGATCCGATCTTCCGGAATCACATTCCCGGAGAAGGGATTTCCGGTAAGAGGGTCGATAATTTGGATTCGTTCACTTTCAAGAATGTTGTTCGATAGCAGAGAGGAGAAGTCACCGTTACGAAAGGCAGGCGTCGGGAGCGTCACATACTGCCGATTGCCGATCCGATAACGAGCACCACCGTAGGAGAAGAAGTAGAAAGTTCTGTCCCGACCATCGTACAGTCCTGGAATAAAAATAGGACCTCCGTTGGTGACTGCGAACATATTGTGGTTCGTAAAGGAAGCGCCAGTAGGGCTTTCCCACTGGCGGGCGGAAAAATAGCTATTGAAGTTGCCCCAGTAGAGGCTTCCGTGGAGGTCATTGGTGCCTGACCGAGAGACCGCAGCAAACTGAGCCACTTGAGCATACTCGGCCGAGGCATTGGTGGTCATGATCTTGACTTCCTGCAACATCTCGATTTCACCTGAGAACCCATTTGCGGTATTTCGGCTGCTGGTGATGTCGTTCACCGAAATTCCGTCGGAGGTGAAATTATTGGCGGTATCTCGCGCACCATTGACCTCGAATCCGCTCTTTGACTGAACGCCGGCCGTTACGTTCGTAATATTGGCCCAGCCGCGTCCGAAAATACTGAGAGGAAGTTGCTTGTAGTCGCGATCGCTTTTGACATTGGAGATGGTAGCCGACTCGGTGTCGATTTGAGAGAGGGAACTACCCACTGTTACTTCATCGGATACCTCCCCCAGCTCCAGTTGTATGTTTACTCTGCGTGATTGTCCGAGATTAACCTCAACGTCTGTTTGTCGGAAAGCACGAAACCCGGGCAGTTCGGCGCTGACTTCATACAGCCCTGCCTCGAGCCCTCCAATCCTGTATTCTCCTCGGTCGTTGGTCACCATGCTCCTTCGAATATTGGTGCCCTGGTGTCTAACGGTGACTTCAACGCCGGGGATTGTCGCACCACTGGCATCTGTTACGATCCCCAGGATACTCCCCTGAATGACCTGAGCTCTGGGTGTCCCAAAAGTCAACAAAGCGAGAACAAAACTAACTAAAGAGACTCGCCGGATCATAAACTTCTCCTCCCCCGATTTGGTGAGTTAGTTCATTGAACGAATTTAAGTGTAGTTTGTGCATGTACCGCCTCTTTGTCAACCGCTTTTTGATGTCATGGAGACTCTAATGACCGGCTGTTGGTGATGGAACAATGATGCTTGCTTCGTCTGCAGAGACCAGAGGACAGGCTATTGCCGTGGCCGCTCCCAGACCCTCATAGCCTCAGCCAGGGAGTTCGAGCGCTCCACTTCCTCTCCGTAAAGCTTATAGATTGACTTCGTTACTGGAGACGGTTCGTTACTCGACAACAGCGTCAGCCGCCGCGGTGCCAGAAGCCCGGCTGTCTCCGCCAGATCAGTGAAACGCAAAACGTTAAAAAACGCGGGACCGGCCCAATGGCTGAGCGGTGGTTCATTAAGGATGACTTGCGAAACTGATTCATTGAAAAGTGCGGCGTAGAGGGCGATCAGTCCCATGCTTCCCTTTCCGTAAAGAGCCAGTGAGGAAGGACGCAAGCCCTGGTCTCGCTGAAGCCAGTCAATTGTTCGTAGAATATCCCACACTTGCATTGACTCGATGCTTCGACCAATCCACGCGCTGCTCATCTGCAAATCTCGAAACTCCGTGGCCGAAAGCGATTGTTGGGTCAGCCGGGAATTCAGCAATACGACGGTGTACCGGCCGAGAACAGGTAGCAATTCATCGAAATCCGCAAAGTAGACCGAATCTTCAGGGCGCTTTACAAAAATCAAAACAGGATTGTCATTTCCTGCACCGGGGGGCTTGAGCAGTTGTGCCCGTATACGAATGCCGGGTTCACTGGTGAACTCGAAATCCTGAAAATCAGCGTAAAGAGGCACCCAGGCTCCATCAAAGTCTCGCAAGCTGCTTTCAAAAGCGGGCGTTTCATCCGGGAACCAGCCAAAGGTCTTTTCCTTTAATTCACTTAGCAGGAACCGGCGCCGCTCATTCCACTCCTCGATGTTCGAGGGAGCACTAGGCGGCTCACCTGCAGTCAGTCGCCTATGAATATCGTAGTTCACCGCATCGGCCGGCAGCACACCGTCCAGTACCGCCAGCTCTTGCGGCTCCCGGAGCTTCACCTGTCCCTCCTCATAAGGGGAGAGATCATCCCTCAGCCAGCGCTTCATCCATTGCCTTGCTTCCTTTTGAAACAGCGGTGAATCGGTGTGACCTACGTCATCACTGACGGCTTTGAGGTGGGAATCGCCTACCTCGTAAAGGTCGTATATCCTTTTGACCTTCTCATACACGGTCTGATGGCCATCCGGAGGAAAATCACCATCACGCTTGCCACTCATAAAGGCCAGGGCCCGGGGAGCGATCAAAGCACCGACAATGGGAAAGTCCTGCAGAAAGGTATTGTGAAAATAGATGCAGTCACACTGCCCGAAGGCTCGCCAGTGCCTGGCCTGTGAGGCAAAAGTATAGGTAGAGCACACAGGAGCGGCCGCTTTGATCCGTTCATCCACCGCCGCCGCGTACCAGGAAGTCGATCCTCCTCCGGAGATCCCCGTGATACCGATCGCCTCACTATTAATCTCTTCGCGGGTCTCCAGGTAATCGATGGCACGCATTGCGTTCCAGACCTCTGTCCCGATCGGTGTATACCCGAGCGATAACCAGAAGTACATGTCGAGGTCATGAAGACCATGATGAATGCCTGGAACCTCGCCAAATTCCAGGGTATCCAGAATGAATGCTGCAAAACCGTTGAGGGCAAACCAGGCGGCTCTTTCCTGATAATACACTTTGGCACCAAACGGATGGGGATAGTGCCCGCACACGTACAGCACCGCAGGAAAAGGCCCTTCGCCCTGGTTAGGAATGTACAGATTACCGGTCACATAGAGGCCGGGAGAACTTTGAAAGACGATCTTTTCGATTCGATATTCGTCAGCTTGAACAACGCCCGTAGTGCGCGCCTGAAGCGGCGTGCGCTCGGGCATCGGATCGAGTCCCAACATGTAAAGCAGCTGACTGCGAACCTTCGGTCGTTCTCTTTCCCAATCGGCCAGAGAGTGAACGGATGTCAGGCAAGCTTCGGTTATTCGCTCGGCCTCGCCACGAATGTACTGGACGACGGCTTGAAAGCCGCCATCTTCGGCCCCACTGGCAACCTCGGCCAACATGAAGAGAACGACCAGAGTCCAGCTCAGCTTCTTCATCCTGCTTCTCTCCTCAAGGGATTGGAAATCGAGAACTTGTGAGCGAGCGCGAGAGCCACTGCCCCGAGTAAACATGAGTTTTCGCCTCGCGAAGCCACTTCGATTTCGAGTCCCTCCAGATAATAATCGGGAACGCGCTGGCGAACCGTCTTCTCCACAATCTTACCCAGAATGAACCAGGCCTTACCCAGACTATCGCCCACAATGACCTTCTGGGGATTGAAGCCGTAAACCAGATTGGCAACCCCCAGGCCAAGGTAAGTGCCGACCTTTTCTAAGGTTTCGATTGCCACTCTTTCTCCTTCTCTGGCTCGCTCGATAATCGCTTCGACGGTGATGTCGGATGGAACGCTGATCCCCATTCTCGCACTCCTTTCCCGATAGATTCTGACAGCCGCCAGATCGGAGGCGTAAACCTCCCAGCACCCATAATTTCCACAGGAGCAGCGTCTTCCGTAGGGAAAGAGCGAAAAATGGCCAAACTCGGCAGCCCCGTCCCGAGCACCATTGTAGATCTCGCCATCGATAATGAAGCCGGTGCCGAGACCGTCGCGGGTGATGATATATACGAAGTGCCTTAGATTTCTCCCGCTGGTGGAGTTGAACCATACTTCAGAGAAGGCAGCCAATTTGGCGTTGTTACCAAAAAACATGGGCAGCTCAACTGACTCTCGCAAGTACTCTCCGGCGTCGAGGTCCCTCCAGCCCAGGTTCTCAGCTCCAATGATTCGTCCTGACTTGGTTTCAATATAGCCAGGCAGGCTAACCCCTATGGCGTCCACAGGTGTTCCGCTGCTCTCTTCGGCCTCCCTAATACAATTGGAAATACGTCTCCCGAGGTCACGGAAGAAGGAGGCTCCGTTTCCCGAAGTCGCCTGGTACCAGCGTCGCAAAATGATGCCATTTGCGTCAGCCAGAGCCAGAGTGCTTTCACCGCCGCTGACCTCCACGCCGAGAACATGAAACTTGCCGGCATTCAGGTACAGATTCTGCGGTTTTCGTCCAAATTCAGCCTGCGCACTTTCGCCTTCCGATATCCACCCTTCTTTGATCAAGCGGGCGGTTATGATGCTTACTGTGCTGCGCTGCAAGCCGGTCCTTTTCGATATCCTTACCCGGGAGATCGGCTGAAACTCCCGAATAACGTTCAGTATCAACTTTTCGTTAATCTCTTTAATCGTTCTCTTGTCGGCGGCATTGGTGTTGACAAGGTCAATCTTGCGCATGTTTGTTCATTCAATGAATGATTTAAATAGGGTGCATTGTAATACGAGAATGCTGCAAAACAATAGCGGAATCTCGATTAGAGGCGATTCAATCCCTTACGTGCCGAACTGGACACGCCCCTGTAACCCCCCTTGGCCGGAAAGATCATACCCACAGCACAGCTGTCTGACAAGCCTTCATCCCGGTTTACTTTTTGGCCTCCCTGTGTATCATCCTGTTCAGGAAAATGGATGCTCTCAGGAATTATGTTGCTCAACTCGAGATGGAGACACATCGGACTAAAGAAGACTTCATTCCCGATGGAGATCTCAGTAAGCTTCCGTGGTTGGACGCTTCAAGAGTTTCTTTCGATACATCTTACTTCCCCGAGATTCGTTACCCAGAGGTCCGGACGGAGGTACGTTCCGTCTGGAGCCCTTCTTCGATCTACTTCGCTTTCCGCTGCCCTTATGAGACGTTGAACGTCTACCACAATGAGGATCCGCTTCCGGAACGATGGGAACTCTGGAGGCGAGACGTCGCCGAAATCTTTATCAATCCGTACCCGGAGAGAATGCGCCACTACTGGGAATTTGAGGTTGCACCCAATAACCAGTGGATTGATCTGGAAATTGATCTCGATCGTGAGCCCTTCCACGATGCTGGCTGGGATTCCGGCTTTCTTCATGCGACCAGCATAGATATTGAAAACAAGGTGTGGAGCTGCGAGCTGAGGATTCCTGTTTCCTGTTTTGGCCTCGAATCGATTGCAGCAGGGGACACCTGGCGAGTCAATTTCTTTCGCTGCGATGGACCGGGGAATGACCACGAACGTCGCTTCCTGGCATGGAGCCCAACAGGTAAAAGAAATTTCCATGTTCCCGAACGTTTCGGACGCTTGGTTTTCCGTTCCTAAGGACTTCTAGGAGACTATTAATGATTCGATACATACTCGTAGCTTTGCTTCTCGTTCCTTCCGTGACAGCCCAGTCTTCACAGGAGCCGGATCGTTTCGATATTGTCATCTACGGCGGCACTTCGGGGGGTGTTATCGCCGCTGTCCAGGCTTCTCGAATGGGTCACGCCGTTGTACTCATTGAACCGGGCAAGCACCTCGGAGGCATGACCAGCGGAGGCCTGGGCGCCACTGATATTGGCAATAAAGCGGCCATCGGAGGTCTGTCCAGAGAATTCTATCGGCGGGTGGCCCGCCACTATGCTCAAGACAGCGCCTGGAAGTATCAAGCGCGGGAAGCGTATCAGAGCTCGCGACAGAGGGGAAGAGAAGACACGATGTGGACTTTCGAACCCCATGTCGCCGAACGAATATTCAATGACTTTGTCAGTGAGGCCCGGGTTCCTGTTGTCTTCCAGGAGCGGCTGAAGCGTCCGGATGGTGTCATTAAAGAAGGACGTCGGATTGTAGAAATCATTACAGAGAGTGGAAGACGATTTGCCGGAAAAGTCTTTATTGATGCTACCTATGAAGGAGACCTCATGGCAGAGGCCGGCCTCTCCTATTACGTCGGCAGGGAACCGAACTCACTTTATCGCGAAACATTAAACGGAGTTCAGACGCTGAATGCCCGCTACCATCAGTTTCGTTTTCCAGTCAGTCCATACCGGATCGCCGGAAAACCGGAAAGCGGCTTGCTACCTGGAATCAATCCAGGTCCGCCGGGACCGGAAGGAGCCGGCGACTACCGCGTCCAGGCATATAACTTCCGACTTTGTCTGACCGATGTTCCCGAGAATCAAATCCCTTTTGAAAAGCCCGATACCTACAACCCGGAGCATTACGAATTGATGCTTCGCCATTTCGAAGCTGGAGAAGAGAACATCCCGTGGATCAATACGCCCATGCCGAATCGGAAAACCGACATCAACAATCGCGAAGCGGTATCCTCCGATTTCATCGGGATGAACTACGACTATCCGGAAGCCGACTACGGGTCCCGCGAACGGATCATTCAGCAGCATCGTGATTACCAGATGGGCCTTTTTTGGTGCCTTGCTAATGAACCCCGGGTCCCTGAAAAAATTCGCTCGGAAGTGGCCCGGTGGGGTCTCGCGAAGGATGAATTCACGGACAACGGCGGCTGGCCGTGGCAGATCTATGTACGGGAGGCGCGCCGGATGGTGGGAGCATACATTATGACGCAAGACAACTGCCAGGGAAGGGTGATCGCTCCTGATCCAGTCGGTCTGGCCGCCTACACAATGGACTCACATCATGTCCAGCGTTATATCGACGAGAATGGAGCGGTTCGAAATGAAGGCGATGTCCAGGTGGGCGGCTTTCCACCTTATCCCATCGCGTTCGGTTCTATCACTCCAAGGACGGAACAATGTGAAAACTTACTGGTACCCGTGGCCCTGTCGGCCTCCCATATCGCATACGGCTCGATACGGATGGAACCCGTCTTTATGGTGCTTGGCCAATCGGCTGCCACTGCTGCTGCCCACGCCATCCAGCAAAATGTTGCGGTTCAAGATGTGGACCGAAACAAACTCCAACAGCGGCTGCTGAATGATGGCCAGATATTGAAATGGACCCCTTCCAATTGAGCTGCAGCCTAACTGTCTGACGAAAAACGATCAGCGATTTGGCGAGCCTGCCGAACCTGGTTCTCGGCAATTGCGGGATACATCGATTCATCATCAGGGAGACTACCGCCAAACTGGATGCTCGGGTTGGCGGAAGTAGACAGATCGGGAGCCTCACGACTCAGGTAAAGATGAATCTGACGGCACCCTGTCTCGCGCAGGATCGTATCGACTTCGTCAACCTCAATGCCGCCCCCGGGCAATACTTCAATTCTTCCATTCGCCTGCTCTAGTGTCCGGCGAATCTCGGCTAGCCCTCCGGCGGCTGCCGGGGCGCGTCCTGACGTAAGGACGCGGGTGATTTCCAAGTCGATCAACTGTTCAAGAGCTCGTTCAGGATCCTTGACGACATCGAAGGCCCGGTGGAAAACAGTCTCCACATTCGCTTGCCTGGCAATCGAAACCATTTGACGGCAACGCTCGATATCAACTTCGCCCTCGCTGGTGAGAAATCCAAACACGAGCCCGTTCGCTCCGGCCTCCACGGCACGTTCGGCGTCCCTTAGCATTGAACGGAACTCGTTTGGCGTGTAGAACATTCCCGCCTGACGTGGGCGTATCATGCACATCACTGGCACTGGAAGCTCAGCTACCAGCTCCAACGTGCCAATTGAAGGTGTCAATCCACCAACAGCCAGCGCACTGCACAACTCAAAGCGGTCAGCTCCCGCCGCCATAGCCGCAACCGCATCGTCCAGAGACGAAATAACCAGTTCCACTTGAATTCGGCCATCCTGTATTTTCATGGCTGCCAAGAATACCAGAGGATGGCGACTCGGCAACAGAAGGTCTAGCAGTCTTGTACGACCAATAATGGACTAGCAGCTTTACGCTACCGTTAGGCAGCCCTGCTACGTTTGCGGGACCTTTTCGGTTTTCGAGGACGGAATAGTTGTGCGTCCATGGTCTTGCGCAACTCATAAAGACGATCCCAGCAAAGGGAGCACTCGTCAAGATGTAGCAGAAACTCGAGTTTGTCTTCCCACTTCAGTCGATTACGCAACAGTGCTTCAGCAATCTCGGGTTGGTAGTGGTGTTTCATTTTCTCCTCCAGGGCTCTCGTTGATTTACTCTTGCTTTTCCCTTAAGCAATTTGCAGTCCAACGATCGATTTCCTGTCTGGAAAATCAAACACCGTTAAGCACCGCCACCGACGAGCCTCCCATCGGGCCAAAGGATCCTCCTTTTGGTCCCGAATGTGGACAGGCTCTGTTTGCCGGCAATCATTGCGAGAATACTAGGAGGAAGAGCTCCCAATCGGGTCCTTACAGGGAAGAAGCTCCCCGGGCCACTTTTCGACAGGGAAAAAATCCCCTCAGTTAACCTATCATGGGTGAATGCACCCAGAATTAGGGTCCTTGCTTTTATGTGACATTGCCCTGGGGCCTGGATTCAAGGATTGAGAATGGCCTCCAAATAGGCGATGCCACTCTCCGTAAGATCTCCCCGGAGCCAGTTCACGAAACTTTGGAGTGCCAACTGAACCCAGACCGTCTCTGAAGGCAATTCCTTAGCCTCCTCATAAGTCAGATAAGTACTTAAATAGTTGCTCCAGAAAGGTGAGAAATATTCCATCTTATGGTATCTCGCCAGGCGTGTCATCGCGACCAGGAAACGGGAGTCGAGGGGCGCCCAGAAGCTGTACGGATCCCGTGACATGAAGCGTGCGGGCGCCGGATTCAGGAGCTCGATGTCGGAAGACTTATATAACCATGCTTCGCTGACGGCTATACTCTTGCCACTGGCAGCAGCAATCTCCTCCAGTGTGTCGATCCGCTCCAAAAAGTCATAGTTGATCGGATAGACGTGAAGGTCGAGAAAATCGATATCCGTCGATTGAGTGTATTCCTCTGCAAAGAGCTGGTACTCGCGGTGCCACGTTCCCAGTCCCGCTCCCACTTTGGTAGGTACATCGACCGCCTTCAGCTCTTCCAAAATGTGTTGAATTAGCTCGACACTGTTGACAACGTTATTAACAGGTTGTCCGGTAATCGCTTCTTCCGTATCGGGCTCGACCTGTACGACGAGATAATCCGGGCGCAAAATCGAAGCTGCGGCGACGGCCGTTTCCGCTCTTCCTTGTTTGTATTCTTGGAACCCTAAGCTACCGTAATACTCCCGTAGCTTCTCATCATGTTGGGGTTGAAGATTGATGAAATTGACCTGGCTCTTCACGATCAACTTTATTCCCCGACTGCGAATCTCATCTCCGAGCCACGCATAAAACTCTTCCAGGGACCTGAGAGTTTCATAGTCCTCATGGTATCCGCTGGTAAGGAGTGGAAAGTTAACCTCGACGTAGACGGCTGGTATCCCAAGCGCTTGGAGTGCATTCAGCTGCCATGGAAGAGAATAGCGGAGATTGCTGGCCAGCAAACTTTCGCCCCGATTTGAACTCGCCAATGGCAGGTGCATTCCGAATGTGACGGCTTCCGAGGATTGATCAACCGGATGCTGATCAAGCCTCGATTCGAAAGCCGCTAACCGTGTTTCGATCTCACTGTAGAGTGCCTGATACTCAGAAGGGACCTGGGCATGCGCTAGAGATCCCCACGCCATCACCAAGAAAAAGAGAATAGGAGCAATGATGTCCTTTCTGCGCAAAGTCATGATTAGATTCCTCGCTCTCGTACTTGTTTAAACGCGTTCTTAAACCTTGAAATCACGTAACCAATTGTTAGATATGGAGAAATCGAATCCTGTGATGGGTGACACGAGAGGCAGGTTTAATTAGAAGGGAAGAATTTCGGCAGAACTTCAGCCGCTCTTGGGTCGCGCCACGAGGTAAACAACAAGCCCGAGCAGGCCAAATATCAAAGCCACGGCAATCCACACGACCCGGCCGGGAACATTGCGTTCGCGGCTATCACGAGCCACCCAGAGAGCGGCCAGAATGTGGAAAATCAAGAAGAGAAGACCACATCCGCCTCTTCGGCCGATGAGTAGAGGCGTCGCAGCCAGAGCGGGCGCTTGGTTTACAAAGAAGAGAGGCCCGATTACTAGAACCCGAAAACATCCACCTCTCACGCGTTTTTGTCTCCTCCGGAATGAACAATCAAAAAGAGTATTGACGCGGAGAGCGTCTTTGTAAAGCGAAAGAGTAGGGGTCAATAAATGAGTTGCTCTTTGACAAGTTCCAGTCGGGAAGACTCCCGAGAACGAGGAGGGCCCGGCGCAACATTGCGCCGGGCTGTGCTTAGGGAGGAGAATTGAGGAGGTAGTATCTGTCGGTGGTGGTCGATTTATAGAGAATGCCGCTTTCGCAACGTGATACCGCTGGTCCCGAGGCCTATCGCTAGCAGCAGCACAACGCCAGGCTCGGGAACCGAGCTGGCAACAACTGAAACGTTGTCGACGTAAGCGGTCGTAAACTCGTCGCTAAAATCCAACAAGAGAAAGTTTATCGACAGGGGACCCGCAAGATCGGTTGCAGGCAAAGGAATATTCAGGGTCTGCCAGCCAAGAACCGTACTAGTGGGTGGAATATCAACGACGTCATCGATGGTGAAGAACTGAAGGAACGACCCGCTTGCAACAGCCAGAAACTGAAACCCGAGGTCGATGTCCAGCAGATCCAGGCTCTGCATGTTAATTGCAAAGCTCAACACTGCGGTATCAAATCCGGTCGGATCAAATCCCTGGCTCAAGAAGGCAATAAGCTCTGTTCCCGGTGCCAGAACCGCCATGTAATCTCCACCAGCTGGATTGACGCCGAAGTGGGTCGGCAAGACTTCCACATTCAACGAGTCCGTCCACCCAGTCAGGTCTCCCGTCTCGAATCCCCCATTGACTATTAATTCAACCGGATCCGCCTTTGCAAAGCCTCCCAGCATTAGAGCAATCACAAAGATTTGAATTCGTCTCACTACTGACTCTCCTCTTTCTCGTTTACGTTACCGGTACAACTCGCCTGAGATGAAGCAAGCATTGTTCCGGAACTCCCAATCTTGAGCTAATTCCCGGTAAAATAGAGAAAGAGGGCCAGGAGCAGAATCCTTGGAGGAGCAAGAATTTACCCAATAAGTGCAAAGGGATTCCCAGAAATCGTCTGTCTTCCTAGGCCGCGCACAGATTCATAAAAGGAGAAAATACCAGGCGCTCAATCTGTCTGACTCGGCTTCACGGGTGAAGAAGCGGGGAGCCGCTGTGGGGATCCACAGCGGCAGAATTGGGGTGCGGAAGTACGATCCCGGCTCAGGAACGGAAATAGGACGGCTCGTTGCCGGGTTTCCATTTGATGTTGCAACCAATACTCGGCTTCTGATCACCACTCACCGATTGGTCGCTTAGAACGGCATCGATAGCCTCGCGCAGGTCTTTCCCTGTGATCGGCCTTTGGTTGCTCGGTCGGCTATCGTCGAGCTGCCCCCTGTAGACCAGCTTCCGTTCACCATCGAAGAGAAAGAAGTCAGGCGTACAAGATGCAGTAAAGGCTTTCGCCACTTCCTGCGTTTCGTCGTAGCAAATTGGAAAGTTAAATCCTTCCTCTCGACCCATCGCACACAGGCTTTCAGGAGAATCCTCGGGATGCGAAGCGACGTCATTTGAGCTGATGGCTATAATCCCGAGTGAATGATCTTTGTAATCCTGGCCAATCCGCCTCAGCTCGCCTTTCACATGTTGGACGAAAGGACAGTGTCGGCAAATGAACATGACCAACAACGCTTTTTTGTCAGAGAAGCTGTTCAATGAAATGATCTCGCCCGTACAAACGTCGGGCAGGTGAAAATCTGGTGCCCGAGTGCCGAGCTCCAGCATCGTAGACGCAGTTTGAACCATCTCCCTCTCCTTTCGATTTCATTTCTTGTTCAGGCGCTTGGTACGGATTAGAAGAACGTTCGAACGCCTGCCGGTGAAGATAAAGTAACAAACTTTGATTCGGTTTGGCTCAGGTGATCCGCCTCAATTTGGCGGATCTCCCCTTATCGGAGGACACCCTGAATTGACGATCCGACACTGCTAGCCGGCGGTCGGCATGGAACCATTCAAAGCTGCCGTGGGGCACCACAGGATTTCCGCAGCGAAGGCTTGAGCTCCGGCAGCGAAATTCGAAGAGCCTACCGGATGACCCTGTTCAGCTCCGAATCTGCAGCTTCGTCGACAGCCGCGCACTGCCCCAGGCCATCTGAAACCGCACACCGTCTCCCGCAGGCTCTAACTCTATAGTAAAGAGTTCAACCGGTGAGTCCGTCTCCTCGAATTCAAGTGGGACAACCGCAACGTTCTTAGCCTCATCGTACTGGGTCCCATGAACTCCGGTCGCAGAGTTGATGAGGAGTTCCCACTGGCGTTCACTTTTCTTGCGAGCAAACAGTGAGTAGCTCCCATCAGGAATTACGACACCTTGAGAAATGAGTTCCGTCTCTAAGGTCAGTGTTGTCGCGGCATCAGCACCCATTCTCCATACGAAGCCATTATCGACTGCCGAAAGCAAGTCGCGACCATTGAGCTGCGGACGGCCGTATTCTATGGTTATCTTCTTCCCTTCGATGCTTACTTCCGCAACTCCACGAGGGTTGCCATGTGCCCAGAGCAATGTCATTGAAACCAGGCAAGCCAAAAAGCCAGTCAGCCATTTCATTCTGGTCTCCTCCTTCAAGGAAGGGTGATTCGGTTAGCGTTTCATTAATTTAATAATGATAACCCACTTGTTCGAATCCGTCGCGAATCAGTCACTATCGCGCTTCGCCGCGCCAGCTTCATGGAAGGCAACTGCACGATGATGAATAACCCTGTAGCGCTCCTGCGTTACAAATGTAAGAACTATTCAATCCCCAGATCGGTTTGAATCTGCTCGAGGGAACGCCCTCTCGTCTCCGGCAAACTCTTCCAAACGAACACAAATTGCAGCGCCATCATGAGAGCAAAGAAGGAAAACGCCACCGTACTCGAGAACTCCGCCAAGGCCGGGAAGCTCCAGCTCACAACGGCTGCCCAGGTCCAATGGGTGAAACTCCCAAGGGCCTGTCCTTGGGCCCGGACACGATTGGGAAAAATTTCGCTGAGGTAGACCCAGATTACCGTCCCCTGCGAAAGAGAGAAAAATCCGATATAGCTGATAAGACTTACCAGTACCCAGGTCCCACCTATTTCATAATGAAATGCATAGGCGACGCTGGTCAGACAAAGGGCCGTCCCTGCAGCCCCAATCAAGAGGAGGAATCGACGGCCGAGTCGGTCTATGACCGTCATTGCGACTGCAGTGAAGAGAAGTAGCGTCCCCCCGATCACCACCGACTGAAACAAGGCAGATTCAGCGGACGCGCCGGCGAGCTTGAATATACGAGGAGTGTAATAAATGACCGCGTTGATTCCCGACAGCTGGTTGAAAGTCGCGACTGCGACCGCCAGAAAAATCGGTTTGGCGTATTTCCTGCGAAAAAGCGATTTCTGGAGGCTGACGGTCCGTTCGTGTAAAGTATCAACAATCGCTGCCAGTGCGCTCTTGGACTGAGGCTCTCCCATCAGTTCTAGTACCTTCAAGGCCTCATCGTGGCGACGCCGTTTCACCAACCAACGAGGACTTTCAGGAATCCAGAAAAGAAGGAGAAAAAAGATTGCGGCAGGAACCGCCTCGACTCCGAACATCCACCGCCAGGCGTCCATCGAATCGCCCAACCGACCGGCAATCCAAAAATTGGAAAAATAGGCCCCGAGAATCCCCAGCACAACATTGAGTTGGGCAATCGCTACCAGCCGTCCTCGGAGACGAGCGGGAGACACTTCCGCGATATATAGAGGGGACATCACCGACGAACCGCCAACCGCCAATCCCCCAAGGAACCGAAACAGGAGTAGTGAATACCAGTCCCAGGCCACGGCACATCCGACAGCAGACACGAGATAGAAGATGGCCAGATATTTCAGAATCAAGCGGCTGCCCAGGGTCTCGCCGGGTCTGCCAACCGCAATCGAACCGACAATCGTACCGATCAGCGCACTGGCAACGGTGAAGCCGAGTTCGCCGCTGGTGAGTTGAAAGACCTCCTCCAATGCCTCAGTGGTACCGGAAATAACGGCTGTGTCGAATCCGAAGAGGAAACCTCCCAGAGCAGCTACCGCACTACTTCCAATAGCCCTCACCCGCCACGACATCAGTATCGCTGGGTCCTCTCAGTAAGAGCTTCTGTCGCCGATAGAGGATGCTGTCTCATTGCCTTTCCGGGCGCAAAGCTTACCACAGAAGGCGGATTCGGAATGCGGGTCATCCAAGAGAGAGGCGATAGCCTGGATCCAATTTTTGATGGAAAAGAAGGATTTCGTGAATGTCGTAAGGATGGGTGAACGACTGGTTGACCCAGTTACGCACCACCTGGAACACATGCTCAATTCCCTGAGCATCGTCTATATCGGCATCGACTAAAAAGTCTAAGGTGTCGGGACGACAGAAAAAGGTCAACTGAAGATTCCCATACTGCTCGAGTGTCTTGTAGCTTCCGGCGCTGACAAAGCCCGGGGGAGGCGTGTGCAAGGTATCCGGAGCCTCCTGAAAAAGACCATAGCCTACACTGTTGATGGTCGTATCTCGCAGGTCCTTACTGACGACAGCAAAGACTCGATCGCCGCGGAGCCGTGTCAGAGACTGGATAAACGAGAAAACTGTGCGTCCGCTATCGAAGATCGTTGCCGACATCTTGGTGTAAAGATTGAGCAACCCGGCCTTACGAATGGGATCCAGCATCCCGTAAAGAATCTCTCCACAGTCACTGAAACCCTCAACAAAGGAAGCGTCCAGGACCGCACGCAATTCGGAAGAAAGATCCGAGTAGGTTGGGGCTTCAATTTCAAGAACTTTGTCAGGATTGATTGGAAGAAAAAGATCCTGCCGGGTCTCTCGCTCCTCTTCCACCTGGATGTATCGACTAATGACCCGATGGTTGGAGGGATAGATTAACGCCCGGTAGGAACGCCCATGCGTGGCCTTCAGCCCGTCGACTTGCAAGGAACGCGTCGCCCGATGCCGCCGAACTTCAACACGGTGCGGAAGGGAAGAATGTCGCAGGAAGATGTCGACGGTGTCTCGCAAGCGGTTTCCGTAAACATCGTAAAAGTGCAGCCTCAAGCTCCCCTGACCACCCATATCCCCCCTTTCGTGCACGGGCTAAATCGTGCCTCAATCCTATTCTCTCCGGGATCATTGTTTCAACGGCTTTCCGTTCCGCTACGTGATTTTCACCCCCCTTTGCCGCCATGACGAGGGACGTGCGATTCGATAACCGGCCGTCCTCATGCCGGGTGGCGGAGCACGCTTGGAGCCGCCCTGGCATGACGCAGGCCCGAGACCGCCACAAGCATACAGCTCGAAGACGGGAAAGAGGACCGAATGTGCCTGCTCGGACGACTCTTGGTGGCTCCGCTTTAGAGTAGGTCTT
>Ga0079224_100003797_pt1 | contig 19238 bp, 14 predicted proteins | sample Stecom2015_FD_80414 | JGI IMG/M metagenome (GOLD analysis project Ga0079224, IMG submission 80414) | Agricultural soil microbial communities from Utah to study Nitrogen management - Steer compost 2015 | ecosystem: Environmental > Terrestrial > Soil > Agricultural land | place: USA: Utah... | reverse complement strand
ATTGTAATCCCTGATTTTTTGCATAATTTTCGATTTCTTGTCTTGAAAACGGAAGTAAGGGTCTAATCACTTTTCCGTTTATTTCAGGAATTCCGGTTAAACCTTCCAAACCTGTACCTCGGGAAAGGTTAATTAAAAAAGTTTCCAAATTGTCATCGGCATGATGTGCGGTAAGTATAGAGTCGAAATTTAACTGATTACTCAACTCATCAAACCACGAATAGCGCAATTGACGTGCAGCCATTTGCAGTGAAAGGGAATGGCTTCTGGCATAATCTTGTGTGTCAAAATTTTGAATAAAAACTTCCAATTCTAATTCGTCTGCAAGTTCAATGACAAAGTCTTCATCGGCATCGCTTTCTTTTCCTCTTAAATTGAAATTGCAATGAGCCAGACTTATATTCAACCCTAGTGTTGTACACAAATGTGTTAATACTACACTGTCTATTCCTCCCGAAACAGCCACCAGCACTTTGCTTTCCTTTAATAAAGGAAAGGTATGGGTAATATGTTTATTAAATTTATCGCGCATTTATGTTAACCGCAAATTTACAATTTTCCTGCTGTGTTTTAACCTTCTAAAACCTCTCGCATGGCTTTCGCTTTAAGTAAACATTCTTCATACTCCATAAAGGCATCACTTTTTGCTGTAATGGCACCACCTACCGAGTAGGATACGTATTTTTTTTGACTGTTGTACAAGATACTTCTGATAATTACACTAAAATCAAAGTTGTTATCCGGAGAAAAATATCCTAAAGTACCTGAATAGAGTCCGCGTTTGGTTTTTTCAATTTGTTCTATTAGCTTCATTGCTGAAATTTTTGGTGCGCCGGTCATGCTTCCCATAGGAAACGTGGCTTTAACAATATCTACAGCGGCCGTATCACTTGAAACCTGGCACGAAATGGTAGAAATAAGTTGATGTACTTGTTTAAAGGTATAAGCTTTACATAATTCGGTAACCTGCACAGAATTTTTTTCTGCTATTCGGGAAAGGTCGTTTCTTACTAAATCTACAATCATAATATTTTCACTTCGTTCCTTTTCACTGTGTGTAAGCTCTTTTTTTAATTTGGCATCTTGTTTTTTATCTTTAGAACGTTTAGCAGTACCTTTGATAGGTTGCGAGATAACGGTTGTACCTTCTTTTTTCAAATACCTTTCCGGCGATGCCGAAAGCAGATACTTAGTATTGTATTTTAAAAATGAGGCAAATGGAGCTTTTGAAACTTCATTAAGTTTTAAAAAAGTTTCTGCGGGATTTATCGTTGTACCTTCTGCATAAAATTCCTGACAAAAATTGGCTTCATAAATATCACCTCTTTGTATGTGACTAAGTAGTGAATTTACTTTCTGAATGTATTCGTCTTTATGAATCCGAAGTTTTATTTTTATGTTTTGTGAGGTTGAACTTTCGGTATTGATTACGGTGTTTTGAATGTGGTTTAAATCCTTTTCTATTTCTTGCGCTGCTTCTTTTAAGTAACTAGCAGTTAATGTATTTTTCTCAATAAAGAAGAGTTTTTCAGGTTGAAAAAAATAAAGATCAGGGAAATTCAGTCCATCATCATTTTCGGATTTTAAATCTTCTATGTCATTTTTTAGGTCGTAGGTCAGGAATCCAAAAATCCAATCGTTGGTTTGTTCTTTAAATGCACGTAACTTGCTAAATGCATTTTTACATGATGATTCTACAAATGTGTTGGCTTTAACAGCTAATACAGCTTCAAATTTTTGAGGAGCCTCCTTGTATGCATTTGAATCGAGATAAACCACTTGATCAAACTGTTGTGCCCATAAAAACAGTTGTTTTTTAAGCTTGGGAACTGAGGTAACAAGTATCGTTTTAGAAACTCTCAATTGTTAATTTTTAAGATTAGGCAAAAGTATCAAAAGAAAAGTGTAAGATAACTTAAAACTTAGACAAATAACTTGTTATCCTTCTAAAAAGGGAATGTAAAATTTGAACGTAAGCTCGTGCTTTTTAAAAAAGTTAAAAAGCAACCTTTTATGGATTGCCTTTTTAAATTGTCTTTATTGTAATCATTTAGGCATGTATAGCTCTGTCATCCGTTGCTGCTAGAGCCGCTTCTTTAATAGCTTCGGTGAATGTAGGATGTGCATGACTCATACGCGAAACGTCTTCGGCACTGGCTCTGTATTCCATGGCTACAACTGCTTCAGCAATCATATCTGCCGCTCTGGCACCTATCATGTGCACACCTAAAATTTCGTCAGTTTCTTTGTGTGCTAAAATTTTCACAAAACCGTCTAAATCCATACTAGCTCTACTGCGTCCCAAAGCACGCATCGGGAATTGGCCTACTTTGTATTCTACACCGGATTCATTGAGTTGTTCTTCTGTTTTCCCTACGGCAGCCACTTCCGGCCAGGTATAAACAACTCCGGGAATTAAATTGTAATCTATATGTGGTTTTTGTCCCGCCAAAGTTTCGGCCACAAAAATGCCTTCTTCTTCAGCCTTATGTGCTAGCATAGCGCCTTTAATTACATCACCAACAGCATAAATATTTTTTACTGTGGTTTGCAATTTTTCATTTACTTCTACTCTACCTCTATCGTCAATTTTTACGCCTGCTGCTTCGGCATTCAAGCCCTCGGTATACGGACTTCGTCCAACAGCCACTAAACAGTAATCGCCTTTAAATTCAACTTCATTGCCTTTTTTGTCTTCTGCTTTTACGATGATTTCATTTCCATTACGCACTACCGATTTTACTTTGTGTGATGTATGGATATTGAATTTTTGCTTTTTAAATACTTTGTTAAGTTCTTTAGAAAGTCCTGCATCCATGGTTGGAATTATTCTGTCCATGTACTCAATTACGCTAACTTCGGCACCTAATCGCTTGTATACTTGCCCGAGCTCTAAACCAATTACACCACCGCCAATAACTATAAGATGTTTGGGTACTTCGTTGAGTTTTAACGCTTCTGTAGAAGTTATAATTCGCTCTTTATCAATAGTTACAAACGGAAGGGTTGAAGGTTTACTTCCGGTTGCTATTATCGTGTTTTTGGCTTCAATCTCTAATGGGTTTTCACCTTCTATTTTAATATGTGTGGCATCTTTAAAACTTCCCGTTCCCTGAAACACATCGACTTTATTTTTCTTCATTAAAAAATCTATTCCTGACGTGGTTTGATCTACAACAGCTTGCTTACGCGCTATCATTTTTTCAAGATTCACTTTTATATCGCCGGGTATTTCTATGCCGTGATCTTCAAAATGTTTTACTGCATCTTCATAATGATGCGATGAATCCAACAAGGCTTTGCTGGGAATACATCCCACATTTAAGCAAGTTCCGCCAAGTACTGAGTATTTTTCAATAAGTGCAGTTTTCATGCCTAACTGTGCACAACGAATAGCGGCAACATAACCACCGGGACCAGAACCAATTATGGCAACATCATAAGAATTCATAAGCTAAAAGTATTTATAGATTTTTGGTTAAAAACGTGTACAAAAGTACGATTTTGATTTTTGTTTTACGAATGCCTTGTGACTATTTTTTGGTTTTAAAAGCTGAAAAAAGAATCCTTTATTTAAATTAAACCGTGATTGCTGTTGTATGTTTTACTTCATTAATTACAAACATACTATGCGTACTCCCGATATGGTTTATCAGTGTGAGTTTATTTACCATAAATTCTCTGAAAGCTTCCATGTCTTTTACAATCACTTTTAACAGATAATCGTAATCACCACTTATATGGTAGCATGCCACAACCTCTTGTAAATTAGCTACTTCACGCTCAAACTTAATAACGTAATCTTGTGTATGTTGCACTAATTTTATGTGACAAAACGCAACAAAATTCTTGTCAACCTTTACTTTATTGACAAGTGCTACATAGCTGTCTATAACACCTAAACGCTCCAGCTTACGTATGCGTTCATAAACAGCTGTTACCGATAAATTAAGCTTTAGTGCAAGTTGTTTATTGGTTTGTTTGCTGTTTTCTTGTAATAAGTTAAGTAAGCGGCTATCTGTTTCGTCAAAAATCATGAGATGAAAATTTTTCTATGCAAAAGAACAAACGTATAAATTATTAGTAAATATAACTAAATAAATCGTTTATTATAGTTTTATTTTTATATTTTTCATAATACCATTGATTTATAATCTATAATTTACGAATTTTATACATTATTATAAATCTCTTTTAATTATGAAATTTAAACCCGCAAACCATATCCAGGACTTACAGTATTTTGGTGAATTTGGAGGTGTCAATCCTTCTATTTCTGACTCTTCAACCTACACGTTCCTCTCTGCAAAAACCATGTTTGACACTTTTGAAGGCAATGCTGACGGATGCTATTTGTACTCGCGTCATTCATCTCCGTCAAATCTATACTTAGGCAAGGCTTTAGCCGCTATGGAAGGCACAGAAACGGCTACCGTAACGGCCTCGGGAATGGGTGCCATTACCGCTGTATTAATGCAATTGTGCAAAGCCGAAGACCATATTGTGTCCAGCAGAACCATTTACGGAGGCACTTATGCATTTTTAAAAAATTTTGCACCTCGGTTTAAGGTAAGCACAAGTTTTGTAGATATCACAAAACTTGACTTGGTAGAAGCTGCCATTACTTCAAAAACAAAGGTCATTTACTGCGAGTCTGTCAGCAATCCACTACTGGAAGTTGCCGACATTGAAGGTTTAGCCGAAATTGCAAAAAAACACAAGCTAAAACTCATTGTAGACAACACGTTTTCACCCTTGTCAATATCTCCGGCCAAATTAGGCGCAGATGTTGTGATACACAGTTTGACCAAATTTATAAACGGTAGTAGCGACACTGTTGCCGGTGTAATATGCGGAACTCAAGAATTTATTGATAACTTACGCAATGTAAATGATGGAGCCTGTATGCTGCTGGGCGCAACTATGGATAGTCTGCGTGCTGCTTCAGTATTAAAAAACCTGCGCACTTTGCACATACGAATGCAGCAACACAGTAAAAATGCTAGTTATTTGGCACAGCAATTTGAAGCTGACGGATTAAAAACCGTTTATCCAAACTTGTCCTCACATCCATCACATACACTCTTTAAAAGCATGATGAATGCGCACTACGGTTTTGGCGGAATGTTAACCATAGATGTCGGGTCCTTAGAAAAAGCTAATGCTTTAATGGAACTTATGCAAGAACGAAACCTTGGCTATCTGGCAGTAAGTTTAGGGTTTTACAAAACTTTATTTAGCGCACCCGGAAGTTCCACTTCATCTGAAATACCCGAAGAAGAGCAAAAAGAAATGGGACTCAGTAACGGGCTAATTCGCTTTTCTATTGGTCTTGATGCCGATATTGAACGTACCTACAAAATGATGCGTGAATGCATGATGGAACTAAATATACTAAAACCCACAGTGCAAGAAACAGCTCTATAATTTCATAGTAGGCGTTAAAAAAGCAATTCTATTCTTTTTTAACGCCTTTTAAACGCTTCCAAAACACATTAAAATCCTCTGCATTGGGTGGTTTGCCTTCAAAGGGCTTTGCATTCCAGCGACCTTTTTCACTGTAAATGGTAAAACTAAATACCGATGAATTCGGGTCATCTTCATTGAATAACGGATAGCGCAAGTCGTTAAACCGAAAAGTGTTTTTTTCTTCCATCGGAAGAAAATTGTAATACCCGTTACTGAACCATGCCAGTGTTTTAATATCCTTAGCAGCATTGGGCACAAGGTTATGATTTTTAGGCAACGGTTGCCATTTTCCAACCTTATCATCTTCATCAAAAAGCGAATAAAAACCTACATAGTACCTATCTTTTGTCTCAGCTACACCATACCAAAGAATATTGTTAAAAATAGAAGGTTGTGTTTGAAAGCGTTCATAAGCAATCCCGGCATGGATAAGTGATTTTTTGAAAACGGTATTGATATATAGCTTGTTGATTAAAGTCAGTAGCATATAAAAAGAACTTATGCCTAATCCTATTTTTAACCACAAAGTTCTGTATTTTGATTGTCGTTTGAAAAACATTAAAACAAGCAAGGCTATTAAAAAAGGAAGGGTATACAATAAATCTACTACAGCAATATTATTAAATGCAACTCTGTAGTTGCTGAAGGGCAAAAACCACTGTGTTCCGTAAGGCGTAAAAGCATCCAGAAGAATATGAGTGGCTAATGCCAGAAAAAAAAGCCAAATCCAATCGGTTCTTTTTGTAGTATCCTTCCGTTTTCCGGTATTGTACAAGGCATAAACTATATACCCGAAGATAAAAGCACCTAAAATTGAGAAAACAATAGAATGACTAAAGCCTCTATGCGCTGCCATTATATCAATTTGATTACTGTAAAACCATCTTGATGTAAAAACATCCAAATCAGGAATTGTGCCTCCAATGGCACCAAAAAGCAAGGCCTTATTACCTATTTTTTTACCTAAGGCAATTTCTCCACAAGCAGCACCTAAAACAATTTGGGTAAGTGAATCCATAAAGCAAGCGCAAATGTAATGAACAATTTTGATTTGCATACCAAATGTGAAAGTCGTAACATTACAGTCCCAATTAAATTAAAAACTTTTCATGCAGAGTCAAGATAAAAAACCCGGCGAATTTCAAGACAATCACATCATAGAAAACAAGGAATTAAACATTTGGGAAGCGCTTATACCTGTATTTGCACTAGTCATTATGCTTTTTTATAATGTATTTTTTGTTTACGGTGATGACGCCTTAAGCGGAAGCAATCAGTTTATTCTTCTTTTGGGAGCAGCAGTAGCAGCTATTATTGGTTTTTATAACAAAATTTCTTATAAACAAATGATAGACGAAGTGGCCGAAAACATAAAATCTACAACCGGCGCATTACTTATACTCTTAATGGTTGGCGCTCTGGCAGGTACCTGGCTTATCAGCGGTATTATTCCCACAATGATTTATTACGGGCTACAAATACTTAGTCCTTCTGTATTTTTAACCGCGTGTGTGCTTATTTGCGCCATTATTTCGGTGGCTACCGGAAGCAGCTGGACAACTTCTGCAACTGTTGGTATAGCTCTTATAGGTATAGGAGAAACCTTGGATATATCACTGGGAATGACTGCCGGCGCTGTTCTTTCGGGTGCCTACTTTGGAGATAAAATGTCGCCCTTAAGTGACACTACAAATTTAGCTCCCGCAATGGCCGGCGGCGAACTGTTTGACCACATAAAGTACATGGCACTAACCACAGTTCCTACTATAGTAATTACCCTTATTGTATTCACTGTAATAGGGTTTAGTATAAATACCTCAGGTGCGCCGGACATAAGTGACAAACTAACTGCCATAGAAGCAGCTTTTACTATTTCGCCATGGTTATTTCTTGTTCCTCTTATAGTCATTTTCATGATTGTAAAAAAAACATCGCCATTGATTGCTTTACTTGCAGGTACGCTTTTAGGCGGAATAGCCGCAATTATTGCTCAACCCAGCATTGTGATGCATATTGCCGGTGCAGAAAGCCTGACATTTAATTCAGCTTACAAAGGTGTGATGAATGCTATGACCATTGATACTGCAGTAGAAACATCCAGCAAAGAACTGAACGATTTGTTTACTGCCGGCGGTATGTCAGGCATGCTTAGTACCATTTGGCTTATTATATGTGCTATGGTTTTTGGTGGTGTTATGGATGCTATTGGTGCTTTAGCCAGAATAAGCAAAGCTCTTTTAAGTATTGCCACTACAACCTTTGGTCTGTTTGCTAGCACAGTTGCCAGTTGTTTAGCGCTAAATGTTAGTGCTTCGGATCAATATTTAGCTATAGTTGTTCCGGGAAAAATGTTTAAAAAAGCCTATGAAGATAAAGGTCTTGCACCTGAAAATTTAAGCAGAACGCTAGAAGATTCCGGAACGGTTACTTCTGTATTAGTTCCCTGGAATACTTGTGGCGCATATCAAAGTGGTGTTTTAGGCGTACCTGTAATAGATTATTTCTTTTTTGCGATTTTCAACTGGCTAAGTCCATTTATGACACTTTTATTTGCTGCTTTTTCTATAAAAATCAAGCAACTTAACGGAAAATTAGTTTAGGTTATTAGGTAATAAATTTTTAAAATACTTGGGCTTTGTGGTTCCTTAAACAACCCCTATCTTTGCATCTAATTTTAACTTTTTAAACCATAAAAACAAAAAAAATGGCTGTATTAGTAGGTAAAAAAGCACCTCAATTTAATGCGCAAGCTGTAATAAACGGCGGCGAATTTGTAGAAAATTTCTCATTAGAACAATTCATTGGCAAGAAGTATGTACTTCTGTTCTTTTATCCAAAAGATTTCACTTTTGTATGCCCAACCGAGTTGCATGCTTTTCAAGAAAAATTAGAGGCTTTTAAACAAAGAAATACTGAAGTTGTTGCCGTATCCACTGACACAGAGCAATCGCATTACGGCTGGCTCCACGTAGAAAAAAATAATGGCGGAATAAAAGGTGTAACCTATCCACTGGTGGCTGACACCAACAAAACCATATCAAAAAATTACGACGTTTTGGCCGGTGATTATTACTTTGATGAAAATGATATGCTACAAGCCACCGGTGAAATGATAGCGTACAGAGGCTTGTTTTTGATTGACAAAGAAGGAATTGTCCGCCATCAAATTGTAAACGATTTACCTTTAGGGAGAAATGTTGATGAAGCACTTCGTATGGTAGATGCGCTGCAGTTTGTTGAAGAAAATGGAGAAGTTTGTCCTGCAAACTGGAATAAAGGAAAAACAGGAATGCAAGCCACTCACGAAGGTGTTGCCGCTTTTCTTGAAAAACATGTAAATTAAGCACTAAGTTTAATACTAATAAAAAAGGCAACTCATGGAGTTGCCTTTTTGTTTGTTTTTAAAACTTCTATAAATCAAATCTATCTGCATTCATTACTTTAGTCCATGCAGAGACAAAATCTTTGACAAACTTTTCTTCATTATCATCTTGTGCATACACTTCAGCATACGCTCTGAGTACGGAGTTTGACCCAAATACCAGATCAACTCTGGTAGCAGTCCATTTGGCTTTACCTGTCTTGCGGTCGCAAATTTCATAAACTCCATTTGATTTAGGTTTCCAGTAATTTGCCATATCGGTCAGGTTTACAAAAAAGTCATTGGTTAATGCACCTTCACTATCGGTAAGTACTCCATGCTTTGTCCCGCCGTAATTGGTTCCCATAACACGCATACCTCCAAGCAGCACGGTCATTTCAGGTGCCGTTAAACCCATTAATTGTGTACGGTCTAGAAGCAATTCTTCAGGACTAACTACATAGTCTTTTTTCAACCAGTTTCTATATCCATCTGCCACCGGCTCAAGAGGTTCAAAAGATTCAGCATCTGTCATTTCAGCTGTTGCATCGCCTCTTCCTGGAGCAAAAGGAACCGAAATAGTATATCCTGCATTTTTTATGGCTTTTTCTACGCCAACATTTCCTGCAAGAACAATTGTATCAGCAATACTTATGGCAAATTCGTTTGCAATAGGCTCTAATACTGAAAGCACTTTAGCTAAGCGTTCAGGCTCGTTACCTTGCCAGTCTTTTTGTGGTGCAAGACGAATTCGTGCTCCGTTAGCACCGCCTCTATAATCTGAACCTCTGAATGTTCGGGCACTATCCCAGGCAGTAGAAACCATATCCGCTATTGACAATCCTGAAGATGCAATTTTATTTTTTACTGCTTCTACATTGTATTGCTTCTTGCCTTTTGGAATCGGGTCTTGCCAAATTAAATCTTCTTTAGGTACATCAGGTCCGACATAACGGTCTTTGGGTCCCAAATCTCTGTGAGTTAATTTAAACCATGCTCGGGCAAAGGCATCAGAAAAAGCTTCAAAATCATTTTTAAATTTTAATGAAATTTCCCTGTAAGCCGGGTCCATTTTCATAGCCATATCCGCATCGGTCATCATGGGGTTGTGTCGAGTTTTCATGTCTTCAACATCAACCGGCATATCTTCTTCCTTAATACTTACCGGTTCCCACTGCCAGGCGCCGGCCGGACTTTTTCGCGATTCCCATTCATGATTAAAAAGCATTTCAAAAAATCCGTTATCCCATTTGGTAGGATGTGTAGTCCAGGCACCTTCCAATCCACTGGTTACCGTATCTCGACCTTTGCCTGTTCGTGTTGGATTAGACCATCCAAAACCTTGCTCTTCTACTCCGGCTGCTTCAGGGTTTGGCCCCAGAATACTGGCATCGCCATTTCCATGAGCTTTGCCTACGGTATGACCTCCGGCAGTTAATGCTACGGTTTCTTCGTCATTCATTGCCATACGTCTGAAGGTTTCACGAACTTGAGCGGCCGTTTTTAGTGGGTCAGGTTTGCCGTTTACTCCTTCCGGGTTTACGTAGATAAGCCCCATCTGAACTGCAGCCAGTGGATTTTCCATAGTTTCCGGACTTTCAACATTTTCATATCGACTATCACTAGGTGCGAGCCATTCCTTTTCTGTACCCCAATAAATGTCTTTTTCAGGATGCCATATATCTTCGCGGCCAAAAGCAAATCCGTAGGATTTTAAACCCATACTTTCATAGGCCATTGTCCCGGCTAGAATAATTAAATCGGCCCAGCTTATTTTGTTGCCATATTTTTTCTTTATAGGCCAAAGTAAGCGTCTTGCCTTGTCCAGACTTACGTTGTCCGGCCAAGAGTTAAGCGGAGCAAAACGTTGATTTCCCGTTCCACCACCGCCACGACCGTCGGCTATTCGGTAGGTTCCTGCTGCATGCCAGGCCATTCTTATCATTAATCCGCCGTAGTGTCCCCAATCTGCAGGCCACCAATCCTGGCTTTCTGTCATGAGTTTTTTCAGGTCATTCTTTAGTGCCTCTACATCTAATTTTTTTAACTCTTCACGGTAGTTGAAATCTTTTCCATAGGGATTGGTTTTTGTATCGTGCTGATGCAGAATGTCTAAGTTTAGTGCGTTTGGCCACCAATCCATTACATTTTTAGTAATTTCGGTATTGGCTCCATGCGTAAAGGGGCATTTTCCGTTGTTTGTGTTGTTCATGTTATTTTACTTTTTAAAAGTTAATTTTACTGATTTTTTTTGTTAAACTTGATTGCACACTTTTGTGTGCTTCAGGTGCTTTTATGACTAGTTTAACCGTTTCAAAATTATTTCTCTAAAATTACCACTTTAATAGCCATAATCAAAATTGATTGTCACTATAATTGAATAAGAAATGTTTATTCATAATTCCAGGTTTAAATTTCTTTTGCTAAATAAAAAACCTATTTTTACGTAAACTAAAAATTAAAAAAATTATGGCAACAGTTACTCTTGACGGTAAACCGGCAAAAACTATTGGAAATATCCCTGAAATAGGTTCTAAGGCGAAGAATTTTACGCTTACCGCTACCGACTTATCTACCAAAACACTTGAAGATTTTGAAAATTCCAAAGTTATTTTAAATATTTTTCCTAGTGTAGGAACAGGTGTATGCTCAGCTGCAGTAAGAGCGTTTAACGAAAAAGCCTCTTCACTGCAAAATGCTAAAGTGCTTTGCATATCTAAGGATTTACCCTTTGCTCAAAAACAATTTTGTGCAGCCGAAGGACTTAACAATGTGATAATGCTTTCTGATTTTAAAACCACATCGTTTGGAAAAGATTATGGGGTATTACTTGAAGGCAGTGCCTTTGACGGCTTACTCGCCAGATGTGTAATTGTGTTAAACAAGAATCGTGAAGTTGTATATACCGAACTGGTTTCTGAAATAGGAAATGAACCTAACTACAATGCCGCCGTTGAAGCATTGAACAATGCCTAAAAACAACTCCTTTATAGTCAGGCGCTTGAAAAGTATTGTATTTGCTTTTAAAGGTGCTGTTTATCTTTTAAAAAATGAAGCTAGCATTCAAGTGCAATTTGGAGTAGCACTTGTGGTTACAGTAGCCGGTTTATTTTTAAAAATATCAACAACCGAATGGATACTTCAATGCTTTGCCATCGGACTTGTAATGGGAATTGAAGGAATTAACTCTGCTATTGAAGCATTAGCAGATTTTGTTCATCCTAATCAACATAAAAAAATAGGTCTTATAAAAGACATTGCTGCCGGTGCAGTTTTTTTTGCAGCTGTTATGGCTGTTATAATTGGTATTTTGATCTATTTTCCTAAACTTTTTTAAAATACAATATTTATAGTTTAAACGTTAGTAATTTGTATTTTTGCTCAAAACAACAACAGGTAAATGGCTAAAAAGAAGTCTAAAACTAATACTAAAGCTACGGTTAAACTAAAAAGACCTTCTTTTAAACTTTCCAGTCAGCAAAAATTGGTTTTTGGAAGTTTTTTACTCATCTTAGGCATTTTACTTTGCATTTCGTTTTTCTCCTTTCTTTTTCACTGGAAATCAGATCAAAGCACCCTTTCTCAATTCACTTCCCGAACTGTGGAAGCGAACAACTGGCTAAACAAATTTGGTGCCTGGGTTAGCAATTTGTTTATTTACAAAGGATTTGGCGTTTCCTCTTTTGTATTTGCCGGACTTATTTTTCTTTCAGGGTTATACGTTTTACTCAATTTGAACAACAGCAAATTGAGAAAACACTGGTTTTGGGGAACTTTGGTTGTGCTTTGGTTTTCTGTTTTTTTTGGTTTCTTCACAAAAACCTATGATGTTTTAGGCGGAACTGTTGGCTTTGAAATAAATTCATTTTTACAGGATTACCTGGGAAAAATAGGCACCTCGCTTCTGCTGCTGTTTGGTTTAATTACTTATCTAGCAGTACGATTTAAAGTTACCGTAGATTCTTTCAAAAAACTGTTCAAAAAAGCAAACCAAGAATTTCAACAGGAATTTAACAATCCCCAAGCCGATGAACCTGTGTATACGGTAGACAATGATTTAACTGCCGAAGCCGAATCGATAAAATCTTCCTTTGACATTTCTCCTGCTGAAGAAGAAAGTGAAGACGATAATACCTCTACCTCATCTTTAGCTTCTTCTGACCAGAAAGATAAATCCCTGACAGACGATATAAAAATTGAGGTCGAAGAAAGCAAAGAAGAACTTTCAGAAACGGATAATCTGGCTAACAAGCTGGTAAAAGATTACGGCGAATTTGACCCCACACTGGAACTGGGAAAATATCAATTTCCACCCTTAGAACTGTTGCGTAAATACGACTCTGAAGGCATTACCATAAACCAAGAGGAGTTAGAAGAAAACAAGAATAAAATTGTTGAAACCCTTAGCAATTACAAAATTGGTATCGCCAGCATAAAAGCCACCATTGGACCTACGGTAACGCTGTATGAAATTGTTCCCGAAGCCGGAATACGCATTTCAAAAATTAAAAACCTAGAAGACGATATCGCCTTATCATTATCGGCTTTAGGCATTAGAATTATTGCGCCTATTCCCGGAAAAGGCACGATAGGTATTGAAGTTCCAAACAAAAATGCCACGATAGTTTCTATGCGTTCGGTAATCGCTTCTAAAAAGTTTCAAAACGCCGAAATGCAATTGCCTATTGCCTTAGGAAAAACCATAAGTAATGAAACCTTTGTAGTGGATTTGGCCAAGATGCCTCACTTGCTTATGGCCGGAGCCACGGGGCAAGGAAAATCAGTAGGATTAAATGCAGTGCTTACTTCGTTACTCTACAAAAAGCATCCTGCAGAAGTGAAATTTGTATTGGTAGACCCAAAAAAGGTAGAACTTACTTTATTCAATAAAATAGAACGCCACTACCTGGCTAAACTCCCTGACAGTGAAGACGCTATCATTACAGACAATACAAAGGTTATAAACACCTTGAATTCGCTGTGTATAGAAATGGACAACCGATACGAGATGCTTAAAAACGCCATGTGTCGAAATTTGTCAGAGTACAATGCTAAATTCAAGGCACGCAAACTAAACCCTAATGAAGGACATAAATACTTGCCCTACATCGTATTGGTAGTAGACGAATTTGCCGATTTAATAATGACTGCAGGCAAAGAAGTAGAAACCCCAATTGCGCGTTTGGCTCAACTGGCTCGGGCCATAGGCATCCATTTAATAATCGCCACACAGCGTCCGTCAGTAAATGTAATTACCGGAATAATTAAAGCCAATTTCCCGGCAAGAATTGCCTTTAGAGTTACCTCAAAAATAGATTCACGTACCATTTTAGACGGTTCCGGAGCCGACCAACTTATCGGTAGAGGCGACATGCTGTACACACAAGGAAACGACATGATTCGCTTGCAGTGTGCTTTTGTAGATACCCCGGAAGTAGAAAAAATCACCGACTTTATAGGTGCTCAAAAAGCTTATCCTGATGCCTATCTTCTTCCTGAATACGTGGGCGAAGAAAGTGGCACAAGTCTTGATATTGATATCTCCGAAAGAGATGCACTTTTTAAAGAAGCTGCTGAAATAATAGTTACTGCTCAACAAGGTTCGGCATCCTTATTGCAACGTAAGTTAAAATTAGGATACAATAGAGCCGGAAGATTGATTGATCAACTGGAAGCGGCCGGTATTGTAGGTCCGTTTGAAGGCAGTAAAGCCCGACAAGTTTTAGTACCTGATTTAGTCGCTTTGGAACAATTACTAGAAAATGAAAAAAATTCTTAACATGAAACGTGTTTTTACAGTTTACCTGCTTTTTTTAACTTTTGGAACCTTTGCCCAAAATAACTCTGATGCCAAAACTTTACTAAATGAAGTTTCTGCAAAGGTAAAAAGCTACAATAACATCAGCATAGACTTTAAATACGTACTTACAAACCTTTCTGAAAACATCAATCAGGAAACCCGTGGTTCGGTTATTATGCAAGGCAATAAATATAAACTTGAGATTTTGGGAATTATCAGGATTTTTGATGGTGTAAAACTCTACTCGATAAGTCCGGAAGATGAAGAAGTAACTATATCTACTGAAGACGGAAGCGATCCAAACAGCATTACGCCTAACAAAATGCTTTCTTTTTATGAAGAAGGTTTTACCTACCAGATGGACATTTTGCAAAATGTAAAGGGAAGAAAAATACAATACGTAAAACTTACCCCAATGGATTCCCATTCAGAAATTAAACATATTTTACTGGGTATTGATGCCGGTACCAAACATATATACAACCTTATAGAAGTTGGAAAAAACGGAACTAAAACTACACTTACTGTTAATTCTTTTAAAACAAATGAGCCATTATCAAAAACCTTATTTACCTTTGATGAAAGCAAATATAAAGAATACTACATCAACAGGTTAGATTAGGTTTATCCCTTGAAGATACTAGATCGTTACATATTAACCACCTATTTAAAAACTTTCTTAAGTGTGTTTATTATACTCATGCTTATTTTTGTTTTACAAACCATCTGGCTGTATATCAAGGAACTGGCAGGTAAAGACTTAGATATTTTTGTGGTTGGTAAATTCTTAATTTACTTTGCTCCAAAGCTTATCCCTTTAGTACTTCCGTTAACCATTTTACTGGCCTCTATAATGGTTTTTGGAAATTTTGCTGAAAACTATGAGTTTGCCGCCATGAAATCTACCGGCATATCGTTACATCGCGCCATGGCCGGATTAAGTATTTTTATTGTTATTCTGGCGGCCATTACCTTTTTCTTTTCTAATAATGTAATTCCTTGGGCTGAATACAATTCGTACAACCTTAGAAAAAATATTGCCAAATTAAAACCTGCCATGGTTATTGCCGAAGGACAATTCAACGAAATAGGAAATATCACCATTAAAGTTGATGAAAAAAGTGGAGACAGAGGTCAGTACCTGAAAGGTGTCGTTTTACACCAAAAAAACTCCAACAGATTAGGGAATTTTACGACCATTAAATCTGAAACAGGCGAACTGGTTAGCAATGAAAACAGCGAAGTACTTAAACTTATTTTACACAAAGGAAATTACTACGACGATACACCGCCAAAAGAATATAAAGACAGACTTAAACGTCCTTTCAAAAAAAGCGAATTTAAAACCTATACTATTAACATTGACTTGTCTGAACTAAACAAAGTAGATTTAGAAGAAAAAAATTATTCAGACAAATACAACATGCTGAATATAAAAGACCTAAACTATACCATAGATTCGCTTCAGCAAAAACAAAACAAAGATTACACGGACTTTGCCACCACGCTTTACAACCGAGCCCGTGTAGATAACATCAATAAAAATCTGCAAAAAAAATCAGACACAACCAGCACTAATCTCCTTGACCTTTTCACTGCCGAACGAAGTCTAAACGTTATAGACCTTTCATTAAACTCCGTAAAAAGTACAAACCAGATTATAAGCAACAAAGAGCGCAGCTTAAAATTATCAACCTCTTGGTTAAACAAGCACATTATTGCACTTCATGAAAAACTTGCCCTTGGGTTTGCCTGTATCATCTTGTTTTTTGTTGGCGCACCCTTAGGTGCTATTATTCGAAAAGGTGGTATTGGGTTACCAATGGTAATAGCCATTTTATTGTTTCTCACCTATCATTTCATTGGGATTTTTGCCAAAAACAGCGCCAAAGATGGAAGTTTAAATCCGGTAATTGCCAGTTGGTTTTCTACCATAATTATGCTGCCGTTAAGTATTTACCTTACTCGGCGCGCTACTGCAGACCGAGGTTTATTTGAATTTGAAAATTTCATCGAACCCTTTAAAAAATTTATTCCTTTTAAAAACAACACAAGCTCTGAATACAGCAATGCACATAAAGTTATCAAACAGTTAAAAAAACTGGACAATGAAAACCTAATTGAAACTTTTAAAAATCCGGTGGAAAATGGCTTTCATAACTCCGACAAGCCATTGATATATGACATTTTAAAAGAACGAGGGTTTGCCCCTAATGATTTCGAATTAAACAAAATGCATTTACCGATTTCTTTTACAAAACCATTAAATTATAAAAAAGACTACACCGACTATGCTAAATTTTCGGTTGTATTTTACTTGTTAGCTCTTTCCTTAGGTGTTTTATATTTTGTTTTAGAGAACAACAACCTAAACGCAGTGGCCAATGCAACAATACAATTAACCCTAGTGTTCGGGAGTATCTCTTTACTGTATTATTTAATTTCAGTCAAAATCTTAAAGCACTTTTATTCTTTCAGTAATTTACAAAGTAGATTCCCAAATGTATTTCTTTTGCTAGTAGGTTACCTGGCATATCCAATCCTTCACACTTATATCAAAGAGCGTCTGCAAGCCGATTTAAAGCAAATTACTTATCAATCTTTTAAATAAGAGCAATATCTTTGCATCATGATTGTTAAAGAATACACATTACCAAATACAATGATACAACTCAACTCCATAGAAGAAGCTATCTCAGATATTAGAAACGGAAAAGTCATTATTGTGGTTGATGATGCAGATAGAGAAAATGAAGGCGATTTCGTGGCAGCAGCCGAAAAAGTAACCCCGGAAATGATAAACTTTATGGCCACTCATGGTCGTGGACTCATTTGTGCACCTTTAACCGAAAGCAGATGCAAGGCACTAGAGCTCAACATGATGGTAAGCAACAATACCGATCCGCTGGAAACAGCCTTTACCGTATCGGTAGATTTAAGAGGCAACGGAGTCACTACCGGTATTTCTGCCGCAGATCGGGCCAAAACCATTAAAGCACTTATCGATCCCAACATAAAACCCTTTGAACTGGCAAGACCCGGACATATTTTTCCTTTGGTCGCTAAAGAAGGTGGTGTTTTAAGACGTACCGGGCATACAGAAGCTGCTATAGACTTTGCGCGTTTGGCAGGATTAAAACCTGCCGGCGTTATTGTTGAGATAATGAATGCTGATGGCACTATGGCACGTTTACCACATCTTATGGAAGTAGCTAAAAATTTTGATTTAAAGATTGTTTCCATTGAAGATTTGGTAGCCTACCGCATGCAACACGACTCCTTAATTAAAAAAGTAGAAGATTTTGAGATTCAAACCCGATTTGGAAGTTTTCGTTTAAGAGCTTACAAACAAACCACTAATAATCAAATACATATCGCTTTAACCCAAGGCACGTGGAACGCACAAGAAGCCATATTAACTCGTGTAAATTCAACCCTTGTCAATAATGATATTTTAGGCACATTAACTAACAATGCCGATAAGAAACTAGACGATATGTTTAAGGTTGTTACTGATGCCGGGAAAGGTGCTATTATATTCATTAATCAACAAAGTCAGACTACCGATTTGCTAAACCGACTAAGTATTTTAAAAGATAGTCAAGATGGCAGTACATTGGTAAAGGCACCCAATATAAAAATGGATACTAAAGATTTTGGTATCGGGGCTCAAATATTACACGACCTCAATATTCACAAACTACGCCTGATGACCAATAGTGAACAAAAACCCAGAGTAGGTATGATAGGTTATGGTTTGGAAATTGTGGAAACCGTGGGCTACTAAAAAAAGAGAAGCAGTTACCCACTTCTCTTTTTCAACTTTTAATGACACTTTATAATTCCTTATTCTTTGACTTCAAAAGTTTTAAGCAATCCTTTGCTTTTAGAATTTGGTACTTCTGAAATAAATGCATATCTGCCCGGCTGTAGGTCTACAGTAAAATAGCCGGTACTTCCTGCCGGCATTTCATTTACCCCGCCTAAAAACGTTACACCTTCAGGTACGGGTGTAATTAATCCTTTGGGATCTGCCCAGTTCATCCATTTTTCCAAGGCAACGATACTGGCATTTTCATCCAGCCTTGCCAAATTAACATCATGCTGCATAAAGTTTTCATGATGCTTCTGTTCTTTATAAAATACGGAAAATACGTGATTTCCTTTGGTGATTTCTTTATCGTATGTAATTCCATCGGTATTAGAGACCGTAATATTCACGGTGGCTTCCGGAGGCAAATTTCCACTGTCTGTTTCGCCTACAATAATAGGTTTTGCCATTCCCATAGAGGTGTGAAACTTTCCGTTTGGCATTTTCACATAACACTCCATGATGTAATATCCCGGTTCTAATTTTATAGTCGTTTCTGCTGTTTTATTTGGCCCTATTAAACCTGAACCTCCCATAAATACAATATCTCCAAACCAGTCAGGCAATTTCCCAAAAGCTGCTAAACCTTCTTCTTTCCTGCCTTGATTTAAAAGTTCCATGCCTTCATCAAAAACCGGAGCGACTTCTTCTATCGCGTGCTGTACATTTTTTCCTTCGGGATATTTATCCATTAAAAAAAAGTGGGTTTCGTTAGAAAGGTTTTGATATCTAAAGGT
>Ga0079224_100003796_pt1 | contig 19240 bp, 16 predicted proteins | sample Stecom2015_FD_80414 | JGI IMG/M metagenome (GOLD analysis project Ga0079224, IMG submission 80414) | Agricultural soil microbial communities from Utah to study Nitrogen management - Steer compost 2015 | ecosystem: Environmental > Terrestrial > Soil > Agricultural land | place: USA: Utah... | reverse complement strand
TAAAGACCAGCATAAAAGGTAGCCCATTCTCTCCCAACCAGTAGCAGAAGTCCAAATCAATTTTCTGGGGCTCATGTCGACTGTCAATAAGGACAAAAACACATTGTAAATTTTCTCTACGGGTTAGATATTTACGGATGAAGCGTTCCCACTCTACTCTATTCTTTTTGGAAGTCTGTGCAAAACCATAGCCAGGCAAATCCACCAGATACCAATCCCCATTAATAATAAAGTGGTTTATCAATTGGGTTTTACCAGGTTTCTGCGAGGTTTTAGCTAGCCCTTTCCTACTGGTCATGGCATTAATCAAGGATGACTTTCCAACATTGGAGCGTCCTATAAAGGCATATTCCGGCAAGGTTGGGGCTGGAAGTTTATGTACTTCTGTATTACTGGTGACAAATTCCGCTGATTTTATAAGCATAAACAAAGGTAAGCTTTTCCACATTAACAGCCAAAGGACGGGAAAAGCATAAGCGCCTATTTTATGCATTCTTGCAACCAATCATATAAATCTTTCAAAAGGTTATTACAACAATCAATAAGAATATCGCTTGCTTCTCCTCCGAATTGCCTTTTGAAGATTTTCTTCTGCTGTTGGTATTGAAAAGCATAGTAGACCGTACCTATTGGTCGTGTCTGTTGTGGATTACTACTTTCAAAAGCAAGCCCTGTGATACTAATGAATACGGTATTGAGCCTTGCTAATTTTGAAAGACCGTCAAGCATCCTTAAAGTGACAACCGCAGATTCAGCACAGTATTTTTCGATTTTTTGCTGAGGAACAACTAAAAATTGGGTTTTCATGCTATCATCATAGCATATCAGAGAGCCCAGAAAATAATCACCACTATGGACTTCCAATGCCCATATACTACTAAGATAGCCTGCAGTCATACTCTCTGCGCAAAGCAACTTTAATCCATTAGATCGCAAGAACTGTCCACAATCATCTAATATTTTGGCGTGGATTTGCCGCATAATATTATCTCCTTTTAGCTTATCCGTTCCGTATTTAAAGCTTTTGCCCAATGTTGATATTGACATCGCGGACAGTAACCATCTGCTGTTATGGTATAGGCACAAATTACATAACCGCAATTCATACAAGCAAAGGGACCATGTTCCGTAGAGATATCAATCTTGGTATAGTGATCAGGAAACAATGGTAAGCCAAACTTTACTTCTTCATCTGAATAGAACAGTACACTCATCGACCCATCAGTTTCCAATACCGCTAATTTTACTTGTCCTAAATGTTCAATAGATTGATTCCGTAGTTCAGTAAAAAATTCCATAGTAGAAAAGTCAGTATCTTTTTTGTGCTTCAGATCAAACATTCCTTCCCGAACTACTATGGTTTCTTGCCCCTCCAAAACCCTGTGGACCCGTAATGACTTAGAAGCCAACCATGTCAATGATTTGTATACCACAAGGGTCACAGAAAATACAATTACTGCATATATAATGGGAATGTCTTCTTGGAACATAGGATCTCCAGCAGCAGAACCCAATCCTAAGATAATTGCAACTTCAAACAAGGATAATTGTCGGACACCTCGTTTTCCAGATAAACGCAACACCAACAAAATCATTAGGAACATGACCACTGTACGACCAATGATCTCTCCAATAAATTGCCATTCTACGCCATTAATAAAGAAATTTCCCACAAGAGAACATGTTATAAATCTTCACTCTGTTCCAGATCTTCGTGGTTGTCGCCTCCTAGGCTGTAATAATTGTTCTCTTCATCTTCCGAACCTATTTCCTCCTGTTCATCGTCCAATTCAGCACCTGGGATATCCAAACCATCATCCAAGGAGGAAGACTTACTCTTTGGGATTTGCCCTACCCGCTCATCTTCTATTCTTTTCTCTTGTTCGAAAATATCCTCTCGTTCATCATAATGCGGATAGCCAGGAAAATCTTCCTGATTGTCTTGTCTATTTTTCTTTGAATCTTGCATAATATTGTTGTTTTACATTTTTACATAAAGACAAACAACAACAGAAAAAGTTTCAAATGTTACGTGCAAACAGACTCATCATCCTTCTTTTTCATTGAGGTATTTCCAATATCGTTTAGGGACATGTTGTACATGGAGCTTGGTATTCTTTCGTTCTACAATATTCGTACTTTGAAAGTAACGCTTCCACAACCTATCGTACAATTGCTCTTCCGTACTGCACACCGCTTCCAACTGCTTCACATCAATGGATTTATCAAATACAATCTCCCTAACCGTAGACTTATCGTAATGCAATCCATATTGCCGTTTTACATCATAGATAATCCACAGCTGATCGGCATAGCGATCTTTGAAATGGGTAGAAATGAGCGGTAGAACATTAAAATCTGGTTCAATTAACGCCAAGAAAATACCATCTGTACTTTCCCTAAACCGTACAAAAGCTTTGAAACGATGGCGCTCCCGCATAACTGACTTATGGATCTGCTTAATTTGCAAGACATCCTCATGCGCATAGTTGCTGTGTACAGATTTTTCACCTGCCATATAATATTGAACAACACGTAATATAAGTACTTCGATGCCTTCCTTTTCCGATAGAAAAGCACAATAAAGCTCCTGCAGAGCGGCTTTTCCAACGTTCTTTAGCAGTCCATTCTTAACACGTAACGCTTTCTTTTTATCTGTATATACCTGATGTGTACGACCAAAAAGTGATTGCGTAACCGCTGTGCCCGATTTAACGATAATACAGCTCTGCAAGCGATATTCATAATCTTCAAAAATAGCCGTTAGCAATCCCTGCCACGTGCCATCGTAATAGACAGTCGTACTCAAAACAAAGAAAGTTGACTACTCAAAGCCTTCTGATATTTGGATTGTGACTCTGCTAAGATATATTGCTTCAGTAACACCGCAGGCTTATCCGATTTTAAGGGTAAAAAACCCTCACAGATAATAAAGTACCGCACTTTATTTAGTGAGACACCAATCTTTTGAAGATGTTCCAAACGCAGCTTACCAAATTTTCTGGCTGCAACAATCTTTTTTGCCGAGGTAACGCCTATTCCGGGAACCCGTACGATAAGCTCATAGGGCGATTTATTAATATCCACCGGAAACTGATCTAAATGACGCAGGGCCCAACTCAGTTTTGGGTCGATATCTAAGTCCAGGTTGGGGTGTTGTTCGTCCAATACTTCATCGTGACGAAAACCATAAAAGCGCATTAACCAATCCGTTTGGTACAATCGGTTTTCACGGATAGCGGGAACTGCGGCACCTATTCCCGGTAATCTTTTATCATGAGAAATAGGAATATAACCGGAGTAATAGACACGCTTAAGTTGATAGGTAGCATAATAATGATTGGCCGTCTGGATGATGTGTCGATCTGTCTCATCAGCAGCACCGATAATCATCTGTGTACTTTGTCCGGCCGGCGCAAATTTAGGGGTAGACTTGATGATTTTCTTTTCTTCTTTTGTCCGCACAATTTCGCCTTTCAGATAATCCATAGGTTCATCCATATCCTTCCGGTTTTTCTCTGGCGCCAAGAGCTTTAATCCACTCTCGGTAGGAATTTCCAAATTCACACTAAGTCGGTCGGCATACAGTCCCGCTTCATACAACAGTTCATCCGACGCACCGGGAATGGTCTTAAGATGAATATAACCGTTAAAATGATGTTCCTGTCGCAATTTCTTGGCCACCAACACCAGTCTTTCCATGGTAAAATCTGCATCTTTAAAAATACCAGAACTCAAGAACAGCCCTTCAATATAATTACGGCGGTAAAAGTTTATCGTCAAATCGACTACTTCCTGCACCGTGAAAGCTGCTCGTTTGATGTCGTTACTACGTCTGGAGACACAATACGCACAATCAAAAATACAATGGTTTGTCAGCAGTATCTTTAGCAAGGATACACATCGTCCATCCTCCGTATACGTATGACAAATACCGGCACCTGTATTGCCCAAACCTCCTTTGGTATTCTTACGGTTGCTACCACTGGAACTACAGCTCACATCGTATTTTGCTGCATCCGCTAAAATCTCTAACTTCTCTTGTATACGTTCTGCCTGCATCGCTATTTGAAATTTCTTGAATTCAAATATACGAAAATTTACTAATATTATTAGCTTTTTTGATGCTTAAAAAAAGATTTCCTCTCTTCCTCTCATACACTTACTTTAAAAGCTTTTCCATCTTTCTTTACTTTATAGTAGGCAAATGCACATCCCAAACCAAACATCATGAAAAGTAAATCAATAAAAAAGATATCATAGGCCCGAACGGCAAAGGTGTTCCATAGCCACTGTCCAGTAGACAGACCATTTGCAAGCGGAACAAGAAAACACAAAACAACAGAAAGCAAAAGTGTATGCTTATTAATGCGGGTAAGATTTCTCAGCACGACCAGATAAACACTCAACACCAACCAACTATAAAAATATACCGAATATATAACAGATTGATCGACTTTGTTTAACATTTTGACCATAATCAAGGTGAATGCTGTTACCGGCAACATGGCTAAACAAATCGCCAGAAATACATTGGCTGCCCAAAAGTTGAATCTCCGTTTATACACGGGGATATTCGGTTTATCCCTTGCCACAAGCCATATCATAATCCCCGACAGGATAACGACACAACCTGTCAGACCCAATAGAAAAAAGACTATACGCAACGGTCGACCACCAAAATCTCCAAAGTGCAAGTGATAGACCAGACTCTTCACACGATCAATATGGTTGGTATCGTAATTCGGTGATTTTGTTTCTAGAACTTTACCATCCTTCATTTGTACACGTGCATATCCTGAACCAGCAAAGTTCAATCGGGAGTCTGGTTTAGATTCGATAATCACTTCCATACTCTCATCCATATAGTTACGGATATACAGACGGGATATTTTGCTACCATTCCATTGCTGTTGCCAATCTGCGACAAAAGCATTGAAATCGACAGTTTTATCTAAAGGGCGATAGATGTAATCTACTTTCATTTCCCTGTTATATTGTAAATCTTGATAGAGTTTAGCGTCCTCTCCATCATACAACAATTTGCTGAATGGCGATATAATGAAAAGATTGACAATCAAGACTACACCTGTAATAGCAAAAACCAACTGGAATGGGAAACCGATAATTCCCAACACCGTGTGCATATCAGTCCATACGGTTTTCCATTTGCTCCAAGGGCGGAACAGGAAAAAGTTGCTTTTTATCTTATCCCAATGCAGTAAAAGACCAGTTATCAATGCAAATAGGAAGAGAAAGGAAACAATTCCTGCTAATAAATAACCGAAAGGTGCTCCTAACCGAATTGGCATAGGAACTTGATTCAACTGTGCCAGAAAGTGTAAACGGTAAAGAAACTCACCCATATCGTATCCTTCGGCATAGGAACTTTGGGTCTTATCGGTAAAAAAATGTAGAAAATAAGCCGAATCACCATCGTCCCTCCCCCTTCGTCCTCGCCCCTGTTGTCCCTCGGCCTTTGGCTTGGGTTTGCTGATCGTTGTATCCTGTGAAGTGCTCATATTCACATAAGTCCCGTGTCCCTGTTTTAGCAGAAAAAAGTCAAAGTTACGACCACGCAGATTGTACTTGCTGCCTAGTGAGTCAATAAGGTAGTTATAATCCTGACTATAATCTGTTGCGACCACAGATTTCCCTTTCTGCCATGCGGAAATGTCATCTTTAAAAAAAGAGAGTGTGCCGGCAAAGAATATGACATAAAGCAATACTGCAATGATAATCCCACTAATTGTATGGGTATGAAAATAGATATTATACCGCCTTTGGTTCATGATTTAGTAATTATTGGTTCAATAGATAAGGTAACATAAACAACAAAGCAAGAACGACATAGGTGATACATAATCGCCAAAACTTCGGTTCTAAAAAAGCCCACAGTAAAAGTACAGCCCATAACACATAACCTGTAAAGAAAGCTGTAGCAATAACATTTTCCTTAGGCCAGATATAGGTAAGGCATAGATGAAAACTAATCATAACGACATATCCTCCAACCGTCCCCATAAGAATTTTACCCAAGCGAAGCCAAGGTGATTTCGTTAAATATTTTTTATTCGCTGGCATGATGATTTATCGGATAAAAAGTTCGATGAAAAGAGAAACAACGTAAAGACCAAAGATCCAAGACATAGACACATAACGAAAAGGAAAAAACAGGACGATAATACTCCCCATCGCCATTAAAATCACGATAGCAGCAAACAAACCACTTCCGACACCTAGGTAGCGTATACACAACACTGAAGCCACTAGCATAAGAGCTATCGAAATAAGTTTTGCACGTCGAGGGTTAGCCGACAACCTTTCGCCTATTTTTGTTTTGTCTTTCCATCCTACCCTTTTGGATGTTAGCATCCAAATCGGAAAGGCCATGAAGAATAAGAAACATCCTGTACTTATCATAAAGAGAGTTGTAAATTATCATAAAAAATTGAGGCTGTCTAAAAAGTAATTACAAGCGCTTATTTTGTCATGCTGACGATAGGAAGCATCTGTTCGTCATACGGAATATGTATAGTTAACAGATCCCTCCTTTGTCGGGATGACAGAAAACGGTACTTTTTAGACAACCCCAACTTAAATATTAATCCAAATGTTCAATAGCCGTAATTGTACCACCTTCCACTTTCAGTCCTCTGGTTGCTGTGGCTGTTGCGGCATCAATTTTATAAACATAGCTTTCTCCCGAAGTCAAATTGACACCAATGTAAGCCGTTTTACCATCATTCAAGCTGTAGTTGTTACGTTGTGTGAAAAATTTAATATCCTTCGCATCAGGCAAACCTGAAATGACTTTATATGTCTTATCTTTTACGTTGACAGCTGCAATCGTAATTTCTGCGCTATAACTTCCATCAGATTGCTTTTTCTTAGAGCTAACAACAAAGTTGTTTTGACCGACATAAGTCCAGTTGACTATATTATAACCTCCTGACACTTGTTGAACATTGAAGAAGTAATCTTTATCAAACTCGGTTGCCCCAGCTGGAATACGAAGGATTGCCGCTGGATTAGTCGTTGTAATTTTAGTCTCCCCGTCTACTTTTGAAGTTGCATTGGCTGCAGAGAAAGCATAGATATCTCCATTTTCAACTTTTCCTAAACCATTAATGAAGTATTGTCCTATATAACTTGTTCTTTCATCGGTAAACACTTTTTCTAATTTCATATCCGGATAAGAAAATACCGCGACCCAAGCTTTGTTAGGATATTCTGTAGTAAAGCTGTTATCCTTAATACAGAAAAAAGGTGCATAGACTTTGTTTCCGACTTGTGTCAACCAACTAAAGAAACCAAGTTCTCCATTGTTGGCCAGATCCAAAGAGTTCATCTGTCCTTCACCTACGATCGATAAACTCTCGGTGTTAACTCTATACCAATAGTTCGTCGGTGATGCTATATTTCTAGATATTTTCATCATCAACACATCGTCGTTTACAGGAGCAAAGGCCTGTACAGTCTCTGTTTGGAAATTCGTCAACTTCTTCAATTTACCCTCGGTCAAATTGTAAGCCGTTACGGCACCCGGATTACCTTGCCCGTATAAGAAGCTAAAGAACTTATTGCTGGTAGTAAGATAGTAACGATAGGTACCGTCTTGTTCAACACCATTACCAAGGATAGAGACACTTCCTTCGTCCAAACTATTCGATGTAACCAAATAATCCGCGACTCCGGAACTAGCAATCGGTGTAACAGCAACGATATATTTTCCGGTTTCATTACCATTGCCTGGTTCCGGTTCAACGACAGGGTCGTTATCAGAACACGATCCTAATAGAATAGCAGTAGCTATGACTGCAAATAAAGATTTAGTTTTCATATAAATTATTATTATTGTTTATTAAAGAAATAGCGTAAGTTAAGATAAAACCCTCGGCTTGGTTTTTGTAAGCTAAAGTTGTCTACCAAACGGTTATCACTTAAGTTTTTACCTTCCAATGCAATATTGTAACGGCCATTGTCCAAAGAATAGACTATATTGGCATCAAAGCTAATCTGCGTAGGTATTTTTCTTTTTTCAGCATCTTCGTCTTTCGACCCCAACACTGGCCAATACAGCCAGAAATCCCGAACGAATAACATGTTAGCTCCGATGGTAAGCCGATTATTTTTACCGCCAAAACCCTGCAATATTACCGATGCATCCATATTGCCGAACAAGTTGGGAATATTTGGCATATCTAATTTATATAAAGGGCTTACACCAGTATAACCAGGCTCTACCTTTTGCATATTTTTCACCTTCTGATAAGTCATGTTTACACCAGCGACCAACCAGTGTTTATAGGAATAACGGAAATCTAAATCTCCTCCTAAAGATTGTACCCCATCTCTATTGTCGGATACGTATTTTGATTGGTTGTTATTAAGTCGTTGGTAGATGAAATTATCAGCATTTCGAAAGAATCCATTGGCCATCAAAGCGAATTTGTTATCAACGTTGATATCGAAGTCATATAACAACCCTAAATTGAAATTATTGCTCTTTTCTGGGGATAGTTCATAGTTACCTTCGTAATTCTCTACATCCCCAAAAAGTTCGACCGGTGTAGGCATTTTAGTCGTTAGTTCATAAGAACCTTTAATTTGTAAACTTGGAACGAGGTAATACGAAGCAGCCACTCCATAACCTAGCTTAGAAATGTCTTTGGTCAATTCACTATTACCGATGACACTATGTTGGTTATAATGTTTCAAAAACGCATTCAGACTAACGAGATTTCTTACATCATATTGGTAACCCAACGATAACACATTCTTTTGACTCAATTGTGCTCTTTCATTAGCAGCATTTTGCGGGTTTACCTCATCGCTACCTGTACGTTTAAAAGTGTTAAACACATCGGTGAAAGAAACACTATGTCTTTCGGATATTTTGTAGTTCAATATAGCATTGGCGACACCTGCGTTGTTCCTATATTTGTACATGGAATACGAACGTTCTCCCCCAGGACCGTCTAATGGCTTCTTATTACCATACCAATCAAAGCGGGCATGAACAGTATCAATATTTTGACTATAGCCAAGGTTTATGTTACCATTTATAATCAGATCCAACCCCTCCACAAAAAGATCTGTCTTTTTATATTTCAACGTAGGCATTACAGTCGTCCCCCGATTATGCCAGCCACCAAATACAGAGACCATGCGAGCGCCTGTCTGGATTTCCTTATAGCTTTTTCCAACGACCACCCCGAATAAGAGTTTATCTGCATAGGATTTATTAACCACTCCTATGTTCGCAATAAGGGACTCATTATGATATGTATCGTGAAATCTTTTCAGTTTAACGCCTTCATTATAGACACCAGTATTAATATCGGCTACATCCACTGCAACCTTATAGTTGTTATCCGAATAGTTCTGGAAAGCATTCAATTGAAAGAATAGTCCATTCTTGGTAGTATGAGCAGCATTTATAACCGTTCGATGCGTATTGAAAGAACCAAATGAATAAGAAGCATCTACATAGCTATTCATTCGGTCACCAGTCACAATATTAACCGCACCGCCTAATGCATCGGAACCTAACCAAACAGGTACTACTCCTTTATAAATTTCAATCCTCTCGGCTATATTGATTGGAATATTATTAATCTGAAATGCCGTTCCAAAGTTTTCCATCGGAATGCCATCAATAAAATAGCGAATTTGGTCGCCATTGAACCCGTTGAGCATCAAGTTAAAATTGGACCCGACACCCCCCGATTCCCGTACCCTCACTCCTGCCACACGATCTAGTGCACTAGAGATATCCATAGTCGTGTTGTACAATTTAGTCGCGTCTACAGCAGTCACATTGAAGGCCTGCCTGTTGACCTCCTGAGCTTTAGTTCGCCCAAACACATCCACCTGCTCTATTTTCTTATCATCGGGTTGAAGGTCGAAAACAATAGGTGATACTGCAGATCCCAAAGAAATCTGTTTGGAAAAAGCTTCCATACCGGTTGCCGTAATCCGAATATGTACAGTAGATTTTGAGGTTGTAAAAGTAAAAAGCCCGTTTTCGTCGGCTTGCTGTGTATTATTTTCAATATAAATACTAGCATTCGCAACGGGTTCGCCTGCTGAGAGGACACGCCCAGTATAGGTTTGGGCCGCTTGCTGTGCCATGGCGGAAAATGCACACAGCAACAACATACAGATAGTTATAAAAATTTTGTTATTTTGCTTCATCTTTTTAATCGTAACACATTATGAAGATTCCTACTACTCGCTTAATGTAGTAAAGAGGGCAGCCTAATTGCCGTTAGGCTACCCGGGCGCCATATTTCGAATTGCCGTTCGATATGGCGCCTTTTTGATTCAGTGGTATACTTTTACTGAACCAGAAAGCTCGTCGTGATTCCCTGCCACGCTCTTTTATAGGGTTTACCGTTCCAAATGCCTTCCTGCTCCTCTGCATGACCAAATTCGATCACATAGCGGCCTGACCAAATAGCATCTACCTGAATTTGACCTTTTGCATCCGTTTTGTAGGTCTTGCTCCAACCCGCTTCCGACATTACCAAGATTTCTTGCCTAGCTATAGGATTGCCGTCCTTTTGAAGAGAAACTGGGATTTTGGTTTGAACAGTATAATTTTTCGGGTCTACCTGTAACTGATAGTCCGACAATTTACCAGCTCGTTGAACGGATTTTCCGATCTGTACCGAAGCTTGCGCAACAAATTCAAAACGGGTTTCACCACCTAAATCTTTTGTAGGATGATTGGAGAAAAGTTGATAGATACCTTCCTGCTTGGGTACAAAAGTACCTTCCAGAAACTGACCTTTATCTTCTAATTTCAAGGTCTGTTGTTCGCCATTAGGGCTTACCCAATACAGCACCAATTCCCGAAGATCCGAATACCAGTCTTTGGTTTCTTCTAATTCGCCCGTAGCATATTCTCCATAATATACACGAACGGTGTGTGGTTCATTTGGATTACCCACAGGGTCACATGCCAACCAGACAGCATGCGCGGTGACTAATTGGTTGCCGCCAAGTACAATCGCCAGAAATAATAAAACTCGCTTAATAAAGAACATATTTATTTAGATTGATTTTAAATAATGATGCAAAGGTAATGCATCATTTCAAAAAAACAAGTTCAAAATCGGAAATAAACAGACGCAATCGGAAATAAAATAGCAATAATAAAAAACCTCATAGCTTTTTAAGCTATGAGGTTTTTTATTGAATGTTACGTTTGACTATACGAGATTCCTCTCCTATCTTTCAAATTCACTAAGATGAACAACATCTTTAAGGTCGAAAGGAGTTTCCTGATAAACGAAATAGTTCAGCCAGTTATTAAACAACAAATTTGCATGACTTCGCCAGCGGATTAATGGCGGATTGTTCGGATTGTCATCTTGGTAGTAGTTCTGTGGCAGCTCTATCGGTAATCCCTTTTCCAGATCCCGCATATACTCGTCGTGTAAGGTCAATGGCGCATATTCGGAATGCCCGGTGAAATAAAATTCACGACCACCGCGCGAGGCAACAATCGCTACACCGGCATCTGGAGATTCAGAAAGCAGAGTGATTTCCGATTTATCATCTAAATCGGTTGACCAAACTGTCGTATGTCTGCTATGCGGAATGAAAAATTCATCATCAAATCCCCGGAACAATGGATGTTTCTTGTCTTTAGCTGTATGTTTGAATACCCCCAGAAGCTTCTTATCCAACGGCCTTTTTTCCACGCCGTAGAAATGATACAATGCTGCTTGCGAAGCCCAACAGATATAAAGCGAGGAAGTGACATGATTGCGTGCCCAATCAAAAATACGCGTAATCTCACTCCAATAAGTCACCTGCTTAAAATCAATCATCTCCACTGGAGCTCCAGTAATAATCAGACCATCATAGAAATTGTCCTTGACCTCGCTAAAACTCTTATAGAATAATTCTAGATGCTCTTCTGATGTATTTTTCGGCGTATGGGTTTCCAAACGCAAAAACTCAATCTCCACTTGGAGTGGATTATTGGAAAGCAAACGGATAAAATCCGTTTCGGTAGAGATTTTAAGCGGCATCAGATTGAGGATAAGCACACGTAGCGGACGAATATCTTGTTCGTTAGCCCGCAAGTCGCTCATCACAAATATATTCTCCTTCTTTAAAAGGTCGATGGCAGGCAGGTTGTCTGGTATCTTAACTGGCATATCCTAATTTTCCTTCTTCTACTTTTGAGGTGGTAAAAATAGAAAGAATATATCAGATATAAAAAAACCGTCGTTCTTGAACTTTATTTCCATATTGTTACAATAGTCATACATAAAAAACAATAAATTAGAATCTGTATAATACAGACTAATACACAAACCGCATCGAAAATAAATACTGAACACATGCAATATAGAACAAAGAAACACTGGATCAAGGTAGTTACCTATCCGCTTACACTAACGATAGCGCTATTTTCTACCGGAAATAATACCTACGCTCAACAGCAGATTCCTTACAACCCACCTCCGCAAAGTATTGTGGATTTAGTGGATGCTCCCCAAATCCCACAAATTAATATCAGTCCTAACGGTCGTTGGATGCTTATTCTTGAAGCACCGGGTTTTCAACCTGTAGAGCATATCGCACAACCGGTACTTGGGGTCGCCGGATTACGCATAAACCCGATAACGTATACCACCGTAGCCGAAAATGCGGGTACTTTCAAATCTATACGAATCAAAAATCTCAAAAACGGAGAAGAGTTTACCTTAAAAGGTTTGCCACAGGAGCTACAATTGTCGGATTTATCGTGGTCTCCCACCGAAACAGCTTTTGCTTTTTTAAATAAAACGCTTAAACAGACCGAATTATGGATTGCGGATTTGGAAGGTCGTGCTGTCAACAAGCTTATGGACAAAGTAAACGACACTTTTGGGAAGGCTTTTCAATGGAAAGATAAGGACACGCTTTTGGTACAACGTATAACGCATGTAGGAAAGTCCGTGCCACAAGCCAACCCTGTGCCTACGGGGCCTATCGTGCAGGAGAACCTGGGCGGAATCACACCATCTAGAACCTATCAAAATCTTTTGGCCAATGCCCATGACGAAGATTTGATGGAATTTTACTTAACTTCCGATTTAGTGGAAGTGGATAATCAAGGGCAGATAAACGAAATAGGTTTATCGGGTATATTCAAAAGTGTAAGCTATTCGCCTGATAAAAGTCTTCTCTTGGCAGAAAGAATAGTCAGGCCATACTCCTACTTAGTTCCTCTTTATCTTTTCCCCACAGAAGTAACCGTTTATCAAACGAACGGAACTTTGGTAAACACACTGCATACCATTCCTTTAGCAGATAACCTGCCTATCAGTTTTGATGCTGTAGTCGAAGGTCCGCGAAATTTCACCTGGCGAAAGGATCAAAATGCTACACTGACCTATGTTATTGCTCGGGATAAAGGAAATCCCAATGAAGTGACCGATAGCCGTGACGAACTATTACAACTGTCCGCTCCATTTCGCCTAGAAGATGCCAAAGTCTTGTACAATAGTAAATACAGAATACGCCAGGTTAAATGGGCTACAGATTTTTGTATCATAGAAGAGAATTGGCGGAAAGACCGCACTTCCCGTCTGGTGTTACTTGATAAAGGAAAAGAATTAAAAGTCTTGGTAAATCGTAAGTCAGAAGACACCTATACTGATCCGGGCGACTTTTTATTGGATCAAAAAGGCTTATTGCGTACGGACAAAAAAGGCAATGTCTATACGCAGGGATTGGGCGCCTCTCCCGAAGGTGATCGTCCATTTTTACTGCGTTGGAATGTACTCAGCTCCAAACAGGACACCTTATACAAATCACAAAGAAATTATTACGAAGAGCCGCTTTATTATAATGAAGACGGCACAGTCTACATTTCAAGAGAATCTTCCACGGAATCGCCGAATATCTTTTCCATCACGTTAAAGGATAAAAAAGAGAAACAGCTGACTACGTTTGCCGATCCATATCCAAGCTTACAAAATGTAGAGAAAACACTGCTCTCCTATCCACGTAAGGATGGATTAAATCTTTCAGCGACACTGTATTTACCGGAAGGATTCAAGAAAGGTGAAGATAGCCCCTTGCCAGTATTGATATGGGCTTATCCGCGGGAATTTAAGACCAAAGCAGCTGCAGGTCAGGTCAAAGGATCGCCTCATCGCTATCCGCGATTAGCTTTCCGTTCTCCGGTGTACTGGGTTACACAAGGCTATGCCGTGTTGGATCAAGCGGATATGCCTATTGTTGGAGAAGGTGACAGTGAGCCGAACGATACTTTTATCCAACAGATTGAAGATAATGCCCATGCCTTGATCGATTACATTGTCGATATGGGCATCGCAGATCGAAACCGTATCGGTGTGGGTGGACATTCTTATGGTGCTTTCATGACGGCGAACTTGCTTGCACATACAGATTTATTTGCAGCAGGTATTGCACGAAGTGGTGCCTATAACCGCACGCTCACACCATTTGGATTTCAGGGAGAAGCACGCACGTACTGGCAAGCGAAAGAAACCTATGACGCCATGTCTCCATTTAACTATGCACCGCAAATCAAGAAACCGTTGCTCATCACCCACGGTATGGACGACGAAAACTCCGGAACCTTCCCCATACAGAGCGAACGGCTTTATGCAGCGATAAAAGGACATGGAGGAATTGTGCGGTTGGTATTGCTACCAAAAGAATTCCACGGCTACCGAAGCCGCGAAGGTGTGCTCCATACGTTTTGGGAACAACATCAATGGCTGGAAAAGTATGTTAAAAACAAAGGCAAAGAACAGTAGGCTTTAGTTAGAGAAGGCGTTGAAAGTGCAATGAATTGTCATATTGAGCATATCGAAATATACAATTCATTGCCTGTTTTGATGTTTATTCTTCTCTCAGCCCTCTTTCTAATTTATTTACTCAAGCGATTCCCTTTGTGCGTCTCCAAGTCAGTTTCCACCTTGATTTTTTGATATTTCGCCATGCAATATGCTGTAGCCGGAAGAAATAAAAACACAAAAAGACCAATCCAAAAACCAGTCAATTTGCCCACAATAAAACTAATGAGGAACACTAACACAGGATAGGAAAACAACAACACACCGAACAGCAACGAATCGAAAAATATCGTTCCTTCCGTACGTTTACGGATATAATCACGCCATAATCTATAAAACCAAAACTGTGTATAATAACCGATCTTAGCTGGAATACGCAGTAAGGTCAGTGTTTTTTCATCTGGCAGATGAGGTTCCAAAGGGCTCTCCGTCATGTTTTCTTTTAAATTTTCTTTCACCGCCTGTATAACTTCAGCCGATTGGACGGCATGACCACTAATGTATTCCGTTGTATCAATAACAGGCAAGGCCTTCAACGAAACCGATTTCGGCACATCCACAAAAGAATTATAGTTCAACACATAAGGTTGTATCTGCAAGGGGACCTCTGCCCGGTATGCACGTTCCATCAGCGAAATCAATCCGCCGTTCATTAAAGTCTGCAAATACCACAGGTTATGCGAACGGCCTTCCGGAAAAATGAGGATATGCTTACCCGCCTGTAACTGCCGCATGCATTCATCAAATGTAAAATCATTCTTCACCGCATATTCGGGGTCGTCAGTCCGCTTATAAATAGGTAGCATATAAAGACTTCTTAATACCCAATTCGCCAACGGATGTTTGAAGATATCTCCTCGCGTTAGAAAACGAATTTCCACAGGCGCATTAACGGCGATAATCAAGGAATCAAAAAAAGAATTCGGATGGTTGGAAACAATGACAGAAGGCCCTTCATACTTAGCCTGTTCCAACTGATCCTTACGAAAGTCCGGCACATACCAATGCAACCCCAATCTTACATAAGCTCTTAATACCTGATACAGCATACGTTTAATCTTTGGTTAAAGATAAAATATTCTACTTAATGCGCACAAAAATTTTTTATTCCTCCCGCATAGATTCCGTTATTTTCTGTATATTCAAACTGTTAGCCATAGCCGAAAAAATCGAATGATACGTACCGTTCAGGTCGTAAAGTTCCTCATGTGTCCCATCTTCAACCACTCTTCCTTTTTCCATCACCACAATATGCTCCGCATCGATAATCTGGGAAATACTGTGCGATACGATAATAACGGTCCTTCCCATCTTGATAGCGTCCAAACTCTTTTTTATCTGTTCGGTAGCAATGGCATCGAGATTTGCCGTAGGTTCATCCAAGAAGATGATAGGCGGATTCTTTAAGAACATGCGCGCGATAGCTATACGTTGCTGCTGTCCGCCGGAAAGCAAATGAGCCTCTGCTTCGTATGCATTTGGCAATTCCAGTATCTGCTCATGGATATACGCTTTTTTTGCGGCAACGATCACCTCCTCCATCGAAGCATCAATCTTTCCATAACGAATATTTTCGGCTATACTACCTTTAAAAATATGATTTTTCTGCAACACCAGACCGATATTTTCACGCAGGAAATTCGTATCATAATCCCGCAAGTCCACACCGTCCAGCAAAATCTGTCCTGAGGTGGGTTCATAAAATTTATCCAGCAGGTTGATAACCGTACTTTTACCTGCTCCGGACAGACCAACTAAGGCCGTGTTTTGATTTGGACAGATCGTCATCCTGATATTAGTCAATGCCTGATGCCCATTGGGATAGGTAAAATCGACATTTTTTATTTCAATCAAACCTTTTATGTGCTCAGGGCGATAGCTGCCCGTTTGTTCCCGTTGATTTTCTGCTTCCAGGATTTCAAAGAAGCTTTCGGAATAAATCAACGCGTCGTTCACCTCGTCGTAGATACGGTGAAGCTGACGAATCGGTGCCGAAACGTTGTTAAACAACATGATGTGAAACATGATGGCCCCTAAAGTCATCTGCTCATTCAGTACAAAATAAGCCGTGAGAATGATAACTATGACGACGCCTATCTGTTCGATAAAACTTTTCATGCTATCGAACAGGAAACTTGTCTTACGCGTAGCCATCTGGTTCTCGGTCATGTCGTATTGAATCTGTTTATGGCGTTCGCCTTCTATATCTTCCCGCACGAATGACTTAATCACATGAATAGAATCAATGAGATTGATAATCTGGTTACTCTTGTTTTCGCGGTAACGGCGCATGCTGCGACGAAACCCTGACAAACGCTGCGCCTGCAATTGGGAGACATAGAAATAAACGGGTATAATCATCAGCCCTACTAAACCTACGTAGAAATTTGCTAAGAACATACATACCAATGCGACAATAGCATTGGCAAATAGCGGAAGAATATCAATAAAGAAATTCTGCACCAGACGGGTCAGGCTACTGATACCAGCGTCTATTCGTGTCTGCAATTTTCCGGATTCATTGCTGGTGGATGTATAGAAAGCCATTTTATAGGTTAATATTTTATCCACAATAGCCTGGGAAAAATCACGTGCAATCATAATACGCAATTTCTCCCCGTAGAATTTCTGTCCAAATTGTACCGCTGCGTACAGGATCTCTTTTCCCAATAAAATAGCGGCAATGCTTCCCAACAGATAAAAGCCTTGTGAAAGCGGTCGATTATCGATCAGCAAATCACTGATCGTATCTACAGTATACTTTAAAATGAATGCATTGACCTGCGCCGCGAACGAGCCCACCAATGTTAATACAAAAGTGTAGAATATCAAGTTCTTGTAAGGCTTGCTAAAGGGAAGTATCTTTTTGAATAGCTGTTGAATGGTCATATGTAAAGTTAAACAATGCAGCATTGAAAAGGTTTAACCCGCATTGTGTATCGATCAGTTTATAAAATATTTTGCCTTTTTACTTTTTACTTTCTACTTTTAAGGATGAAAACGATCGGAATTATCCCTGCCCGCTATGCCTCGTCGCGCTTTCCCGGAAAACCGTTGGTGGATATCGCAGGCAAATCTATGATACAACGGGTTTACGAACAGGTTAATGGCTGTAGATGCCTGTCTGAGGTAGTCGTGGCAACTGATGACAAACGCATTGAAGACCATGTGCGTTCTTTTGCCGGCAATGTCGTGATGACCTCTCCTGACCATCAATCGGGCACGGATCGATGCGCAGAAGTCGTACAAAAAGTACAAGGTTTTGATATTGCCATCAATATACAAGGCGATGAACCTTTCATCAGTCCGTTGCAGATTGACCTGCTGTCTTCTTTATTTGAAGATAGCCAAACGGATATTGGTACATTGGTAAAAAAAATCGATAATGCGGAAGATCTCTTCAACGAAAACACACCAAAAGTTGTTTTTAACAATAAAAAACAGGCATTATACTTTTCGCGGCAGACCATCCCTTTCCAGCGCAACGTGAAGCAAAGCGACTGGCTTAACAATCAAGCGTACTATAAACATATCGGTATATACGGTTATCGGACTGAAGTACTGAAAGAAATTACCGCACTGCCCGTCTCCTCTTTTGAAAAGTCGGAAGCGTTAGAGCAATTGCGCTGGTTAGAGAATGGATATACTATCAAAGTCGCAGAAACAAAATTTGATACCATCGCAGTCGATCATCCAAAAGACGTGGAAGCGATATTGAAAGCTTATTTTTAAAAATTACTCACTGGAACTTGTGCGAAAAAATAAGAGGGTGTCCAAAAAGAGGCAATGAACTGTCATGTTGAGCTTGTCGAAATATACAATTCATTGACTGTCTGTGATCCTTCGACAAGCTCAGGATGACAGCAGAAATAGGCTTTTCAGACACCCTCAAGAGACAATCAAGGTACTTGCCTACCGTCAGGAAAACTTGCTTTATTTCAGTCACAAGCTACAAAGGCTTGCGACAACTGAGAGGATAGGGTAAAAAAAACGCCAAATATAGTGCTCCAAAATTATCTGCAGGGGGCTATTCGGGTCAATTTGCCATGCAAAGTTGAATAGCTGTGAGCCGAATGACCCGCCTGCTGCTACTTTTCAATAAAAATCAACCTTTAATAGCGTTTAGAGCCCTATTTTTCAGTGAGCAACCACTTACCGATGTGCATTAACAATGGACGAATGTTCATTAGCAATGGACGAATGCTCATCACCAATGGACGAATGTTCATCACCAATGGACGAATGCTCATCACCAATGGACGAATGCTCATCACCAATGAACGAATGCTCATCACCAATGGACGAAAGCTCATCACCAATGAACGAATGCTCATCACCAATAGACGAATGCTCATCACCAATAGACGAAAGCTCATCACCAATAGACGAAAGCTCATCACCAATGG
>Ga0079224_100003795_pt1 | contig 19241 bp, 20 predicted proteins | sample Stecom2015_FD_80414 | JGI IMG/M metagenome (GOLD analysis project Ga0079224, IMG submission 80414) | Agricultural soil microbial communities from Utah to study Nitrogen management - Steer compost 2015 | ecosystem: Environmental > Terrestrial > Soil > Agricultural land | place: USA: Utah... | reverse complement strand
CGGCTCCGGAGGCCGATGCTCTATCCGCTGAGCTACGAGGGCGTGGGTCGCCGAGCGTAGCGCGCGCCGCCGGCGGCCACCCCAACGGGGATCGGCTTCCCAGCCGCCGGGGGTCGCCAGATAGCCTCACGCCGATGTCCGCCCGCTGCGTGCTCATCGTCGAGGACGACCCGGTCATCCTCCGGCTCCTCGAGGTGAACTTCGAGCTGGAGGGACACGAGGTGCTGCTCGCCCACGACGGCGCCGAGGGCCTCGAGCTGGCCAAGGAGCGTCGCCCGGACCTCGTCGTCACCGACGTGATGATGCCGAGGCTGTCGGGGATCGAGCTCGTCGAGTCGCTCAAGGGCGACCCGGCCACCGCCCACATCCCGATCATCCTGCTGTCGGCCAAGGCCCAGACCGCTGACCTGAAGGCGGGGATGGACGCCGGCGCCGACGACTACGTCACCAAGCCCTTCGAGCCGCTCGACCTGCTCGACCGGGCCAACGCGCTCCTGTCCCGCTGACCCCCAAGGCCTGCCGTGATCCGTGACTCCCTGACCGCCGCGCTCCGCTCCGCCCTCACCGCCGCCGGCATCGACGCCCCGGCGGAGATCCACCTGGAGCGACCGGCCCGGCGCGAGCACGGCGACTGGTCCTCCAACGTCGCCCTCGCCACCGCCAAGGCCCACGGCCGCGTCCCCCGCGAGCTGGCCGCCGACCTCGTCGCCCACCTGGAGCAGGCCCCGCCCGCCCACGTCGAGCGGGTGGAGATCGCCGGCCCGGGCTTCGTGAACTTCCACCTGCGGGAGACGTGGCTGCACGACGTCCTCGTCGACGTCGTCGAGGCGGGGGAGGACGGCTTCGCCCGGCTCGACCTCGGCGGCGGCCGCACCGTGAACGTCGAGTTCGTGTCGGCCAACCCCACCGGCCCGCTCCACGCCGGCGGGGGCCGGTGGGCGGCCTACGGCGACGCCCTGTGCCGGATCCTGGAGCGCACCGGCCACCGGGTCCACCGGGAGTACTACCTGAACGACCGGGGCGTGCAGATGCAGCTCTTCGGCGCGTCGCTGGTCGCCCGCAAGGCCGGCACCGAGCTGCCCGAGGACGGCTACGCGGGCGAGTACATCGCCGAGTGGGCGGCCGAGATGCCCGACGACGCCGACCCCGTCGAGTGGGGCTACGAGCGCGTGAAGCGGGACCTGCGGGAGAGCCTCGCCGCCATCGGCGTGGAGTTCGACACCTGGTTCTCCGAGCGCAGCCTCGTCGAGTCGGGCGCCATCGACGCCACGCTGGCCGAGCTGCGCGAGCGCGGCGTCGCCTACGACCAGGACGGGGCGGTGTGGCTGCGCACGACCGACTTCGGCGACGACAAGGACCGGGTCCTCGTGAAGTCCGACGGGGAGCCCACCTACCTGCTGCCCGACATCGCCTACCACCGGGACAAGTTCGCCCGGGGCCACGAGCTGCTCATCGACATCTGGGGCTCGGACCACCACGGGTACGTGGCCCGGCTCAAGGCCGGCGTGCAGGCCCTCGGCCACGACCCCGAGGACCTCGAGATCATCCTCGGCCAGCTCGTCGTGCTCGTGCGCGGCGGCGAGGAGGTCCGCCTGTCGAAGCGAGCCGGGACGATGGTGCTCCTCGACGACCTCGTCGAGGCGGTCGGCGCCGACGTGGCCCGCCTCACGTTCCTCCTCCAGTCGCTCGACACCCGCCAGACGATCGACCTCGACCTCATCACCGCGCAGTCGAACGAGAACCCGGTCTTCTACGTCCAGTACGCCAACGCCCGGATCCACTCGATCGGGCGCAAGGCCGCCGAGGCCGGCGTGGTCCGCGGCCCGCTGGCCGAGGCCGACCTGTCGCTCCTCGTGCACGAGCGCGAGCTCGACGTGCTCCGCAAGCTCTCCGAGCTGCCCGAGGTGCTCGAGCTCGCCTGCGTCGACCGGGCGCCGCACAAGATCACCACCTGGGTGCGGGAGCTGGCCGACCGGTTCCACGGCTTCTACCACGACTGCTACGTGATCGGTGACGTGCCGCCCGAGCTCACCCAGGCCCGCCTGTGGCTCGTCGAGGCCGCCCGGATCGGCCTGTCGATCGGGCTCGACCTCCTCGGCGTCTCCGCCCCGGAGTCGATGTGAGCGGACCGCTGCCGCGCCACCTGCTGCCCGACAACGCGGCGATCGCACCCGACGGGCGGCTCAGCATCGCCGGCTGCGACGTGCTCGAGCTGGCCGAGCGCTTCGGGACGCCGCTGTTCGTCTACGACGAGGACCACGTCCGGGCCCGGTGCCGGGAGGCGGTGGCCGCGTTCGGCGACGGCGTGGCGTACGCGTCGAAGGCGTTCCTGTGCGTGGCAATGGCCCGCCTGGCCCACGAGGAGGGCATGCACCTCGACGTCGCCACCGGCGGCGAGCTGCACGTGGCCCTCGCGGCCGGCGTGCCCCCCGAGCGGCTCGTCCTCCACGGCAACAACAAGTCCCTCGACGAGCTGCGCCGGGCCCGGGAGGTCGGCGTCGGCCGCATCGTGGTGGACTCCTTCGACGAGCTCGACCGCCTGGCCGCCCTCCACGCCGAGGACGGCCTGGTCCCCAAGGTGCTGATCCGGGCCACGCCCGGCGTCGAGGCCCACACCCACGAGTTCGTCCGCACCGGCCAGGTCGACTCGAAGTTCGGCTTCGGGCTGGCCTCCGGCGACGCCGCCCGGGCCGTGGGCCGAGCCCAGGACTCGCCGGCGGTGGAGCTCGTCGGCGTCCACATGCACATCGGCAGCCAGGTGTTCGTGGCCGACTTCTTCCACCAGGCGATCGAGGTCGTCGCCCCCTGGGTGCGCGAGGTGGGCCTGCCCGAGCTGTCGATCGGCGGGGGGCTCGGCGTGGCCTACGTGGAGGGGGAGGAGGCCCCGACGATCACCGAGTGGGGCGAGGCCGTCGTCGCCGCCTGCCGGGACCAGGGGATCGAGGCCCGCATCACCGCCGAGCCTGGCCGCGCCATCGTCGCCCAGGCCGCCATCACGCTCTACACGGTCGGCACGGTGAAGGAGATCCCGGGGATCCGCACCTACGTGTCCGTCGACGGCGGGATGTCCGACAACCCTCGGCCGGTGCTCTACGGCTCGGGCTACGAGGCGTTCCTGCCGCGAGACGCGGCGGCGGTGCGCCCACGGGTCGTCACCGTCGTGGGCAAGCACTGCGAGTCAGGCGACGTGCTCGTGCGCGACGCCCGCGTGCCAGCCGACCTCGCCGTCGGCGACGTGCTGGCCACACCGGTCACCGGCGCCTACGGGCACTCGATGGGCTCCAACTACAACAAGGTGCTCCGACCGGCGGTGGTGTTCGTCCGCGACGGCCAGGCCCGTGAGGTGGTCCGCCGCGAGACGCTCGACGACCTCCTCCGCCACGAGGTCATGTGAGGCCGCGCAGGGCCTCGCGCACCTTCGCCTCCACGTCCTCCTTCGTCACGCCGAGCGACGACAGCGGGCCCTCGCCCGCCTCGTGCTCGAGCAGCGCGAGGAGCAGGTGCTCGGTGCCGACGTAGTCGTGGCCGAGGCGAAGTGCCTCGCGGAAGGTGAGCTCGAGCACCTTCTTGGCCGGCTCGTCGTAGGGGACCAGCGAGGGCGCCCCCTCGACCCCGGCGGGGAGCGACACGGCGCCCCGCACCCGCTCGGCTTCAGCGCCGAGGTCGGCGAGGACCCGGGCCGCGATGGCGTCGGGCTCCGACAGCAGCCCGAGGACGAGGTGGTCGGTGCCGACGCGCTCGTTGCGGGCCTGTGAACCGTCCGATCGGTCGGTGGCGCGAGGGCGTTCGGCCCTGTGGGTGCGGCGGCCGGCGGCGCACGCTGGGAGCGTGGGAAGGCGCTCACGCTGGCTGCTGATCGGCTCGATCGCCGCCCTCCTGGTGGCGACGCTCGCCCTCGTCGTGGCCCGCGCCGGCGACGACGGCCCCGCCACCACCTCGACGACCTCGAGCGTCCCGACCACCGGCACCACGCAGCCGTCGAGGACGACCGACGAGCGCGAGCCCCCGTCGACGCCGCCACCCACCGCCACCAGCGAAGTCCCGCCGCCCCCCGAGCCGCCCGCTACCCACCCGCCTGGGACGCCGCCGACCACGGTCCCGCCGGAGGTCGCGGTCGCCACCGTGGTGCGGCAGGGCCCCGCCGGCCAGAAGGTCGTCGCCCTCACCTTCGACGCCGGCTCCGACTTCGGCCACACCGCCGCCATCCTGGACGCGCTCGCTCGCAACGGCATCCGGGCCAGCTTCGGCCTGACCGGCACCTGGGCCGAGGCCCACCCGGCGACCGTCGCCCGCATCGCCCGCGAGGGGCACCAGCTGATCAACCACACCTGGTCGCACCCGTCCTTCACCGGGTACTCGACCGGCACCGGCCCGCTGCCCACCGCCGAGCGGCGCTCGCAGATCACCCGGGCGGAGACCGCCATCGTCGAGGCCGCCGGCGTCGCCGCCAAGCCCTGGTTCCGACCGCCCTACGGCGACCTCGACCAGTCCGTCCTCGTCGACGTCGGAGCGCTCGGCTACCGGTACGTCGCCATGTGGACGGTCGACTCGCTCGGCTGGAAGGGCCTGCCCCCAGCCGAGATCGCCCAGCGGTGCCTCGACCGAGCCGAGCCGGGCGCCATCTACCTCTTCCACGTCGGATCGGCGTCGGCCGACCACGCCGCCCTCCAGGCGATCGTCGACGGCCTGCGCGCCCGCGGCTACCGGTTCGCCACGCTCGCCGAGCTCGTCGGCGCCTGACGGCCAGGCCCGCACGCCCCCGAACCCGAGTCGGGCGGTCGCGGGCCCGCCCCCTACGATGCAGCGGGTGACCGGCGATCAGGAGCGCTTCGAACCGACCGTGCGGATCGGGCTGCTGGGTGGCGGCACCGTGGGCGGCGCGCTGGCTGCGCTCATCGCCGCGCGCGCCGCCGCGGTCCGCGACCGCACCGGCGTGCAGCTCGAGGTCACCCGGATCGCCGTGCGGGACCTGTCCCGCGCTCGTCCGGGGATCGACCCGGCCCTGCTCACCGACGACCCGCAGGCGGTCGTCCACGGCGACGACGTCGACCTCGTCGTCGAGCTCATCGGGGGCATCGAGCCCGCCCGCCAGCTCATCCTCGAGGCCCTCAAGGCCGGCAAGCCCGTCGTCACCGGCAACAAGGCGCTCCTCGCCGAGCACGGCGCCGAGCTGTTCCAGGCCGCCGAGGCCGCTGGCGTGGACCTGCTCTTCGAGGCGGCGGTGGCCGGCGGCATCCCGATCATCCGGCCGCTGCGCGAGTCGCTCGTGGGGGAGCACATCACCCGGGTGATGGGCATCGTCAACGGCACCACCAACTACATCCTCACCCGGATGACTGAGGCCGGTGCCTCCTACGCCGACGCGCTCGCCGAGGCGCAGGCCCTCGGCTACGCAGAGGCCGACCCCACCGCCGACGTCGAGGGCCTCGACGCCGGGGCCAAGGGCGCCATCATCGCCAGCATCGCCTTCGGCGTCGCCGTCACCGCCGCCGACGTCCACCACGAGGGCATCACCGGCATCACCACCGAGGACATCGAGTACGCCCGCCGCATGGGCTTCGTCATCAAGCTCCTCGCCGTGGCCGAGCAGGCCGACGACGGGTCGGTGGGCGTGCGCGTCCACCCCGCGATGGTCCCCACCGAGCACCCGCTCGCCGCCGTGCGGGAGAGCTTCAACGCCGTGTTCGTCGAGGGCGCCTCGGTGGGGGACCTCATGTTCTACGGGCGCGGCGCCGGCGGGGAGCCCACCGCCAGCGCCGTCCTCGGCTACGTCATCGACGCCGCCCTCAACCGCCACAAGGGCAGCCACGCCTCGGTCGGGCAGATCGGTACCGCCCGGATCCGCTCGATCGACGAGGTCGAGTCCGCCTACTACCTCAACCTCGAGGTGGTGGACCGCCCCGGCGTCCTCGCCCAGGTGGCCGGCGTGTTCGGCGACCACGGCGTGTCGATCCGCTCGATGGAGCAGGAGGGCCTGGGCGACGAGGCCCGCCTGATCTTCATCACCCACCGCGCCCGTGAGGCCGACGTCCGGGCCACCCTGCGCGATCTCGAGGCGCTCGACGCCGTCGACCGGATCGGCTCGGTGCTGCGCGTCGTGAGCGACGAGACGTGAGGTACGTCTCCACCCGCGGTCGCGCCCCCGCCCTCGACTTCGGCGACGTCCTGCTCGCCGGGCTCGCCGACGACGGCGGCCTCTACGTGCCCGACCGCTGGCCCGCCCTCGACCCGTCCGTGTGGGCCGAGCCCCGCCCCTACGCAGACGTCGCCACCGACGTGATGCTCCCCTTCGTCGAGGGCGCCCTCATCCGGGACGAGCTCGCCGCCATGGTCGCGGACGCCTACGCCACCTTCGACCACCCCGAGGTCTGCCCGGTCACCGAGCTCGGGGACCTCCACCTGCTCGAGCTCTACTGGGGCCCCACGCTCGCCTTCAAGGACGTCGCGCTCCAGATGGTCGGGCGGCTCTTCGACCACGAGCTGCGCCGCCGTGGCGACCGGGCCACGATCGTGGTCGCCACCTCCGGCGACACCGGGTCCGCCGCCATCGAGGCCTGCGTCGGGCGCGACACCCTCGACATCGTCGTGCTCCACCCCGCCGGTCGCGTCAGCGACGTGCAGCGCCGGCAGATGACCACCGTCGACGCCCCCAACGTCCACAACGTGGCCATCGAGGGCACCTTCGACGACTGCCAGGACCTCCTGAAGGCCATGTTCGCCGACGCCGCGTTCCGCGACCGGGTCCGGCTGTCGGCCATGAACTCGATCAACTGGGCCCGGGTGATGGCGCAGGTCGTCTACTACGTCACCACCGTGGCCCGCCTCGGGCGCTGCGGCTTCACGGTCCCCTCCGGCAACTTCGGGAACATCTTCGCCGGCTGGGTCGCCGAGCGGATGGGCGTCCCCGTCGGTCAGCTCGTGATCGGCTCCAACCGCAACGACATCCTCACCCGCTGGGTGAGCGGCGGCGACCTCGTGGCCGAGGAGGTGGTGCCCACCCTCAGCCCGGCCATGGACATCCAGATCTCGTCCAACCACGAGCGGCTCCTGTTCGAGCTCACCGGTCGCGACGGCACCGCCACCGCCGAGCTGCTCACCCGCTTCCGGGCGGTGGGCGCCGTCGAGGCGCCTCGGACCGACCGCTTCGACGCCGCCGCCGTCGACGACGACGAGACCCTCGCCACGATCCGGGCCGTCCACGACGAGACCGGCCGCCTCATCGACCCCCACACGGCGGTCGGCGTGGCCGCGGCCCGTCGGTGCCGGCGCGGCGAGGACCCGATGGTCTGCGTGGCCACCGCCCACCCGGCCAAGTTCCCCGACGCCGTGGAGCGGGCCACCGGCGTGCACCCACCGCTCCCCGAGCGCCTGGCCGACCTCTTCGAGCGAGCGGAGCGCTACGACGTGCTGCCCAACGACCTGCGCACCGTCCAGGCCCACGTCGAGCGCTGCGTCGCCGGCTGACGGTCCCGCACACGAGGGCACCCTCGGCGCGAGGAGATCGCCGGGTTCGCGGCGAACGTCCCGTTCGGACGGGCAGCCGACACGGAGGACCGAACCCCTTGCGCGCACCCCTCGCTCGACGAGTCGCCACGCTCGCCGCCGCCGCCCTGACCGCCGTCACCCTGCTCGTCGGGGCCGCCCCGCCGGCCGGGTCCGACCCCGTGTGGGCGCCGGCCAGCCAGGCGACGATCCGGCCCGGCGTCCAGATGGTCACCAACGGCGGCCAGTGCACGGCCAACTTCGTGTTCACCCGGGGCAGCGACGTCTACCTCGGCTACGCGGCCCACTGCGCCGGCACCGGCGCCGCCACCGACACCAACGGCTGCGACGCGGGCACGCTCCCGCTCGGCACCCCGGTCGAGATCCAAGGCGCCTCGCGGCCCGGCACCCTCGCCTACTCCTCGTGGGTGGCCATGCAGTCCGGCCCCCGCCCCGCCGAAGAGGTCTGCCAGTACAACGACTTCGCCGTGGTGCGGATCCACCCCGACGACCACGACAAGGTCAACCCCAGCATCCCGCACTGGGGCGGCCCCACCGGCCTCAACACGAGCGGCACCGCACCCCTCGAGCGGGTCTTCAGCTACGGCAACTCGAGCCTGCGCCTCGGCCTCGAGCTCCTGTCGCCCAAGACCGGGCTGAGCCTCGGCGGCAGCGAGTGGAGCCACCCGATCTACACGGTCACCCCCGGCATCCCGGGCGACTCCGGCTCGGCCATCCTCGACAGCCAGGGCCGCGCCGTCGGCGTGCTCTCCACGCTCGGCCTGCTCCCCCTGCCGCTCAGCAACAACGCCAGCGACCTCGAGTCCGCCCTCGCCTACGCCCAGTCCCACGGCATGAGCGGGCTCACCCTCGCCCTCGGCACCGAGCCGTTCCGACCCAACCAGCTGCCGCTCCGCCTGTAGTCGCCCTCGGAGGGCTTCGCCCTCCTGCAGCGAGTCCGCTCGGTGAACGGCCGCCCGCTGGGCGGCCGTTCGCTGTGGCGCCCCTCGGTTCGGTGGGGGGTGGGGTGGGTCACTACCGTGCCCCTCGTGGAGCGGCAGCGGATCGTGGTGCTGGACATGGAGGGCGTGGTCGTCCCGGAGATCTGGGTGGCCGTGGCCGAACGGACCGGCATCGACGCGCTGCGCCGCACCACCCGCGACGAGCCCGACTACGACGTGCTCATGCGGTACCGGCTCGACCTGCTGGCCGAGCACGGGCTCACGATGTCGCTCATCCGCGACGTGCTCGCCGAGCTCGACCCGCTCCCCGGCGCTCGCGAGTTCCTCGACGAGCTGCGCGCCCACCACCCCGTCGTCCTGCTCTCGGACACCTTCGAGCAGTTCGCCGCCGCGCTCGCCCCGAAGCTCGGGCTCCCCACGATCCTGTGCCACCGACTCGTCGTCGACCCCGAGGCCGATCGGATCACCGGCTACTGCCTGCGGATGCCCGACCAGAAGCGCGCCGCCGTCGAGGCCTTCCGGTCCCTCGCGTACGAGGTCCGGGCGGCGGGCGACTCGTACAACGACACGACGATGCTCCTCGCCGCCGACGTCGGCTACCTGTTCCGGGCTCCCCCCAACGTCATCGAGGAGTTCCCCCAGCTCGAGGCCCTCGAGGCCTACGACGACCTCCTCGCCCGCCTCACCGGCCCCTGACCCGCTCGCCCCGCCGAAACCGGTGGGTCGGCCGCGTGGGCGGTCCGTACCCTGGGGAGCGTGGAGGTCCGGTTCACCAAGACGGCCAAGGGGCGCGCCTGCGCCTGGGAGGCGCTGCGTCCGCCCCGCAGCCGCGTGCCGGGGCCCACGATGGCCGCCGGCGGCGACCTGCCCCACGACCTCGCCAGTTTCGTGATCGAGCAGGCCCTCGGCCTCGAGCACGGGTTCTGGGGGTGCGTGGCCCAGGGCGCCACGTTCCGCTCGCTGGGCCGCAAGCGCACGCCGCAGGGCAAGGCGGTGATCGACCGGCACCGCGCCGAGCTCGACCGAGCCGAGGCGCTGACCAACGAGATCCACTTCGGCTGGCGCCGAGGCGAGCCCACCCCGGTCAGCGCCGAGCTCGACGAGATGCTCGAGCGGTGGCGGGCGCTGCGCGAGGGCGAGTCGATCGTCCTCACCTGGTCGCCGCGCCGCCCGCCCCGATCGCGCCGGCAGCCGAGATTCGAAGGTACGAGGGCCTCGCGCTAACGTCGGCCCTGTTCCGCCGGGGGGCGAGCGTCGGACCGCACGGGCATCGACCGGGCAGCATCCGAGCACACCCGGTGGAGGCGGCTCCGAGCGGCACCGCTGCACCCGCACCGCCCCAGTCCTCTGCGGCCAGCCGGCCGACACCCCCGAACCCGAGGTAGCCACACCGATGGACTCCACCGCCCTCGAGCGCTCCGCCCTCGAGCGCAAGGACCGCGACGAGCTGATGACGATCGCCCAGGCCCTGGGCGGCAAGCCCGGCTCGCGAGCCAAGAAGGCCGACATCATCGACCTCATCCTCGAGCTGACCGGCGTGTCGACCGGCGGCGACGGCGCCGAGGCCGACGACGCGAAGGCCGGCGAGGTGCCCGACGCCGCCGCTGACCAGCCGGCGGGGAAGGACGAGCCCGCCAAGGGCGACGACGCCAGCGCCGGCGACGCCGGCGGTGACGACGCCAAGGCGACGGCCACCCGGTCCCGGCGCAGCCGCAGCAAGGCCAAGGCCGCCGAGCCGGCGGTGGCCGCCGACGAGCCGCCCGCCGAGTGGGAGCTCGAGGCCGGCGGCGACGACGCCAGCGCCAACGGCCAGCAGCCCACCGACACGGCCCCCAAGGGCGGTCAGCCCCAGGGCCAGCAGGCGGCGCAGGACGGCGGCGACCAGGCCGACGACGACGACTCGCCGAACCGCCGACGCCGGCGGCGGGGCCGCAACCGCGACCGCGGCAGCGACCAGGCCCCCGAGGAGTACACCGGCGAGCCGATCGAGGTCGAGGGGCTCCTCGACCTGCGCGACGAGGGATACGGCTTCCTGCGGGTCGACGGGCTGCTCCCGTCGCGCGACGACGTCTACATCTCGGTCAAGCAGGCCCGTCAGTTCGGGCTCCGCAAGGGGGACCACCTCCGCGGCGCCAGCCGCCCGGCCCTGCGCAACGAGAAGAACCCCGCGCTGCTGCGCATCGACGCCGTCAACGGCCAGGACCCCGAGAAGGCTCGGGAGCGCCGCCGCTTCGAGTCGCTCACCCCGGTCTTCCCCAACGAGAAGCTCGTCATGGAGCGCCGCGACGCCGGCGAGGACCTGACCGGTCGGGTCATCGACCTCGTCGCCCCCATCGGCAAGGGCCAGCGGGGGATGATCGTGTCGCCGCCCAAGGCGGGCAAGACCACGGTGATGAAGCAGATCGCCCGGTCGATCGAGGTGAACAACCCCGAGGTCCACCTCATCGTGCTGCTCGTCGACGAGCGCCCCGAGGAGGTCACGGACTTCCGGCGCTGGCTGAAGAACGACACCTCGATGGTCGTGGCCTCCACCTTCGACCGGCCCGTCGAGGAGCACGTCCAGGTGGCCGAGCTGGCGCTCGAGCGGGCCAAGCGCCTCGTCGAGGACGGCAAGGACGTCGCCATCATCCTCGACGGCATCACCCGCCTCACCCGGGCCTACAACCTGTCGCTCCCGGGCAGCGGGCGGGCCATGTCCGGCGGGCTCGACGCCGCCGCCCTCTACCCGCCGAAGAAGTTCTTCGGCGCCGCCCGCAACCTCGAGGAGGGCGGCAGCCTCACGATCCTCGCCACCGCGCTCGTCGAGACCGGCAGCCGCATGGACGAGGTGATCTTCGAGGAGTTCAAGGGCACCGGCAACATGGAGCTCAAGCTCGACCGGCGGCTCGCTGAGCGCCGGGTGTTCCCCGCCATCGACGTGGACGCCTCGTCCACCCGCCACGAGGAGCTCCTCTTCCAGGGCCTCCAGCTCCAGAACGTGTGGAAGATCCGCCGGGTGCTGCCCACCCTCGGCGACGAGCAGACCACCGGCTACGAGATGCTCCTCAAGCGGATGGCGGACTACAAGACCAACAAGGACTTCCTCGCCGAGATCGGCAAGGCCTAGCCCGACCGGCCAGGTAGCGACGGGGCCCGACGCCCCGATAGCCTCTCCCAGCCCCCTGTAGATCCGACGGAGATCGCCATGCGCGCCGACATCCACCCCGAGTACGTGGTCGCCACCGTCCAGTGCTCCTGCGGGAACACCTTCACCACCCGCTCCACCAAGGCCGACCTCCACGTCGAGCTGTGCAGCGAGTGCCACCCCTTCTACACCGGCAAGCAGAAGCTGGTGGACACCGGCGGCCGGATCGACCGCTTCGAGCGCCGGTACGGCAAGCGCCGCAAGGGCGAGTCGTAGCCCCGAGCGCACCGCGCGCTCGCACCTGATCGTTGGCTGATCGCACCGCCGCCCTCCGGCGGGCCAAGCTCACCGCGCTCGTCGCCGGCGCGTTCGGCGCCGGCGAGCGCGAGCCACGGGACTTCCCCGGCGGCGCCGCCCTCGTCGACGGCGAGCGAGCGTGGGTCCTGCTCGACGAGCGGCCCCTCGCCGCCTTCGGTCCCGCCCTCGTGTGGGCGGACCGTCAGGGCGCCTCGGAGGTCCACCTCCTCGCCGCCGACCGGGCCGACGTGCTCGCCCGGCGGGCGTCGCTCTTCGCGGCTCGACCCACGGTCTGGGCGGTCGACGGCACCGAGCTGGCCGCCGTCGAGCCGGCCCCGGTGCGGACCCTTCCCGCCGCCGTCGGCACGCCCGAGCTGTCGCAGCTGCTCGTCGACGCCGACCTCGAGGTGCTCGTCGAGGAGGGCGTGGTGCGGGGCGAGCTCCTTGGCCTGGAGGTGGCCCGCATCGTGCACGGCACCTCCACCGGCGGGGTGCCCCTCGACGAGCCGCTGCTCGAGGTGGGCGTGGGCCACGCCGACCGGGAGATGACCGCCGTCATCCACGCCGGGCTCCAGCCCGTCGACCAGCTCCGGCGGGTCATCGACATCGTGCAGGCCCAGCGCCGCCCCGGCGCCGACCGCCACCCGCTGAACCAGCTGGCCCCCGAGCGCTGGCTGCGGTCCCTGCTCGTGGCCGACCCCGGCCGCATCGGGCTGGCTGCCCTCCGGCCGGCCGACCCGGCCGAGCCGCGACCGAACCTGCGGGACCGGGCCGTCGCCGTCGCCGTCGGACAGGACCCTCAGGGCGACGAGGTCGTGGTCGCCTGCTCCGTGGGGGTAGACCTCGACCTCGTGCCGGCCGCCGCCGACGCCCGCCTGCTCCACGCCCCGAGCGCCCGGCTCCTCCTCGTCGTCCCTGACCGGGACGCCCACCCCGTCACCCGCGCCCTCGCCGCCCGCCTCCAGCCGCCCGCCGAGGTGGTCACCGTGCCCGACGAGTGGCGCACCCTCCTGTGAGCGCCCTCCTGTGAGCGGATCGCGGCGGCACGACCGCCCGTCCGGATCGTTCGCCGATCCCCGGCGTCGGTAGCCTGAACGCCCCATGTTGGAACGGCTGGTCGACCTCGAGCGGGAGTACCTCGACGTCGAGGCGCGCCTCGGCGACCCCGACCTGATCGCCGACCAGAGCCGCTACCAGGAGGTCGCTCGCCGCTACAGCGAGCTCAAGCCCATCGTCGAGGCGGCCCACCAGCTGCGCCAGCGCCAGGGCGACCTCGAGGCGGCCAAGGAGATGCTCACCGAGCTCGACGGCGCCGACCGCGAGGAGATGCGCGGCGAGGTCGCCTCCGCTGAGGCCGACATCGAGCGCCTCGAGGCCGAGCTCAGGGTCCTGCTCCTGCCGAAGGACCCCAACGACGACAAGGACGTCATCGTCGAGATCCGCGGCGCCGAGGGCGGCGAGGAGGCCAACCTCTTCGCCCGGGACCTGTTCGAGATGTACCAGGGCTACGCCGGGCGGATGGGCTGGAAGCTCGAGGTGCTCGGCTCCGACCCCTCCGACATGGGCGGGTTCAACGAGGTCACCTTCGTGCTCCGCGGCGACGGCGCCTGGCCCCGCATGAAGCACGAGGGCGGCGTCCACCGGGTCCAGCGGGTGCCGGTCACCGAGAGCCAGGGGCGGGTCCACACGTCCTCGGCCACCGTCACCGTGATGCCCGAGGCCGAGGAGGTCGACGTCCAGATCGAGGAGAAGGACCTGAAGATCGACGTCTACCGGTCCTCGGGCCCCGGCGGGCAGAGCGTCAACACCACCGACTCCGCGGTCCGCATCACCCACCTCCCCACCGGCCTCGTCGTGGCCATGCAGGACGAGAAGAGCCAGATCCAGAACCGGGCCAAGGCGCTCCAGGTGCTGCGGGCCCGCCTGCTCAAGGCCGAGCAGGACCGCCAGGCGGCCGAGGCCTCCGCCGAGCGCAAGGGCCAGATCGGTGGCGGCGGCCGAGCCGAGAAGATCCGGACCTACAACTTCAAGGAGAACCGGGTCACCGACCACCGCATCGGGCTGACGCTCTACAAGCTCGACAAGGTGCTGGCCGGCGAGCTCGACGAGGTCATCGACGCCCTCGTCGCCGAGGAGCAGGCCCGCCGGCTCAGCGAGAGCGAGTAGCCGTGGGCCTGCTGCCGTGGCGCCAGCTGCGGGACGAGTCGCTGGCCAAGCTGCGCGCCGCCGGCGTCGAGGACGCCGAGGTCGAGCTGCGCTGGATCGTGGAGCGGGCCAGCGGCCGCACCCCCGCCGAGCAGGTGGCGGCCCTCGACGAGCCCGCCACCGTCCGGGAGGTCTCCTTCGTCGACCAGATGGTCGCCCGCCGGGCCGCCGGCGAGCCGCTGCAGTACGTGCTCGGGCGCTGGGCGTTCCGCACCCTCGAGCTCATGGTGGACCGGCGGGTGCTGATCCCTCGCCCCGAGACCGAGGTGGTGGCAGGCCTGGCGCTCGACGCGCTGGCCGCCTGGGACCGCCGCCACGCGCCCGGCGCGGGCCAGCCGCGGCCCGTGCCCGTGGCCGTCGACCTCGGCACCGGCTCGGGCGCCATCGCCCTGTCGCTCGCCGCCGAGCGCTGGCCCCACGTCGAGGTGTGGGCCACCGACGCCTCGCCCGACGCGCTGGCCGTCGCCCGAGCCAACCTCGCCGGCCTGGGCCGACGGGCCGGGGTGGTCCGCCTCGTGGAAGGGGACTGGTTCGCCGCGCTGCCGGAGGACCTTCGGGGTCGCGTCGACCTCGTCGTCACGAACCCGCCGTACGTGGCCGAGGCCGACGAGCTGCCGCCCGAGGTGGCCGACTGGGAGCCTCGCTCGGCGCTCCTGGCCGGCCCGGACGGGCTCGACGACATCCGCCGCATCGTGGCCGAGGCCCCCACCTGGCTGGCCCCCGACGGCGTGCTCGTCGTGGAGATCGGCGAGACCCACGGCGACGCCGTCCTGGCGCTGGTCGAGGCCGCCGGCTTCGAGCAGGCCACCGTCGAGCCCGACCTGGCCGGCCGCCCGCGCGCCCTCGTCGCCCGGCGCCGGGCGGGGGAGCGGTGACCGAGGTCCTCGCCGAGGACGACGCCCGCGTCGCCGAGCGGGTCGCCGACGCGCTGCGGGCCGGCGGCGTGGTGGTGCTGCCCACCGACACCGTCTACGGCGTGGCCGCGCTGCCCGCCGACGCCGCCGCCGTCGAGCGGCTCTTCTCGCTCAAGGGCCGCCGCCACGACGTCCCGATCGCCGTCCTCTGCGCCGACGCCGAGCAGGCGCTGGCGCTGGCCGAGCCCGCCGCCGCCGAGCGGGCGCGGGCGGCCGCCGCTCGATGGTGGCCCGGCCCGCTGACCCTCGTGCTGCCCCGGCGGGCCGGGCTCCACCTGCACCTCGGCCAGCCCGACCACACCGTGGGGCTGCGGGTGCCGGACCACCCGCTCGTGCAGGCGGTGGCCCGCCTCGTCGGGCCGGTCGCCACCACGAGCGCCAACCGCCACGGCCAGCCCGTCGCCGTCACCGCCGAGGAGGCGGTGGCGGCCCTCGGCGACGGCGTGGACCTGGCCGTGGTCGGCCCGCGCTTGGAGGGGCGCTCCTCCACCGTGGTCGACGCCACCCCCACGCCGTGGCGGGTCCTGCGGGACGGTCCGGTCCCCGGCGCCGAGGTCGTCGCGCTCGAGCGTCCGTGACGGTCGGCCGGCAGCGCTAGGTTGCCGGCGTCGGGCGGGAGCCCGACGAGCCCACACAACACCGCAGATCGCACACCGCACCCCGGGGGGACAGCATGCCGTTCCGCAAGAGCGACGTCGGCGCCACCATCGACGACCTTCGCCACCTCGCGCTCTTCGCCAAGCTGGACAACGCCGACCTCCACCGGGTCGCCGAGCTCGGTGAGCCGGTGGAGGCCGAGGCCGGCGCCCACCTCATCGAGCAGGGCGACGTCGGCACCGAGTGCTTCCTCGTGCTGGAGGGCGAGGCCGGGGTGTTCAGCGGCGACGACCACGTGGCCACGATCGGCCCGGGCAGCATCGTCGGCGAGATGGCGCTGATCGGGCACCGACCCCGCAACGCGTCGGTGGTGGCCCAGACGCCGATGCGGCTCCTCGCGTTCGACATCGCCGCGTTCAACCGCCTCCTCGACGACATGCCCCAGGCCAAGCAGTTCGTCTACGACACCCTCGAGGCCCGCGCCCCCCGCCGCGGCGCCTGACCAGCCGGGTCAGCGCAGCTCGAAGCCGCCGTCGGGGCGGAGGCGCACGGTGCGGCCGGCCACGTCCTCGGCCACGAGGGCCTTGGCCAGGTCCGCCTCCTCGGAGACGCCCCAGGCCCGGCGGCCGTCGGGCAGGAGGGCGGTGAGGATGGCCCGCTCCGGCGCGCCGTCGCGGTCGTGCATCACCGTCCACGCCTCGACCGTGCCGTCGCCGTCGGGCTCCTCGCAGAGCGCGCGGGCGGGGAGGGCGTCGACCTCGTCCTGCACGTCGGCGTGGCGGAACCCGTCGGCCGGCGGCTCCGTGCTGTAGACGCCGAAGGCGTGCTTGGTGATGAAGCCGCCGTTGGCCGACACCAGGCCGACCGACCCCGGGTCCTCCCGCAGCACGTCGGCCATCGTGGCGATCGAGTGCATCACGTAGTTGTTCCACGGGCCGCCGGCGAACGACAGCCCCCCGGTGACGGTGAGCTGGCGGTCCAGGGCCAGGCCCAGCTCGTGGGCCGCGATCTCCACCGCGGACGGGAAGCACGAGTACAGGTCGATGTGGGCGAGGTCGTCCACGCCGACGCCGGCCAGCTCGAGGGCCCGTCCGCCGGCGAGGCGCATGGCGGGGGAGCGGCCCAGCGATTCGCGGTTCGACACGAAGGAGTGGTCGTGGGCGTCGGTGCCGCTGTGCGGGAACACCCAGCGGTCCCGCGGCACCCCCAGCGCCTCGGCCCGCTCCGCCGAGCACAGGATCACGCCGGCGCCCTGCTCGACCGCGTTGTTCGAGTTCATCAGCTTCGTGTACGGGAAGCCGATCATCCGGTTGTCCGCGGTCGGGGTGCGGATCTCCTCGGCCGTGTACGCCCGCTGGATCCAGGCGTGCGGGTTGCCCGCCGCCACCTCGCTGAAGCGGGCCCACAGCTCGGACGCCACCACGAGGTGCTCGTCGAGCGGACGGCCCAGCAGCGCCCGGTGGGCCTGCTCGAACATCGGGTACACCTGCACCGGCATGACCACGCCGCGGGCCGCCTCGTGCGGGGCGGTCATCGGGACGTCCTCGGTGGAGGCGCGGGCCTCGGGCACGTCGTCGCCCTGGGTGGTCCACCCCGGGTCCCGTCCCTCCTTGCGGGCTGCCATGCGGGTGCGCCACGCCTCGGCGCCAGCCAGCAGCACGAGGTCCGCCTCGCCGCGCTGGATGGCCAGCGCGGCCAGGTTGACCAGCGACTGCGGGCTGTTGCCCCCCATGCCGGTGACGCTCGTGTCCCGCGGGGACGCGCCGAGCCGCTGGGCGAGCAGCAGGGCCGGGTCGCGGTAGCGCCACGACAGGAGCGACACGACGTGGACGGCGTCGGCCTCGGTGAGCACCCGCTCCCCGGCGCCGGTGGACGCGGCGGCGCGCCGCAGGGCCTCGGCCATGAGGTCGACGGGCTCGAGGGGCACCTCCCCCCGGTCGACGCGGTGGCTGAGCTGGCCACCTCCGATCAGGACGGGCGTGCGGGGATCGACCACGAGGTTCCTTCCGACGGCTCCGGGCGACACTTGACTGCGCGGTCAATCTAGGGATCCCGCAGGGCACCCCTACAATCGCCGATCATCGACGTCCTCCTGCTCTGCACCGCCAACCAGTGCCGCTCGCCGATGGCCGAGGCGCTCCTCCGCCACCGGTTCGAGACGGTCGGGGTCCAGGCCCGGGTCCACTCCGCCGGGCTCCTCGCCGGGGGGCGCCCGGCCACCGCCGACGGCGTCGCCGTGATGGCCGCCCGTGGCCTCGACACGTCCGCCCACGTCAGCCGCCGCCTGGCTCGCGAGCTCGTGGCCGACGCCGACCTGGTGATCGGCATGGCCCGAGAGCACGTGCGCGAGGCGGTGGTCCTCGAGCCCAGCGCGCTCCACCGGTGCTTCACGCTGAAGGAGCTCGTCGGCCTGGCCGAGCGGACCGGCCCCCGCCGGCCCGACGAGCCGCTCGACGCCTGGCTCGCCCGCCTCGCCGCCGGGCGCGACCAGCGCCGCCTCGTCGGCGCCGGCCACGACCCCGATTACGACGTGGAGGACCCGGTGGGGCAGGGTCGAGCGGCCTACGAGGCCACCGCCGACGAGCTCGAGGCCCTCCTCGACCGCCTCGTCGACCTCGCGTTCGCCCCCGCCCCCAAGGAGCCCACCCGGTGAAGATCGCCATCGGCGCCGACCACGCCGGCTACGACCTCAAGGTCCACCTGGTCGCTGAGCTCGAGCGGCTCGGCCACGAGGTCCTCGACCTCGGCACCCACTCCACCGAGTCCGTCGACTACCCGCCGATCTGCGCCGCGGTGGGACGCACGGTCGTGGCCGGGGAGGCCGACCGCGGGATCGTGCTCGGCGGGTCCGGCCAGGGCGAGCAGATCGCCGCCAACAAGGTCCGCGGCGTGCGGGCCGCCCTGTGCAACGACCTGTTCACCGCCCGGCTCAGCCGCGAGCACAACGACGCCAACGTGCTCGCCATGGGTGGCAGGATCGTCGCGCCGGGCCTGGCCACCGAGATCCTCGAGCTGTGGCTGGCCACGCCCTTCGACGGCGGTCGCCACGAGCGTCGGGTCGCCCAGATCGCCGAGATCGAGAACGAGCAGTAGGAGCCCCCATGCCCTGGCCCACCATCGACGACGACGAGGTCTTCGCGCTGATCGACCGCGAGGTCGAGCGCCAGAACACCACGATCCAGCTGATCGCCAGCGAGAACTTCACCTCGCCGAACGTGCTGCGGGCCACCGGCTCGGTCCTCACCAACAAGTACAGCGAGGGCTACCCGGGCAAGCGGTACTACGGGGGCAACGAGGTCATCGACGAGGTCGAGGAGCTCGCCCGCGAGCGCTGCAAGGCGCTCTTCCGGGCCCCGCACGCCAACGTCCAGCCCCACGCCGGGGCGAACGCCAACATGGGCGTCTACCTCGCGCTGCTCGAGCCCGGCGACACCGTCCTCGGGCTCCGGCTCGACCAGGGCGGCCACCTCACCCACGGCTCGCCCGTCAACGCCAGCGGCAAGCTGTACCGCTTCGCCTCCTACGGCGTGACGATGAGCGACGAGCGCATCGACCTCGACCAGGTGCGGGACCTCGCGCTCGAGCACCGACCGAAGATCATCGTCGCCGGCGCCACCGCCTACCCGCGCCTCATCGACCCGACGCCGTTCCGGGAGATCG
>Ga0079224_100003793_pt1 | contig 19253 bp, 19 predicted proteins | sample Stecom2015_FD_80414 | JGI IMG/M metagenome (GOLD analysis project Ga0079224, IMG submission 80414) | Agricultural soil microbial communities from Utah to study Nitrogen management - Steer compost 2015 | ecosystem: Environmental > Terrestrial > Soil > Agricultural land | place: USA: Utah... | reverse complement strand
TCATGAGACACCACCGGCGCGATAACGCCACCAACAACTCATGATCCACCAATCAGCGCCCACAACCGCCTCATGATCACCCATGCCACGCGATCATGAGCCACAAATGGCGCGAACGCCCCACGCGCAGAGACCGCGCACGAGAATCACGCAGGTCGCGCCGACCAGACAATAGGCAAGGCGATCATGCGCGCAGAAACCGCAAGAAGATCACGCGCAGGCGCGAACTCGACGGGTCGCGCGCGGGGACGCGCACGCAGCTCATGCGCACAGAGACGCCCACTGCTCATGAGCCCAGAGGCGCCCGCCCACTGATCATGCAGGCGACACGTCGGTGCGCCGATCCGGCATCAGGACGTCGCTGCCCACCGAGCTGGCTACAACGTGCGCAGCGCAGGCGTGGTAGTGACGAACGTGAACTCAGCCCGGCCGGGAGGCTCCGGAGAACGGCATCATGTCGACCGGGTCGACGCTCACGACGTCACCGGGGTGGGTGGCGTGCACGATCTGGCCGTTGCCGATGTAGATGCCGACGTGGCTGATGGGGCTGTAGTAGAAGACCAAGTCGCCCGGTTGCAGCTGACTCATGGACACCCGGGTGCCGGCGCTGATCTGCGAGCCTGAGGACCTCGGCAGACTGACCCCGGCTTGAGCCCAGGCAGCCGACGTCAGCCCGGAGCAGTCCCAGCAGTCCGGCCCGTTGCCGCCCCAGCAGTAGGGCTTGCCGAGCTGGTTCATCGCGAACTCGACAGCGACACCGGCCTTCTCCGACGGTGGGACGTCGGGGGTGACGTCGTCGTCATCGTTGTCGCGATCGGGCTTCTCGGCGTTCTCTTGCCGCTCCCGCTCGCGCTCCTCTTCGAGGCGTTGGCGTTCTTCGGCTTCGAGCTCGTCGAGGATCTCTTCGGCCTCGGCGAGCAACTGCTCGACCTTCTGCTTCTCGGCTTCGAGTTCAGCCTCGATGGCCCGCTGCCGGGCCAGCTCCTCTTCGGCGACCATGTTGGCCTGCTCGAATGCGCGACGCACATCGGCAGCTTCGGCCAGCTGTTCGGTCTGCTGGTTCGCATAGGCATCGACGACGGACGCCTGCGCGATGAAATCGGCCGGGCTCTCGGCCAGGAACGTCCGTAGCGTGGGGTCGAACCCACCGGCGCGGTATCGCGCCGCCGCGAACCCGGCCATGCGGGACTGGACGGCTTCGACGCGGGCCTGTTGCTTTGCCACGGCCGATTTCGCCCGCTCGATACGGCGCTTCACGTCGTTGAGCTCGTCAGTGGCCGCGTTGTACCGCTCTGTGGCTTGTTCGGCCTGATGATAGAGATTGTCGACCTTGTCCTGGACCTCGGCGATGGTCGGCTCGGGGTCGGCATACCCGACCGACGTCAGGACCAACCCTCCAGAAACAGTGACCGCCGCCGTGCACAGGGCGATGAGCACACGACGAGGACGGCGGGACTGGCCACGATGCTCAGGCACTCTGGTCCTTCCGTGGACGGGATTCGCAGCACCTGGGCGGGGAGCCTAGCCAGCCGAGCGCATCCCCCGCAAATCCCTGGACCGAGTTTCGCCCGACTTTCTCGGTTGATCATCAGGCGCAGCCATGCGCAGCGGCGGTACCAGACCGGCCTCGGAGAGCACCCCGATGGCCCGCTGCTCCTCTCCCCCGAGTTGCCCCGCGGTGTCGCCGAGCAGGACGGAAACGACACAGTCCGAGCAGGCCAGCCCTCGCATCTCGCAGCGATCACAGTCGATGTGCAACTGTCACACCTCCAGCAGAGTCCGATGAGCACGAGCTCTCGCTCGCCACGACAGGACGCTACGGCCCGCCACCGACAAAGTCGGGTTTCTCCGCGACACCCCGGTGATCAGCGCGCGAGCAACCCGACGAGCGCCACGGCCTCGACGGCGCGCCCACCCGGGCGCCGCGCGGCCGCTGCGACCTCACGGTCGGACGAGACCACGACGACCGGTCTGCCCTCCGGCTCGGCCCCCACCATCCGACGGATGAGCTCATCGGCGCTCTGCCCCGGGGCGCTGAACCGCACCCGCACGCCCTGCGCCGGAGCCACCGGCGGAGGTGCAGCCACGTCGGCGCCGTCGAACACGCAGGTGATCTCGGCGCCCGTCCGTGCGGCCAGCGCACTCAGGCCCTGGATCAGTCTGGTGCGCTGCGCCTCGAGCGGCATGGCCGACCACGCCGTCTTCGTCACGTTGTAGCCGTCGACGATCATGTGCACCCGTGGCATCGTGAGCAGTTCGTCGAGATAGGCCGGCTCGTCGCCGGATCGCGCCCGGCCCTGCGGCGGCTGCGCCGGCTTCGGGTCCACCGCGTCGACGGTGTCGGCCGGCTGCAACGACGAAGCCGGCAGCGCGAGTTCGCGGCGCAACCCGGCCGCAGCCTCGGTGAGCGTGTCCAGAAGCAGTGCCAGCCGAGCCGTTTCGAGGCTGCGCTCGGTACGGCCGCTGCGCCGCGCCGCTTCCAGCGCCTGGTCGGACTCGGCCAACCGGCTGCGCAGTCGTCGCGCCTCGGTCTCGGCTGAGCGCAGTGCGGCCCTCGAGTCCGCGAGGTCCTTCTCGACCGTGTCGTACTCCTGCTTGTCGCGAGCGCGCGTTTCCTCGAGTCGCTGACGTGTTTCCTGCAGACGGCGTCGCAAGGTCGCATTCTCGGCCTTGAGCCGGTCGATCTCCGCCTTCATCGTCGCCCGGGTCTCACGGGCCGAGGCGCGCGCGGCGTCCAGTTGCTCCCTGATCCGCTCGATTGCCGCGGACTCACGCGCCCGACGCTCCTCCTCCGCACCGGCACGCAGCGACGACGCAGCGGACTCGACGATCTTCTCCCACCCGGCCGGTCGCAGCAGGTAGGCCATCGCCGCGACGTCGGCCGGCTCGGCCGCAGGCGGTACCGTTCCCGTCTCGAGCGCCTCGGCCAGCGCGGGATCGGCCGCGGAAGCCGCCTGCAGCACGTGCTGGCGGAACCCGGCGTCTGATTCAAGCGCCGCCGCGATGGCGTTCGCGCCCAGCCGGGCCCGCTTGGCGGGCGCGAACTTCGCGACCGGACGCAGCGACGGAGGAACATCGTTGGGCGCCAGGTCGGCCAAGACGTCGGAGGCCAGCGCGACGACCTTGGCGCGTACGGAGTCGGGCAGCGTGGTCATGCCCGATCCGATCGGACGCTGCCACCCACGACGCCGAAGCGCGCGCACGGACGTCTCGCCGTCCCGGACTGCTCGGGCACGGCCACGGGGTCCTCCTCGTCATTCGCTGATCGGGTGCTTGGCGTCACACTAGGCCGGTTTCATGATCATCAACGACGCCCAGGCCTGGAACGGCCCGCTCGCCGGCGGCCGTGGGCCGAGATTGTCGGTGCCGGCCCCTACCGTGCCGAATGTGGGCATCGACTGCGAGGGAGTGTGAGCTGTGGCCCCCGTCGCCGTGCAGGGCACCATCGACGAGATCGGTGTGCCGTTGGTGGCCACCACGTTCGTCGTGGTCGATCTCGAGACCACCGGCGGTGCTCCGGATACCGCCGAGATCACCGAGATCGGCGCGGTCAAGGTCCGTGGCGGTGAGGTGCTCGGCGAGTTCGGCACTCTCGTACGGCCCAGTACCGCCATCCCGCCGTTCATCGCCGTGCTCACCGGAATCACCGATGCCATGGTCGCCGGGGCGCCGCCCATCACCTCCGCGTTGCCGGCGTTCCTGGAGTTCGCGCGCGGCAGCGTCCTCGTCGCGCACAACGCGCCGTTCGACGTCGGCTTCCTCCGGGCAGCCTGTGCGACCACCGGCACCGCGTGGCCGGCCTTCCAGGTGCTCGACACCGCGCGCCTGGCCCGGCGGGTGCTGTCCCGCGACGAAGCCAGCGACTGCAAGCTGTCCACGTTGGCCCGCTTGTTCCGGTCGTCCACGACACCGAACCACCGCGCCCTGGCCGACGCCCGCGCCACTGTCGACGTCCTGCACGGCCTGATCGAACGGCTGGGCAACGTCGGCGTGCACACCGTCGAGGAGCTCAGCCTCTGGCAGAGCAAAGTCACCGCAGCGCAACGCGACAAGCGCCACTTGGCCGAGCAACTGCCTCGCGCCCCGGGCGTCTACATGTTCACCGCCGACGACGGTGAGGTGCTGTACGTCGGCAAGAGCAAAGACATGCGCACCCGGGTCCGCAACTATTTCACCGCGTCCGAAACCCGGGCCCGCATGACGGAGATGGTCGCGGTGGCCACCTCAGTCACCGGCATCCCCTGCGCCACACCGTTGGAGGCCGAGGTCCGCGAGCTGCGCCTCATCGGTGAGCGCAAGCCCCGGTACAACCGGCGTTCCCGATTCCCCGAACGCGGCAGCTGGATCAAGCTCACTGTCGAGCCGTTTCCCAGGTTGTCGTTGGTGCACCGGGTGCGTGACGACGGCGGCAGTTACCTCGGCCCGTTCGGCTCGCGCCGTACGGCTGAGGCGGCCATGGCCGCCGTCCACGAAGCGGTACCCATCCGGCAATGCACCCAGCGGCTGTCACCGAAACGCCTCGGGTCGGCCTGTGTACTCGCCGACCTCGGCCGATGCGGTGCACCGTGCGTCGGGGCCGAGTCCGTCGAGACCTACGCGGCACATGTCGAGCTCGTCCGTCAGGTTTTCCGATCCGACCCGGGGCCGGTCGTCGATCGGCTGCTCGAGCGGATCGACGCGTTGGCGCAGCACGAGCGGTACGAGGACGCCGCAGTGCGCCGCGATCGCCTCGCCACCCTTGTACGCTCCGCGGCACGTGTGCAACGCATGGCCGCTCTGGCCGCCATTGCGCAGTTGGTCGCTGCCCGGCGGCGTGAGGCCGGGGGTTGGGAACTGCACGTCATCCGATACGGACGGCTGGCCGGGGCCGAGTGCTCGCCGCCCGGGGCCGACCCCAGGCCGTATGTCGACGCGCTGGTCGCCACCGCCGAGACCGTCGAACCGGCTCCAGCTCCGTTGCCGGCGGCGACAGCCGAGGAGGCCGAGTGTCTACTGCGCTGGCTCGAGACACCCGGCACCCGTCTGGTCCAGGTCGACGGCTCGTGGACCCTGCCCCAGCCGGCGGCGGCCTCCTACGTCGCACGCGTGGACGTCGGTGCTGCCGACCGCGTCGCCGCTGCACCGCTGGCCGACCGTCGGCCGCTACGCCCGCGACGTTGACCCGCGCATACGGGCGCAGCGCGGCCGCGCCGAGGCGGTCCAGGTGTGCAACGAGCGGAGTCGGGTGAGCCGGATCGGCGCCGCCCGGTAATGTCGTTCCCGGTCCGTTCCGAGCCGCTACGAGGAGACCCCGAAGTGATCACCGCGATCGTGTTCGTCCAGGCCGACGTGGCGCGAATCCCCGAAGTCGCCGAACAGATCGCCGCGCTCGACGGCGTGAGCGAGGTCTACTCCGTCACCGGCGAGATCGACCTCGTGGCCCTCGTCCGGGTCCGCACACACGAAGCCGTCGCCGACGTCGTCGCCGACCGGCTCAACAAGGTCGACGGCGTGCTCAACACCGAGACGCACATCGCGTTTCGCACGTTCTCCAAGCACGACCTCGAAGCAGCGTTCGCCTTGGGCGCCGAGGACTGACCCCGCGCCCACGTGGCCGACGCCCGGCACGACCTGAGCGACCTGCGCGATCTGCTCGCCAGGCACCTGCCCGACCGGCCGGTCCGGTCGATCGTCCAGCTCGGGCGGGGCAGCGACAACGTCGTCTACGACGTCGACGACGACCTGATCGTGCGCTGCCGCATCGAGGCCGCCGACCCGCAGCGGAGCGAGACGATCCGTGCCGAGGCCACACTGCTGCACACCGTGGCCCGATGGTCGACTCTGCCCGTGCCCGAGCCGGTGTTCGTCGATGTGGACGCAGGCGCCCTCGCCTACCGCAAGGTCCCTGGCGTGGCGTTGAGCACCTACACGGTCACCGATGCGCGACGGCTGGGCACCGCGCTGGGTGAGTTCCTCGGCGCGCTGCACGACGTGCCGCTCGACGCGGTGGCCGGGCTCGTCGCGCGGGACGACTACCCGCTGTCGGCCTGGCTCGACGACGCTCGACGCGACTACGGCCAGATCCGCTCACACCTGCCGGCCGAGCTGCGTTCACCGATCGAGGACTTTCTCGCCCACACCCCGCCGACGCAGCCGGACGTGGCGGTGTTCTGCCACAACGATCTCGGCGCCGAGCACATCATGGTCGACGCCGCCACCGGGGCGATCACCGGCGTGATCGATTGGACCGACGCCGCACTCACCGACCCGATGCGCGACCTCGCCCTGGTCTTTCGTGATCTGGGCCCGCCGGTACTCACACCCACGCTCGAGGCCTACTCGCGAGATGTCGGCGCCGAGGACCAGCAGCGGCTGGCCTTCTACGCACGTTGCTCGGTCCTGGAAGACATCGCCTACGGCCTGCGCACCGGCGTTCGCGCCTATGCCGAGGCCGGCATCGCCCACCTGCGATGGACGTTCGCCTGAACGCCGGACCACGACGCCGGCGCCGACACCGCCAGCTCAGGCTGCGGCATCCACCCAGCGCCGGAGCACCGCGGCGGCAGCCCCGGAATCGACGGCTTCAGCGGCCCGGCGCAGCCCGTCGGCGATCCGCTCGGCCAGCTCGGCTCCTGAGTCGTCGTAGGCAGCCAGTCCGGCCGCGGCATTGAGCAGCACAGCGTCGCGAACCGGCCCGCGTTCACCGGCGAAGAAGCGGCGCGCGACCTCGGCGTTGAACGGCGCGTCGCCGCCGCGCAGCGCTTCGGGCGGCGCAGGCGCGATACCGACGTCGCCCGGATCGAAGCGCTCCTCGGTGACGTCACCGCCGCGGATCACCCACACGCGCGAAGTCGTCGTCGTGGTGAGCTCGTCCAGCCCGTCGTCGCCGCGGAAGACCACTCCGGACACCCCACGCCCGGCGAGCACACCGGCCAGGATGCCGGCCATCCGCGCGTCGGCCACGCCGACGGCCTGGTGACTCGGCCGAGCTGGGTTGGCCAGGGGCCCGAGGAAGTTGAACGGGGTCGGCACGCCGAGCTCACGCCGGGTGGCGCCGGTGTGGCGCAACGACGGGTGGAACGCGGGTGCGAAGCAGAACGTGATGCCGACCTCGTCCGCGATCTCGGCCACCCGCCGTGGCTCCAGGTCGAGGCGGACCCCCAACTCTTCGAGCAGATCCGCCGCGCCACACGCCGACGAGGCCGCCCGGTTGCCGTGCTTGACGACACGGGCGCCAGCGCCAGCGGCCACCACCGCGGCCATGGTCGAGATGTTCACCGTCCGGGCCCGGTCGCCCCCGGTTCCGACGATGTCCAACGCTCGCCCGGAAACGTGGAACGGGGTGGCGTGCTCGTACATCGCCCGGACCATGCCGTCGATCTCGTCGACCGTCTCGCCCTTGGCCCGCAGCCCGACCGCGAAGCCGGCGATCTGAGCGCCGGTCGCCTGACCGCTCATGATGTCGTTCATCGCCCAGGCCGTCGCCTCGGCAGACAGGTCCTCGCCCTGGATCAGTGCGCCGAGAACCGCCGGCCAGCTTTGCGGCTGGTCACTCATGACGCGGCTGCCATCCCCTCGAGTCGACGGCGCATGAGATCGGCCACGGCCGCGGCCACCTCGACCGGATTGAGCGGATGAGTGACGGCCGCTTCGGCCCGCGACCAGGTGGCCAACCATGCGTCTTGCGGACGCCCGATCAGCACGAGCACCGGCGGAGCCTCGAAAACCTCGTCCTTGAGTGAACGCGCGATACCCATGCCGCCGGCCGGCACGGCCTCGCCGTCGAGCACGGCGACGTCGATGCCGCCTGCATCCAGGGCCTTCATGACCGCGGCATGCGTGGCCACCTCGACGTACTCGACCCGCGGCAGGTCGGCTGCTGGACGGCGGCCGACGGCCAGGCGGACCTTCTCGCGCGTCGCACGGTCGTCGCTGTAGACGAGGATGGTCATCGTCGGCTGGGTCGTACTCATCCTGCGGGGTCCTCGCTGGCATCGTCGGAACACTGCTGCTGGTCGAGACGATGCTACCGGGCGGAGCCTGGCACGCTCGACGTGGCGTGCGACTCGTGCCCGGGCCGTACCAGGCCACTTCGGATGCGCTCGAACCGAGCCCGGCATCCGAACGAGCATCGACGCCAGCAGCAGTGAGGTTAGGCTCAGTTAACGTAGCCTCGCGACATAGCCTACCTCAGGGCCTGCCGCGACCCGCGATACCGGGGGCGGTTCGCCGTCGCGAAAGGCTAGAGACATAATGGCGGACGTGGCTTCCACAACTGCCGTCGACGCTGCCCAGACGCGGCCTCCCGAGCGACCCAACATGGTCGCCGTCGGAGTGATCGTCTGGCTGTCCAGCGAGTTGATGTTCTTCGCGGGCTTGTTCGCGATCTATTTCACGCTGCGCGCCAACGCACCAGACCTGTGGGCGGAGAAGTCTCAGCTGCTCAACATACCGTTCTCGCTGGGCAACACCACCGTGCTTGTCCTCAGTTCGGTGACCATGCAGCTCGGCGTTCTCCGCGCCGAACGAGGGCAGGTCGGCCGACTGGGCAACGTGTTCCAGGTCAACAAGTGGGGCCTGCGCGAATGGACCGTACTCACGTTCATCATGGGCTCGATGTTCATCGGCGGCCAGGTCTTCGAGTACGCCGAGCTGGTCAAGCACGAGGGGCTGACGATCGCCAGCGACCCGTACGGCTCGATCTTCTACTTCGCGACAGGTTTCCACGGCATCCACGTCACCCTCGGCCTGATCGCCTTCCTGCTGCTCCTGGGCCGCACCTACATGACTCGGCGCTTCACACATGAACAGGTGACCAGCGCGATCGTGGTGTCGTACTACTGGCACTTCGTCGACGTCGTGTGGATCGCCTTGTTCCTCAGCATCTACGTGATCCAGTGACGAGGAGTGACGTGGTGAAGTCGCCTTCCAGCCGTCCCGCCGGCCGTCGGTCCCGACTCAGCCGGGCACTCTCGTCGCGGCGCCGGCACCCACTCGCGGCCATCGCCGTACTCGTGGCGGTGCTGTTCACCTGCGGGGGCGCCTATGCGGCGCTGGCGCCATCGGCGTCGGTCAGCACCGACGCAGCGTCGTCGACCCAGATCGACGACGGCAAGAAGCTGTTCGCCGTGGGTTGTGCCTCGTGTCACGGCCTCGGCGGCGAGGGCATCGTCAAGGAGGACGGCACCGTGCTGGGGCCGTCGCTGATCGGCGTCGGTGCTGCTGCCGTCGACTTCCAGGTCGGCACCGGCCGGATGCCCATGGCGGCGCCGAACGCGCAGGCCGAGCGCAAGCCCGTGGCATACAACGACGAGCAGATCGCCGCGCTGTCCGCCTACGTCGCCTCGCTCGCGCCCGGCCCGGATGTCCCCGACGAGGAAGACGTCGACCCGTCCGCCGGCGATGTCGCCCGCGGTGGCGAGCTGTTCCGCGCCAACTGCGCGCAGTGCCACAACACCACGGGGCAAGGCGGTGCACTGAGCATGGGCCAGTACGCCCCGTCGCTGACCGGGGTATCGCCCAAGCACATCTACGAGGCCATGATCACCGGTCCCCAGGCGATGCCGGTGTTCAACGACGAGACGATCCCGGCTCAGGACAAGCAGGACATCATCGCCTTCTTGAAGTCCGTCGAGGAGGAGCCCAACCCCGGCGGCCTGGGCATCGGCCGAGCCGGACCGGTCGCCGAAGGCCTGTGGGCGTGGCTGATTGGTATCGGGGTACTGATTGGCATGGCCACCTGGATCGTCACGAGGTCGTCGAAGTCATGAGCGCGAAGAACGAGGACATGAACGGTCACTCCAGCTCCGAGATCGTCGCCTCCGACCGCGAGTCGACTCCTGCGAGCACCAGCCACGAGGCAGACCCGATAGCCGACCCCGGCTTGCACCATCCGCCGCCCCGGCTCACCGACGTCGACCCGAAGGCCGAGCGCCGCGCCGAGCGGCAGGTCGCGGGTATGTTCTCGCTGGCCTCGATTCTGCTCGTGCTGTCGATCGTCGCCTACATCGTGTTCGAGATCGCGCCGGACGATCCGGACGACGGCGTCAGCGTCGGCGACGTGCAGATCTCCAACTTCACCCTGGGTATCACCCTCGGACTCGCCACGCTGCTCATCGGCCTCGGTGCCGTGCAGTGGGCGCGGGCGCTGATGAAGTCTCCGGAACTCGTGCACGAACGGCACGAGCTCCGCAGCGACGACAACATCCGCGAGGCCGCCCTCGCCGATTTCGAAACCGGGACCGAAGAGACCGGGTTCGGCCGGCGGAAGATGATCCGCAACTCGTTGCTCGGCTCGCTTGCCCTCCTGCCGCTACCGGCGGTGGTGCTGCTGCGTGATCTCGGCCCTGCCAATGGTCCGTCGCCGGTCGACGCCAAGGAGACGACGATCTGGAGCGAGGGCGTGCGGGTCGTCACCGACGTCACGTTCCAGCCGATCCGGGCGGCCGACCTCGAACTCGGTCAGCTGGTCAACGCGATGCCGGAGACCTTCGAGGACCTTCCCGACCACGGGCCGGAGCGCATCAACGCGCGCGCCAAGGTCCCGGTCATGGTGATCCGGATGGCCCCGGAGGAACTGCATGTTGCCGAAGGCCGCGAGAACTGGCACGTCGACGGCATCGTCGCGTACTCGAAGATCTGCACCCACGTCGGCTGCCCGATCAGCTTGTACGAGCGCACCACCCATCACATGCTGTGCCCGTGTCACCAGTCGACCTTCGACCTCGCCGACGCCGGCAAGGTCATCTTCGGCCCGGCTACGCGTAGCCTGCCGCAGCTGCCGCTGGCTGTCGACGGTGAGGGTTACCTGATCGCGCAAAGCGACTTCCACGAACCCGTCGGCCCGACTTACTGGGAGCGCTGATGAGCACGGCGGAACGAGTCAGGAACGGAGCTCGGCGAACATCATGAGTGCCATCGTCAACGGTGCCGGCAAGGTCGTCGACTTCGTCGACGAGCGGATCACGGCATCCAACTGGCTCAAGCGCAACATCCGCAAGGTCTTCCCCGACCACTGGTCGTTCTTGCTCGGCGAGATCGCGCTGTTCAGCTTCATTCTGATCCTGTTGTCGGGCGTGTTCCTCACCTTGTGGTTCAAGCCGTCGATGGCGCACATCGTCTATGACGGCGCCTACACGCCGCTGCGCGGAACCGGCATGTCCGAGGCCTACGCCTCCACGCTGGAACTCTCGTTCGAGGTCCGTGGTGGACTGTTGATGCGCCAGGTGCACCACTGGGGCGCTCTGGTGTTCCTCGCCGCCATGTCGGCGCACATGCTCCGAGTGTTCTTCACCGGTGCGTTCCGCAAGCCACGTGAGATGAACTGGCTGGTCGGCGTCACCTTGCTCTTCCTCGGTGTCGCGACCGGTTTCACCGGATACTCGCTTCCGGACGACCTGCTCTCCGGTACCGGCCTGCGCATCATCGAGGGCGGCATGCTCGCGATCCCGGTCGTGGGGACGTATCTCTCGTGGCTGCTGTTCGGCGGCGAGTACCCCGGCGACGACATCGTGAGCCGGCTGTACCCGCTGCACATCCTGCTGTTCCCGGGCCTGATCATTCTGCTGGTCACGGTGCACTTGATGCTGTTGTGGTACCAGAAGCACACCCACTGGGGCGGCTCGGGCAAGACCAACAAGAACGTCGTCGGTGCCCCGTTCTGGCCGGTCTACGTCTTCAAGGCCGGTGGCTTCCAGTTCATCGTCTTCGGCGTGATCATCTTGATGGCGGCCACGATCCAGATCAACCCGGTGTGGTTCTGGGGCCCGTACGACCCCGCCGTCGTCAGTGCCGGCACACAGCCGGACTGGTACGTCGGGTTCCTCGATGGTGCCCTGCGGGTGATGCCTCCATGGGAGCCCGAGATCTTCGGCTATCCGTTGACGTTGAGCGTGCTGATTCCGGCGATCATCCTGCCTGGTCTCATCCTGACGCCGCTCGCGCTCTATCCGTGGATCGAGCAGTACGCGACCGGCGACCGTCGTGAGCACCACGTGCTCGACCGGCCGCGTAACCAGCCGGTCCGCACTGGCATCGGGGTTGCGTTCATCACCTTCTACCTGCAGTTGTGGATCGCCGGCGGCAACGACTTCTTTGCCACCGTGCTGGACATTCCGGTCAACTGGATCACCCGGTTCATCCAGTTCGGACTCATCGTCCTGACGCCGTTGTCGTTCTGGGTGACCAAGCGCATCTGCATCGGTCTGCAGCGGCGCGACCGGGACACCCTGCTGCACGGACGCGAGACCGGTGTGATCATGGTCAGCCCCAGCGGTGAGTTTTCCGAGCTGCACGAGCCGCTCGATCCGCACAGCGCCTACGACCTCGCCTTCCGCGAACGGCAGCTGCCGATCGATCCGGGCCCGGCGACTGACGCCAATGGGGTGCCGAACCCGTCGTACAAGGCCAACCGCCGCCGTGCCCGCCTGTCGCGGTTCTACTTCGGCGACGTGGTCCAAAAGCCCACGGCCGAAGAGCTGGAAGCCGCTCAGCACCACGAGCTCGAGCGCGGTGACCGCCAGCAGGAGCTGACCAGCGGGCAGCAGTAGAAGCTCAGCCCCGCGCGGTGTGCGCTCACGCGATATCGCGACGAGCGCGCACCGCGCGGGACACTTCTCGGATCAGTTCGGGGCTGATCTGCCGGTTGAGGCTGTCGCGCAACATGGCGGCCATGCTGTAGCCCGGTCGGCACGTCAGTGCCCTGTCCACGGCGACGTTCGCCAGAGCACCCTCGCCGTGCTGGTAGGCCACCCATGCCAGCACGGTGCAGATCGGGGCGGCGAAGTCGTCCGGGGCCAGCCGCGCGAGGTCACTCAGCAGGGCCAGCCACGGCCCGCGTTCGGTCACCGGTAGCGACGCCACGTGATCGCGCGCAGCCGGATCCTCAAGACCCAGACAGATGCGTGCGGCGTCCTCGGCACACAACGACCGCTCACCGGCCGCATACGCCGCCCACGCGGCTTCGGCCAGCTCGACCGTGCGTGCCTGGGCGGTCAGCCGTCCACCGGCCTCGTACTCGGCGTACAGGGCGTGTGCGGCGGCGGCGAACAGCCGCCGCACCTCGGCGAGCCGATCGGCCGGCGGGCCGGACACCGTGGCCTCGAGTTCGGCACGACAGGCGAACACTCTCCGGCCGCTCAGCGCGGTCTCAGCGCCGAACCGGGCCGCCGCTCCCCGCGGGGCGTCCGGGAGTTCGAGACCCTCGGGCGGGCAGCACGCTGGATCTCGGCACATGAAGGACCACCAGCGCCCGGTCCGAACCAGGGCGGCTTCTGCCACCCGTATCGCCTGGCGTTCCAGGGCCGCCCTCAATCCATCGACCAGCGTCTGCCATGGCTTCGCTCCCCCGGCCTCGATGTGGTCGGAATAGCAGACCAGCAACACGCCATCGGCGTCCTGGTGTTCCGCGCGCGCCACCAGCTCGTCGATCCATCGTGCCTCGTCGCCGGGTGCGGGCAGATCGATGCGCAGGACCAGGCCGGATCGTTGCCGCTCGCCGTGCAAGCAGACCACGACCATGCTCTCGCTGGGATGAAAGCCGACCATGTACGGGATGACGGACAGCATCTCGGTCAGGCCGGCGACCGGCACGACGGTGCCCTCGGATTCACGTGGGTTCATGGCTTCGACTCTCCGCGAGCCGGCCAGCCTGGCTCAACGGGGAGAGTCGCGAATGTGGACAACGTCGGCCGACTGGCCAAGCTGTGGACGAGTCGGTGACCGGCGCAGCCGTGCGACACGCGTCGCGGCCCGGCACGGTGTCCCGCGCCGGGCCGCTTGATGGATCCCGCGTCGTGTTCTGTCGGCTACGGAGTCAGCCGCCTGAGCCGTTCACATGTGCGCGCTGGCGGCGCTATCCCCCCGCAGCCCTCGGCGCTTGGGGACAACGCCGGAGTCAGTGCGCGAACTCGCCCCGGTAGTACTCGTAGACCCAGCCCACGGCCGATATCGCAATCAGGCACAGTCCGATGATGAAGATGAACCAGGCGAAGACCAAGCCCAGGAACATGACGCCGATCGCCGATGCCGCGGCCAGTGGCCACCACGAGTGTGGGCTGAAGAAGCCGTACTCGCCGGCGAGTTCCTCGACTTCACCGTCGGGACGGTCCTCAGGGCGGGGCTGGATGCGGCGAGAGACCAGCGTGAAGTAGAACGCGATCATGGCGCCGAGCCCGAAGGTCAACGTCAGCGCGGTCGTACCGGTGGGATCCTCGGACATGAACCAGTAGACCGGCGTGACGATCGCGAAGAAGATCGTCACGAGCACGAAGATCGCTGCTTCGATCCTCACTTCTGGCCACCTTCCACATCAGCGGGGCCGAGCGCCTCGGTCAGCGGCCCGGCGTTGTCCGGCTTGCCATGGGAGACGGCAGCCACCTCGGGGTACTTCAGGTCGACGGCAGGACGCTCGCTACGCACCCGTGGCAACGACGTGAAGTTGTGCCGCGGTGGCGGGCTGGACGTGGCCCATTCGAGCGAGGCTCCGAAGCCCCAGGGGTCGTCGACACCCACCTTGGGCGCCAGCCTGGTCTGCCACACGTTCCACAGGAACGGCAGCGTCGAGGCCGCCAACAGGAAGGAGCTCACCGTGGAAACCTGGTTGAGCAGGGTGAAGCCGTCTTCTGGGAAGTAGTTCGAGTACCGGCGTGGCATGCCCTCGACTCCCAGCCAGTGCTGGACGAGGAACGTGCCGTGGAAGCCGAAGAACAACATCCAGAAGTGGATCTTGCCGAGGCGTTCGTTCAGCATCTTGCCGGTGAACTTCGGCCACCAGAAGTAGAAGCCGGAGAACATGGCGAACACGACGGTGCCGAACACCACGTAGTGGAAGTGCGCGACGACGAAGTACGTGTCGGAGACCTGGAAGTCCAGCGGTGGCGAGGCCAGGATGATGCCGGTCAGCCCACCGAACAAGAACGTCACCAGGAACCCGAGCGCGAACAGCATCGGCGTCTCGAACGTGATGGACCCCCGCCACATGGTCCCGATCCACGCGAAGAACTTCAGGCCTGTCGGGATGGCGATCAGCATCGTGGTGGCCGCGAAGAACGGCAGGCTCACCGCGCCGGTGACGTACATGTGGTGGGCCCACACCGAGATCGACAGCGCCGCGATGGCGAGCGTGGCGAACACCAGGCCCTTGTAGCCGAACAGCGGTTTTCGGCTGAACACCGGAATGACCTCGGTGATGATGCCGAAGAACGGCAAGGCGATGATGTAGACCTCGGGATGGCCGAAGAACCAGAACAGGTGCTGCCACAGAATCGCCCCGCCGGTGGACGGGTCGAACAGGTGCGAACCGAGGATGCGGTCGGAGAACATCCCGAACAGCGAGGCAGCCAGCGGCGGGAACGCCATCAGCACCATGATGCTGGTCACGAGCACGTTCCACGTGAAGATCGGCATCCGGAACATCGTCATGCCCGGGGCGCGCATGGTGACGATGGTGGTGATGAAGTTGACGCCACCGAAGATCGTGCTGAACCCGCTCATGGACAGGCCCGCGACCCAGAGGTCGCCGCCGACGTTGGGGCTGTAGATCGGATTGTGCAGCGGAGCGTAGGCGAACCAGCCGAAGTCCGCCGCGCCGCCCGGGGTGATGAACTCGGCACACACGATCAGCCCGCCGATGACGAACAAGTAGAAGCTGAACATGTTCAGCCGCGGGAACGCGACGTCGGGCGCACCGATCTGCAGCGGAACGATCACGTTGCCGAACCCGATGAACAGCGGGGTGGCGAACAACAGCAGCATGATCGTGCCGTGCATCGTGAACAACTGGTTGTAGAACCCGTCGCTCACGAACTGCCGGCCGGGCTCGAACAGCTCGGCCCGGATGAGCAGCGCCATCACGCCTGCGAACAGGAAGAACCCGAACGAGGCGATGAGGTACATATAGCCGATGACCTTGTGGTCGGTGGACGACATCCACCGCACGGCGACATTGCCTTTTCGCTTCGGACGCACCGCCGACTCGCCGCCGGTCACCGCAGTCCGCTCGACGTACGTGGTCACTGGCTGCTCCCCGCCTGGTCCTCGGAGTACGTACCGCGCAGGGGTACCTCGATCAGACCCGTTTGCCCTGCGTCACGTAGGGCATCCATCTGTTCGTCGAACTCCTCTTCCGACACTACCTCCACGTCGAACACCATGGACGAGTGGTACGCGCCGCACAATTCGGCGCACTTACCAGCGTACGTGCCCTCGCGGTCGGGGGTCACCTGGAAGGAGTTCGGGTGGCCCGGCACGACGTCCATCTTCATGTAGAACGACGGAACCCAGAAAGAGTGCACGACGTCCGGCGAGGTCAGCTCGAAGCGCACGGTTTGGCCGACCGGGAGGTACAGCGTGGGCTGCTCGGTGGTGGTGCCGACCTCGTGCACGTCTTCGTCGATGTAGTTGAACGTCCACGACCACTGCTGGCCGACGACGTTGACCGTCAGGTCCGGCTCCGCCGAGGTGTCGACGATCTGTTCCTGGTGATCGACGGTGTAGTAGAACAGCGCGGCGATGACCACCAGCGGTGTGACCGTGTACAGGAACTCGATCGGCATGTTGAACCGGGTCTGACGCGGCAGGTCGTCGTTGCGCTTCCGGTAGGCCACAACGGCCCAGATGATCAAGCCCCAGACCAGCACACCGACGCCGAACGCCGCGATCCACGCGCCGATCCAGAGATTGCCGATCAGCGGTGCCTCTTCGGTGGCGGCCTCAGGTAATCCGAGACGCGCCCATTGCGAGCTCGACTCGGTCGAGCATCCTGTCAGTGCCATGACGGCACCGACGCCGGCGGCAGCCGTGACCCGGCGACGTGCCGGGCGAACCCTGCCAGACTGACCCACGACGCGCCCTTCCCTATGACCGCAAGCCCCGAGGACCGGCGACTCGCCACCGGATCGCATTCGAGGGCAGACTCTTCTCTGTCGCGCACCACTTTAGCGGTAGGTGTACGGCAACAGACCGGGAGGTTCGACGATGCGCACAGGTGGTGTGCCTACCCATCCACACCAGCCGGCCGCCAACGCTGTGTCCGGGTATTTCGACGTCGCATCGGGCGAGCCGCTGCATCCTGCCGCCCGGGAGGTTCTGCTCAACGCCTACGACGAAGGCTGGGCCGATCCGGCCCGGCTGTACCGCAGTGGCCGGCGCGCGCGGATGCTGCTCGACAACGCCCGCGAGGTGGTCGCCGCGGTGCTCGGCTGCCGACCCGACGAGGTGTCGTTCACACCGAACGGCACCCAGGCAGTTCAGCTGGGGATTCTCGGCCGGTTCGAGGCACGTGAGCGCGACCGCACCGAGCTCGCGGTCTCCGCCGTCGAGCACTCGTCGGTGCTGGCCTGCGCCACCCGCCTCGAATCGCGCGGAGCCGTCGTCCGGCACGTCGGCGTCGACGCTGCCGGCCTCGTCGATCCCGACGAGTTCGCCGCCGCCGTCGGCCCGCAGACGGCCCTGGCCTGTCTGCAGGCGGCCAACCACGAAGTGGGCACCGTCCAGCCGGTCGACGACGTCGCGGCGGCCTGTGCCGAGCACGACGTGCCGGTGCTCACCGACGCCGCCCAGGCCGTCGGCCGCGTCGGTCTACCGGCGCATTGGTCGATCCTGGCCGCCAGCGCGCACAAGTGGGGTGGTCCGGGCGGGGTGGGCGTGCTGGCTGTACGGCGAGGCGTGCGCTGGCGCTCACCGTGGCCGGACGACGAACGTGGCGACGGGCGGGTGCCGGGGTTCGAGAACGTGCCGGGCGTTCTCGCGGCCGCGGCTGCCCTGCGCGCCCGGCACGAGGAGGCGGCCGGCCTGGCCGAGCGGCACTGGCCGTTGGTCGAGCACATCCGAACCCGCGTTCCGCAGGTGATCGACGATGTCGACGTCGTCGGGCACCCCACCCGCCGGCTGCCGCACCTGGTGACGTTCTCGTGCCTGTACGTGGACGGCGAAGCACTGGTCACCGAGCTCGATCGAGCCGGATTCGCGGTGTCGAGCGGCTCGTCGTGCACGTCGAGCACGCTGCAGCCCAGTCACGTCCTCGCCGCGATGGGGGCGCTGACACACGGCAACGTGCGGGTCTCGCTGGGCGCCGAGGTGACCCACGACGACGTGGAGCGATTCATCAGCGTGCTCGCCGACGTCATCACCCGTCTTCGCGAGCAGGCAGGTATGTCGTGAACGACACGACCGCCGAGCTGACGCTGGATTGCCGAGGCACGCGCTGTCCGTTGCCGGTGATCGAACTGGCTCGCCGCATCGGTGACGTCGGTGTGGGCGCCGTCATCGCCGTCGCCGCCGACGACCCCGCCGCGGCCTCCGACGTGCCGGCATGGTGCCGCATGCGCGGACACGAGCACGCCGGCACCGCGACCGCGCCCGACGGCGTCGCGGTGTACCTCGTCCGGCGGTTGACGTGACCGCCGGACCGGCCCCAGAACGTGCAAACGCCGCTGATCATGGATGATCCATGATCAGCGGCGAGTGACGAACGGCTCAGTGGAAAGAGTCTCCGCAAGCGCAGGAGCCACCGGCGTTGGGGTTGTCGATGGTGAACCCCTGCTTCTCGATGCTGTCGACGAAGTCGATGGTCGCGCCGCCGAGATAGGGCGCGCTCATCCGGTCGACCACGACGTTGACCCCGCCGAAGTCCTTGACGATGTCGCCGTCGAGAGACCGCTCGTCGAAGAAGAGCTGGTACCGCAGACCGGAACAGCCGCCCGGTTGCACGGCGATGCGCAACTGGAGGTCGTCACGGCCCTCCTGGTCGAGCAGGCTCTTGACCTTGACCGCTGCCCCCTCGGTGAGGACGACGCCATCGGTCGCCTGTTCCTGAACCGTCATCGTTGTTCTCCTGACGAGTGTCGACTACGTCCTGGGGCGTACAACGCACGCCCGGCGAACATCATTCCTCGTTCCCTGTGTCCATGGTTGCACACGTTCGCCGCGGCTCCCAGCCGCCTCGGCAGCTGCGCCGGCCTCAGCGGCTCCAGGTCTTGGCCACCCGCTCGGCCACCGCTGCGAGACTGCGGCGCGGATAGGCGAACGATTCGCTGGTCCCGACCATGTCGACCATGGAATAGGCGGCTTCGATCCCGTTCGCCCGAAGTTCGCGATTGCCGACCTGAACAGCGCCGGCCATCACGATGCACGGGCGTAGCGCCGGGCCGGCCAGCGCGGCCACCCCGGAGACCACCTTGCCGCTCATCGACTGCCAATCCAGCTTGCCTTCGCCGGTGACGACCAAGTCGACTCCGGCGACGAGGTCGGCGAGATCGACCGCCTCGGCCACGGTC
>Ga0079224_100003792_pt1 | contig 19254 bp, 18 predicted proteins | sample Stecom2015_FD_80414 | JGI IMG/M metagenome (GOLD analysis project Ga0079224, IMG submission 80414) | Agricultural soil microbial communities from Utah to study Nitrogen management - Steer compost 2015 | ecosystem: Environmental > Terrestrial > Soil > Agricultural land | place: USA: Utah... | reverse complement strand
GGCGCCGCACCGGCGCCCGGGGAGGCGGGGTCACCGCGCCCCGGTCTTCTCCAGGAGCAGGTCGGCCAGCTCCAGTGCCCGGTCGGTCTCCTCGGTGAGGTACATCAGGTCGACGAAGGCGTGCTCCACCCCGGCCTCCCGCTCCGCGGACAGCACGGCGTCGGCGATCTCCCGCACCGGGACGGACGGGCCGGGGTTGACCCGCAGCACCACGTCGACGGCGGCCGGGTCGCGCCCCTGGCGGGCGGCCTCCTCGCGGATGGCGGCCAGCGGACCGGCCAGCACCGCGCCGGGGTCGGACCGCCCAGGCAGCACCATGGCCGGGAGCCAGCCGTCCGCCCGCCGGGCCACCCGCCGCAGCGCAGCGGGGGCGAAGGCGCCCAGGTAGATCGGCGGACGGGGGCGCTGGACCGGCTTGAGGCCGACGTGGCTCTCCGGAACCTCCCACAGCGCGCCCCGGTACTCGGCCGGGCCGTCCGACCAGAGCTCCTCCAGCGCGTCCAGGCATTCGTCCAGGCGCCTGCCCCGCTCGCCCATCGGCACCCCGGCGGCCCGGTACTCCTCAGGGGACCACCCGGTGCCCAGGCCGGGGAGGAGCTGGCCGCCGCTGATCCGGTCGATCGCGGTGAGCGAGCGCGCGAGCAGCGCCGGCGGGTACCACGGGGCGTTGAGCACGCTGGTGCCCAGCAGCACCCGCTCCGTCGCCCCGGCGGCGACGGTGAGCAGGGCGAACGGGTCGAGCGCCGAGCGGAACTGCGGCGGCACGGTGTCGGTGCCGCCGTAGCCGACGCTCGGGTTCACCGGGGCGAGCAGCCGGTCGCCGACCCACAGGCCGGCCGCCCCCATCCTCTCCGCCTCCCGGGCGAACCGCGCGGCCTCCTCCGGGCGGTCCGCGGCGGCACCGAACTGGGGGAGGGCGAATCCCAGTCGCATACGTGACTCTCCTCGACGCTCTGGTTACCGTACGCGGCAACCGTACGCGCGGCCCTCCGGTCCGGTTCGGGCCCGCCCTCCCCAGGGCCGGGGAGCGCCCGCCGCGCCGGGGATGCGAGGGGCACCCCGATGCGCGGAGGCCCGGCCGGCCGGGCCTCCGCGGATCCGCTTGACCCTCCCACCGTGTCATGTCCTGCACTGGGGAGCGCCAAGTCCGCCGCCGGCGGTCCCCGGGCGGCCGGCGTGCTGCGCCGCCTCCGGCGCGCCGGCCGATCGATCGAAGGTCCCTGCATGATCGCCTACACCGGCTCCGGCCCCTACTGCTACACGCACTCGCTGAGAATGGTGATCGGCCCGGACGCCCCTCCGCCGGCCGTCGTCGAGACGCTGACCGGCTCGCCGTTCGGCGCCCAGCTGGTCGCGGGCGCCCTGCCGTTCTTCGACCCCTACGGCTGGGACCCGGAGATCGGCCTGGACACCGCCGTCGACCTGCTCGGCTGGACCTGCGAGCGCAGCGCCGGGGGGAGCGCGCGGGCCGCCCTGGACCGGCTGCGCGCGGCGTGCGCGCACGGCCCCGTCCTGGCCGGCCCGGTGGACATGGGGCTGCTGCTCTACCGGCCCGGCACCCCGTCCCCCGGGGAAGGAGACCACTACGTCGTGGTCCTCGCCGCCGACGGCGCCACCGTGCTCCTGCACGACCCGCACGGCCACCCCTACGCCACCCTGCCGGCCCGGGCGTTCGCCGAGGCATGGCGGGCCGATTCGGTCGACTACACCGGCGAGCCGTTCGTGATGCGCGCGGCCTTCGCCCGCAGGCGCACCGTCGACCCGGCCGCGGCGCTGCGCCGCTCGCTGCCGGGCGCCGCGCGGTGGCTGGCCGGGCGCGGCGACCGGCCGGTGCCCGACGGCTCGCTCGGCGGGGCGGAGGCGCTCGAAGCGCTGGCCGCGCAGGTCGAGCAGGGGCTCGATGCGCAGGTCCGCGAGCTGCTGGCGGCGTTCGGCGTCCGCCTCGGCGCCCGCCGGCTCGGTGATGCGGCCGACTGCCTGGCCCTGCTCGGCCTGGAGCGGTCCGCGGCCGCCGCGACCGAGCAGTCGCGCGCCCTGGGAGCCCTGCAGTATCCCCTGGTCACCGGGGACGACGAAGGGCTCGCTGCGGGGCTGCGCCGGGCGGCGCCCGGTTACCGGCGGCTGCACGAGGCCCTGTGCGCCGAAGCCGGACCGCTCGGCTGACCCGCCCCCGCCGCGGCCCGGGGCGGCGGGAAAGCGGAGGGGCCGCCGGCGCGCCTGGGCGCGGCCGACGGCCCCGGGGCGCCTCGGCGGCGCCCAGGCCGGGACCGGGACGACTCCGTCCCGCTCCCGGCCTCGGACGACTAGATGTCGTAGTAGAGCTCGAACTCGCGCGGGTGCGGGCGGAGCCGCAGGGAGTCGATCTCCTCGGTGCGCTTGAAGTCGATGTAGGTCTCGATCAGGTCCGAGGTGAACACGCCGCCTTCGAGGAGGAACTCGTGGTCGGCCTCCAGGGCCTCCAGGGCCGCGTCCAGGGAGGCGGGCACGGTCTTGACCGCGGCGGCCTCCGCCGGGGGCAGCTCGTAGAGGTCCTTGTCCAGCGGCTCCGGCGGCTCGATCTTGTTCTTCACGCCGTCGATGCCGGCCATCAGCATCGCGGAGAACGCCAGGTAGGGGTTGGCCGAGGGGTCCGGGACGCGGAACTCCAGGCGCTTGGCCTTGGGGCTGGGGCCGGTCAGCGGGATGCGGATGCAGGCCGACCGGTTGCGCTGGGAGTAGACCAGGTTGATCGGGGCCTCGTAGCCGGGGACCAGGCGGTGGTAGGAGTTGACCGTCGGGTTGGTGAAGGCCAGCAGCGCGTCGGCGTGCTTGAGCAGGCCGCCGATGTAGTACCGGGCGGTGTCGGAGAGCTGGGCGTAGCCGGACTCGTCGAAGAAGAGCGGCTCGCCGTCCTTCCACAGGCTCTGGTGGCAGTGCATGCCCGAGCCGTTGTCGCCGAAGAGCGGCTTCGGCATGAAGGTCACGGTCTTGCCGGCGGCGTTGGCCGTGTTCTTCACGATGTACTTGTAGAGCTGCACCCGGTCGGCCTCCTGGAGCAGGGTGCCGAACTTGATGCCGATCTCGGCCTGGCCGGCGGTGCCGACCTCGTGGTGCTGGAGCTCGACCTCCAGGCCCGCCTCGATCAGGTTGCGGACCATCCGGGAGCGCAGGTCGCTGTAGTGGTCGACCGGCTCGACCGGGAAGTAGCCGCCCTTGTAGCGGGGGCGGTAGCCCAGGTTGCCGCCGTCCCGCGCGGTACCGGTGTTCCAGGCGCCCTCGACCGAGTCGATCTGGTAGAAGCCGGTGTTGGACCTGGTCTCGAACCGGACGTCGTCGAAGATGTAGAACTCGGCCTCCGGGCCGAAGAACGCGGTGTCGGCGATGCCGGTGCTCTTCAGGAACGCCTCGGCCTTGCGGGCCACGTTGCGCGGGTCCCGGCTGTAGGACTCCAGCGTCAGCGGGTCGTGCACGAAGAAGGTCATGTTCAGCGTCTTGAACTCGCGGAACGGGTCCAGGACGGCGGTGCTCAGGTCGGGGAGCAGCAGCATGTCCGACTCGTGGATGGCCTGGAAGCCGCGGATCGAGGAGCCGTCGAACATCTGGCCCTTGGTGAACGTGTCCTCGTCGACGTTCTCCACCGGGAGCGTGACGTGGTTGACGCCACCGAAGAGGTCGGTGAACCGGACGTCGAGGAACTTCACGTCCTCGTTGCGGATGAAGGCGAGGGCCTCATCGGCGCTGCTGAACAAGACATACCTCCGAGCAGATGTGAGAAGCGGCCCGCGGGTGGGCTCCGTCTTGGGGGACTTCGCTGTCCGCGCCACCTCTCCGGCCACGGTCCCGAAGCTATGACCAGGCCGTTTCTTGGCAATGTCTCTAATGTTTCCTCCACGTTACGCTCCTCTGGGTTTTCGCCGCTCATCCGGGTGTGTCCGGATGAAGCACCCGGTACGGGGCGGAAACGGGCGGCGGGGGAGCGGTTCGGGGAGGGCGGAGGGGCGTCCGGAACAGGGGTCCGCACGGCGCCGATACCGTGGTCTCCATGGAGAGAGAACGCGAGACCGGCGCGGGCGAGGACGCCTTCGCCTACCGGGGGAACCGGCTGGGGATGCCGGAGACGGGACCCGGATCGGTACCGGGGGTGGGGCGCAGGCTCCTCGCCCTCGCCCTGGACTGGATCCTCAGCCTGGCCGTGGCCTACGGCCTGCTCGGCGCGGACCCGGGGGACGGGTCGGCGACCGTGCTGCTGGTCTTCGCGCTGATGACCGCGGTGCTGCTCTGCCTGTTCGGCACCACCCTGGGCAAGCGGATCACCGGCATCGGGATCGCCTCCACCGGCGAGCGCGCGCTGCCCTGGCCGCTGGCGGTGGTCATCCGCACCGCGCTGCTCTGCCTGGTCATCCCGGCCGTCATCTACGACCGGGACCAGCGCGGCCTGCACGACCGGGCGGCCGGCACGATCAGCCGGCGGCTGTGACGCCGCCCCGCGGGGCGCGGACGCCGAACGGCGCCGCCCGGATCCGATCCGGGCGGCGCCGTCGCGTTCATGGCGAGAAGTTCGGCCGCGGCCTCAGCGGCTCCCCTGCGCCTTGGGCCCCTTCGGCATCTTGACGCCCTTGGGCATCGGCCCCTTGGGCATCTGGACCGCGGCGGGCAGCGCGCGGAGCCGGTAGCGGACCTCGGCGACCTCGGTCTTGTCCAGGTTGCGCGGCAGCTTCATCATGTGCTTCTGCAGGTCGGCGATCTTGACCTGGCCCTCGCCGTTGCCCACGACCACGTCGTAGATGGGCATGTTGTAGGCCACCCGGGCGACGCGCTTCTTCTCCGCGCCGATGACCTTGCGGAGCCGGTTGGGGTCGCCCTCGCCGACCAGTACGATGCCGGGCCGGCCGACGACCCGGTGCACCACGTCCATCTGCCGGGTGGCGCCGACGCCGGGGTCCACGGTCCAGTCGCCGCGCATGTTCTCCAGCACCGCCATGCCCGCGCCGAGCTGGCCGTCCAGCATCTTGTACTGGATCTTCTGGGCCGAGCGGGTGAAGAAGATGAAGCCGGCGAGGAAGCCGATCGGGATGCCCAGGCTCATCCAGTAGAGCCATCCGCCGGTGAGGACCGCGCCGACCACGGAGAGCGCCACGATCCCGACGAAGATCGCCACCGCGATCGGGATGCTCTTCGGGCTCTGCTGGTGGACGACCTTGGCGACCATGCCGATCTGCTTGAACCGGCCCGGCTTCTTCTGCCCGGCGGCGTCGGTGGCCTGGGGTGTCTTGGTTTCCTTGGGCTTCTTCGCCATGCTTCCAGGATATGGGGAACGGACGAGCGGACGTGAAACGGCGGCCGTCGGCCGCCGTTTCAGCTTGATTACTTTGCCGCCTTTGTCCCCGGGCCGCCCCCGTGTCCGGGACGGCCGGGGACCGGGTCTCGAAACCGCTCAGAGCTTGGCGGCGACGTCCAGCCCGCGCTTCTCCGCGGCCTGCCGGTACAGCCGGCCGGCCCGGTAGGAGGAGCGCACCAGCGGCCCGGACATCACCCCGGCGAAGCCGATCTCCTCGGCCTCGGCGGCCAGCTCCACGAACTCCTCCGGCTTGACCCACCGGTCGATGGGGTGGTGCAGCTTGGAGGGGCGCAGGTACTGGGTGATGGTGAGCAGGTCGCAGCCGGCCTCGTGCAGGTCCCGCATGGCCTCGGAGATCTCCTCGCGCTCCTCGCCCATGCCCAGGATCAGGTTGGACTTGGTGACCAGGCCGTCCTCCCGGGCGCGGGTGATGACCTCCAGCGAGCGCTCGTAGCGGAAGCCCGGGCGGATCCGCTTGAAGATCCGCGGCACCGTCTCCACGTTGTGCGCCAGTACCTCCGGGCGCGAGCCGAACACCTCGGCCAGCTGGTCGGGGTCGGCGTTGAAGTCGGGGATCAGCAGCTCGACGCCGGTGCCGGGGTTGAACTCGTGGATCTTGCGGACCGTCTCGGCGTACAGCCACGCCCCGCCGTCGTCCAGGTCGTCCCGGGCCACCCCGGTGACCGTGGCGTAGCGCAGCCCCATGGTCTCCACCGAGCGGGCGACCTTGGTCGGCTCCATCCGGTCCAGGGCGGTGGGCTTGCCGGTGGCGATCTGGCAGAAGTCGCACCGGCGGGTGCACTGGTCGCCGCCGATGAGGAAGGTGGCCTCGCGGTCCTCCCAGCACTCGTAGATGTTGGGGCAGCCGGCCTCCTGGCAGACGGTGTGCAGCCCCTGGTTCTTCACCAGCGAGTGGAGCTCGGTGTACTCCGGGCCCATCTTCGCCTTGATCTTGATCCAGGGCGGCTTCTTCTCGATGGGGGTCTGGCTGTTGCGGGCCTCGATCCGCAGCAGCTTGCGCCCCTCGGGAGCGATGGTCACGCGGACCCTTCCTTTCCTCGTCCCTTGTGGGGAGGTCGTCGTCGTGCCGGTGGGCCGGCGGGCGCCGGGGTCAGGCGGAGGCCGGCTCCGCCGGGGCGGCCGCCCCGGGGAAGTGCGCCGGAACCCCGTCGCTGTGGCTGTAGTCGGCCGCACCGAGCACGTCGGCCAGGTGCCGCTGCACGGAGGGCAGCACCTCGGCCACGGTCACATCGCGGCCGACCTCGCGGGAGATGCTGGTGACATCCCCTTCGTCGGCCGGGATGCCGCACGGGACGATCCTCTGGAACCACGAGAGGTCATTGTCGCAGTTGAGGGCGAATCCGTGCATACCCACCCCGCGGGAGATCCGGCAGCCGATCGCGCCGATCTTCCGCTCGATCAGGCCCCGCCCGGGGTCGGCGTCCAGCCACACCCCGGTCTTGCCGTCGATCCGCCGCCCGGTCAGGCCGTACTCGGCGATGGTGCGGATCATCGCCTCCTCCAGCATCCGGACGTAGGCGACGACGTCGATCGGGTCGGCCAGTTTGACCATGGGGTAGCCGGTGAGCTGCCCCGGCCCGTGCCAGGTGATCTTGCCCCCGCGGTCGATGTCGATGATGGGGGTTCCGGGGACGGTCTGCCGGCGGTCCCACTCGCCGGTGCGCTTGCCCGCCGTGTAGGCGGGCTCGTGCTGGAGCAGCAGCACCGTGTCGGGGATGAGGTCGGCGACGCGGCTCTGGTGGAGTCGCTTCTGGAGGTCCCAGCCCTCCTGGTAAGGGACCGGGTCGTCACCGAGCCACGCGAAGACGAGCTCACTCATACATCCCACCTTAAAGCCTGGGACACCCGCCGGTCGCTGCCGGGTGATGCAGCACACCCCACCGGAAAAGAGGTGGAATAAACCGTCCCGCCGGGGTGTTCGGCGCCGGCCGGTGGCCGGGGCGGGCCGTTCCCGTTTCGCCGCGGCCGCCGGCGGCAATGGTCGTTGCGAGCCCCGCCTCCTCCCCGGGGCCGCAGGAGGTGCCGCGTGGTCACCGGAGCCGCCCTCGCCGCGCTCGCGGCCGCCGTGCTCGTCGCCGCCGCCGTGTGGGCCGCCCGGGTGCGGCGCCGCAGAGCCGTCCGGGAGCGCTTCGGCCCGGAGTACGACCGCGCCGTGCGGGCCCGCGGCGGCGAGCGCGCCGCGCTGCGCGAGCTGATCCGCCGGGAGCGGCGCCGGGCCGGGCTCCCGATCCGGGCCCTCACCGCCGAGCGGCGGGCGGCGCACGCCGAGGCCTGGGCCGGCCTGCAGCGGGACTTCGTCGACGACCCCTCGGGCGCGGTCCGCGCCGCCCGGCGCCTGGTCGCCGAGGTCGCGGCCGAGCGGGGCTACCCGGGCGGGGAGCGGCTGGAGGACGACCTCTCCGTCGACCACCCGCGGGAGGTCGGCGGCTACCGGCGGGCCTGCGACACCGCCCGCCGGGACCGGGCGGGCGGTGTCGGGACCGAGGAGCTCAGAGAGGCGATGGTCGGCTTCCGCGGGCTGCTCGGCGGCCTGCTGGGCGGCCTCGGAACGGAGCCGGGAGGACCGGGGGACAGGGCCGAGCCGGTTCCGCGCGCAGCGGAGGGCGGAGTCCGGCGCGGAGTGGACGGAAGGGAGCCGGGCGCGGCGGACGGCGGGGCCCGGCGCGGTGCAGGCGAGGGCGGAGCAGGAGAGGAAGGGACGCGGTGAACCGGGAAGAGCAGGCGGGGGAGGCCCCCGGGGCGGAGGCGCAGGACACGGCCGAGCGCGAGCGGCGCGAGGCCCGGTGGGACTTCCGGATCCGCGAGCGGCGGCGCTCCGCGGAGGCGGCCCGCTCGCGGCCGGTGCCGCCGCGGACCGCCCCGGAGGAGCCGGTGCCCGCCGCGGAGCGCGATCCGGCGCCGGAGGACCGGGCCGGCCCGGCTGCGCAGGCGGCGCCGGAACGGGACGGGGCTCAGCAGGCGGAGCGGCCGCCCGCGGCCCCGCAGCCGCCCCCGGAGAAGCCGGCCGCGGAACCGGAGGCGGGGCCGGCGGCCGCCGCACCGGTCCCGCCGCCCCGCCAGCCCGCCGGGCCGGAGATCGACGCCCCCGGGATCCGGGCCCGCTGGCGGGAGGTGCAGGGCGGCTTCGTCGACGACCCCGGCCTCTCCGTCCGCGACGCCGACGACCTCGCCGAGGAGGTCACCGCCGCGGTCATCGCCACCATCCAGGCCCGCCGCACCGCGCTGCGCGGCGCCTGGCAGCCCCCGGCCGACCCGGACACCGAGACCCTCCGCCTCACCCTGCGCGAGTACCGCGCCTTCATCGACCGCCTGCTGGACGAGTACGCCTGAGAGGATGCCGGGTATCCGGCCCCTCGCCCAGAGTGTTCGACCGCCGTCGGCCCCACGGGAGCCGCCCGGCAGCGACCGCTCCGCACCCGCCTGCCTTGAACCCGGCTCCGCGCTCGCCCGGTACGGCGCCTCCCCGGGGTGCCGGCCGCCCCGCGGTCCGCCGCCACCTCGTCGGGCTCGGGACCGCCGTCACCTCTGCGGGGCGCCCCGTAACGGGGGCGGGCGGTGGCGAACGGTGTACAGGGCGGCCCGCGGTCGGACACCCTGGGCGGCCGCTCGCATGCCCGGCGGTCTCCGGCGGCGGTGATGTGAGTGGCGGTTCCGCTGATCCGCCCGGTCGGCCGCCGCCAGGCCACGCATGGGGAGGCCGCCGAGCCGGACTACGGGATCGCCCCTGCGGGCCGCCGCCCCCTGCCTCGCCGGGGACGCCCCCGAACCGATGCGTTCCGAAGCCGCGTTCGCGCACCTGACCGGAGTCGCCCCGATCCCGGCGCCGTCCGGCCCCGCCCACCGCCACCGCCTCGACCGGGGCGGTGACCGGGCAGCGGACAGCGCCCCGCACACCACCGCGCCGGTCAGCGTCCGCCATGGGGGACGCACCCGGACCCGCGCGGAACGCCGCACCGGGGAGGGCCCGCCGAAGAAGGACGTCACGCGCCGTCTCGAACGATTCGCCGCCCGCGGGCTCCACCACGCCCTGACCGCCGCACCGGCCGGACAGTCACTCGAAACGACCGCTCCACCGGCTTGACGTCCATGGAGGTGTCCGCGCCCGGCCGGGCCCCGGCGGTATCGGGCGCGGAGCCCTCCCCGGCTCCCGCCGGGCCCCGCACCGCCGCCTCGTCCATCGGAGGCGGGAGCGGGCCGGAGTGAGGCGGCACCCCGGCCGCGGCGCCGGCGGGCAGGGGGCGGTGGTCCGAACGGGCGGGAACCCCCGACCGCGGCGCCGGTCCGCTGCGCGGCGGACCGAAGCGACGGGGCGCTCTCTCCGGGGACGTCAGATCAGGTCGGCCAGGGCGGTGCCGATGTCGGGGTGGCGGAACTCGAAGCCGGCCGCGGTGAGGCGGTCGGGGACGGCGCGCTGGTCGACCAGGGCGGCCTCGTCGGCGAAGCCGCCCAGGGCGGCGCGCATCGCGAAGCCGGGGACGGCCAGGACCGCCGGGCGGTGCAGTGCCCGCGCGATGGCCTCGGTGTAGGCGGCGTTGGTCACCGGCTCCGGCGCGCAGAGGTTCACCGGGCCGGTGAGGCCGGGGCGCTCCAGCAGGAAGCGGAGCGCGGCCACCTCGTCGTCCAGGCTGATCCAGCTCATGTACTGCCTCCCCGAGCCCAGCCGGCCGCCGAGCCCCAGCCGGAACAGCGGGAGCACCGCCCCCAGCAGCCCGCCGGAGGCGGACAGCACCACCCCGGTGCGGGAGTACGCCACCGAGACGCCCGCCTCGGCCGCGGGGGCGGCGGCCGCCTCCCAGTCCCGGACCAGGTCGGCGAGGAAGCCCGTGCCCTGCGGCGCGTCCTCGCCCGCCGGACGGCCGCCGGTGTCGCCGTAGTAGCCCACCGCGGAGCCGCAGACCAGCCGGGCCGGCGGCGGATCCATCCGGGCCAGCGCCTGGGCCAGGGTGCGCGTCCCGCGGACCCGGCTGCCCCGGATCGCCGCCTTGCGCGCCCGGGTCCACCTGGCCGGGCCGATCGGCACGCCGGCCAGGTGCACCACCGCGTCCGCACCGGCCAGCGGACCGGTGTCCACGGTGCCGGCGGCCGGATCCCAGCGCGCCTCGGCCAGGGTGCGGGCGGGCCGCCGCACCAGATGCACCACCTCGTGCCCGTCCTCGGTCAGCGACCGGCCGAGCGCCGACCCGATCAGTCCGCTCGCCCCGGAGATCGCGATCTTCATCCTGGCCCCCCGTGCTGGTCCCGGTGTCCGGCTCTCCGGCTGTATGCCCGCTCCGCTCCGCCGATCACGGCACCGGCGCCGGGCCGGTGCGCCAGGCGCCCCGGGCGTTCAGCGAGAGCACCAGGGCCGCGATGTTCCACGCGTCGTCCTCGCCCCGGTGGTGCCGCCCCTCCAGGGGGAGCCCGGCGATGCCCAGCGCCCGCGCCATCCCGGGGCGCCTCCGCAGGCCGTGCACCTCGGCGAAGAGCGCCTTGGCGTTGGTGTGCCGCCTCCCGAACGGGTAGGGGGTGCCGGTCGCCGCGCACTGCCGGGCGAACCGGCGGCGGTCGTAGTCGCCCCAGGACGCCCAGGGCAGGGCGCCGGCCCGGTGCTCGGCGGCCAGGATCCGGCAGGCTTCGGCGAAGTCCGCGCCGCCGTCCGCCTCGGCCTGGGTGATCCCGGTCAGCTCGGTGCAGAACGCGCTGACCGCGGAGCGCGCCGGGCGGACCACGATGCGGTGCCGGGCGATGCGCTCGCCGGCGGCCAGGTCGACCACGGCCAGCCCGATCTCGATGATCTCGCCGACCTGGCCGGGCGGCGGGGAGCCCGCCCAGCAGGTGGCCTCGACGTCGACGACGTTCAGCAGTTCCGGCTCGCTCTTCTGCACGGCGGACGAGCCTAGGCGGGCGGCGTCCGGACCGCACCGGGTTTTTCCGCAGAACGCCTGCGCGGCGGGCCCCGGCGGGCATACCGTGGAGGTATTCGGAGGCCGGAACGGCTTCCGGAGCCGACCTTTGGTGATGGGGATCACCAGGGGGATGGTGAATGGTGGGGTAACAAGGTGGGGCGGCACCCGTTCGGGCGCCGCCCCATCTCGCGTCCGGGCCCCGCGGCCCGTTCCGCCCCTGCGGGAGCCGAGCGGCCCGCGGAGCGGAGGTGCGGGGCCCCGGGCGTGCCCGGGGCCCCGCGGCCGGTCAGGCCAGGCCCAGCTCCGCCTCGAAGGAGCCCTCCTCCAGGCGCTCCCGGACGGTCTGCAGGAACCGCCCGGCGTCGGCGCTGTCGATCAGCCGGTGGTCGTGGGTGAGCGCCAGGTAGGCCATCGAGCGGACCGCGATGACCTCGCCCAGCTCCGGGTCCTCCACGACGACCGGGCGCTTGACCACGGCGCCGGTGCTCAGGATCGCCCCCTGCGGCTGGTTGATGATCGGCGTGTCGAACAGCGCGCCGACCGCGCCGGTCTCGGCCAGCGTGAAGGTGCCGCCGCTCAGCTCGTCCGGGGTGAGCAGGCCGGTGTGCGCCCGCTCGCTCAGGTCGGCGATCTTGCGGGCCAGCCCGCCCAGGTTGAGGTCGCCGGCGTCCTTGATGACCGGGGCCAGCAGGCCGCGCTCGGTGTCCACCGAGATGGAGAGGTTCTCCAGGTCGTGGTAGGTGACCTCGTAGCTCTCGCTGTCGATGACGGCGTTGAGCTTCGGGTTGGCCTTGAGCGCCTCGACGGCGGCCACCGCGAAGAACGGGAAGAAGCCCAGCTCGACGCCCTCCCGGGCCTCGAACTCGGCGGCGGCCAGCTCCTGGAGCCGGGCGATGTTGGTCATGTCGACCTCGATCACCTGGGTGACCTCGGCCGAGATGCGCAGCGACTCCGCCATCTGGTCGGCGATGTGCCGGCGCAGCGGGGACATCTTCTCGGTGCGCCCGCGCAGCGCGCTGTCGACCGGGCCGGGGGCCGGCTTGGCGGCCTTCGCGGCGGCCGGGGCTGCGGAACGCTGCTCCGCGGCGGCCGCGGCGGCGTCCTGCACGTCCTGCTTGCGGATCCGGCCGCCCACCCCGGTGCCGCGCACCGTGGACAGGTCCACGCCGTACTCCGCGGCGAGCTTGCGGACCAGCGGGGTCACGTAGGCCTCGGTGACCGCGTCGGTGCCGGACGCCTTGCCGGTGCCGCTGATGGTCTCCACGTCCACCGGCGGGGTGCGGTCCTCGCGGCTGGCGCGGACCGGCTCGGGCGCCGGGGCGGGGGCCGGAGCGGGCTCGGGGGCCGGGGCGGGCTCCGGCTGAGCGGCGGGCGCCGGGGCCGGTTCGGGCTCCGGCTCGGGCTCGGGCTGCGCCTCCTTGGCCGCGGGCGCACCCTCCTCCGCAGGGGCCTCCCCGGACTCGCTGATGACGGCGATCTCCGCGCCGATGTCGACCGTCTCGTCCTCGGCGACGAGGATCTTGGTCAGCACCCCGGAGACGGGGGAGGGGATCTCGGTGTCGACCTTGTCCGTCGAGACTTCGAGCAGCGGCTCGTCGGCCTCGACGGTGTCCCCCTCCTGCTTCAGCCACTGGGTGACGGTGCCCTCGGTGACGCTCTCGCCCAGGGCTGGCATTTCAACTGAAGTCGGCATGGGTCCTCTTCGTGAAGAAGCAGAGAAGCTTGTTGAACCCTCCCCCGAAGGGGATTCCTGGCTCGCGCCGCTCGCCCGCTCCCCGAGCGGGCGAGTCTTACGCGGTCGGCGCCAGCCGGGTCGGAACCGGCCCGGAAGCAGCGGACGCGGAAAGCGGCGGGGCGGGCGCCGGCCCGCCCCGCTCGGTGCGTCAGTCGTGGACGTGCAGCGGCTTGCCCGCCAGGGCGAGGTGGGCCTCGCCGAGCGCCTCGGACTGGGTCGGGTGCGGGTGGATCAGCTGGGCGACCTCCGCGGGCAGGGCCTCCCAGTTGTAGATGAGCTGCCCCTCGGCGATCAGCTCGCCGACGCGGCTGCCGACCATGTGCACGCCCAGGACCGGGCCGTCCTTCTCGGCGATGATCTTGACCGCGCCCTGCGTCTGCAGGATCTGGCTCTTGCCGTTGCCGGCCAGGTTGTAGTTGGTCTCGACGATGTCGAGGCCGCGCTCCTTGGCCTTGGCGGAGGTGATGCCGACCGAGGCGACCTCCGGCTCGCTGTAGGTGATCCGCGGGACGCCGTCGTAGTCGATGGCCGGCGGGTTGAGCCCGGCGATCCGCTCGGCGACGAAGATGCCCTCGGCGAAGCCGACGTGGGCCAGCTGCAGGGTCGGGATGAGGTCGCCGACCGCGTAGATGTCGCCGACGCCGGTGTGCAGGTTCTCGTCGACCTGGACGAAGCCGCGGTCCAGGCGGACCCCGTTCTCCTCGAAGCCCAGGCCCTCGGAGACCGGGCCGCGGCCGATGGCGACCAGCAGCACCTCGGCCTCCAGGGTCTTGCCGCCCTTGAGGGTGACGACGACGCCGGAGTCGGTGGTCTTGACGCTCTCGAACGGGGTGCCCAGCTCGTACTTGATGCCGCGCTTGCGGAAGGCCCGCTCCAGCAGCTTGGAGCTGGACTCCTCCTCCACCGGCACCAGGTGCGGCAGCGCCTCGACGATGGTGACCTCGGCGCCGAAGGAGCGCCACACGCTGGCGAACTCCACACCGATCACGCCGCCGCCCAGCACCACGGCCGAGGAGGGGACGCGCTCGTCCTTCAGGGCCTGCTCGCTGGTGAGCACCTTCTCGCCGTCGATGTCCAGGCCCAGGGTCTTCGGCTGGGAGCCGGTGGCCAGGACGATGTTGCGGCCCTTGTAGACCTTGCCGTCGACGGTGACCTCGTCGGCGCCGGTGAGCCTGCCCTCGCCCTGGACGACGGTGATCCCGCGGGACTTGATCAGACCGGTCAGGCCCTTGTGCAGGCCGCCGATGACCTTGTCCTTGTAGGCGTGCACCGCGGGCATGTCGATGCCGTCGAAGCTGGCCTTGACGCCGAACTTCTCGCTCTCCTTGGCGGAGTCGGCGACCTCGGCGGCGTGCAGCAGGGCCTTGGTCGGGATGCAGCCCTGGTGCAGGCAGGTGCCGCCCAGCTTGTCTTTCTCGATCAGGGCGACGCTCATGTCCAGTTCGGCCGCGCGCAGCGCCGCCGCGTAGCCGCCGCTGCCGGCGCCAAGAATGACGAGGTCGAAGGTGCCGCCGCTCTCACTCACGGGAAGGACACTCCTTGGTGTGGATGTGATGGTGTTCGTCCGTCGGTGTGACGGTTCAACGCGGCCGGATGCGTGTCTCATCCGGCCGCGTCCGGTCATTCAGTCAGGTCCTCGGCGATCCGCACCAGGGTGCGGGTGGCCGAGCCGGTGCCGCCCTTGGGCGTGTAGCCGAAGGGGGCGCCCTGGTTGAAGGAGGGCCCCGCGATGTCCAGGTGGGCCCAGCGCTGCCCGTCGGCGATGAACTCCTTGAGGAAGACGCCGGCGCTGAGCATGCCGCCCCAGCGCTCGCCGGCCACGTTGGCGATGTCGGCGACCGCGGAGTCCAGGCCCTTGCGCAGCTCCTCGGGGAGCGGCATGGGCCAGGCGGCCTCGCCGGCGGCCGCGGCCGAGGCGGCGACCGACTCCCGGGTCTCGTCGTCGCCGGCCATCACCGCGAAGACGCGGGTGCCCAGCGCGACCAGCTGCGCGCCGGTCAGCGTGGCCACGTCGACCACCAGGTCGGGGTCGTCCTCCTGGGCGCGCACCAGCGCGTCGGCCATCACCAGCCGGCCCTCGGCGTCGGTGTTGAGCACCTCGACGGTCTCGCCGCCGTACATGGTCAGCACGTCGGAGGGGCGCTGGGCGGTGCCGCTGGGCATGTTCTCCGCGATGGCCAGGTAACCGACCGCGTTCACCTTCGGCTTGAGCAGGGCCAGCGCGCGCAGCGCGGCGAGCACCGCGGCGGCGCCGCCCATGTCGGACTTCATCCAGTCCATCGCCCCGGCCGGCTTGAGCGACAGGCCGCCGGAGTCGAAGGTGATGCCCTTGCCGACGAAGGCGATGGTGGCGGAGGCCTCGGGGTGGGAGTAGGCCAGCCGGACCAGCCGGGGCGGGTTGACCGAGCCCTGGCCGACGCCGAGGATGCCGCCGTAGCCGCCCTCGGCGAGCTCCTTCTCGGTGAGGGTCAGCACCTCCAGGCCGGTCTCCCGGGCGACCTCCTCGGCGACCCCGGCCAGGTCCTCGGGGACCAGGTCGGCGGGGGCGGTGTTGACCAGGTCGCGGGTGAGGTTCACCGAGTCGGCGATGATCCGCGCGCGCTCGGCGGCCTGCTGTGCGCCCTCGGCCGCGGAGACCACCAGCAGCGCCTCGGCCGCGGGCTTCTCGGCGTCCTCGCCGGTGCGGTAGCGGGTGAAGGAATAGTCGCCGAGCAGCGCGCCGGTGGCGACGGCCCCGGCCTGCTCGGCGGTCTCGGCGGGCAGCGCCAGGGCGACGCGGGCCTGCTTGGCGCCGCGTGCGCGCAGCGCGGCGCCGGCCGCGCGGGCCAGGTGGTCGGGGTCGGGGGCGGAGCCCTGCTCCGGGGCGGGGCCGAGGCCGACGGCGACGACGAGCGGAGCGGTCAGTGCTCCACCGGAGGGGACGTTGTGCACCTCCTCAAGGGCGCCGCTCGCCCCCAGCAGCGACAGGGTTCGGGCGAGGCCGCCGGAGAAGGCGGCATCGACATCGTGAGCGCCCGACGCGGGCTCCGGGCCGTCGGCTCCGGAGTGGTAGCCGACGACAACCGCGTCGACGTCGAGCGAACAGGGGGAATCCGTAATGACTGACAGCGACGTGCTCACGGGACCGATGCTAGTCCTTATGCGGGCCGCGCGGGCACGCGGAACGCGCTCCACCGGCCCCGGAACCCCGGTTCCCGGCGTTGCACCGAACGTGAAGAACCGCGTTTCTTTCCCTTCTTCGGGTGCGGAAGCGCTCGCTGGGTGACGATCTCCTTTTCTTCTGTCACCTGCGGCTTCGCCCCGCTCACCGGCGGTCGGCCGGGCCCGCCGCGGCGCGGTGTGAAGAAATGTGATGATGCTGACAAGCGCGGTCACGCGCAGCGGAGCGCCGCAGCCCGTGACCGCCCCCACGCCCCCCGGGGGCTTCAGAGCAGGACCGCGGCGGCGGTCAGCGCGGCGGCCGAGGCGGTCTCGCACAGCGCGCCCAGCACGTCCCCGGTGATCCCGCCCAGCCGTCGCCGGGCCCGGACGAGCAGGGCGAGCGCGGCGCCGACGCCGAGCGCCGCGGCCGCCGGCAGGGCCAGCGCCGCACCGGCGGAGTGCACCAGGCCGCAGAGCGCGGCCAGCACGAGCACTCCGGCCGCGGCGGCCCCCGCGGCCGGGCGGGGAACGCTGCCGGCGACGAACGCGCCCAGGCCCTCCGGGCGGGCCGGCGGCACCCCCGGGGTGCAGGCCGCGGTGATCGCCAGCCGCCCGGCGGCGGCCGCCGCCACCAGTCCGGCCGCCGCCGGCCAGAGGCCGGTTTCGGCCAGCCGCACCAGCGCCGCGGCCTGCACCAGCACCGCGAACACCAGCGCGACCACCCCGAACGGCCCGATGTCGGAGCGCTTCATCACCGCCAGCGCCTCCTCGGCCGGGCGGCCGCTGCCCAGCCCGTCGGCCAGGTCGGCCAGCCCGTCCAGGTGCAGCGCCCGGGTGAGCAGCGCGAGCAGGCCGAGCGCGAGCACCGCCGACAGCGGTCCGCCGGCCCCGAGCAGCAGGGCGGCCGCGAACACGGCCGCGCCGGCCGCCCCCAGCCCGGCGCCGACCGCGGGGGCGAGCGCCATCGCCCACCCGGCCACCGCCCGGTCCACCCGGTCCACCCGCACCGGCACCGCGGTGAGCGTGCCCACCGCCATCCGCGCCCCGTCCACCGCGTCGCGCACCGCTCCGCGCACCCCTCTCACCGGCCCTCCGGCCGCCCGTGTCCGACTCCACCAGTCTGGCGGAGTCCGGTCCTGCCGGGAGGGCGCCGGGGCCGGGTCCCTCCGGGCCGCGGCGGCGCAGCGCGGGGCCGGCCGGCCGATCCTCGGAGAGCAGGAGTCCCCGCTGGAGGAGGAGCTCGAGGTGGCGCTGCTGCTGACCCGCAGCCGGCGCGGGGTGCGCCCGACCGCGGCGGGGGAGGCAGCGGTGCGTTCTCCCGCGCCCGCCGTCCGCATTCCCGCCGGCGGTCTCAGGGGAGTTCGACGATCCGGCCGGCGGCGGCGAGCAGGACCTCTTCGGAGGCGGCGGCGAGCCGCTGGTTGAGGCGGCCGAGGAGGTCGCGGAAGAGGCCGCCGCTGCGGGTGGCCGGGACGACGCCGGAGCCGACCTCGTTGGTGACCGCGACCAGCAGGCCGGGGAAGCGCTCCCAGGCGGAGAGCAGGGCGGCGATGCGTGCCTCCGCCGCCTGCCCGGCGTCGGCGGGCGGGGCCTCGTCCCACATGCCGCACTCGCCCATCACCCCGGCCAGCCAGGTTCCCGCGCAGTCCAGCAGGACCGCGGAGCCGGCGGCCGCGGCGCGGTCCAGGGCGCCCGCGGCGTCCAGCGTCTCCTCGGTGGCCCACCAGCAGGGGCGGCGGGCGCGGTGCGCGGCGACCCGCGCGGCCCAGTCCGCGTCGCCCTCGGGGCCCGGGCCGGTGGCGACGTAGACGACCTCGGGTTCGGCGAGCAGCCGCCGCTCCGCCTCGGCGGACTTCCCGGACCGGGCCCCGCCGGTGACCAGGACGCGGTGCGGCCGCCGGGCGGCCCGCTCCCGGAAGGCGGCGGGGGCGTCCGCGGCGGAGGCGCCGGGGGAGTCCTGGCGGGAGGCGCCCGGGACGATGTCCAGGGTGTCGCCGTCGGCCACCGCCTCGGCTCCCCAGAGCGCGGCCCGCCGGGCGAACTCGGCGGGGGAGTGCACCCGGTGCCCGCCGCCGACCACGACCGCCCGGGACCGGGCGTCCAGGACCCCGGAGCGGCGCAGCGCACCGAGCAGCTCGGGGTGCGCGGCGTCGACCAGGGCCAGGTCGACCCGGCCGCCCGCGGGATCGGGGCGGCCGGCCGCGGGCGGCCCGGCGGGGAGGGCGCACAGCAGCCGGGCGCCGTCCGGGCCCTCCAGGAGCGTTCCGCAGGGCAGGGGCGCGGCGCGGTAGCCGGCAGGGGGCGCGCCCGCGGGGCCGTCCGGGCCGATCGGGACGGTCCCGTCGACCAGCGCCTCCAGCGGGCGGCGCGGCGCCTCGGCGGCGCGGTTGCAGGAGGCGCAGCGGCACCCCGCCGCAGGCCAGCCGGCCGCGCCCGCGGTTCCGGTGAATCTGATTCGCACGGGCGCCAGTCAACACCATCGCGATGGCCGCTGCCTCCCGTCCGCGGCGCCTCCCCTCTCCCGCGCTGGTCTTGGCGCTGTGGCCGTCTCAGCGCCGGTTGAGACGGCCACAGCGCCAAGACCAGCGCCTGGCGGGGGCGGGCGGGGCGAACCGGGTAGGGAACGGGCGTGCGGTCCGCCCCCGGCACGGGGCGGCGAGTAGGCTCGGCCGCACCCGGCGGAGGCCGGCCGGAGCGGGCCGGTGCGAGGAAGGGAGCCCCCATGGCGTGGATCTGGCGCTACGAGAAGGACGACGGCGAGCTGCTGCAGGACGAGGAGCTGCCCACCGAGGTGTTCACCTCGCGCGGGGACGCCGAGTCCTGGCTGGGCGAGGAGTGGCGCGGCCTGGCCGAGGCCGGGGTGGGCCGGGTGAGCCTGCTGGAGGACGAGCGGGTGCACTACTCGATGCCGCTCTCCGAGGAGGTCTGAGCGGTGCCGGCGGGGGCCGGTCCCGCCGCCCACCGCCGGGCAGGCCGTGCGGGGCGTCCCGCACGGCCTGCGGCCCTGGCCCGCAGGGTGCTGTGGCTCTGGCGGGCGCGGCCGGCCGGTCCGGGTTCTGCCGAAAGCCGCGGGAAGCGCCCCGCCTCCCGCTGGGCCGCGCGGGTGCGCTGACCGCGGCCGGCCGCTGTACCCGGCGCATCCGGCGGTCTCTCAG
>Ga0079224_100003791_pt1 | contig 19254 bp, 10 predicted proteins | sample Stecom2015_FD_80414 | JGI IMG/M metagenome (GOLD analysis project Ga0079224, IMG submission 80414) | Agricultural soil microbial communities from Utah to study Nitrogen management - Steer compost 2015 | ecosystem: Environmental > Terrestrial > Soil > Agricultural land | place: USA: Utah... | reverse complement strand
ATGGATTTGGGTCTTTAAACGGTTCTTCAGAGAAAATTTTAGGTAAATCCGTCTTAAATTTCATTTCAAAAAGTCCATAGGTGGCTAACAAACATAAAATCAATCCTATTTGAAAATACAATGATGAGTTCTTTTGGATGTCAACATCTTTCTTTTGCGATATTTCATTTTTTTTGTTCTTAGGAGCATTGTTGTTGATGATTTTGTTGAGATTTTTCATGATAGTTGACATTTATAATGTTAATATATTAACATATCTCAATAAACATACCAAAACAAAAATCCCATCCAATAAATTTATTGGATGGGATTTAATGTCGACGGATTGTCTAAATTTTTTTAGTCCTGCACTTGGAATAAAATCGGCAGAGAGTAAGGAACGGTTACCGCTTTACCTCTTTGTTTTCCCGGCTGCATTTTTGGGAGCAGTCCAATGACTCGTTTTGCCTCTTTTTCCAAACCTGGATGTGGAGCTCTAGCTTGTATTCCGACTATCTCTCCGGTTTTATCTATTTTAAAGATAACATTAATACGCTGTCTTCCAGAAAGACCAAGTTCACCAGCTAAGTCTGTATTGAATTTCTTGTTTACAAAATCGCTGATTTTATCAGACATACACTGTCTTTTTGCATCGTTGTTTTTTTCCCTTTCGCATCCTGGGAACACCGGCACATTTTCAATGACTGAAAAAGGAACTTCAATGTCTTCCTCCACCTCTTTTACCTTTACTTCCTCGACCTTAACAATTTTTTCTTCCTGATCGGTTTCTGTCGATTTAATAATAGTCTCTTCCACTTCTTCTTCGTCCTCCACTACTTCGATTACTTCCGGAATTTCCGGAGCAGGTGGTGGTGGTGGTGGTGGAGTTAATAGTTGTTCAGTAATTGGAATTTCCTCTTCCAACTCATCATCCATTGTCAATTGTCCGATATCAATGGCTTCTTTATCATACGTTTTATAGTTTATTGCCAAATTTGTTAGCAACAACATCAAGGCAAGGCCGACAGCAAAATAGATGGAGCTATTTCTACTGACGTCGGATTTCGGATTTTTTTTTGGTTCCATATCTTGTTATGGTTTAGGAATGCTAAATTAACCAATAATTAGTTAAATAAGCAAGTGATTAATTTATTTTAACTTTATCCTTCTGTACAAGAGCGTGAGCATTATTGCACTGGCTATCCCTATACTGTTTGCAAAAACGTCCGCCACATCCCGCAATCGATGGCAGGTCATTGCCCCTTGAAACACCTCAACAATTATGCCATAAGAAAGTGCAAAAATAGCAGACAGCAGAATTTTTGGTCTGATTGACGTTTTTGTTAGAAAATAATACCACAGCAACGTTAATACCAGATAGGCTCCCAGATGGTAGATTTTATCATCAAATGACGAACCAAGTTTAGGAATGTCATTTAAACTGATAAAACTTAAAACGCTAATAAAAATGGTATAACCAACGGCGAAGGCCAGTGCCAGATATTTATGCACCAATAAGGTTTTTATAGTCCTCGGCAGATAAAAGTCCATCCACTTGGGATAAATCGGAACACTTTATTTTTATCATCCAGCCTTCACCATACGGGTCTGAATTCACTTTTTCCGGTTCATCTTCCAACCCTGTATTGAACTCTATGATCTCTCCTGAAAGAGGCAAAAAAAGGTCAGAAACTGTTTTTACAGCTTCTACGGTACCAAAAACCTCATCGGCTTCCATGGTTTCATCAACCGTTTCCACTTCCACATACACGATATCACCTAGTTCGCTCTGTGCAAAATCAGTGACACCTACAATGGCAAGATCGCCTTCTATTTTAACCCATTCGTGGTCTTTTGTATATCGTAAATCAGCTGGTATATTCATTTTTTCAAAGTTTTTTATATCGCAAATGTAGTTTTAAAAATCTTTTCATTCAAAATTAATTTCCGAAATTGTACCTGAGCGTAATCCCCGATCGGATAGTGGTTTGGGGGAATGCAGTGGAAATTGCATACTCTGAGAATGTATAGTCAAAATAGAAAATCCCCGTGAGGTTTTTACTGAATGCATAATCTGCCTTGTACTTTATTCCCCAAATTGTCTGGCCGGAAGTCACCTGGTTATTTTCCAAATCGAGATATCGGATGATGGTTTTATTATCTCTAAGGGAAATATCCGCAGTCATGTTCAAATCACTCTTGATGATTTGCCCCGGACCGGCCATTTTGGCCCTGATCCTTACGTCCTTGAACCGGTATCCCAATCCGATAATATATTCCTTACCCTGAATCTCGGTCAATAGATTGTTATCGAAACTCAAGGACAAAATTCTATCCTTTTTGATTTCTGTGAGAATCTTTACTGAATTTTTCATTTCAAAATCAATCCTTACCAACGGGCTGAACTGTTCTTCGAGATTTATATTGCTGAATAAGGTCTGATTTTTATAATTGCCAGATTGATCGAAAGCATTTGGATTATCAATTATTTCCGTGTCATAATCCACTGAAGGGTCTGCGGCAACATAATCCAGATTGGTCCTAAATTGGTTAATTGTATAACTCGACCTGTAACCGTGTGTAATTGAGAAACGTTTAAAATTCTTTTTGAACCAATCCAAACGCATGAATCCCGTATATTTCAATTGCCAATTTGGGATGGGGATGTCCCTAAACGCCCCAAGCTTCACCTTGTCAGCACTTGAACCTTGGTAAGCAGATAAAAAAGATGGCAACAGTACACGTTGGCTGTTTTTACCGAATCCTAAAGGATAACTGTTGATATCATTATTTTCAAAATTGTTAGGATTGTTCATATCCACACCATATTGTTGTGCTAAACGACGGGCTACAATCAGTCTGTTCGCTCTAAAATCATCAAAGGCCGCAGAACCGTTTTCATCGCTTTGGCTAAATGCCGTTTTAATCAACGCTGTGGAAATATTGAAGTTTCCAAAACTATTAGTGATCAAATCTTCATATCGATCGCTCAATCCATCTCCATCATCATCAGGGGCATTGAAGTTTTGGGACGTATTTCTGGCATACGTTCTATTTCCGGTCAAGTCAATTTTCAAATCCTTGATCAATTCTATATTTGCGGAAAGATCTAAAATACGTGTAGTAGTTTCCAGATATTGCTCATTAAAATCGGGATATACTGTCAACCAACCATTGCGTGCCGCTAAATCCCGTATATCGCTTTGGCTTCCAAAGGTATATCCAACGGTGGGCTTCAACGTTCCGATAAATCCCGGAGTTTGCATATAGCCCGGTAAAAATGTACCATTATTTTCTGTATAATTGATTTGAATCCGTTTAACCATAGTTAGGATATCAATGGCGGTGTTAAATGCCTTGGTGCCTACGCTTGCCTTGGATCTATTGGCTTGAGCCCCCCGACTGTTTGCATCATTTGATTTTCCTAGGTCTGCATCTCCACTTTGTAGTTTGTTATTCTCCTCAGCCTTACCCTCTTCGCTATTTTTTGCATCTTTAGACCCCATCGCCGTCGGCACTGCACTTCGTCTAGATGGTGCGCCTCCACTTTTGGCGTTGGTTTCCTTTCTTGTGAGGCCAACATATTTGTAAAGGGTTTCCATATTCAATGACGAATTGATATTGTGCGTATTGGCATTTTGAATGGAATTGCCTAAATTATAATAATTGACTTCTTCTGGAGCATCGTTTGGATCTTCCGTCTGAATCGCCAAATTGGTGTTCAAATCAGATCCTTTTTGCCATTGGAAATCGCCGGTATAGGAATAGGTTGCCCTTAAAAAACTGAAGGTGGGGATTTTGTACAATGGTATCTCATAATTGACCTGCAATTGCTGGTTTTGAATGTTTGGATCTCCAAAATCAAAAAACCCATCCCAAACATCCAGTCTCGGATCTTGCCTGCCATTAATGTTATCATCAATGAAATAGTTCCTCACAATATTGCTATTGGAAGCCGTAAAACTCAAGCTCAAGGCACTCGTAATGTTGTAGTTGAGCGCATATTGGAAATCAAAACGGTAGTTTCTTCTAAAGAGCTCCTCCAAACCAATGTTGTCGCCTGTCAAATCAACTTCCCTGAATTTTTGTTTGTTAAATTGACGCAAAATATCAGTATTCACAGAAAAACTGGTTGGAATTGGATTAAAATTGAAATCCTTCAAAATTTTCCAATACCTGTTTCTGAAAAGCGAATCATTCTTTTTGAAGGGCTCAACCACAAGGGGCGCAAAACTATAGTTGTAATTAACACCTGCTCTAATTTTTTGGTCAAGGGAATTTTCAATCTCAAAATCGCGATGTTCAATTTTATTGTAGGAGTAATTCAAGGTCAAGTTCTCTACATCATAAAACCGTGGTTTTGATTCACCGGTTCTGGTCTTTCTGACACCAATAAAATTAATGCTCTGACGCTTGGTATAATTTTCGTTGATCTTAAGAATGGAATCTCGGTTATTGGTGTTATCCAATTGGGTTTGAAGTTTGATGTCCCTATAAAATTCATCGTATTCTGGTGTGATGATTTCTTCACCTTGTCCATAATTAAATGGAATTTGAAGCCCCCATTTTTTTGGCAATAGTTGCCCCAGATTCAAATTGGTAACGACATCATATTGCTTGACATCTTCACGGCTGCGTTCATTCGGTCTTTGCTCCACGGTACCGAAACCGATGGTACTAGTCCTTCCCGTTGCGCTGATGTTTGCAAAATCGGCAAGATTGGTGTCCATGCTCAACACAGCTGCCCAACCGCCTTCATTTTCCAAATCGGCCAAACGAAGTTCGTTGAACCAAACTTCCCCACATACGTCGTTAGATGTATTATTTCTCACACCAACCATCAATACCCGTATATCACCAAAGTTGGGGTTTCCTTTGATCGCCACACGTGTTTCCCCAATCATAAATGGATCACTCGAGCCAATTTGTTGCGGTCCATTCTCGGTTATATTATAATAGGTAGGCAGTTCATTGGCGAGTGTTCCAGTGTTAATACCCATGGATTTGATTTGTTGCAAAATGCTCAATTCCACATTGATTTCATTATCTTCCGGCCAGACAACGGATGGATCAAGACTTCCAGATGTAGGCATTAAAGGCACTGCAATTTCATAGAAATTTTGTGTAAAATCGTTACCCATCCTAATAAAACCGACTAAATCGCCTTCTTGGAGCATATTGTTTTCCAGGGGCTCGGCATGCATGAACATACGCAGCTTTTTGTACTGCCGCATATCCACATTGATGTTTTTGAATACACCTCGGGCATCCTCCGATTCTAGACCACAAACTTCCACCACTAGTGATTGCTCATTCTGTCTTATGATATTATTGTTGTTGTTCAATTGTTCCAATTCCACGCCAGGAGGTAATGCATAGTTATTTTCATTTTCCTGCAAACCTATGACGCCGACACTAAATTCTGTGCCGTCATCTTCTGTATTGCTATCATCAGGATCCAGCGTAAGATTGTACTTTCTCCAATCGCTCCTTACCAAATCCAAAGTTGCGAAACGAAGTACGGTGGGTTGTGTAAATTCTTTTAAATACATTCTCGCAAAACGAATGGAGCGAATGTCTGATATACCGCCAATCGCACGAGTGGCCTCTGATATAGGAATCCGAAATTGATACCAAGTGACATCTTCTGTCTGTCCATTTGGCAGGGTGACATTAACATTTTTTATGTCGTTGATCAATGGATTGGCATCATTCAATACAGATTGATTGATGTCAATTTCATATTCATAATAGCTATCGATGGTGTTCATCGTGTTGTCACGGTTGATATCTTCCACATCCGGTTGGGTGGTAGAGCCCCTGTTGGTTTCAGAAAATTCATCAGGAGAGTTTCCTTCAAGACCATTGTATCTTTTATAACGTTCAAATATATCGCCTTCTGCATTCAGGAAGTAGTTGTAATTATCCTGTGCTGGATCTTCCAAGCCAGCATATGCATTATAAATATCTGTAAGGGCTTGATTTTCTTCAAATTCCGGTGTCTCTTCTGTATCATCATAACCATCGTACCCTACATCCTGATTGGTACGTTGGTCGCCCGTGGTGGAGAAGGCATAAATCAACGATTGATTACGAGGAACTACGGTACCGTAAGAATATGCGGGTAATAATGGTTGAATATTACCATCTTCTGGCAAGCCATTTTCATATTGCTTTTTACCATCCTTTAACACGTCTTCAGAAATATTCCCTAAATTGAAGACAAGCTTTCCTCCAATAGCAGGATTTGCTTGAGAGCCTTCCAAAAATGGATCTTGAATCCAAAAATCAATGTATTCCACATTGGCCTGTTCAAAATCTGTGGAGGTTATTTGTCTTGTGATACCTGCCCAACTTTGCTCTGGATCATCCAACACATTGTCTTGTGCTCCAGGTTGAAAATTATACGGGCCACGCTCCGTTGGATAATATGCCAAATCCAAAGTGTTTATGACTGTACTTTGGCCTTGCACAATATCAACCTGAGGAAAAATCTCATCCACAAAAACACGCCGGGTGTAAAGATTGGAAAGATCATCGTCAGTTATACCGCCCGGACGTTGATTGCTGTAAAAAATAGGATCGACCGTATACCAATTCAAAAGAGCCCTGTTGAACCCATTCTGAATGCCATTATCATCTTCTGTGCCACCCCCGATATTCAGTTCCCTCGGTCTGCTAGAAAGGAACCAAGCCTGAGGCGACAATAAATCAATGGCGCCTTGAGTTCCCTCAAAATCATCCACATAAGCCGTGGCTTCGCCTTCAAAATCGGTGCCTTTGGGTGCACCTGGTGCCAAATAGGCAAATTCGCCCCTCACAGATAAATTGGACGGCACATCGGTATCGATATTCGGAAGCTTATTGACCAAACGTGTCAAAAACGGCACTTCGGTAGAGTAGTTTCCATTCAGCCCAAAGATGGTATTGTTTATGGATTCTGAATTGTAATTTGCTTTTTGTGTAATGGGGCGCTCACTTAAATTAAGAAACGTAGCCCCCAAAACGAAATTCTCATTGAATTGATGTTCCACATTAAGACCCGTAAAACGACGTGTTTGTTGTCCAAAAATGGCATTATTTTCAACCGATACGTTGATAGGTGTATTGGAGGCCTTAAGAGCTTCATCCAATATTTGAACCCTTCCTAATTGATAGTTGACGGTATAATCAATCCCCTCCACCAACACACGGCCTCCGGCGGTTACCACCACAGAACCTCTTGGAACATTGAAGGCACCGATAGGGATGCCGTCACCACTTGAGGATTTATAACGTCCTTTTATTTGGAATTTGTTCTTTTCACTTTCTTCAAGCGCTGCGGTTTTGGTGGTCTTGTAAAGTGCATCATACACATATTTTTCTTGGTTGGGATTGAAAATGTCATCATCATAATCGCTTTGATTGTCTCCCGAAATGCCATCGTCATCCAGCACATCAAAGAGATACTTACCGAATGGCTCCACTTTTGTAAAAATAATCTTGCCATTTTGAGTCAAAACCGTTTGACCGGGCACAAAATCAAAAAAGCCATCGCCATTCTGCTGCGGATCGTTGTTGAAATTCAACCGGTCTAAATGGAACAGACGTATCAAAGGTGTATCAACAATCTCCCCATCATCGGTATTGATAAAAGGTGTGTTGTTATCGAACGGAGGAAATGGAACTTCAACATCAGAAACCACGACAGGTTTTATATAATTTAAAGGAGAGGCTTCTGTATAAAATATGTTCAGTTTAAAATCTTCTTGGCTCAATTGGAATGCTCCTGTGTCGTAGATGTTTTTCATCATCAAATCCCAAATAGGCTCGTCGACATTGGTGATTGGGCTTTTCAACATTTTGACAATCAAATTTTGATTGTTTACCACTTGGTTGCCTGTTCCAGGATCCACTTGTACATCGGTCGCATCCACACCATCATTTGCAAATTCACCAACTTGATATACTTCACCTCCAACAGTATATTGAAAGGCTACAGCCAAAATCTCATCATTCAGCAAACGCTGGTTCAAGGAAATATAACCCAATTGTGTATGCAAAATGTAATCGGTTCCTTCATTTAGCTTTCTTGCATTTTCAAGTTTTCCAAAGTCGAAACCTTCATTGGCAGTAGGAATAATCCCTTGTTCAACCGTGGTAATATCCCTAACCAGTTGGTTTAATTGTGAACCCGGGCCGCCAATAATGGTTGGATCAAAACCGTTGTTCCCATTCTGAGGCAATAGTGTGGAACCTGGCAAAATGAATCCTGGCGGCGGTGTATCCAGACCGATAATGCTGGATTCGCCTAAATCTTGAAATGCGGCAACATTACGGACATTTTGGGTTTGATTGGATCTGTTTGTTACCCATACTTCAATACGTGTGATTTGCACATTTGTCTGCAAATATGGATATTGGAGCATCGTGGCGTCATAATTATTCCTAAAATATTGCGCCAAGAAAAAGTGTCTGTTTTCATCATAGTCCCGTGCAAACAATTCAAATTCTTCCAAGGTGCCTCCGCCCTGTGCCACCACCGATTTTGATTGTGATTTTTGTTCAGAAAATACCGCCGTGACCCGTGTTTTTCCAAATTGCAATTCTGTTTTCACGCCAAAAAGACTTTGTGCCCCGGTGATCAATGAACTGTTCAATGGCATACTCACATTACCTACTTCAATTTTTCTTACGATGTCATCTTCTGTTGGCGTATATTCCAATTTAATGAGATTCTGGAAATCGAAGGTGGATTCCGTATCGTAATTTGCCGTGACTTGAAGACGTGTACCCACTTTACCCAACAAACTCAAACTGATGCGTTGGTCAAAATCGAAGGTGAAATTACTTTGGTTGCGTGGGGAAAATGCGGGGTTTTCCTGTTTTGTGTAAAGTATTCCCAAATCCATTTCTACCGAGCCCTGTGGTATTACTTCTATGGTATTGCCCCCAAAAATGGTTTCGAAAAATCCTGAATTGACATAAAACTCAGGCAATAGATTTTTTTGCTGTTCTTCTGTACCTTCCTTTTTTCCTTCGGCCACATCGACTTTTTGCTTGTAATAATTGCGTTGCTGCTCCAAAAGCACCAACCGTTGGTACTCTGTGGGTGTAAGGATTATTGGGTAATTGATATTAAAATTTCCCACGGTCTCTGTGTAAATATATCTATCGGAAATGGGGTCATATCGGTATTTTGAAACAATGCTATTAGGATTGGGCATATTAATGGAACCAAGCGAATAACCAGTGTTGGTAGAATCTTGAGGTGTTGGGTCTTGTGAAAACGCAAAATGACCAATGAGCAGAAAACCAATTAGAAATATATAATGTAATGATTTTGATAAAGTATAGTTAGTTGTACCCAAATCGTTATAAGTTTTTTAAAGCTTCCTTTATAATTGTCTCAACATTGGCGTCAGGTTGGCTCGCCACTATTTTATCGACAGTACGTTCTGCTTGCTTTCTCACAAAGCCAAGAACCTCTAAGGCGGATAACGCTTCATCCTTATTGGTATTGTTCGCAATCGTGGAAAGTTCGTCGATGTCGTACACTTTTAACACTTTGTCCTTAAGATCTAAAATGACCCTTGCCGCAGTTTTGGCCCCAATTCCCTTTATGGATTGAATCACCCTTACATCGCCGTGCGCAATGGCTTCCCTGACCTGTTTGGGTGTCAATGAAGACAGCATGGTTCTGGCGGTGCTAGCACCTACGCCACTTACAGAAATCAACATTTTGAAAATTTCTCGTTCGGCTAAAGAAGAAAAACCATATAAGGTATGGGAATCTTCCTTTACAATGAGATGTGAAAAAAGTTTTATATTTTCCTGATCGGGAATTTGGGAATAGGTATGTAATGATATATTAAGCAAATAACCAATACCATTACAATCAATCACAACATCAGTTGGGTTTTTCTCTACAAGTTTTCCTTGAATGTGGGTAATCATCTGCTGGCTTTGGTTAAAGTCTCAAATGTAATAAAATAATTTACATTACAAAGCTGATTCCTATTGTAAGGATGCTTTCAATTCTTGTTCTTTTTTCTCCTTTTGCTGTGCATCAATGACCGCAATGGCGGTCATGTTCACGATTTCATCGACACTTGCTTCCAACTGTAAAATATGGACAGGTTTGCGCATGCCCATCATTATTGGACCTATAGATTCTGATTTGTTCAGTTCTTTGAGAAGTTTGTAGGTAATGTTAGCGGCTTCCAAATTCGGGAAAATCAAGGTATTGACCTTTTTTCCCACAAGTTTTGAAAACGGAAATACATCTTGGAGCATATCACCATTCAAGGCAAAATCTGTTTGCAGTTCGCCATCCACAATCAGATCGGGATGTGATTCGTGCAATAATGAGACGGCTTTCCGGACTTTGGCTGCACCAGGGTTGGGCGAGGACCCAAAATTGGAATATGAAATCATGGCAACGACTGGTTCCATCCCAAACATTCGAACCGTTCTGGCGGTCATTAATGCAATTGTTTCCAGTTCTTCAGCGGTTGGATCGACATTGATAGAGGTATCGCTTAAGAACATAGGGCCTCGCTGCGTCATCATCAAATTGGTTGCGGCTGCCCTTGTAGCATTTTTGGCCAATCCAATCAATTCCAACATCGGTTTGAAAACGCTAGGGTAACTTCGAGAATAGCCAGAAATCAAGGCATCTGCATCACCTTCGTTCACCATCATGGCGGCAAAATAATTACGTTCTCTCATTAATTTTTCAGCAGAATATAGCGTCACTCCCTTACGCTTCCGTTGCGACCAATATACTTCGGCATATCGATTGCGCCGCTCTTCTTGATTGTCTGTTTTTGGGTCAATAATTTCGATATTGGCATCAAACTCTATTTCCCTCATCAACTCTTCAATCGTTTCCTTTCTGCCCAATAAAATCGGAATTGCTATACCTTCATCATAGGCAATCTGTGCCGCTTTTACAACATCCAATTGATCTGCTTCTGCATAGACCACTCGTTTTGGATCCATTTTCGCCCTATTTGTCAACAATCGGACGATTTTATTATCCGACCCTAAACGTTCCATCAATGTCTCCTGATATTTTGCCCAATCATGAATAGGTTCTTTTGCCACACCGCTTTCAATTGCCGCTTTCGCAACTGCTGGTGGCACTTCGGCGATTAAACGGGGATCAAATGGTTTGGGAATGATGTACTCTTTTCCGAAAGTCAAACGTGTTTCCCCATAAGCAATGTTGACCTGTTCCGGTACCGGCTCTTTAGCTAATCTCGCCAAGGCCTCAACTGCCGCCTTTTTCATAGCTTCGTTGATTTTTGTTGCCCTAACATCTAAAGCACCACGGAAAATAAATGGAAATCCGAGTACGTTGTTCACTTGATTAGGATGGTCGGAACGCCCTGTGGCCATAATGATATCATCGCGGGTATCTATTGCCAATTGATATTCGATTTCCGGATTTGGATTGGCCATGGCGAAGACAATTGGGTTTTTGCTCATGCTTTTCAACATATCAGGCGAAACAATATCGGCAGTGGACAGGCCTATAAAAACGTCAGCACCATTCATGGCTTCCTCTAGAGTGTCAATTTTTCGGTGGGTTGCGAATTCACCTTTTTCCGCAGATAGATTTTCTCTATCTTGACGGATAACACCTTTACTATCGAGCATTACCATATTTTCCCTTTTGGCACCAAAGGATTGATACAGGCGTGAGCAAGAAATAGCGGCGGCTCCCGCTCCACTTATGACAATCTGTACCTCATCAATTTTCTTATCGGCAAGCTCTAATGCATTCAACAAAGCGGCCGCCGAAATAATGGCGGTGCCATGTTGATCATCGTGCATTACAGGAATGTCCAATTCTTCCTTTAAGCGGCGTTCTATCTCAAATGCTTCTGGCGCCTTAATATCTTCCAAATTGATGCCCCCAAAAGTGGGAGCAATCATTTTGACTGTTTGGATGAATGTTTCCACATCTTCCGTATCAACTTCAATATCAAAAACATCAATATCGGCAAATATCTTAAAGAGCAGTCCCTTTCCTTCCATCACGGGTTTTGAGGCTTCGGGACCGATATTTCCCAACCCCAAAACGGCTGTTCCATTGGAGATGACTGCAACTAGATTTCCTTTTGTGGTATATTTATAGACGTTGTTTTTATCTTTTTCAATTTCCAGGCACGGTTCGGCAACACCCGGAGAATATGCCAATGATAAATCGCGTTGGGTGGCATACTTTTTAGTTGGCACGACCTTTATTTTTCCGGGAGTAGGTTTGGCGTGATAAACCAATGCTTCTCTTCGTCTGCTCTGCTTGCTCATAAAAATGGTTGTTGATAATAACCACAAATGTAATCATCCTAGTGCGCAATCTCTAATCTTTTATTTATAGACTTCCATTCTTGCATAGGCCATTGTTAAAAAGGCAATCTGTCACAATCGTGGGCGTACTCATACACTATCCATACTTTATCCATGGGGTATCCATAGAGAAGCTTTAGGTATGACCCGTCCTTGCAAAAATTAAATTGTAAACATATCGTGCATGGATTATATTTGAATACTTTTGAGTAAAAAAATTTGCTTACCTGATAGAAGAATGGCATTTAAAACCCTTATTTGTTTTTGTATTTTTTTTAGTCTTTGTGTCATTGCTTTTGCTCAAGAGAAAAGGTTTGAAACCGACTCCACAAATATTTATGAAAAAATTGAAGACTATTCCAAAAAAAGAAAGTCCACAAAATTTCTTCATCGGTTGATTTTTAAGTCGTCCAACAAAAAGCCAAATAAGAAAAAAGATCCGTCCCATAAACAGAACCTAGAACCCTATGAAGGCAAAATCATAAGGAAGATTCAAATCGAATCCCATGACCCTTTCGGTTATTCCTTTACCGATACTACTGAAACCGCCAATAGCTGGCTTGAAAAAACGGGCAACAACGTTCATATCAAAACCAAGGATTTTGCGATTCGAAATTATTTATTAGTGAAGAAATTTACCCCATTGGACGTATTGGCATTACAGGAATCTGAACGTCTGCTGCGTTCACAACGATTTATCAGAAGTGTTGAAATGAAGGTGAAAAACGTTTCAAAGGATTCTGTGGATATTTTCATCGATGTTCTGGATTCTTGGAGTTTGATCCCAAAAGTGAATCTCTCGACCACAAAAAACACTTTTCGCCTGCGAGACCGAAATTTTCTGGGGTTTGGGCATCAGTTCGACAATAGTGTTACCAATCGGTTGGATAATGGACAGAATGGTTACAACTTTCGGTATGAGGTTCCCAATTTCAAAAATACGTTCATCACTACTTCTTTGGGCTACAGTATCGATTTGAACGGGTTTTATGCAAAATATTTTAATATCCACCGTCCTTTTTATTCACCATTAACCAAATGGGCGGCTGGTATTTACGTTGATGAACAATATCGAAAGGAGCCGCTTTTGAACGGTACATTGGAATCGAGCGAGCACAACTTTAAATATCTCTCACAGGATGTTTGGGCAGGGCATTCCTTTCAATTATTTAAAGGGAATTCTGAAAAGGAACGTACCACAAATTTGATAAGTGCTGTTCGGGTATTGCATTTGGATTATAAAGAAACACCAAGCATTGCCTATGATAGCATACGCTATTTTTCCAATGAAATTTTCTATTTAGGAAGCGTAGGAATTGCTTCCAGACAGTTTATTCAAGATTCCTATATATTTCAGGATGGCATCACAGAGGATGTCCCTGTTGGAACCATTTATGCCCTTACTGGTGGCGTACAACATAAAAACCAAAGAGACCGTTTGTATCTTGGCGCAAAAATTTCACATGGCAATTACTTCAACTGGGGATTCCTAAGCACTAATTTTGAATATGGAACCTTTTTCAATAAAGGTAAAAGGGAGCAAACAACCTATTCCTTCCAAGCCAATTTTTTTACCAATCTGATACGTCTGGGTGAAAACTGGAAAATGCGCCAATTTGTAAAACCCCAATTTTTAATCGGGACCAATCGGATAAATTCTATAGGAGACCGGTTGACCCTGGATGAAAACAATCGGTTTCAAGGTATTTATGGCAATCAGGACCAACGGGATAATAGTGCTGGAATTCCAGGCTTCAACAATATGTTAATGGGAACCAAAAAATATGTTCTATCACTGCAAACCCAGTTTTATTCGCCTTGGGAAGTATTGGGTTTTCGATTGAATCCGTATATAAATTTTACAACGGGCTTGCTCGGAAATGAAGGAACCAGCATTACCAAAAGTCGATTGTATTCTGCCTTTGGGGTAGGATTCATTGTACGGAATGATTATTTGGTATTCAGTTCATTTCAGTTTTCACTTGCCTATTATCCCTCTATTCCAGGACAAGGAAACCATCTTTTTGACACAAATTCGTTTGAAACCGAAGATTTTGGATTCCAGAATTTTCAATTGGGAAAACCAACACCCGTTTGGTATAACTAATCTTTCAAAAATTGGATGTTACGCTTTAAGCCTTCAAATTTGGTGCGTTTGACCGCAGATTTTTTGAAGCGTTCCTTAAATATATCTTCCGTAATTTCTTCCCAATCCTTTTTGGTCATGGACAACAATTCGGGATGTGGATTGAACAATGGCTCGTTATGTGGTTTTGAAAAACGGTTCCACGGGCAAACGTCTTGACAAATATCACATCCGAACATCCAATCGTCAAATTTACCGTTAAAACTCGTCGGAATCTTGTCCTTCAATTCAATGGTAAAGTAGGAAATGCATTTGCTGCCGTCCACCACATAGGGTTCGGTGATGGCTTGGGTGGGACAAGCGTCGATACATCTGGTACAGGTGCCGCAATGATCGGTGGTGGGCAAATCATACTCTAGCTCTAAATCCACAATCAATTCGGCAATAAAATAAAAAGACCCGACTTGTTGTGTCAATAGATTGCTGTGCTTTCCTACCCATCCCAGACCCGATTTTGCGGCCCAAGCCTTATCCAAAACAGGTGCCGAATCCACAAAGGCGCGTCCGTGCACTTCGCCAATTTCTTCTTGCATAAAATTCAATAGTGATCTAAGTTTGTCCTTTATCACAAAATGATAATCTGTTCCGTAGGCATATTTTGAGAGTTTGAAACTATTTTCGTTTTGGGTTTCTTCAGGATAATAGTTCAGCAACAATGAAATGACACTTTTCGAATCTTCCACCAGTTTGGTCGGGTCGAGGCGTTTGTCAAAATGATTTTCCATATACTGCATTTCGCCATGCATATTATTTTTTAACCATTTTTCAAGTCGAGGTGCTTCCTCTTCCAAAAATTGTGCTTTGCTGATACCGCAAGACATAAAGCCTAAACGTTTTGCTTCTTCTTTGATGAGTTGGCTATATTTCGACTTGTTCTCAATCACGCTGTCGTTTTTCAAATTTTAAGAATGCATTTTTTGGTTTTAATGTTATCAAAGGGGTGATTTCAATGGATGAAAATTTGGGGGAAACTTTAAAGTTTCGAACTAATTCGGTAACTGCCAGAATCATTTCATACATGGCAAAATTATTACCAATGCATTTTCGTGGTCCTGCTCCGAAAGGAAAATATTGGGATGAAAATTGACGTCCGCCTTCGTCAAAACGTTCTGGACGAAATTGGTCTGCTTGGGTCCATAACTCCGGATGACGATGGATTTCATAAATGGAGAATAAAAGACTGGAACCTTTTTCAAATGTCATTCCGTTAAAACTATCTTCTTCAATATTCACCCTATCGATAAAGTATGCGGGCGGGTACAATCGCATGGATTCCTCTATTACTTGTTGGCATCCTTTTGAAGCCATTACAAATCCCATCAAATCGTCACCGTAATGAGAATTGTCTAATGCTTCTTCATGGATTTTCTCTTGCCATTCAGGATGCATCGCCAATAATTGAAACGTGAATGTCAACGCATTGGATGTCGTTTCATGCCCAGCTGTGAACAAAATCAAGATTTCGTCAATCAATTGTTCTTCATCCATCAAACTGCCATCGTCGTACTTGGCATCCAATAACATGTCCAATAAATCATCATGGCGTTCTTTTGATGCGCGTCTTTCATTGACCATGTTTTTTAACGTTTGGCGCGCTTCTTTGGTTAAGTCGGTATGTTTTCTAATAGTCCCACTGGCCTTAAACCACCAGCCGAGGTAGGGTTGTCGTAATTCCCGAACCAACATTTTTTGAGCCGCCTCCGTGATGTGTTGCAACCGTTTGATGTCTGCGGAATTAGCAGCACTACTGAACAATGATTTGACAACCGTTTGAAACGCCAGATCATTGAACATTGGAAAGACATCAATAGTTTGATCGGTGGTGATTTGTTGGTATTCTTCCCGAATCGCCTGTCTTATAGTTTCGAGCAAATTAGTCAAATATTCTCTATGGAATGCTGGTTGGATTAACTGTCGTTGCTTTTTCCACAATTCACCTTCAGAGGTCAATAAACCTTTTCCAACATATTTCACCAAGTCCCTTGTTTGAATTTTGGATTTGATATAGTTTTTCTGGTTTTTTTGGAGCACATATTGGGCGAGCGCAGCATTTCGTGAAAAAATGATTTGGCTATTAAAACCAATGTTCAGTTTGAAAATATCACCTTTTTCTGTAAAATTCCGATGGTGGAATGGAAGCGGATTTTTGAGGATATGCAATGCATTCTTCAAAAACCGAACCGTTGCAACTTGTGGTATGTTATGATGTTCCTTCACGGTGTTTTAAAACGTATTAAAACAATCCACCCTGAATGCCTTTTTTGATTTTCCCCAAATGTTTGTAAGCCAATTCTGTGACCTCACGTCCACGCGGTGTGCGCATGATGAAACCTTGTTGGATCAAAAAAGGTTCATACACCTCTTCAATGGTTTCGGCACTTTCACTCACTGCGGTGGCTAAAGTGGTGATTCCGACCGGTCCTCCCTTAAATTTATCAATGATGGTTACCAATATTTTATTGTCCATTTCATCCAATCCATGTGCATCAACATTCAATGCCTGCAATGCGAACTTTGCGATGGCAATATCAATTGTTCCATTTCCTTTTATTTGTGCAAAATCGCGCACTCTTCGGAGCAATGCATTTGCAATACGGGGCGTTCCCCTACTTCTACCTGCAATTTCTATGGCAGCCTCCATTGAGATCGGAACATTTAAAATTGAGGCACTGCGCTGGGTAATGGTGGTCAATAATTCTGTGTTATAATATTGTAATCGACTTTGGATACCAAATCGTGCGCGCATTGGGGATGTCAATAATCCTGAACGTGTGGTGGCTCCAATCAATGTAAACGGGTTCAAATTGATTTGAACAGTTCTTGCATTCGGCCCAGACTCAATCATGATATCTATTTTGTAGTCTTCCATCGCAGAATACAAATACTCTTCGACAATGGGACTCAAACGATGGATTTCATCAATGAATAGTACATCACGTTCATCGAGATTGGTGAGGAGTCCTGCAAGATCTCCAGGCTTATCCAATACAGGTCCAGAAGTCACTTTAATCCCAACGTTCAATTCACTTGCAAGGATATGTGCCAAGGTTGTTTTTCCCAATCCTGGAGGTCCGTGAAACAAGGTGTGGTCCAAGGCCTCACTTCGAAGATTTGCTGCCTTTACGAAGATTTGAAGATTTTCCAACACTTGATCCTGACCGGTAAAATCATCAAAGGACAGAGGTCTTAATTTTTTTTCCACCTCGATTTCTTCGGGAGAAAAATGGTCATTGGATGGATTCAGGTTGTCGTTCATATCAAAAACAAAGATACACAAAAAGCCTTTCTAAATGAGAAAGGCTTTTTGTGTATGGTTAATTACTTTTCTAATGCTGAAGTTCCTCTTCGTCTTCTTTTAAAGGGACATTCTGTGGGACAAAATCATCATCGTGTCCCGGTTTGCTATAATCGTAAGACCAGCGATAAACGTGTGGAATCTTACCAGGCCAGTTGCCGTGGACATGTTTTACAGGAGTTGTCCATTCCAATGTATTTGATCTCCATGGGTTTTGCGGTGCTTTTTTTCCAAAGAAGATGCTAACAAAGAAATTATACAGATACACCAATTGGAATGCCCCTCCTATGAGCGCAAATATAGTAATAATGACATTTACGTTTGCCAAATCATCAAACAATGGGAAGTTTGAATTGGTATAATAACGTCTAGGAAGTCCGGCCATACCGATAAAGTGCATTGGGAAGAACACTCCATACGCACAGACGGCGGTGACCCAAAAATGCAGATATCCAAGATTTTTGTTCATCATACGTCCGAACATTTTTGGATACCAATGATAGATTCCTGCAAACATTCCGTAGAGCGCAGAAATACCCATTACCAAGTGGAAGTGGGCAATTACGAAATACGTATCGTGCACATTGATATCCAGTGCACTGTCTCCAAGTATAATCCCTGTCAGACCCCCTGTGATGAATGTTGATACAAACCCAATGGAAAATAACATTGCGGGGTTCATCTGTAAATTACCTTTCCATAAAGTGGTGATCCAGTTAAAGGATTTTACGGCTGATGGGATCGCAATCAAAAGCGTTGTGAACGTAAATACGGATCCAAGGAATGGATTCATCCCAGAAATAAACATGTGATGGCCCCAAACTATAGTTGATAAGAACGCGATTGCCAAAAGAGAGGCAACCATCGCTCGATAGCCGAAAATCGGTTTTCGGGAATTCGTTGCCATAATTTCAGAAACCAATCCCATGGCAGGCAAAATGACGATATATACTTCCGGGTGACCAAGGAACCAAAATAGATGCTCAAATAATACTGGAGAGCCACCTTGGTAATGCAATACTTCGCCCTGAATAAAAATATCCGATAGGAAAAAGGATGTGCCAAAGCTTCTATCCATTATCAATAATAGTGCTGCCGATAATAATACGGGAAATGAGACCACACCGATAATCGCCGTAATAAATAAGGCCCAGATAGTCAAAGGCAAACGTGTCATTGACATTCCTTTTGTACGTAAGTTAATGACGGTTACGATATAGTTCAATGACCCTAATAGAGATTGTGCAATGAATATGGCCATGGATACGAGCCACAGGGTCATTCCAAGCCCCGAACCACCTCGAGCCATTGGTAAGACGCGCAACGGCGGATAGATGGTCCATCCAGCCGCAGCTGGTCCAACTTCAAGGAACACTGAAATAAGCATGATCACAAAAGACACGAAAAATATCCAGTAAGACAACATATTTAGGAATCCCGAAGCCATATCGCGCGCCACCATCTGTAATGGAATCAACAAGCTAAATAACAATACACT